>Ga0210394_10003845_pt1 | contig 18183 bp, 14 predicted proteins | sample IncBWC12MmetaG_FD_160121 | JGI IMG/M metagenome (GOLD analysis project Ga0210394, IMG submission 160121) | Forest soil microbial communities from Barre Woods Harvard Forest LTER site, Petersham, Massachusetts, United States - Inc-BW-C-12-M | ecosystem: Environmental > Terrestrial > Soil >... | reverse complement strand
GTCCGGTTCCATCGAGCCCGGGCACAAGTTCATCGGCGACGACGACGGCAAATCGCTCGGGCGCGGCTTCAAATGCCGCGAGCGCGGCGGCGCTATTGGAGAATGACACCGCCTCGTAGCCGAGCCGCGACAGCACCTCAGCGGTCGCTGCGAGCACCGGCGCCTGGTCGTCGATCAACAGCACACGCTCGCCATGACCTCGAGATGACGTAGCCGTCGCGGCCACTGCCGCCGTCAGCGTGGCCTCCGAGTGCTTCAAGTAGACCGTAAACATGCTGCCCTGCTGCGGCGCGCTCCTCACGTCGATCGCACCACCCAAGTCGGTGACGATGGCATAAACCAGCGACAGACCGAGACCGGTGCCATGACCAACCTCCTTGGTCGTGAAGAATGGCTCGAAAATCCGAGATAGTGTCGTCTCTTCCATGCCGGATCCGTTGTCCTCGACGATCAGCCGTAAGTACTGGCCACGCTCAAGCGTTCCATGCGAGAGTGCTCGCTCACCGCAGACTTCTGCGGTCTCGAGTATCACGCGCAGGGTGCCACCTCTGAGCATCGCCTGGATGGAGTTGGTGCACAGATTCATCACCACCCGGTGCAGTTGCGTCGCATTGGCGATCACCACCATCGGTAACTCGGGAGCATCCGCCTCGATACGGATGCCCACGGGTAGCGAGCCCTGGAGCAGCTCGAGAGCTTCGGCCACGACGCTTGCGAGGTCAACGGGGCCGCGCTTGCCGAGCTGGGCACCACTGTATGCGAGGATCTGCCCCACGAGCTCGCTACCTCGCGACGCGGCCGCGAGCACATCCTGCGCATAACGCTTGAGCGGTGAGTCCCCAGGCGCCTCTTCAAACAGCATTTCGCCGTAGGCGATTACAACCGTGAAGACATTATTTAAGTCGTGCGCGATCCCGCCCGCGAGTCGCCCAACTGCCTCCATTCTCTCTGCCTGGCGCAGCCGCCGCTTGAGCCGCTCGCGCCCGGCCCGCGTGCGCTTTCGATCGGCGATATCGCGAAGATTCACCGCCAAAGCGTGCATGTTGGGTTAATGTACCTGATGTCTCATCGTGGCCTCGCGCGGCATAGTCTCCGAGGTCTGCTCAATCTAGTAGTGCACATGAGGCCGTCTGCGCCGTCAAAAGCGCAGCCGTTTGGAGCGGCATGTGCCAGAAACCGCGCGAGCTAAGGCGACCCGCGCTTTTTTTTCCATTAGTGGCTGGAGTTGGTGAGACCCCGTTCATCCGGGCATGTTCACGACGCGAGCCATGCCGGTTTGCTCGAGCCCAGCGGAACGAGAACCGTGCGGAACGAACCCGGTGTGCGAGACATGACGACCTGGTCTGTTATCCCTTGGTAGGTCCCCAGCGGCGTTTCCGCGGTAAAGAGATCGGGAGGGACGCTGCTGTGCTCGGCTGTCGAGCCGGCAGTTGCCTGCGCATACGCCTTGTCGAATACGCCGAGCGAGAGCATCCACAGTACGGTCCTTGTCAGCGAAACCACGACTCGATAGCTTCCGCCCTCGATGGCTCGCCGCCTCAGAGCCGCGAGAATGCCTACGGTGCCAAACCACCCGACCACGTTATCGCAAATGGGAACGATCGGCGGCTGTTGCGGCCGGGTAGGCGTCCCTTCGAGAGCGAACAGGCCGGCTACTGCAGCGCCGATCTCATCGAAGCCGGGACGGTTCGACCAGGGACCTTTCTCGCCATGACAAACAACACTTGCGTGGATCAGCCCGGGCTTCTTCGCGCAGAGCGCCTCGGCATCAAGATCATGCCGTCTCAGGAATCCTGGGAACTTATTAGCAAAGAATACATCGGCATCTTGTAGCAGACGGGTGAACGTGGCGCGGTCCTCCTTGGAGTCATCCAGTATCGTCGAGCGCATGCCCACCTGCACGTCCCAGGCGAAGGCCTCCACCTCCGAGTCGCTTGGCCGCCAGATGTTCAGGACGTCGGCGCCGTACAGGCCGAGGTCTCTGCCGATCGCGCCGCCGGCAATGACGTGCCCCATGCCGAACGCGCGAATGCCGTCCAGCGGGCTCTTTCCGCCCCGCTTGAGCGGTACGGGTTCACTCTCGCCGATCTTCTCGACTGTAATGAGGGGCATTCTGGCGAGAACCTCCGTGTACTGGAGCTCGCTGCGAAATTCTTCGTTGGTGCGCACCATGGCCATGACGACGCCGGCCTCCGCCGCCGCCGATTCCAGTTCTTCCGCCCGCCACTGGAGAACGGCGTTCTGAATGGATTCGACACTCTCGCTGCACCTGAGCAACTTGAGGGTGCGCGCGCGCAACTTGGGGTAGAAGTCCAGAGGAACTACGTGACGCCCGTCTCGTGTTTCACGGAATAGCGGAAAGGTCATGAACGGGCTCCCGGAGTACCCAAGTCCCGCGGGAGGACGCCCGTTGATCGTTTCCCATTTCCCTTCAAAGAAGCCGTAAAAGCGCTTGAGAGCTTTCCTTACGTCCAACGAGATGTTCTGTCCTTCGCCGGTTCTCTGTCTCCAGAGCGCCGCCACTGACACGCTCTTCGCGGCCAGGCCGATCGCAGCCATTGAGCCGAAGCGGATCGGGCTGGGCAGAATCGGATCTTGTCCGTAGAAGGCGAGTTCCCCTCCACTGTCGGAGGTTGTCATTCCTACATCTGCCAGAACCTGATTCAGCTCCTCGTGCAAGTCGAAATCCGGTGAGGTCGCGGGATCGCTCAGCTTCGTCTTGAGTCGTTCACTCAACGAATCGGTCACGATTGTATCGGTAGATCGGGCAGTGGCAGCATTCATTTACGATCTCCAACGCGGGTTGTACCGTCATACTGGGCGAGTGTCGCCGTGTTCGGCTGTGACTCTGGGTCTTCGGACACTGCCTACACGGCCGGCAGCTCGACGTACGCGATGCCGGTAAGATTCCCTTGGGCGACGAGCAAGGTTGTCGGGCTCGATCCGTCGAGATTGGCGCTGTAGACCGAGCCAGCAAAATCGGTAATGAACATGCGGCCGCCCTTAACGTCCAGCGCCAAGCCAATTGCTTCCATCAGATGAGAGAAGACAATCTCGGGGGCCTTGGGAATGCCCTGAGTCGGGTCGATAGACGCCCGGTTCACTGTGTTGCCGCGAGGCGGGTCTCCACGATCCGTCCAATACAGCATCCGGTGGGTGAGATCGAGGTCGAGATCAATCGGCTCTGGGAGGTTGTCGAAGAGGAGTTCGATGTCCTGGCGATTTGCTGGAGCCTGAGCTAACGGAATCTCGATATTCGCGCGAAAGATGCGTCCTTCGCCTGCGTTATCGCCGCCTTTCTGGCTCCAGTACAATTTCCCGCCTGCGGCATCTACAGCAATTCCGACGCACCACTTCCCCGCGTCCGGACCCGGTCGCGGATCGCCCTCACTCGTGTCCACGAGGGTCTCGACTTTCGAGCCATCGATCTTGGCTCGCATCACACGCATGCCTTCTCGGTCTGCCCAATACAGCTTGCCGTTCTTCTGATCAAGCTGGAGCTGTTTGGGAGTGAACGTGCCTCCCGAAGGAACGATAGTGGTCATGTTCAGACCGTCAAGATCAGAGCGCAGGATAGAGCCGTCGTTCGCCTTGGGATTGCCCATGTTGGTCCAGTAGAGATGGCCTGCGGCAATGTCGACAGCCAACCCGTCCGGGAGTTTTCTGCCCTCGTCAATAATCGTTTTCAAATCGGAACCATCGGGGTTCGACGACAACACCCGTCCACCTCCCAGATCCAGGAAATAGAGGCGGCCAGGGGCGACGTCGTCCCTATTTTTCTTACTTGCTGATTTCGAGCTGGTGGCGCTCATGTGAAGAGCTTCCTTGTCTGGTTGCCCTTCGAACGGTTGATTCGCCATCCCCAACGGTAACGACAACGTGAAATGGTCTTCGTCGATGAGTTTCTCCGCAGGATGCGCCCGGAAATACCCCATGCCTCGCTTCGCTTCGAGGTGATTCGACATTGACTCGGGCTCATGGTGATGCACCTCGACAGTTGTCAATCAGTGAAGAGACTCGACGAAGGCGGCGACATCGGTGACATCGGTCTCGCTCAAGGGGTTGGGATAGAGCCTCGGCATCGGTGCGACTGGCTCTTTGATGAATGCGATGGCCTGCGCGAGGTCCTTCTTCGATGATTCGCCTTTGAGAGCTGGACCAACGCTGCCCTCACCTGTGGCGCCGTGGCAGGCGCTGCAATACTGGCTGAAGAGCGCGTGACCGTGATCGAGCGGGGTTGCGGGGGCGGTGCTCGCCTCCTGCGGTACCGAGATGCGCGCCGGCTCGTCCTTGTCGAGTCCCGTGGTGAAGATCACGATCTTGGGCGAGCCGCTGCTCGCTGAGAAGGTTGCGCGCGAGATATTGCCGGAAGTTGTTGCGAGATACTGCCGGCCACTGGATTCGTAGGTGATCACGCCGCCCGCGATCGCACCGCCCGTGTTGTACTTGAAGAGCAGCGTTCCCGCCTGCGCATCGAAGCCCAGCAGATTGCCGCTCAAGTCGCCGGTAAACACCACGCCTCCCGCGGTCGGCGTCACACCGGCGACAACGGGCGCGTCGGCGTGATAATTCCAGAGGGTTTGCCCGCTGTCACCGTCAATGGCGTACACCCAGCCACGGCCTGCGCCTTCGCTCGCGATCGGCGTTTGACTCGTGCCAAAGTAGAACTGCCCTTTGATGTACTGCGGGGTTCCGGCGACGATTGTCTGACAGAAATCGACCGCACCCACGTAGATGCGGCGAGTGCCCGGATCGAGCGCGGGCCCGTTCCACTCGACGCCGCCAAGGGGACCCGGACAGGCGAGGCCACCGGGCAATGGCCGGGTGCCTAGGTTTTTGATGGTCGTGACCGCTGTTCTGAAGATCACCTGGTGCGTGGTGCGATCGAGGACGTACACATAGCCATCCTTGTCTCCAACCACGAGCCGCTCAGCACCGTCGGCGCTTCGGTACAACGCCGGTGCGGCGCCGAGGTCATAGTCGAGGCCATCATTCGACTCGAACTGGTGATACCACTTGAGTGCCCCACTCTTGGCATCGAGCACGACCAGGGAGTCGGTATAGAGATTCGATCCCGGGCGCCAGTCGGGCGCGTAATCGGGGGCTGGATTTGCGACCGGGATAAAGAGTTCGCCCCGAACCGGATCTAACGTGTACGTGGTCCAAAATCCGCCGCCGCCATGCTCCGCGGTCTTTGGATTCCTCCAGGTCTCTGCACCGGCCTCCTTGCCCATGGGAATCGTGTGAAAGCGCCACCTTTCCTCGCCCGTTTTCACATCGAGCGCGAGCATGAAGCCTCGGATGCCCCAGTCGCTGCCCGCCGCCCCGATGAACACGAGTCCTTGCCAGGCGATGGGTGCGGAACTGAAGAACTCACCACGCGTGGGGTCGCTTGCCTTCACGACCCAGAGCTCACGTCCCGTCGCAGCGTCAAGGGCGAGAATGCGGCCATCGCCGGTGCCCCGAAAGATGCGCCCGTCCAAGTAGGCGAGCCCACGATTGACGGCGTACACCTCGGTCTGCGCGGGATGATAGACATGGCGCCAGCGGATGGCGCAGCTCCGCGGATCAAAGGCAACGGTGGTGTGCGCGGTGCTGATGTACAGGGTGTCGTTGATGAGGATGGGTCCTGCGTGAAAAGTACCTGCATCACCCAGCTCGAGCTCGCACACGCGCTTCAAGCTGCCGACGTTCGCAGGGGTGATCTCCGCAGCCATGGAAAACCGATCGCCGTCAAAACCATTGTTGTACGTTAGCCATTGATCAGCGGCCGCCTCACCCAAGGCCCCGCGCGAGGCCGCCAGGGCGATCACGAGTATCGCCGCGGATAATGCGCTCCATTTGTATCGTCCGATCATGGTGAATACTCCTCTGCGGGGGCACGGCTTGGGCACATCCAGCGCACGCAACTATGCGTTCGCCCGGTAAGCGTTATGAGCGCTCCGTCCTCACCGTTGGCGCACGGTTCAAGGCATCCGTTCGGTCGTTCGTGTGTTTGCCGTGAGGTGCATTCCCTTAATGTGTCAGCCAGGCGCTCCAATTTGTCCGCACATGCGAGATGCACGATGAAGATCATTGCTTACGACCACTTCAAACCAGGCTTCCACAAGGAAGGAGTCAAGCCGGATCTACTGAAGGAAGAAATGGCGCATGCCTGGCGGCTACAAAAGGCCGGCGTTATTCGGGAGATTTACGGCCGCGCCGATGCGCCGGGTGCGGTGATCGTGTTCGAGTGCGGCACTGTGGACGAAGTGGAGGATTACTTAGCCGCTTTCCCGCTCTCGAAGGCGGGGTTTCTCGACTGGGAGTTCCTACCTCTGATCGCGCCGCTTCCGTTTGAGGTTCTGTTCGACGCGGAAATAGCGAGGTCAGTTAGATAGAATTAGGGAGGAGCCTCCTGACGGCAGAAACGGGCAACATGGTTATCTCGGGATGGGCACCAGTGAGCAGATCCTTCACAACGACGCCCTATTCAGTCCAAGACTGACTGGGTCGAGCTGTCTTCGTGCGCCTGGCGCCATTTATGGGTTCTTCCTATTGTCCTCATCACTTCGGTCGCCGATCGCCGCCGCGATGACCGTGTTCGTGAGCGAAGGCTTCTAATCCACCGGACAGGCTGCAGTGCCATCAGCCGCGAATCGCTGCATTGAATCGGCCATTCCATCGGCAATGAGTGCGATAGCGCGCCGATGACCGCTGACCATCGCGACATATCCGCTACCCACGCGCTCGAAAACGTCGCTTCTGCATGAGAGTATTACGTCGTCATCAGGCTTCTTGGAGCGGAGTTGCCACATGACTTCGATCATTGAGTAACGCGAAGGTGCTGATTCAAATCGTTCAACCTCGATTCTGAGTGATGTGGTCCTAAGAGCCGGCTCGAAGACAGCCGGTTCGGCTGCGCCGAGCCGACGCTGAATCTCGACCGACACCGCGCTTTTGACCTCGTCCGCCAGCGGTGCTATCCACAACTCGTTGTCCAACAGCGCAACTTCCCCGTCATTCCGACGGACGACCAATTCCGGCCGATCCACCTCCGCAGGAATTGTCACGCGCTCTACATTGATGCCATAAGGGCGTGTCGAGGACTCGGGAACGGCGTCCCCAGCGGCAGGTACCAAGGTGTGATAATGCAGCGGCGACGACGCGCAGTCTGTTATCAATACGGCGACAACCACAAGCCACACCGGGCGCCACCGACTCATGGAGCAGAGTCACCGACACGGGCCGACACGTCGTCGCTCGGCACTGGTGCGTGGCGTCCTCGTATGAGCGCCTCAGGATGCCGTTCCAACAACTCGGTCAGTGTCCGGACGGAACGCATCGTGCGCCGTGCCTCGATAAGAGTATCCTCGAGGCTCGACCGCCACGGGGAGTCGTCGGCCAGGAATCGGTCGAACTCGCCCAGTGTGTCATGGGCGGAATTGAACGTCGCCGCTGCCGATGGAACTATATCGTCATCGAAGTGATTGAGCGTGCCATGGATGCTCGTCAAATCTGCATCGAGATGGCGAGCGATGGCATTCAGGGGCAGATCGTCCAACTTGCCAACAATGCTGGCGATCCGAACTTGTAGCTCGTTGATGCTTCCTCGAATGGTGGGGATCTCCAGCGGCCGCGCGGCCGCGTTGAATCGAGCCGTCCGAGCGCCCGGTACAAAGTCGAGCGCCAGGTAGAGCTGCCCCGTGAGCAGATCGCCTGGACGAGGCTGGGCGCGCAATCCTCGGGCAACCAGCTTTTCTACCAGGTGCGCCATTTTGTCGTCGCTTTCCGCGGTGCCCTGCTGCGCAAGAACCTCATAGGCCCTGCCCATCCGACGGGGGTACAGCACCGCGGTAACGATTACCGGAAAACTCTGATTTGTTTTGTTGTAGTCAAGATCAATCGAGACGACCCTTCCGATGCTGACGCCGACGAATTCGACGGGCGCCCCGATGGACAGACCGCGTAGTGACTGCTCAAAACGCATCCGCACGTAATGTGGCTCGCCGTCAGGCGGAGCCATGGCGGCGGCCTCGTCTTTGTAGAGAATGAATTGCGCGCCGGAGGGCGCGGGCAGCAGCTTCTGGACCGCGGGGGCGGTGTCAAATGCAATACCGCCCGCCAGCACGGATACCAGTGATTGCGTCTTCAGATTAAGCCCATTGGCGCCAATACTGATATCGATACCACTGGCGTTCCAGAATCGTGTCGACTGCGTGACAAAGCGATCATTGGGCGCGTCTATGAATAGATCAAGCCGCGCGCCGCTGCCGTCCGGCTCGAAGCGTTCGTCGATTACTCGCCCAACCTGAAGCCGCCTGAAGTACACGGGAGCGCCCAGGCTAACTGAACCGAGATCCTGAGCGTGCAATGCGATGAGCTTGCCCTGGGCACCATGAGACAATGGCGGCGGAATCTCGAGCCCAGTAAAGTCCCTGCGAGGTTTATTCGACTCTCCCGTCTCCACGCCGACGAATGCGCCAGAAAGCAGCGTGTCTAGACCGGACGCCCAGCCAACCCCAAAGCGCGGTCTTACTACCCAGAACTGCGTGTCCGCAGTTGCTACATCTTGCGCGCTCCTTGCAAGATCAGCAGTGACCAGCACGCTGCTGTGGTTCGGGTTCAGCCTGATCGCCGTCACGCGACCGATCGTGACATTTCGATACTTCACCAGTGTCTTGCCAACCTCCAGGCCCTCCGCCGTTTGAAAGCCGATTGTTATCCGCGGTCCCGCTGTTCTCCAGGCATCGAACGCCACTGAGAGACCTACGACGGCCGCCGCGATCGGCACCACCCAAACCAACGACGGTGCCCACCGCCTGGATCGAATCAGGGGAGCTGCAATATCTGGGTTATCCGGCAGTCTCGACTCTTCAGCCATCGCCCACTCGCTCATCCCAAATCAGCCGTGGATCGAAGCTGCTAGCGGCAATCATGGTGGTCACCACCACGGCGCAAAAGCACACGATTCCCGCCCTTGGCTCCGCTGTACCGAACGCCTTGAACTGCAGCAGAGCGGAAGTCAACGCAACGACCACGACATCCAGCATCGACCAATAGCCGATGATCTCTACTAGTCGGTAGAGCTTGGTGCGCTGTTCTCTACGCCAGCCACTGCCCTGCCGAACCGTCCAAAGCAGTAGCCCGAGCGCGGCAAACTTCGTGGCCGGCACCACCACACTCGCAGTGAATATCAGCACAGCGATATCCCATGCGCCGGATCTCCAAAAGCTCACGATGCCGCCGAGGATCGTACTGGACTCACCGCCTCCCACCCGGCTGGTGTACACCACCGGTAACAAATTCGCGGGCCCATATAGAAGTACGCCTGCGAGCAGCCAGGCTATGGTCTTCTCGGTACTTCGCGGTAGACGCGCCTGTACGGTGCTAGCGCATCGCCTGCATCGCGCCTCGCTCAACGTAGACAGGCGTGGCGCGATGAGGCCACACGTGCGGCACGCGATGAGGTCCACTGTAGCGGCGAACATGGGCTTGGTCACGATTCGAATACTTTGTCGAGCGCCCACCAGGACCGGGGTTCGTACTTGCTCAAGACCGCCAATATGATGGTGAGGCCCGCGAGAGCCCATAAACCCACGCCGGCTGCAACGCTCACCCAGCTCGACAGTTTGACCATTGCCACCAAGGCTCCGAGAAGAAACACTTCCGTCATACTCCATGGTCGTAGCAAATGGAGCACGACCAACACCGTCGTGAGCCCCGGCGCGCGCCGCGCCGCACTGGCAAAGGACAGTAACCAAAGAAGCAAGCCAATCTGCAACGTCGGTACCAGCAAGGTCGTCGCGGCAAGCACGAGCGCCGCGCAGGATATCCATCCTCGCTCCATCGATAGCGCCGCCGTCCAGATGTTTGCCTGCGTTTGGATGCCATCCAGCGCTATAGAGAGAACTGGGGTCACGTTTGCAACTACGAGAAGAATTGCGGCCGCTAGATTCAGCGCCAATGCCTGAGTGACATCCACTCGCTGATATCTGGCCAGTACGGCCTCGCATCGAACGCAACAGGCGATATCGCCTCTATTGAGAGAAACCATTCGATGAACGGTATCGCAATCCCGGCATATCACGGTTTGTGTCGAGAGGGCCATTACTCGCCTTAATATCTGCGACAGCTACTCTCGGCTGACTCACGGTGACGCCATCAGCGGCGCCGGCGCCGCGTCCCTTGCTTGCCGCGTCCCGGCGCGTCGGACGACAAAGACTTTCTGGAAGTCTTGGGCAATCCCCCCAATTTTCTGCGAAGACGCAGCAATCCCAATATCAGCTGGTCGCGATCTCGAACGAGCTTCTCAAGCGATTGGCTGCCAACTTCCTCCATCAGTCCGTTAATGATGGTCTGCTGCAGCTCCCGAGTGAGTTCAGGATGCCCAAGGTCGCTCCAACAGGCACTGATCGCTCGCGCGAAATGCTCCATGAAGTGATGAATCCCCCCCTCCCCGGCGTTTAGGTGAAACAGCATATTGGGCCCCATCACACCCCAACGTAGCCCCGGACCCCAGCACACCGCCGCGTCCGCGTCAGTCACGTTCAAGACTTCTTGTTCGATAAGATACGCAAGTTCACGATACAGCGCCGCCTGGAGGCGGTTCGCGACGTGTCCTATTAACTCCTTGCGCACATGGATCGGCTTGCGCCCAAGAACGCTATAGAAGGCTATGGTCCGTTGAATAGTAGACGGCGAGGTGTTTCTCCCTCCTACCACTTCGACGAGGGGCACGAGGTGCGGAGGATTGATTGGATGAGCGATGACGCACCGCTCTGGGTGCACGCACTTAGCCTGTATCGCGCTCATGGTGAGGCTAGCCGAACTCGATGCAATAATCGAGTCCGCTGGAGCTGCCGCGTCCAACTCCGCAAATAGCTGTGTTTTCAGATCAATCTCTTCTGGAGCGCTCTCCTGAACAAAATCCACGGCTGCGACGGCGCGCGACGGATCCGTCGTGAAGGAGAGATGCTCCGGCGAGCCCTTTGGCGACACCCCAATTATTCTGAGCGCCTTCCAAGCGGTATCCACGTAGTGGCGAAGTTTTGCTTCCGCACCTGGACTTGGATCCGAAGCGACTACGTCCAAGCCACGCGCAAGATACAGGGCGGTCCAACTCGCACCAACCGTTCCTGTCCCTACAACTGCCACCCGCGATACCGGCTTTTTCAATGAAGACTCTCTGCCAGCTTGATCGGTCTGCAAACTAACTCAAAGGCCGCGGCGGCGCGACAGCACATTGACGATGGCGCACACAATTTATCGGACGGTGCGAACGCCCATGTAGTATGCGTGCTACCAGGCGCCCTGGAAGCATGTGTTTCGCTTCCGGTGAGCTTGCCGTGAGCTTACTGAGCGTTCGTCTTGAGAAACGCCGGAGCAACGGAGACATCGCCTGCACTCCGCACCCTTTTCGTGATGTCACCCCCCGTGCATTGGAAATGTGACGTCATGCCTGTACTGACGAAGTCCCGGACAGTCATGGTCCGCAATCCGATAACAACTCGTCAGTTGGGTCGCTGTGTGCGCCGTGGGATCTAGGGGTGGCCCGAAAGAGACGTCGCATTGGCATCGGGCTCGGCGACGTCTCCTCGGGCTGTTTCGTGCCTCGATCGGCGCTCACCTAGCTCTTGAGCGTGACGTGTACGCCGTTTGCGGAGAGATTGAATCGCAAGCCCACAGTCGTTGACACGAGCTTGATGACGACTCCGTGCTCATTTCTCAAATAGGATGCTGATCCACCGCCTCCGATTGTGAGTCCAGCGGCCACCGCTGCGTAGTTGCCGGCAAAGTCGGAAACGTTCTTGAGGTTATACACGGTGCCACTGGCTGAGATATTGGCGGCGCCCGCGTCGGCGATCGACACTCCCGAGATGTTGAAGTCATGATCGCTACCTTGAAAGTGCAGGGCACCGTGTCCCCACACGTAACCGACGCCCGCAGCGACGCTGCCGCCACTGAGGGCCACAGTCCCGTCAGGCTGAGCATCTGAAGCAACGGGAACGTTGGCACCTTTGTCCTGTGCGAACGCGGCACCGAGTAGAAGGCCACATGCAATGATGGGCAGAGCTATCTTGCGCATTGAATAACATCCTCTTGAGTGAGACATGAAACTTACTGAATTCTAGGCGCCCAGCCTCGTGACGGCTTGTTCACTCTTGCTCAGTCTGTAGCCTTCGTGCCATACCTTGTCTCGTTCACGAGCCCCGTAGTTAAGACAACATCGCTACGAGCGCGCTTTATTAAAGTCCCGGTTGTCGCATAGGTGCTTATCGGTCCGTGAGGCTGGTGTGAGCACGCCGCGATTAGGTTCATGCGCGTACCGCAACACGTGCGTGAATCCGCACCAATGGAGACTGAAACGATGCGAACTGCGAGTATCAAGAGGCCGGTCGCAGACCTGCTGTCGTCGGTGACCGTCGCCCTGCTGCTCCTGTCTTCACTTGACGTTGCGCGTGGGCAGGAGGCGAGCAGAGGACCGGTCGATGGCGCTCGGATTACGCATGCCGAAGGCGATCCGGCCAACTGGCTGACGTACGGGCGTACCTACAGCGAGCAGCGCTATAGCCCGCTCACCGGTATCAACGCCGATAATGCCAGCCGGCTCGGGCTCGCCTGGTTCGCGGATCTCGACACCAATCGCGGCCAAGAAGCCACCCCACTGGTCATCGATGGTGTGATGTATGTGTCCACGGCGTGGAGCATGGTCAAGGCCTACGATGCCAGGAGTGGCAAACTGCTCTGGTCCTATGATCCGCAAGTGCCGCGTGAGCTCGGTGTCAACGGCTGCTGCGATGTGGTCAGCCGTGGGGTTGCCGCCTGGAATGGCAAGATAATTGATGCCACCTTCGATGGTCGGCTGGTGGCGCTCGATGCCGCCACCGGTAAGCAGGTCTGGAGCACGCTGACGGTTGACAAGAGCAAACCCTACACGATCACGCAGGCTCCGCGCGTCATCAAAGGTCGAGTGATCATCGGCAACAGCGGCGGTGAATACGGCGTACGTGGCTACATCTCCGCCTACGATGCGGAGACCGGCAAGCTCGTCTGGCGCTTCTACACCGTGCCGGGGAATCCGTCCAAGCCGTTCGAGAACAAGGCCATGGCCAGGGCTGCGAAGACCTGGTCCGGGCAATGGTGGAAGCACGGCGGCGGCGGTGTGGTCTGGGACGCTATATCGTATGACCCGGACCTGAATCTGCTCTACTTCGGGGTCGGCAACGGCACCGAGTGGAGCCGGGCTCACCGCAGCGCCAACAAGGGTGACAATCTCTACCTGTCCTCGATCGTCGCCCTCAACGCCGACACCGGCGAATACGTCTGGCACTATCAGGTTATTCCAGGCGATGAGTGGGACTACGACGCGGTCGCACAATTGATGCTCGCCGACCTTATGATCGATGGAAAGCTTCGCCACGTGCTGATGCAGGCGAACAAAGATGGGTTCTTCTACGAACTCGACCGTGCGACCGGGGCCCTCATCTCGGCCAAGGCCATCATGCCGGTAAACTGGGCGGACGGCATCGACATGAAGACCGGCCGGCCGATCGAGCACCCGGACATCCGCTACAGCAGCACCGGCAAGTCGATCGCCATGATGCCTGGACCGGATGGTGCGCACTCGTGGCATCCCATGGCCTACAACCCCATGACGGGCCTCGTCTACATACCAGCCCAGGAAATCGGCAAGCTATTCACTCCGATGCCTGACTTCCAAACGGCACCCATTGGTTGGAACCTAGGCGTCGGCGTCGCCGGAACACCTGAGGCTAAGAAGGGTTACCTGCTGGCCTGGGATCCGGTCAAGCAGCGGGAAGTCTGGCGGGTGAACTATCGCGGTCCGTGGAACGGCGGCATCGTCACCACAGCCGGAAACATCGTCGCGCAGGGCAATGCTGCCGGCGAGTTCGCCGTCTATCGCGCTGACACTGGTCAGAAGCTCTGGTCGATGGACGCGCAGTCGGCGATGATGGGTGGCCCGATCAGCTACGAAGTCGATGGTGATCAATATATCGCGGTATTGAGCGGTTGGGGTTCCGCCTTTTCGCTGCAAGCGGGCAAGGTGGCGGCCCAATCTGGCAATCTGCGCAATGTCAGCCGCGTGCTGGTGTTCAAACTGGGCGCGACGGCGAGTCTGCCGCCGCTCGAGCCGCGCCAGCTGGTGATCAATCCGCCGCCCGAGCCCGCCGACGCCGCATCGGTCGCGCACGGTGAAGCGCTGTTCGGGCACTATTGCGCCGCCTGCCACGGCGAGAACGCCGTTGGCGGGGGCGTCGTACCGGATCTGCGTGCCTCCAATTTTCTCGGCAACGACTTCTGGTACCAGATCGTGTTGAACGGTGCGCTGAAGGACGCGGGTATGGTCTCCTTCAAGGTTGCACTGGAGCGCGATGATGCGACGGCGATTCGCAACTATGTCATCCATCGCGCCAATCAGGACAGCACCGTGGCTGCTCAACATACACCCTGATAGCGAACCTTCGCGGCGGCATCAAGGATGATGCCATCGCCGGCGGACGAGACACCACACTTCACGTTCAGCTACAGATCCGATGGCGCCACGCCAGCGGTATGTGCTCATAACTACGAGTGTCAAAGCCACCGTACGCCACCCGGCGGCTTCTGACTTCGATCGCTCTATCACTCAATACGTGTGCGTACTGAGAGTCGCACTCACCTAGGGTATCAGTGAAAGCTCATTTCCGACCCTCTATGCGGAGCACTTGCGAGATGAAGTACAGCTTGCAGTCAATCGTGCTTGGCAGTATCGCGATGATTGCATCGATAGGTGCTGCGGATGCCGTCGAGATCCAGGTTCCTACTGACAGTAAATGGGAAGTTATTGTCCGTGGATTCGTTGCCACAGACTTTGACTGGGATCAACACGATCTGGGCGGCGCGGAGCCGTTCTTGCCGGCACCGAACGACTCCGCGCAAGTCCAAAATCGTGCGCTGCGCTTCAGCGCCAGCCAGTCCCAGTTCGGCTTCTACGTCCAGGCTCCGCCCCACGACACATTTTCGACCGACGCCTATCTCGAGATGGACTTCCTCAAGGGAGTCGTCGACGGCCCGCAGGACCACATTGTCAGCGCCACCCCGCGACTCCGACTGGCATACGCCCAGGTCCATTGGAACAATGGCCTCGACACGCTCACGGTCGGGCAGACCTACATTCTTTTTGGCGATCTCTATCCCGATCAGACGTTCGACAACCTCAGCCTCGCACTGGGAACCGTCCTGGGGCGTGAGCCGCAAATCCAGTACGTGCACCTCTCACCCGTCAGCTCCGGCTCACAGATGATCTACGCCGTCAGCATCAATGCACCGAATTCCGGCCTTTTCAACGAAGACACGAACACCGCCGAAACCAGCGGCGTCCCCTTCGTGCACGCCAAGATAGGCTTCCAAAGCGATACGCTCGGCAAAGCCGACTACTATGGGTTTGAAAACCATGCCCCAATCCCTGCGGAGATCTCCCTCAGCGGCTTCATCGGACGGGAAAAGATACCGGACGCGGCAGGGACAAGCCGGGATGTGGATGCCTGGGGCGCCGCGTTAAATGGTGTATTGCCCATTGTCGGCATTCGCGACGACCACCGCGCCGGCGCCGCCTCCATCGACGCACAGGTGTGGATCGGGCAGCAGATGGACGGCTACTTTGGCGGCAATGGTCAGGGGGTATACGAGACGCAAAGCGGCCACGTCGCGGCCGTCCGGGCACACGGCTATTTTGTCGAAGCCAAATACTTCTTGGCGCACGATTTGAATCTCAACGCGATCTACTCGACCGACAACAACGACCTGAATCATCTGACCAGCGCCGGGATTCCGTTTCGAATCGATTCGGGCCTCTATAGCGGGACCGCCTTCGGGGCACCGGGTATTAACAAGGCGCGCAACATCGATGTCGCGCTTTGGTACAACCCATTTGACCGGGCGTTCGTCGGCGCTGTCTGGGATGAGCGCAAGACCATTTACAACAGCGGGCCCGAAGGAACGAACAACCGGGTCAATCTCTCCATGTTCTACAATTTTTGATGTGCTGGCGTCATTCCAAGTCCCCCGCGTGGATGCCCATCAATGTCGAGTTCTCGTGTCATCACCTACTGACCCGGAGCGCGTTCATTCGCTACGAGGAAGCGCACCATGAAAGGCTTGTTTGCTCCCTTGCTCTTATCGATTCTCCTGACATCCTACGCCGTCAGCCATGCATCCGATGCGCCGCTGCCTGATACCGCAGTACCGGGGCCTCGCACTCCGATCGACGTCGATCACACCGCCAGCATAGTCGGCATTCAGATCGGCACTCGCCTCGCTGCATTCATCTTCATCAGCAAGGATGGAAAGCACCAGAACATTGGCGCCGACGAGTGCGCGCAATCGGTGAAATGTCGCGCAATCATGGCTGAGCTCGGCAAGCAGGGACGCACCGATCTGCTTCACTTCGAGCCGTCGCATGAGGGTGACGCACCACCTGTAATTGATGACGTGCCAATGCAGTTGCGTCCAGGCGTCCTGACGGACGTAAACTTGCTCCCGCATCGTTCGTTGCAAGAAATCGACATACAGGGGCATCAAGCTGGTACACCTGAAGATCTGTGCCCGGGTCAAATTCGGGAGAACGTTCCGCAGACCGGTCTGTTCCTCTACTGCTGGGGACGCAAACCCTAAGTCGACGGTTGTCCGGAACGCATGGCGCGTGCCGTCAGATGTTCTATGGCTCCCTCCCTCAGACGGCAATCCGGTTTTGGGCCGCTCGCCAGTAACCGGCGGGTGCCTCACTGCGCGGGGGCGTTCGCTCCGGCGAGTGCCTTGACGATTTGCCCGAGCTGCGCGAGCGCGGCAGCGTCCTCAGCACTGACCGGCGCCTGGTTCCTGCACCTCGGATCTGTGCGCTGCAGGGCGCCGCTCATGGCGCGCGTGATGGGAATGGGATCGCAACCATGGCTGTTCCGATGGCTATACGCGCCCTCAATGCGCCCGCCAGTAGTGATCGGCAAGCAGAAACGTGAAGAGCAACATCAGATAGTTGATCGAATATCGAAAGGTACGCATTGCATCGACTGGACTATGGCTTGCCTTTAGCGCCATAGCCGTGCGCAAGAAAGCTGCGTTTAGTAGTGTGGCACCTATAACGTAGACGATCCCGCTCAACCCGGTGAGATACGGCAGGGTTGTCACGACGGTTAACAGGATGGTGTAAAGGAGGATGTAGTTGCACGTGAAGTCCACCCCGTGGGTCACTGGCAGCATCGGAATGCCGACCTTTGCGTATTCATCGCGCCTGGCAATTGCCAGCGACCAAAAGTGAGGTGGAGTCCATACAAAAATAATCAGAAAGAGAAGCAGCGCGTCGGTGTTGACATCGTTTGTTACAGCTGCCCAGCCCAGTACCGGCGGGGCCGCGCCTGCGGCGCCGCCGATGACGATGTTTTGCGGCGTGGCGTGCTTCAGCCACACCGTGTAGACGACCGAATAGCCGACCAGAGATCCGAGAGTCAGCAGTGCGGTTAACACATTGACACGCCACGTCAAAAGGAGCATTGAGGCTGTCGCCAGCGTTAGTGCGAACCCTAATGCGGCGCGCTCCGTTAGGTGACCGCTCGGGAGTGGGCGGCGGCGCGTCCGCATCATCGCGATATCGATTCTGCGATCTAGAAGGTGGTTCAGCGCCGCCGCCGCGGCCGCGGCAAGCCAAATACCCGTAGACCCATAGAGCACAAGATTAAGGTGGGGCCCATCGCGGGTCGCCAGAAACATTCCAACGACGGCGGTGAATGCGATCAAGGCGACGACCCTCGGTTTCGTCAGCTGCCAGTAGCTGCGAATCTGACCGAGGAGGCGGCCATAAGCGGGTGGAACGCGTTGCCGCTCGCCTCTTCCGACTTCGAGCGAACCCAAGCCTTGAGGACAAATGGGTGCCTCCGCAGCGGACGCCTGCGCCGCCGAGCCCGGCCGCTGAGACAGCCTTGACCTCATATTTATTGCTCAGCCGATCTGGACGATTTGGCTTTGCCTTACGCTGTTGTAAATCGCCTGAGTCTTTGCGTTCGGCTGCACGCCAAGGATCCTGGTCATCAACTCGCGGCATCGGCGGTACACGTGCATCGCCTCACTGTGGTCCCCAAGCTCGCGATGACAGAGCATCAGGCCTCGATACAGATCTTCCGCCAGACCGTCAAGCTCGAGTCCAGTCTG
>Ga0210394_10003843_pt1 | contig 18188 bp, 14 predicted proteins | sample IncBWC12MmetaG_FD_160121 | JGI IMG/M metagenome (GOLD analysis project Ga0210394, IMG submission 160121) | Forest soil microbial communities from Barre Woods Harvard Forest LTER site, Petersham, Massachusetts, United States - Inc-BW-C-12-M | ecosystem: Environmental > Terrestrial > Soil >... | reverse complement strand
GAGAGCGTCACCGCGTGGATTACAGGCTGGACTCCCGAGGGCGGTCAGTGGACGAGAGCTTCGAGATGAAGGTTCGCAACCACAAGACGACGGCGGCGGAAGTGCGGATTGTGGAGCATTTGTACCGATGGTCCAACTGGGACATCATCAGGACCTCGGACCCATTCAATAAAGTGGATAGCCAAACGGTTGCGTTCACTGTGCAAATCCCTGCCGATGGCGAAAAAGTTGTGTCGTACCAGGTCCATTACTCCTGGTAGAAGCGGCTACTCTTCCGGCCACAGTAGCCCCTATAATGACAGAGACGTGCGCTGGCGAGGCCGCCTAGCCACGTTCCCGGATGAACGCCGCCTCGAGCGAGCCCGTCATTTCTTTTGAGGACGTTCACCTTGGCTTCGGCGAGGGCGATATCCTCCGTGGCGTCTCCTTCCAGGTTCAGCCTCGCGAAACAAAAGTGCTTGTCGGCGAGACCGGAACCGGTAAAACGCTCATTCTTAAGTTGGCCGCAGGCCTGCTCAAACCAAGCGCCGGACAGGTGCGCGTACTCGGACACGATCTTGGCGCGATGACCGAAACCGAACTGCTCGCATTTCGCCGCGAAATCGGATTTGTCTTTCAGGAAGGCGCGCTCTTCGATTCCATGACCGTCGCCGATAATGTCGCCTATCGGCTCAACGAAGAGGGCATCGACCCGCAGGAAGCCGATTCACGCGTCCGCGAAGCCCTGAGTTTCGTGGAGATGGAAGATGCCATCGACAAACTTCCAGACGAGCTTTCCGGCGGCATGAGGAGGCGCGTGTCCATCGCGCGTGCGTTCGTAAGCCGGCCTCCCGTTGTGCTGTACGATTCGCCAACGGCAGGCCTCGATCCCATTACTTCGCAAACTATTATTATTCTGATCCTGCGCCTGCGGGATACGCAGGGAGTAACTTCGCTCCTGGCTACTCATCGCCTTCAGGATGCGTTCGCGCTCGCTAATTATCGCTTCGACCCGGCTCAGAATCGAGTAATCAAAGCCGATCTGCCGGAGCTCGCAGCGCACAATGGTCAGCCCTCCACGACTTTTTTGTTTTTACGAGACGGCAAAGTTTACTTCGAGGGCGGCCCACAAGCCGTGCTCGAATCACCCGACGCCTACCTGAGGCAATTCTTGGTCGAGGCGCGGAGCTAATGCATTAAGAACCAACAGGAGGCTTGAAATGCCGCAACGCAAGCAACTCACCTGGACCGAGCTGCGCGTGGGACTTTTTGTGCTCGCCGGCATCGTGCTCGTCGTCATTGGCATTTTCTACGTCACGGGCACTGGAGCTTTGGGCCCCAAATACCGTCTTGTTACGTACCTGCCGGAAGTTGACGGTCTGGCTATCGGAGCGCCCGTGGCGATTAATGGCGTCGAAGTCGGCAACGTCGATTCCATCGCCATCACTCCCATCACTCCCGGCCAGCCTCCCGCGCCGAACCGCAACGTGGAAGTCGTCTTGCGGATCAGTCGCAATTTCCAGGACGATATTCGTTCGGACTCCTACGCCACCCTGGTCACCGAAGGCTTCCTTGGAAATCGCGTAGTGACGGTTCAGCGAGGCTATACGGGCATGGTGCTTCGGGATGGGCAGGAGATACCCGGCCGCGAAGAACGGGCCATGAAAGAAATCGTTGAGCGCGGCGCGGACTTGATGCAGAACCTCTCGGCGTTGTCCACGCAGGTCAACGACATCGTCGGAGCGCTTAAGAAAGGGCAAGGCACCCTCGGGAAACTCATCACCGACGAAACAGCTTACAACCACATCAATGCCGTCCTCTCGCGCATCGATCAGGTCACCGCTTCCGTGCAGCAAGGTCAGGGCACCCTCGGCAAGTTAGTAGCTTCCGACGAACTCTACACAAAATTCAACAGCTCCGCAGGACGTCTCGAGAACGTGATGAACGCTATCGAACAACAGAAAGGTTCTCTCGGCAAATTTATTTACGATCCAAGCGTCCATGACAGTGCGGTTCAATTTCTAAATGGTGGCAATGCCCTGCTCTCCGACGTGCACGCCGGCCGGGGCACGCTAGGCAAACTGGCCACTGATGATTCGCTCTTTGCTACGTGGCGCCAGACGGGCCAAAATCTGAGCAATGCCACGGCCAATTTGAACTCCAAGGACAGCACTGCGGGCAAATTCTTCGACGATCCGCAGTTTTACGACAACATGACCGGAGTCGCGGGCGATCTACGCCTGCTGCTTAATGAATTTCGGCAGAATCCCTCGAAATACCTGAAGGTAAAGTTTTCGCTCTTCTAACGTGAGGAGGGCGAGAATCCAAGTGCAGGCCCCGATTTCGACAAACGGACAGCTTCGGCCAAGACGAAATTCTCAAGCGAGAGTGTCGGAGCGCAAAATTTGATTCTCACCTGACCGCGTGGATGCGATGCCGTAAGACGAAGGCGTCCATCTTCGCTCCGTAAGGGACCGTTCTCCGCGCCACTTACACCAACCATAACGACGGGCGCGCCGGTCTCCCTCAGGTATTTTTCTAACCCATATCGCAACTCTGGAGCTTCCAGTAGCGCGCTTGCGGATTCTCCCGCCACGCATGCCACTTCGCCCGAAGCGAACGCGGTCGAGACGGCCAGCGAAAATCCATTCGCCTCATCGTCTTCAGCTAAATGCGTGATTCGCAATACCTTGCAGATCAGCGGCGCGGTGCGCGCGAAAGGCTTCGCATCCGCCACAAATCGGATCGGCCTGTCCGCCGCTGCGGCGAGAAAAATCGCATCGAGCAGCGTCAGATGGTTCACGACGAAGAGCGCGCGTCCGCGTTCGGGAATATTGTCACGTCCCTCGACGTGAATCCGATAAACGCTATGCGTCAGAATCCACAGTGCGAGGCGCAAAACCGAATCCGGCAGGAAAACAACGGCATAAAACGTCGCCGCCAACGTCATGCAGGCGCCCGCAAAGAAGATTTGGTCCGCATGCAGCCGCACTCCTTCTGCTAATGCAAAGTAAACGCCAGCGGCGGCAAAAACTCCAACAAACGAGATGAGGTTCGCGGCGGCTATGATTCCACCCTTGCGCGCCGGATCGGGCCGGTGCTGGATAAGTGCATTCAGCGGGACCGCGTAAAATCCGCCGAAAAATCCCACCAGGCCAAGATAAACTGCCGCGCGCTCGAGCGAGATACCATGCGAAGCGGAGAGAAAGCCGAAAAGGGTCATCCCCACCGCGCCGACCGGGATAAGCCCATACTCGATTTTTGCATCGGAAAGATAGCCGGTCGCCAGACTCCCCAACCCGATGCCGATGGCCACTGCCGCCTGCAAATAGCTGATGTGCCGCTCATCGATTCTCAGAATGTCGTGCCCATAAATCACGATCGTGAATTGCAGCAGCGCCGCCAGGAACCACAGATAGAAATTTCCCACCACGGCCCAGCACAGCACGCGATCGCTACGGATCACGCGGATCTGTTCCCCCAGATCGCCCAACGGATTGCTGTTGAACTTGCGTGCCGGATTTGCCGCTGGAACCCTTGAAATGCCGAAGCTCGCAGCCAGTCCGAGCAGCGTGCAAGCCAATAGGGCTATGCCGGACCTTTCCTGGTGCCCTCGAAAGTAAAAAGCAAGATATCCGCTGGCCACGGTAGCTGAAATCGCCGCTAAGAAAGTTCCTAACTCGACCACGCCATTGCCCCAGGAGAGATCCTTCTCCGGCAGCAGTTCGGGCAGCAACCCATACTTGGCGGGACCAAAGATCGCCGCCTGCGAACTCAGCAAAAATACTCCCGCGGCTTCAAGCTTCAGGTTTCCTCGCGCCAGCGCTACGAGCGCAAACAACATCACCCCAAGCTCCATCCATTTCGTCCCAATGGTCACAGACCGCTTGCTGAAGCGGTCTGCCAGGAATCCGCCCGTCATCGAAAACAAAATAAACGGCAAAGCGAAAAGTGCGCCTACCACGAGCACGAGCCAATCACGCTCGCGCAAGGGCAAGCTCATTTCCACGACCAGATAGATCACTAGAAATTTCAGCGCGTTGTCGTTGAAGGCGCCCTGGAACTGCGTAATGACCAAGCTCCAGAAGCCGACGCTCCTCCGCCCGGAGCGGCAGCCGAGTTGGGCACCCGGCCGGTCTTGGTAGGCGCTTTCGACCTGAACTGCGGAGTTGTTCCGTGCTTCACTCACGATTCGAATCCGGTCTCACGGCGATCGCCGGCAAAAATCGCTCCGACTTCCCTTCTCCGAGTCTAATTGCCTGTCGTTAGCGCAAGCAAGCTGGCATTTGTGCGCTGCCACACGCCTGGAGATCTTCTACTCCAGTGCTCAAGAATTTTGGCCATCCATTTGGGCAAAATCACCTATCTAATGATTACGCACGAGCGTATCCTTTAATAGAAGTCCTTCCGGTGAGGCGACTCATGAATCGATACCTTCCCTGCGTTTGTATTGCGGCATTGCTTGTTTTTTGCGCGGTTCTCCCCTCTTGGGGCCAGAGAGGAGGCTCTCAAGGAGGGTCGCGGCCCTCGGCACCATCCGGAGGGGCCGCTCCGAATGTGTCAAACCAACCGATCGGCCCCGGCGCGTCGCAGCCTCAGGTGCAAACGCCGCTTTATGTGAACGGACGGGTTCTCCTCGCGGACACCGGCCAGCCCGCCCCGGAGCCCGTTTCTGTGCAGCTTGATTGTGGCGTGAGCGTGTTACAGGTCATTCAGACGGACTTGAAGGGCTATTTTCAGTTCACCTTCGGGGCCGGGCCGCAAAGCAATGCGAATCTCGGCGCGGCCGACGACACACCAATCGGCATGGGGGGCGGCACGAATTTTCCTGGCTCCCGTGGTCGGGTCGGTGGTTTTGGCGGCGACTTCACGGGCTGTGAGATCCGTGCGGTAGTCGACGGCTATCAACCGGCCAGCCATCTTCTCACCGGTCCTCCTGAACTGACGACCCTGGATGCCGGCACGATACGCCTGGTCCGCATTGCCGGAGTGCAAGGTTCGGCTATCAGTGTCACCTCGATGCTCGTCCCAAACAATGCGCGTAAGGAGTTCGAGAAGGGCGAAAAGGATGCTCAGGACAACAAACTGAAGCCCGCGACCGAGCACCTCGAAAAAGCCGTCGCGGAATATGACAACTATGCAGCTGCCTGGAATACGTTGGGCGGCGTTTACGCTTCCTCGCATGACACGGAAAAGGCGCGCCTTGCATTCACAAAGGCAATTGCGGTCGATCCCAAATACCTCCCCCCCTACATAAATCTTGCCACCCTGCAACTTCGCAATCAGGAGTATGAAGATTGCATCGCGACAGCGGGAAGGGCTCTCGAGTTGGATCCCGCCATTCCTCTGGCGAACTACCTGCAGGCAGCAGGCAATTTCAAGCTGAGTCGCCTGGATGAAGCCGAGAAAAGTGCTAAAGAGGTAGAAAAGGGACCGCACCAAAACCTGCAGCAGGTGTACCCTTTGCTCGCCCAGATTTTCTTGCTGAAGCACGACTATCCGAACGCGGCGGCGCAAATGCGCACTTATTTGCAGCAGTGGCCGAAAGGTCCTTACGCCGCGGAAATGAAGAAAAGCTTGGACCAGATCGAAGCTTCCGGCACTGCCGCCGAAAGCCACTGATCCTGGATTGGCGCAGGCCAAGACAACTCGCTGAATTACTTCGGCGCGGCTTCGTCGCGGATTTGCGTCCGGTGCATCACCCGCCGCGAACCGGAATCAAACGAGTCGCGACGGTGCATTGTGCAGCGGTTATCCCATAAAACCAGGTCGCCGGGGCGCCACTTGTGTCCCCACGCAAGTTCCGGGCGCGTAGCGTACGACCATAATTGATCGAGCAACGATTCCGATTCGGCAAGCGATAACCCGCCGATGTAGGCATTACGCCGCCTGCCCAGATAGAGGGCGCGTCGCCGCGTATCGGGATGAGTACATACAAGCGGATGATAAGTGCCGGGAGAGGTCATCGGATCGTCCACCGCCGCGACTCCCTGCCGCACATAGCCGCCGCTGTTGTACGTGCCGTCGTGCTTCAGCTTTAAGCCTTCGATGCGGCGCTTCAGTTCCTGCGGCAGCGATTCATAAGCCGCATACATATTGTTGAAGTACGTGTCGCCGCCAGACGCCGGCACCTCCAACGCATAAAGCATGCTCGCTTTGGGAGGCACCTCCAGATAGGACATGTCCGTATGCCAAATCGCTTCGCCCGCGCCCAAGCTCCCGATGGGCACGCCGTTCTCCATGACGTTCGACACCACGTAAATTTCCGGATGCCCTTCGACAAAGCGCCGTCCCGATTCCTGGACCGGCGCCCAATCAAGTTCGCCGAATCTCCTGCTGAACACGATCAGATCCTCGTCGCTCAGGTTTTGGCCGCGAAAGATCAGCACGAGATGATCGTGCCAGGCTCCGCAAATTACGGCGAAATCGCCATCGTCGATCCTTCGCAGATCCACGTTGCGAATTTCAGCGCCCAGCGCACCGCCGGTGGGCCCGACGGCAATCCCCGTTTTCCCCGTTTCAATTGGCGTCATATGCATCGAAGCAATCCTCTGCAAACGTAATTATAGCGAATGTCGGAATCATATGGCGCCCCACTAAAGCGCCATGATGGAATGGGCTTTAAGCCTGTGGAAGGTCTATGGTGGGCGGTCAGCGATTTGAACGCTGGACCTTCCGGGTGTAAACCGGATGCTCTAACCGCTGAGCTAACCGCCCGTGCATTGAATTGTAAGCGGTTAGCGCACTCTGCGGTAGCGGATTCCGCCTCATTTCTGAGCAACTGTCCGTGTTCTCAGAACTGCGGAATCACAAACGGCTCCCGTGGCGGCTTCCCAAGATTCGCCATCGGTGAGCACAGGTAGCGTCCGCTCTTGCCTTCCCGAATCTATTCCTCATCGGTCATTTTGCGAAGACGTGTGATCAGTCCGCCCACTTGCTTCAAGGTGCTGAACCCGGACGATACGCAGAAGCGCAGGTCCAAAGAGATGTTCGACAAGGTCAGGATCAACGGCGAGCGCGTTGCTGCGGAAATCCATCCCTCTTTTTCAGTTTGAAAGCAATTCCCGGATAGCTGCCTAACGAACTACTGGCTACTCTCCCACAGAGAAGCAGCTTGGGAGGGTTTCATGACCGTTTACACTGGCAGGACGTTCCAAACCTGCGCCTTGAGAGTTTGGGGTGTTTGGGTTTCGATGCGGGATTTCCACGCGGCGACGCTCAGACTGAAACCTCTTCCACAAAGGAAGAGCCCCACGCAATATCACGTGGGGCTACAAAATGTGGAATTAACAACTTAGATGCCCCGGTTGATAGGTGGTTGCACCCGCCCTTTCTAACTTCACAGTTCCCGTAGTTGACATCAGGGTCGGCGTAGATGGCGCCGCCGACGGATTCATCGCCAATCATCCTTACCGCGACCAAACCTACATCAACAGTAAGGACGAGTCTTCCCAATAAATTGGTTCTAGCCAACGCTTTGCCGCTCTCCGCCTCTCGCACCCAGCACCGAAGCGCAATAGCCACGTCACTTATTCCGGCCAGCGCCCAGATGGCCCGGACTGCACAGAAGGACAGTCCCTGCCGGAACTCTAGAGCACTGCACACCCGTACCATTGCCCGTTTCCACGCCTCCCGTGAGGATTACTCCCAAGTAAAGCATAGGGGATTCCAAGGGGAGGCATTCTGATGTTTGACTCAACCCGTATTGTCTTGTCTGCGGGTAAAGGGCAGATCGGATCTTGGCTCCGCCGTTCAAACCACCCGACCAGGACTGTCGATCCTCGACAACGCATGCGCGGTTTCAGCGTAGTCGAACTCTTGACTACCGTGATCATCCTCCTCGTGGTTTCGGCCATGGCCGTCTTCCAAATGCAGCCAATGTGGCAACAGATCCAGGCGAATGCAGGACTGGACCAAGTGAAAAGCACGCTACGACAGGCGCGCGAGCTGGCGATCTCGGACCGGCGCACGATCGTAGTGCAGTTTCTAACCGCAGCAACTGGCACCTCCTGTCCACCAGATGGTGGCATTCTGACCTGTATTGCCCTGACACAAATGATCGTAGTTGCAGGTACCCCTCCCGCTCCGCCGACGCAAACCCTGGCTACGACCCCGTTGCTGGTGCTTCCCATCGAGAACAAGGTGCAATTGCTGAGCTTCGCCGGTGAGCCGGACACGCCGGATGGATTCATTGGCGCCTCGCCTGAGGCCCCAAACGGCCTTTACTCTGGCTCGAACGCCAGCGCTCCGACTACAGGAATGGCTTTTCAGAGCGACGGAACGTTCACCGACGGCAACGGAAATCCGATTAACGTGAGCATATTTCTTGGGGAGACGGGAATCCCCTCGTCGTCGCGAGCCGTCACGATCCTGGGCAATACGGGCCGCGTCTTTGCATACCACGGCACTGGAACCGCATGGTTTCGATGAGCAAGAGCGCACATTCGAGACTCCGCCGATCCGCTCGGTCGCAAGGCGGCTTCACGCTTACGGAGACCCTGATCTCTTTGGCTGTGTTGCTGATCGGCGTTCTCGGTTTGGCCGCTGTGCTCGCAGATGGCATGGCCTACATGAACATGTCTCAATACGATTACATTTCACAGCAGAAGGCCGCTGAGGCTGTGGAATCGATCTTCACGGCCCGCGACATCGGCCAAGCAACCTGGTCCACCATCTGCAACGCCGGTACCACGCTCTGCACCGGCGGAATTTTCGTCACCGGTGCCATGCCGCTGTGCGGTCCCGGCGCCGATGGGATCCTAGGAACAGCGGATGATTTTAGCGGCAACACTTGCGCGGGACCGCCACTGGCGGCACCTGACGGGCTCATCCTGCCGAACAGCACTGGGGTCGTCAACAGCACCAGTGGAAACCTGGTGCCCCTTTCCAATTTCAATCGCACGATCACCATTACTCCTGTACTCGACCCAAATGGACACCCGATCGCAAACCTTCGGCAGATCCAGGTGACGGTGACCTACGCCTCTGGCCGTTTCGCCAATCGCGCGTACACTCTCACGGCCTATATTTCGAACTTCTCATGATGAAACAGAGAAACGACATGAGACACGATAAGGGATTCACATTCATCGAGGTACTGGTGGCTATAGCGGTATTAGCTCTCGTCGTAGCGGCCACCCTAGGCGCGCTGACGAATAGCCTTCATGCCACCGAAGCAGTCAGCTTGATGGCGGACACACAGCAAAATTTGCGTGCCGGGCTGAACTATATGGTTCGGGATCTTCTTCAAGCCGGAGAAGGCATCCCGTTAGGTGGCATAACGCTACCCAACAGCAGCGGCACCTCCGCCGTACAGCGCCCCGGTCCTGGTACACCAGCGGCAAGTTTCGGCACGTTCAACACGACTTGGACAGCTCTGCCCGCAATCATCTCGGGATATCAGTTGGGGCCAACCACAGCAACATCGGGTGTGGGTTCGGATATGGTTACCGCGCTTTATGCCGATACAACACTGGTAGACGCCAATGGGCACTGGCTCAACGAATTCCCAATCTTTCTGAGCGCAGGCGGAGGCACGGCAGGGTGCGCGGCGAGCAACCCGACACCAGCACCTGCCGGGACAATCGTGAACTCAGGCTCGACCACCACCGTCACTTTCGATGCCTCTTGTATCGTTATCAATAATGGCAACACGGGTCTCAGTCCCGGCGACCTGATTCTTCTGCAGAACAATAACACGCTGGGAGACGGCAGTATTACCGGTACCGACACGGCCACCAGCGATTCGAGCGGTCACATGGTCCTGCTCTGCGTATCGTCAGTCAACGTAGCCGCTAACTCGATTACATTCAGCCCAGCGGACCCATTCGGCCTGAACGCATCGGGCGCAACTTCGGGCACCATCGCACAGATCCAGTCTCCACCGAATTCCGGGAATTATCCAACGACCACCGCCACTCGGGTCTGGATGATCACATATTTCATCGACAATTCGAATCCAAACCGCCCGGAACTAATGCGCCAGGTGAATCTAAAGCAGCCTCAGGCCGTCGGCGAAGTGATCGAGAACGTGCAGATTTTTTACGACATCCTCAACGCCGGTTCAAGCCCCGTTACGGTCTCCGCTGGACAGGAAAACCCCACCGACGCCCAACTGCCCGATATCCGAGATGCCTACATAATCCTTTATGCGCGCTCCGAGAATCCCTATAGCCAAAACAAAACCTATTTCCGGAACAATCTGGAAACCGTCGTGAGCATTCGAGGCCTGGATTTCTACAACGAATTCCAGTGAACGGCCATCGAGGAGCACGGGGATGATGCCAAAGTCTAATGACTCTATCGCTTCAAGAACGAGAGGAAAGAAATCCGTGAGGAAACATGGCGATCAGGGCATAGCCCTGATGACCACGATGATCGTCCTGTTGCTGCTCTCAGCCATGACTGTCGGCGTCTCATGGCTCGTACTCGACGATCAAAAACTGGGTGGCAACAACAGCGACCGCCAGCGTGCTTTTTACGGGGCCGAAGCGGGCATGGAGTCCCTGACGGCCAGCCTCGAAAATCTGTTCAACGCCAATTATGCTCCGAACAAAACGGCCATTAATAACCTGCTCACTAATCCCGGCCCGCCCGCAAATATTTCAGGTGTTCAATACATTGCGGCCGGCAGCAGTACGCCAGGCTCTGGTTACCAGATCACTTTCACTCCGAGTCCCAGCAATGCAAATTTGCCCACGAGCAGCTTCGGCACGATTCCTAGCGGCACATATGGGGGCTTGGTGGGCCTTATGACGCCGTACACTCTCACGGTGACCGCTCGGACCACGCCAGGATCGGAAGTCAAACTCCAGCGCGTCGTACAAACCGTGGGCATTCCCGTTTTTCAGTTCGGAGTTTTTTCCCAAACCGATTTGGACTTCTTCGCGGGCCCCAATTTTAACTTTGGGGGACGCGTGCATACGAACGGCAACTTGTGGCTGGCGGAAGGCGACGGTAACACCCTAACGATGAGCCAAAAGGTCACCGCTGCTGGTGAAATCATTACCAATAATCTGGAAAATGGCTGGGCCACAAGCTCCAACTATCAAGGCGCCGTCAAGATCACGACCGGCTCCGGTGTGGCGAACCTCATTTCCCAAACGCCTAACCAGAGCGTCCTTGGGAACACGAACTACGTCGGTAACATTGGAACGTACGACACTGGCTTCAAGGGTATGGCCAACAGCAAATACAACAACAATATCGCGGTCAGAGAGACCGGCGTGAAGCCGCTGAATATATCGATAGCCACCCCTGCAATTGGCGGACAGCCGATCGATCAGATCCGGCGACCTCAGCCGAACGAGAACACCGGCAATTCCGCCAAGCTTGCGGAGAGATACTACAGTCAAGTGAGCTTGCGCGTCCTGCTATCCGACTACGGGCCGTCCCATGGCTGCACCGACAGCGATATCAGCAGCAGTAGTTCTACGGCACTACCGAATCTGGCCACGAACGGCGCGGGTCCGGCTACGCCGGTTGATCTGGCCACACTCGCCTGGGATTCGAGCGCGTCGGGAACAGCTCCCCAGAACAACACCGCGCCTTCATGGGTCACCGGTGTTGGGACAAGCACGTTCCCTCTCCCAGTCTCGGGTGCGACGGGAGGAACTTCGTATGCTCCGGCTGACGGTTACTGGATCAAGCAGTATTACCCGATTATCACAGGCTGCATTAAGATCGACTATCAAAGCAAGACTACGCCCGGCACATGGGTGGATGTCACCACGGAAATCCTGAACTTGGGATACACGGGCCGAAATATCAATCCGCAGGGCTCAGGCGGTTTTGCAGCACCACCGACCCTCCCGGCTCTGCCAGGCCCGCAGCAGAACGCTCAAGGACCAACGGCTCACAGCGGTGTTGCGACGGTCGGGTGCACGGATCCAAGCACGAACGCTGTGTTCCGGCTTGCACGGGTGCGGGACAATCCGTCCTCCGGGTCCGGCTGCGGCACGGCGTCACAGCACGGGACTGATTACTGGCCGAACGTGCTCTATGACACACGGGAGGCGCTCCTGCGCGATACGGCTCTAGGCAACACGCAGCTAACGCTGGCTGGGGCTATGCACTATGTCGAGCTTGATGTCGCGAACCTCGCCAAATGGTTTACGGGTGCGATTGGCACGAATGGCGCAAACGTTCTGGCCACTAATGGATATTCGATTTACTTCTCCGACCGGCGCGGCGAACAAGTGGACAACACCGCCGGGGGTCCGCCCCCTTCGGTCTCCACGACGGCAGCACTGACGGGGGGCTTCGGCTACGAGGACTTCGTCAATCCCGCGAGCGGCGGCGCATGCCCTAACGGCACTCTCGACCAAGGGGAAGACGTCGAAGGCGATTACATCAATGGCGTGGATCCATCTCCGGCTCTGCGCACGTACGGCGGCAACCCGACATTGGACAACTCCAGTGCCACGAGCATTGTTGTGTCGATCGCGACACCTGCAACAGTCCTCTCGAATAACCCCAATTGCGCGGGACCGGGAATTTCATGGCCGTTTGCGATTGCCAATCAGCCTCAGGATTTACGCGAGAACCCGCCGGCTCTCTTCCGCAGCGCTCTGAAGGTCGTTCACGGCGACACGATCAGCTTGGGCACTTGCAACAGCGTGTCCTGCGGCTTGGCCGTTGTCTCCGAAAACCCGGTCTACGTGCAGGGTTGTTACAACAACCCCGGCCAGTGCGGCATGACTTCCATTAGTTGGAGCGCCACCAGCGTGGGCGCCTCCGTCATCGGCGATGCTGTCACCTTGCTTTCCGATGACTGGAACGACGTCAACTCGTTCGCGTTTCCCTATAACACCAACAAGCGCAACGCCGTGACGACCACCTACCGCATGGCTGTAATGGCCGGAAAGGGCGTTGCCTTCCAGCAACCCACTGGAACGGCGCGTGACTTCGGAACTGACGGTGGGGTGCACAACTTCCTCCGTTATCTGGAAAATTGGGGTGGCCAGACGCTCTACTATGAAGGTTCGATCGCAGGCATGTACTACAACCATCAGGCGGTCGGCGTCTATAAGTGCTGCAATACTGTATACAGCCCGCCAACTCGAGGCTACCAGTTCGACACGAACTTCTTGACGCCGAGCTTGCTGCCGCCGCTCACGCCCATGCTGCGCACCGTCAACACGGTCGGCTTCACGCAAATGATGTTGCCGACGCAGTAAGAGCGGGAACTGCCCGGCTCTTAGCCTCTCGTCACGGAATCGGCAGCAACGGCTTATCGGCTGGACGCACATGCTGATCAACTGTGCTGAGCATGATCGCAGTTGAGGCGTAATCGCCCATCAGGCAAACAATGTTGACAAGCTGGCGATCTCCAAAAATCTTGAGCGCGCTGGCGAATGTCTCCGAGCTCACCTTATGTTTGCCCACCGCCTCTCGGCCGAGCTCGATGATGGTGGCTTCCTTTTCCGGAACTCCCGTGAGCGGCTTGCGGTATTTGACGATGTCGATAATCTGAGGACTTACTCCGGCCTTCAGCGCAGCGGGCTCGTGCGCCGTCCATTCATATTCTCCATCCATCTCTCGCACCGCGGCGAGAATGCTCAACTCGACCACTTGTGGCTCGAGACCCGATTTGTGGCGAAGAAAATCGTTTAGGCCGCTCGAAAATACTTCCGCGCCGCCGCTGTAAAGCCGCAGCCGCTGAGGTCCGTAATTAACTCCGGCCGCGTTGCCGCCTGCGTCGTAGATTTTCTTAGCGGCGTCATCCAAATTGTCGCGATTGATCGGAGGAAGGCGATTGCCGGTTTCGGGATGCACGTCTTTCGGAAACGAAGAGGCGGCCTTCGACGAACCATTTCCCGAATCCGATTGTGGCGGCATGCTGTTGAGGCCGTAACCCAGAGTTACGCCTACCCCTATAACAAGGAGCAAAATCACTAGCCGAAGAGACGATTTCATTTGCGACCTCCGGGTTAAACAATTGGAGAAATAAGGCGGGGCGATTCTACTGCCGGTCAAGGCTGGCGAGAAAGGGCTAAATCAAGCCGCGGGTGTGGCGATCAAAAGCGACGCTTCGCGTCGCTGGAAGGCGATTTCCCTACGCGGAAATTTCAGGTGGCGCCTAGTAAGCGCTTGCCTTTTCCAGTTGCGATTGGCGGAACTCAATGCCGGCCGTCCGCATATCCTTCGTATCGGGCTGAATGGTTCGCAGCGCCGTACCGGGCTGGATCGCACGGACGGCCGCCTGCTGCGAGGCCGCGCGTCGAGCGGCAGAGGTTGTCGCCAGCGATCGTCCGCCAGTCCATACCAACTGCAGTCCAGCAAGAATGGCGATCAGTGCAATCGCCGATTTCATTTTGCGAACAGGTGTGCGCCGGGCAAGAACGAATCCCAGCAGCACGCCGGGGATGCCGGCGGCCAGCAGTTGAAACAGCGTGGCTGAGCTGACAGAGCCAAGCTTGAGATGAATTGCGCTGCCAATGGCGGCGAGCCCCAAGCCGAAGAGTATGTCTGTACCGACAACTTCGGAGGGGGACATCTCAGAGTAATTCAACAGCAAAACCGTACCCAACGCTCCTGCACCGGCAGACGAAAAACCCGACTCGATGCCGATCGGCAGCGCAAACCACGGCAGCCAATGGCCATTCTTTCGCGCGAATGCGGGATTGTGCAGGCGGCGGACGAAAGTCAAACTGGAGGAAGCTGCCAACAACACGCCGAGAACAATTACGATCACCGGGTTGCCGAGATCGGCGCTCAGCAGACGAAGAACATAGGTGCCGATCAACAGGCCAGGAACCGCACCCAGTAACAGCCGCCACACATATGCCCCGCGTACCTGTTTGCCCCAAAGATAAAATGGTCCGACGATCAGCCTGAGCACACCGGCAAAAATGAAGGCGGTCCCCACGGCGGTTTTGGGCGCCAGTCCAAGTAAGAGAACGAGACACGGCACCGTGAAGCTGCCACCGCCAATTCCGGTGAGCCCCACCGCCACGGCAATCAGGAATCCGATAACGAATACCATCGGCTGCTCCGCCTACTCCTTTACGTGAAGCCCGCACTCAGTCTTATTGAATCCCGACCAGCGCCCCGCTCGGGGATCCTCTCCGGGCTTCACAGGCCGGGTGCAGTACGTGCAACCGATGCTCGGATAATCGCGGTCGTGCAGCGGATTGTAGGGCACGTCGTTCGCGCGGATATAGTCCCACACCTGCTCCGAAGTCCAGTCCGCGATCGGATTCAGTTTCACCAGCCCAAATTTCGCGTCCCATTCAAGCTTTTTTGTATTTGCGCGCGTGGGTGCCTGATCCCGGCGGACGCCTGTGACCCAGGCCGACAAGCTTGCCAGTTTCTTCTTCAATGGCTCAACTTTCCGCAACTGGCAGCATTTGTCCGGCTGCGAGGCCCATAGCGCCCCGCCGAATTGCGCGGCCTGCGCGTCCGGCGTGAACTCCGAACGGGTGCGTTCGACTTCCACTCCGTACTTTTCCTCTATTCCGTCGATCAGCGTATACGTCTCCGGGAAAAGAAAATCCGTGTCCAGGGTAAACGTCCGAAATGCCGGAGCCAGGCGGGAAGCCATGTCGATCAGAACGACATCTTCCGCCCCGAAGCTCGAGGCAATCGCCAGCGTTGGACCAAATTGCGAAAATCCCCAGCGCAGGGCCTGATCGGGCTTCCAGCTTTCAGCTTCACTCTGCAACGCTGCAACCTGTGCTTGTGCTTCTATCGTCTCCATCTGTGTCCTCTCTCAATAAAGGCTTCAGCTTCTCAACGCGATGCTTCCGCCAAAATCGCGGCGATTTGCGGCCGCGTATATTCCTCGGGAATCGGCGACCCATCGCGCAATCGCCTCCTCACTTCGGTACCGCTCAAAGTCAAATGGTTCTCGGAAGAATGCGCGCACGTGCGCCGGCTGGCCATCGATCCGCAACGGCGGCAGTAAAAGACTTCATCGAAGCAGATAGGCACGATGTCCAAGCCGTCGCCGGCCAGCGATTGAAGCAAATGCTGCGCATCGTAAGGGCCGTAATATCCGCCAACGCCCGCGTGATCGCGGCCCACCAGAAAATGGGTGCAGCCAAAGTTCTTCCGTACCAGCGCGTGCAAGAGGGCTTCACGCGGACCGCCATAGCGCATCCACGCGGGCAACACCGAAAAGAGCACTCGCTCGCGCGGCAGATATTCGTCCAGCAGTACCTGATAGCAACGTATGCGAACGTCGGCCGGGATGTCTTCTGCCCGGGTTTCGCCCACCAGGGGATGCAGAAGCAATCCATCCGTGACCTCGAGTGCTGTACGCAAAACGTATTCATGCGCGCGGTGGATGGGATTGCGGGTTTGAAATCCGGCGACTGTACGCCAGCCCCTGCGCGAAATTTCGGCGCGCGTCTGCGCGGGCGTAAGCCAGTGGCTATCGACACCAAGGACGCTTGCATCACCGAACCATTGAATCTTGCCAGCCACGGCGAAGTTGCCGCCGCTCAGCATTCCTGCCGCACCCGGGTGTGCGGAATCGTCGGTGCTGAAGAGCTTTTTGGCCCAATCGCGTAACGGTATAGCAAAGACCTCTTCCACTTCCAGGAACGCGAGATCGTGACGTTGATACCTAAGGACGACCTCTGAGCCGGATTTGAGAGATTGCACCTTCGCATCTTCGGTCTGCAGCAGAATAGGGAAAGCCCAAATGCCGCCACCAGGCAGGCGCATATCATCGACAATCGAGGAGGAAGTCTGAAAATCCGTGAAGCCATCGAGCGGGCTGAATCCGCCCACGGCCAGGAGCAATAGGTCGCTCGCTCCGCGCGAATTCAGCTCGATTGCCGGCAGCCTCAGCGCCTTTGCTCGAGCCTCGGCCTCAGCTTCCTCCGGGATAATTGCATTCACCAGCGTCCCGGCTTTTGCGAACGATTTCGGCGCGACGGCTTCCGTTGTCATGATCCCAGTGGCTCCTCGAATGCCCTAAAAACAAAAAACCCACCAACCAGTTCGTCTGGCGGTGGGGTTTAATCCCGGTGCTTTAGTTCAGTTCAGTCGCGAACGCACCTTAACCCGCCAGAGGTAGGCATACAACAAGTACAACAACAGCTCTGGCAGCTCATAAACATAGCGCTGGAGTTCGCAATCATCAAGGCGACACTGTACCTGCTCTGTTTGCTAAAAGCAAGCACAGAAATTCGCTTATTCAGCAGTCGCGGGCTTCTCTCGCGTAGGCTGCGGCTTCAGGATTTCGTCGATCAGAAAAAGGTCCGTGAGCAGCGCTCGGAGATGGATCGAAGCATTCAAATTGTCGATTAGCTGAGAACTGATCGTGTTTTGCGCTAGAACAAGCTGAATAGCGGCGAGCGAATCCTGCGCGTCTCGCTGTAATACGCCAAGAAATGCGGAGTAGTGGTCCGCGCGATTCGAGCTTTCCCGTTTCACAATTGCGGCGTAGGCGTCTGCGAGCCCCAAAATCGCGTCGGCAGCGCGCTCAAGATAATCACGCACTTGCGCGCTCGAGTTGCTGCCTTCGTTGCCGCCCAATCCCTGGCCGGCATATGCCAGCATGAACTCGTAGCACTTTTCGATGGCGTCGCAGCGGGCGCTGATATCCTCGCCCATCTAGGCAGGAACCCTGGACTTCGATCCTCCCGGCGTCCCTGGCTCGGGCGCTCGCTTGTCTATCACCCAGCGCTGCGGATCGTAATGTTCCAGGTACTTCTCGCGGCTCATCCAGCCAAAAATCATCGATTTTGTGATGAAGAGCTTCTCCGGCCTGACCGCGAAATATATGTGGGCCATGATCAGCCCCACAAGCGCAATGCCGGAGAGACCGTGCAGAACGTACATCCATCCCCAGGTCATGTCACTAAAGCCAAACAGATAAGGATTCCGCGCGAACAAAGGCGTCTGCACTCGGTTCATCATCAGCAGGCCCGTTCCGATGGCGGCGAGCCCGGCACACAGGATGGCGAGGTGGTAAAGCTTGTTTTCCAGCGGATACTTGCCGAACCCCCTGGGCTCAGGAGCCGCCATCCCCAGCGCGCGCCGCACTCTTCTTGAAGCATCCTCAATATCCGTGCGATCGGGCCAGATGGACCAAAAATCGAGCCAAAACGTTGCATGGAAAAGGTGATAAATCACAGACACCGTGAGGACGATGCCCGCGATCCAGTGGTAGGTCACCCAGGCAAACCTGACGCCCATCTTGGGCAGGAACGCCGTAAACAGCAGCGTCAACATGGATAGCGACATCACTGCGTGGA
>Ga0210394_10003842_pt1 | contig 18193 bp, 20 predicted proteins | sample IncBWC12MmetaG_FD_160121 | JGI IMG/M metagenome (GOLD analysis project Ga0210394, IMG submission 160121) | Forest soil microbial communities from Barre Woods Harvard Forest LTER site, Petersham, Massachusetts, United States - Inc-BW-C-12-M | ecosystem: Environmental > Terrestrial > Soil >... | reverse complement strand
CGGCAATGCGCTGGGGTTCGGGGCGGTTAATCTCGGGTCGGTCGCCGCAGTGATAGGCGTTCTACCGGGCGCGAACTATTCGGCGGTCAATCTCGCTGCTGCTGGGGCGGGTGGTGTGCAGGGCGTTCTGTCGATCGCCAGCGGTGGCACCAATACTAGCACCCTGACGGCCAATGCCGTGCTGCTTGGCGCTGGGGCGGCGACATTGCAGTTTGCGACGGTCGGCACGCCTGGGCGGCTCCTGATCGATCAAGGCGCGTCTAATCCGGCGTTTACGGTTGTGACAGGCGATGTCACGATTTCCTCGAACGGCACCACGACCATCGGCGCCAATGCGGTCACTTACGCCAAGTTCCAGCAGGTTGCCGGGCTGTCGATCGTCGGAGTGACGGGAACTGCAACGTCGAACGCCGCTGCGATCACGGCTGGCACATCGCAGGTTCTTTTCGTCAACGCTGGTGGCACGACGCTCGGCTTTGGCAGCGTCAGCCAGCTTCTCGATAACGTTAACACCACGCAGGGGTCGATCCTTTACCGGAGTGCGTCAAGCTGGGTGGCGCTCGGCGGTGGCACCAATGGGCAGATTTTGCAGACCCAGGGCACCGCGGCCAATCCCCAATGGGTCGGCGGCATGGTGCTCCTGAATACGCTGAGTCCAAACGGTGTTGCCTCGACGAGCGACACTACGAGCCTGACGGCCGTATACCGGAATTACATGGTTACGTTCGAAAGTGTCAATCCGACTATCAGCGGCGCGACGTTTCAGATGCTGCTGGCGACGACTGGGACGGCCTTCGTCGCCGGCACTTATATCTCCGTGGTGCAATGCAACGTTTCATCCATCCTCATCACGGATACATCGACCAGTGCTATCCTACTGTCGGGCCTGCGCGCGACTGCCCAGGTGGGCACCGCAGCGTTCCCGGACTATGGCGTGAACGGGACGATGCGGTTTTTTAATCCTTCGCTGAACGGCACAAAAAAAATGTTTATCGGAGAGACGACATATATGGCGGTTGGATCGGAATCCACCTCAACCCTGGCTCTCGTGTCGTTTGCGGGGGCCAACGATGGCTTCGCGAATCCGGTGACGGGACTTAATTTTGCGTTTTCCACCGGAAACATCGCGACCGGCACCATCAGGGTCTACGGGATTTACTGATGCCGCTGACCTACGCCACCTATCAAGCGTCGATCGCGAACCTGATGCCGGTTCAGGCGAGCGATCCTGGCTTCCTCACCATGTTTCCGAACATGATCGACGATACCGAGCAGAGGCTTTATCGCGAGCTCGACTTGCTCAATACCGTCGCGCGGGATTCCTCCTCCACTTTGACCATCAACACCCGCACGTTCAACCTCCCGACATCGATCGGCATCTTCGTGGTGACGGAGCAGTTCAACGTCATCACGCCGGCCGGCACCACGAACCCGGAGAACGGCTCGCGCAACGGCTTGGTGCCGTGCTCGAAGGAAATGCTCGATGCGCTGTGGCCGTCCGTGAACGGTTCGACGGTGCCGCAGTACATGGCGCCGATCACGCAATCGACGTTCATCGTGGGGCCGTGGCCGGATCAGGCTTACACCGTCGAGGTGGTGGGCACGCAGCGTCCCCCCGCGCTCTCGACCACCAATGTCACGTCACTGCTGTCGGTCTACTTCCCCGATCTGTTCATCGCGGCCTCGATGGTGTTCGCTTCGGGCTATATGAAGAACTTCGGCGCCGCAGTCGATGATCCCAAGATGGGCGTGACCTGGGAGCAGCATTACGGCGCGCTGTTTGCGTCCGCCAGCACGGAAGAGAACCGCAAGAAATTCGCCATGGCGGGATGGTCGAGCAAGCAGCCGGCGCCGCAGGCGACGCCGCCGCGCATGTGAGGATAAGATGGCCGAACCCACAACCGTCAATCGCGGTTTTATCATCCCGAATACGGGCGATCTCGTGGGGCAGTGGGGAACTGCCGCCGTCAATCCGAACATGCAATCGCTCGATGGTCTATTCGGCGGCGCCGTGACGATCCCGCTGTCGGCCGCGACGACGCTTGCGTTGACCAATTCGACCGGGGCGCCGACCGCAAGTGCGGGGCCGTTCCAGCAGCAGAACGCCCTGATCAAGTTCTCGGGCACATTGACCGGCAATGCCGTGATCCAGTTCTCGGCGCCGGGGTTCTACATCGTCCATAATGCCTGCACGGTCGGGTCGTTCTATGTGCAGCTCGCCCCCTCGGCTGGTACTGGCAACGCCATCGGGGCGCCTCCGGGGAGAAAATGCCATGTGTTCTTCGATGGCACGAACATGGATTACGTCAACATGCCGGAAGTCGGCGCAGCACTTGACCTGCATGGAGCGACGGCCGTGCCGGCTTGGATGAGTGCATGCACGGTCGCGCCTTATCTGGTCAAGGATGGCCGCACCTATACGGCGTCGGTGTATCCGGCGCTGAGCGCGCTGCTGGGCTCGACGTTCGGCGGCAACGGGGCGAGCACGTTCGCGGTCCCGGATGAACGCAGCCGGGCTCGCATCGGTCTCGATACCAATGGGCCTGGAACCTTTGCAAACCGCGTTACGGTAGCTGGCAGCGGCATCAATGGCACCACTATGGGGGCGGCGGGTGGCGATCAGTTGCTTCAGCAGCATACCCACACCTACACCGACCCGTCGCACGCACATGGACTGCCGTCCAGCGGCGGTGGAAGTGCTGGCGGCGGCGGCAACTTTATTGGTGGTACGATCGGGGCGTTTGTATCCAATACCGCTTTGATCGGCATCATTATCAACAATGCCGGCACGGGCGCCGGTCAGAACATGATGCCCACGATTGTTTCGTTTCTGCCGCTGATCAAGACATAGGGGGGGCGGTCATGCCCTATGGCGAAGTCACGCTCGTCCCGGGCGTCAATGTCGAGCGCACCGCGACGCTTCTCAAGGCAGGCTACAACCAAAGCCAATTGATCCGCTTCAAGGACAGCTTGGGACAGAAGCTCGGCGGCTGGCAGCGGTACTATCCGAATGCCGTACCAGGCGTGCCGCGCGACCTGCACGCATGGCAGGACTTGAACGGCACCGATCATCTATCGGTTGGCACCACGACGCAGCTCGCCGTCATCACCAACAACTCGTATCAGGACATCACGCCGCAGACGTTGACGACCAATCCGGCGCCGAATTTCACGACATCGGCGAATTCTCCTGTCGTTACCGTGACCGATCCGAACATTTCGAACGTTACGGTCTATGACTCGGTCCTGTTCAATACGCCGATTGCCGTCGATGGGATCATACTCTCCGGGCTCTATGCGATCACGGAGATTACCGGGACGCATTCCTACGAAATCACGGCTGCCGACAGTGCGGTGTCAGGCGTCACCTCGCAAGGCGTGGTGCCGGTATTCACGACCGTAAGCGGTTCGGCCGTGGTCGAGGTGGCGTTGCCGCTGCACGGCCTTTCGACCGGAAGCACGGTCGTCTTGCCGGCCACCACGACCGGCAACGGCGTCACGATCCAAGGGGCCTACACGGTGGCGTCCGTGGTCGACGCCAACGATTTCAACATCACGCTGCCGAACCAGGCGAACGCCAGCGGTTCATTCAGCATGAACGGCGGCAATGCGCAGTTCGTCTATTACATCAATATCGGGCCACCGGCTGTGGGCTCCGGGTACGGCATCGGCGGTTATGGAACGGGCGGATACGGCACCGGCACAACGTCGTCCGCGCAAACCGGCATGGAAATCACGGCGACCGATTGGACCTCCGACAACTGGGGCGAAATCCTGCTTGCCTGCCCGGCCGGCGGCGGGGTCTATCAGTTCGATCCGACCGGAGGATTCAAGAACGCGGGCCTCGTGGCGACGGCGCCTCCGTTCAATGGCGGCCTGTTCGTGTCGGTGTCGCAGCAGATTCTCTTCTGCTGGGCGTCAACGGCGGATCACTCCCTCGATGCCATTCCGGGGCTTGGGATCATTCAGGACCCCTTGCTGCTCAAGTGGTCGAACGTGGGTGATTTTACCAATTTCGTGCCGTTGACGACGGATCAGGCGGGCGATTTCCGGATCGGGATAGGGTCTAAGATTGTGGCCGGTGCCGCGGTGCAAAATCAAGACCTGTTCTGGACCGATCTCGACCTGTGGGCCGCGAACTATCAAGGTCAACCGTTCATATTCGGGTTGAATCGCATAGGCGTCGGGGCGGGAGCGATCTCGTCGCATTCGGTGCAGTCGTTGCGCGGCAACGTCTACTGGATGGGACCAAGCAATTTCTATGCCTATGACGCCAACGGCGTCCATGTGCTGCCGTGCTCGGTGTGGGACTTCGTGTTTCAGAACATGACGAGCAATGTCGCGTTCCAAAAGAACGTGCGCACGCTCCCGAATACGCCCTTCAATGAGGCCGGGTGGGCGTTTCCGTCCGCCGCGAGCGCCAACGGGGAATGCGATTCCTACGTCAAGGTGAATATCCTCGAACCTAATCAGCCGTGGGACTATGGGTCGCTTCCGCGTTCGGCCTGGATTGATCAGACCGTGCTCGGCCCTCCGATCGGGGCGACGCCGACGGGCGTCATCTACCAGCACGAAACTGCCCCCGACGCGGACGGACAGCCGCTCAATGCCTCGTTCACGACGGGGTATTTCTACATCGCGGAGGGCGAGGATTACGCCTTCGTCGATCGCATCATCCCGGATTTCAAGTGGGGCACCTATGCGGGCGCGCAGGGCGCGCAAGTGCAATTGAGCTTCAATGTGGTCAATTATCCTGGCGATGCCGCGACCGTCTTCGGCCCCTTCACAGTGACGGCGCAGACGGAGTATGTATCGGTGAGGTTCCGCGGCGCCCTGATGTCGATCACGGTGTCGTCTGACGACGTGGGGAGCTTCTGGCGGCTCGGCAAGGTGCGGTATCGGTATGCTCCCGCTGGGAGAAGGTGAATGGCATCCCTCGACGACGCGGTATCGACTCTCAAAGGGCTGGTGCAAAACCTCTCCCAGGTCATCACCACCCTGAACAACGTGTTCCCGCGTACGGTCGGGAGTTTCACTATGCCGGCGGCGGCTACCGCCACGGTGACGCAGCCGGCTGTGAAGGCGAACAGTGACGTGCTGCTACAGGCGACCAACGCCTCGGCGGCGACCTTGATGGGCAGCGCTAAGGCGCTTTACATCTCGACGATCGCAGCGGGGTCGAGCTTTACGGTGGCGACGGCGAGCGGGGGAAATGCAGCCGGGACCGAAACGTTTGCGTACATCGTGGTCAGTCCGTCGTAGGCTTCTGACGCGGCTGCTGGTCGAGGTCGAGGGCGTTTATCTGTTGCATGCGGCAAATTGGATCGGAGTGAGGGGAATGGCGGCGAATTTCGAAATCAAGGGCCTGAAAGAGCGCGTCGCCGCGGCGCGTTCGCAGATTGCCACGTTACGGCTGGCATCGGCGGATTTCGAGACCGAAGCGGCTTCGCTCGCGGCTGACCTGGCGCTCGGAACGGAGCAATTGAAGGCGCTTCACAGCGATTTCCTGTTCGATGCGCAGACCTTGGGAAACTCGCCCCCGCCATCCGCTGGGCCCGTCAATGGCGGCGCGGTATCGGCGCAACCCAGTGAAAACGCGGCGCTCCCGGAGGTGAAGTGACATGCCGCTCGCCCATGGAAGCAGCCGGGAGGTTTTCGAGCGTAATGTCTCGGAGATGGTGAGGGCCGGGCATCCGCGTGACCAGAGTCTCGCCGCGGCCTACCGGATGAAGCGGAAGGGGTACGCCTTCGGCGGCCCTCCCGCGCCGTGGTTCGTCAGAAACGAAGCCCGTGGCATGGTGCATAGCGGGCCGATATCGAGCATCGTGCCGGGGCGCACGGATCGGCACAACATGGCGGTCGGCGCCGGGTCGTACATCATGCCGGCCGACGCGGTATCGCACCTCGGGCAGAACAACAGCCGGGCCGGGCAGCATGTGCTCGGCAAGATGTTTTCTTCCTCGCCCTACGGGGCCGGCAGTCCGATGGGCATCAAGCACGGCGCCGGCGCTCCGCGGCCGCCTGCGGCGAAAGGCGTGATGGCGCGCGGTGGCAACGCAGACAAGGGCGGCGCACGCGGCGAAGCGCTCGGGAATCCGGTCGAAATCGTGACGGCGGGCGGCGAATATACGATACCGCCGCATGAGATTTTGAATTGGCTGCAACGTCATGGCTATCCGCGGGACATCAAGTTTGGGCACAAGATGCTTGACCAATGGGTGAAGAGCTTGCGCGCCGAGCACATCAAAACGCTCAAGAAATTACCGGGGCCGGCAAAAGCATGACCGACAAGCCAAAGATCGTTGTTACCGATCCGCACCAAATCCCGGTGACGTTCGTCAGTTCGCTCGTCAACCACGGGTACGGCAATGGCGTGGTGAACCTGTCCTTCGCGACGGCTCGCTATGTGCCGGATGCCGATGGCGCGATCGTGCCCGATCTCGTGCTGTCGGCGTTGCTCCGCATGGACATGGCATGCGCCGTGCAATTGCGCGACGCTCTGAGCGGCGTCATCGAACAGCATATGAAGCCAGCGAACGGAACCACGCATTGAGCGATCTGCCGCAGGTGCGGGTGGCGACGCCCGCCGACGAAGAAGAGATCATGATCCTCGTGCGCGAATTGCACGGGGAGAATGGCTTGTTTTCCTTGAACGAACAGAAGGTCCGCGAGAACCTGCATAAGTGCTTCGAGCGCAAGGGCGCAATCGTCGGCGTCATCGGCGAGGCGGGCAAGATCGAGGCTTCGACGTGTCTCCTATTCTCCGAGATGTACTACACGGACGAATGGCACATCGCTGAACTGTGGAATCACGTCGCGGTGCCTTATCGCAATTCCCGCAACCTGGAAGCGCTGATCGCCTTTGGTAAGAAGTGCTCGAATGTGATCGGGTTGCCGCTGATCACGGGCGTCATCACCAACAAGCGCGTTGAAGGCAAGGTGCGGCTTTATCGCAAGCTGCTCGGTTATCCGGCCGGTGCGTTCTTCGTCTATAACGGCAAGTGGAGCGCGAACGTGCAGCCGAGCGTGGAGGATTTCTGGCGGCCGTTCGAAGGGCGGACGGAAGCGCGCAAGCGGTTGCGGCGCGAGGCGGCTATCAGCGGAAAGGTGACTTAGGTGTGCAAATCAAACACGAGCACCACCGCCACCACGTCGCCGAATCCGCAGGCGCTCAACGCCTATTCGAATCTCCTCGGCCAGGCCGGTTCCGTCGCATCGACGCCTTATCAGGCCTATGGTGGCCAGCTCGTCGCGCCCGTCAACCAGCAACAGAATCTCGGCATCGGGAATATCAATCAGAATGCGGGTTTTGCATCGCCGTTCATCGGGCAGGCTGCGCAATACGCCAATCAGGCGGCGCAACCGGTCACGGGAGCGCAGATCGCGGGCTTCCAAAGCCCTTACACGCAGCAAGTCGTCAACGCCACGGAAGCGCAGTTCAACAACCAGAATGCGCAGCAGCAAAGCCAGCTGACCGGGAACGCGGTTGCGGCGGGAGCGATGGGGGGCGATCGTGCCGGCGTCGCTGCGGCGAATCTCGCCGGCCAGCAGCAGACGGCGGAAGCGCCCGTCATCGCGGGGTTGGAAAATACCGGCTATCAGAACGCCTCTCAGATGGCGCTTGCGGAGCAGCAAAATACGGCGCAAGCGGCCTATTCCCTCGGCAATCTCGGCGTCGCCGGGCAGAATGCGGCATTGACCGGAGCGAACGCGCAAGTCGGCGCCGGCTCGCTCGAACAGCAGACACAGCAAGCCCAGGATACGGCGGCCTATCAGCAGTTCGAACAGCAGTTGGCCTATCCGTTCCAGACGACGCAGTGGTTGGCGGGCATCGATACGGGCGTTGGGTCGCAGATGGGGGGACAGAGCCAGACGACGGCACCCCCTCCGAATCCATATGCGCAATATGCCGGCCTCGGATTGGCTGGGGCCGGGCTGTTGCTCAAACGCGGTGGCCGGGTGCCAGGGTTCGATCTCGGCGGGGCGACAGATTTCATCGCTGGAACGCCTTATTCGGGTGTTCAGGGATGGGTGCCGACAAACAACATCACGGCTGGAAAGGGCGCTCCGAACCCGCCGAGTGTGGCCGGTCAAGCGGTGCAGAATCCGTTGCAACAGGCCAATCAGGCATTGACGCTCGGCAAGGCATTGCAGGGCAAAGGTTTAGGCCTTGGCGATAGCGGAATCCTGACGGGTGGCGATGCGCTCGGGCTGACGCCAGATCAATACGCGGCGGCGTCCGATGCCGGGGTCTCCGGGCTATCATCGCCCGATGAAGGTTCCTACCGCCGCGGCGGCTTCGTGCGAGGCTATGACAATGGCGGGGATGTGGTGGGCGATGGGGGCGCCTTGATGCCGATCATGGGGCCGGATGGGCTCATGAGCGGCCTTGGCGGCAGCGACACGCCGCCTCCGTTCACGTTCCGCCGCACGCCTGATTTTGGGGCGGATGAACCGGCGATGTTCGGGGCGCCGTCGTCCGGGCAAGTCGGCTATGCGGCGCCGAACATGTCGCTTGCGGAAAACTCGTTTGCGCCCTCGCAGCCTTCCGACGCGGGCGCGATCGGGGATTACGACTTCACGGCCAATCGACCTGCGACCGTGATGGCGGCGGGCGACGACGTTCCGCTGCCGCGCCCGCGGCCCGACGATACGTCCGATATCGGCACACCTGTGGCCTATGCGCCCGATTCCCGCGATCCTGACCGGCTGGCAGGCTTTGCGCCGGTCCCGGGCACCAACGGGGCTCCCGCGCTTCCGCCTTCCAGCGGGGCTAATTCGCGGTTCTCTGGGCTCGGAAACCTGTTAAGCTTCTCGCCGGCCGCAAAGCAAGGATTGCTGGCGGCCGGGCTTGGAATGCTGGCGTCGGGCTCGCCTCATTTCGGGGTGGCTGTTGGGCAAGGGGGCTTGCAGGGGCTCAATGCCTATGCGGGGGAATTGAAACAGGAAAGCGCCGACAAGAAAACGGACGCCACGATCGAGCATGCCAGAAAGCAGCTCGAACAGCATGCCAAGGAAACGGCTGATAAGTTGGCGCTGGAAACCAAGAAACTGTCGCAGGCTCAAGAGTTCCATCAAGACACGGTGAAGCATCAGGATCAACTCGCGGCGGAAGCGCAGCGGCTTCACGATATCCAGATGAAGCGGATTGAGGCGCAGATCGAGCAAGGAAACTACAGCGCGACGCCCGGCAGGGGGCAGGATGAAAAAGGCAATCCCGTCGAGGGGTCGTGGCTCCTCAACAAGAAAAGTGGGGAAACCAAGTTTGTGCCTGGGATGGTGCAGACCCCGAAAGCGACCGCGGCCGGTGAACCGTCGTTTGATAAGAACACGTTGACGAAGATGTCGGATCAATATCTTGCGGGAGACAAGTCGGTTTTGGTTAATCTCGGTCGCGGCGCGCAAGGCGCAACCGATCTGCGGGCGCTGCGCCAGCGCATCGCCGAGCGGATGGACGAAAAGGGCGTGTCGCCGGAACAGCAGGCCGTCAAGATGGCGGAATTCGGCGGTCTTGCGGCCGGCGAGCGGGCGCTTGGGACGCGCACTGCGACGATCGAGATGGCGGCAAACGAAGCGCGCAACATGATGAAACCCGCGCTTGAAGCCGCGGCGGCCGTACCGCGCTCAAGTTGGGTGCCGGTCAACAAATTGATCGAAGGATGGCAGTCGGGCGTCATCAGTGATCCGGCGCAAGCGCGCTTTGCGGCGGCGAATTTCTCGCTCGTCAACACTTATGTGCGCGCCATTGCGCCGACTGGCGTGCCGCCGGAATCCGCCCGCAACCACGCCATGCAGATGCTGTCCGGTGCTATGAGCCACGAATCCTATAAGGCCGTGGTCGACCAGATGGACATCGAAATGGATGCGGCGTTGAAATCCCCCGGCCAGGTGCAGCAGAAATTCCGTGAGATGTACGGCGGCGCGCCTGCGGCGGCGCATAGCGCCGCTCCTGCCGGCAATCAGAACGCCCAAGCCATTCAATGGGCCAACGCCAATCCGAACGATCCGCGAGCGGCTGAAATCAAGCGGCGCCTTGGGGTGCAGTGATGGCTGACGCCTTCGATCCCGATGCCTTTCTCAGTGGTCCGGCGGTGCCATCTGGCGGCTTCGATCCCGACGCGTATTTGAAGACCGCTCCCGCCGAATCCTCTGCCGCCGCCTATTATCGCCAGCAGCATGCCGATCTGGTTGCCGCTGCCAAGCAGAAAACCGCCATCGGTCCTGATCAATCCGCCAGCATTTTCGGCACGCCGATCGAGAAGCAGGGCAAGGACTACGGCGAAAACCTCGATTTATATTATGATGCCGCCGCGAAACGCGTTCATGAGGGCGTCGAAGGATTGCTGCGCAAGCCACAACTCAATCCGAGTCCGGGGCCATTGAGCGGCCCGTTTGCCGGGCCTTCGGTCGGCTCCAACCTGTTCGATATCGCGGCCGGCGTCGGGCAAGGCATCGTGGCTCCGGTAACGGCGGCGCTCAATCCGACCTGGGAGAAATATACCGGAATTCCGGGCGGGGAAGCCGTTGATGCCGTGCTTGGCGGCCGCAGCCTCAAAGGCGTCGCAGCGATGCGCCAGATTGCCGGGCTTCCGGCCGAAGCGGCGGCGGCTGCGCGTGCGCCAGCGACCGGAAATGCCCTGACATGGACCGGGGCGAATGCGGGTCATAGCCCGCCAGTCGATATGGGCGCGCTCGAAGGAGCGCTTGCGCCTGGGGAACTGCCGTCAGGAGGGGCGCCCGCGTTGCTGCCGGAAGCGGGGGCGCCTGCCGCCATCCCGCAAGCCGCGGAAGCCGCACCCGCTGCAACGCCGCGTCCCGGTCAGAACGACAACGTGCGCCTGCTTGGTCCAACCGTGCCCCATGCGGGCCGCGCCAGCGTTGGGGCGGCGGCGGCCGATGTCGATCCGCTCGCCGGCTACGCCCCGGAAACCATCGCCAAGGCGCGGGCCTCCCTCGCTGAGAACGGGCTCGACAATCCGCACGTTCTGGAACAAGTGTTGGACGAAACATCGCAACACCATACGCTCGGCGAATTGGCGCCGGGCCTCGAAACCAAGATGGGCGGCATAGCGGCGGCCGATACCGGGGAGGCGCGCAATACGATCGTGCAGACGATGCGGGAACGTGCCCGCGAGGCGCCGCAGCGCATGGCGGCGGTGTTTGATCGCGTGTTCGGCGAGCCGCAGAACCGCGCTGAGCTACAGCGGTCGATCGAGGCAGAACGCGCCAAGACCGCGACGCCGCTATGGCGTACTTTCACCAACACGACGGTTGCCCCGACCCCTGAAATCCGTTCCCTGCTGCCGCGCCTCGATGCGGCCGGCGCCCTCAAGGCGGCCAACAAGGCGATGCGCGAGGAGGGCTTGCCCGCGCAACAAGGCTTTGGCCGTATGGTGACGGACGAGGCCGGCGAATGGGCGCAAGAGGTCGAGCACGTTCCGACTGCCGCGGCATTCCAATATGCCAAAGAGCATCTTGATTCCCTGATCGAAAAGAGTCTCGCCGAGCCCGGCGGCGCCAAAGCGGCGCGGCGCTATACGCTGCTCAAGAACGATCTCGTGAACGCAATCGACAATCATCCTGATCCGAATGTGGCTGGTGTCTGGCAGGAAGCCCGTCAGGCGTGGCAGCGTCCAACCGAGTTGATCGAGGCGCAAAAGCTCGGCAGGCGGATGCTGACGAACAACATCGATCGCGACGACGTGCTGCACCTGACGGCAGGGTGGTCGCCCGAACGGTTGGAACACCTCGAAATCGGTTTGCGGGGCTACCTGGAAGACCTGGAAAAGGCGAACCGCAATCCGCGCCGCGTTAGCAATCGGCTGATGGATGCGGTCCTTTCGCCCGGAAATCAGGAAAAAATCCGCAGCGTTCTCCGGGAAGATCGCGCCAATGAATTGATCGATTCGATCCGACACGAAGAGGCGATGCACGGGGCGCCTGATCGTGTCTATGGCAATTCTGCCACCTCGTCGCGCCAGACTGCCAAGGCGGAATTCATGGCGCAGCCTGGGCCGCTCGAAGGCGTGTCGCTTCATGATGTCATGCACCCGAAGACCTCGATGCTCAAGGGCGCGGCGAATTTCGTATTCAAGAAGCAGGTCGCGAAGCGCGAAGCGGAAGCCGCCAAGCTGCGTGAAGAATTGGCCCGCATGTTTACCACGCAGGGCGCCGAACGCGACGCGGTAGCGCGGGCGCTGATCGGTGCCGAGTCGCCGCCGGCTGCGGGGTGGTCGCGCCCGCCTGGTGGTCCCTCGATGCCGTCGCCTGGGGTGGCGGCGGTGCAGCAGCGGCCCGGCGGCGCAACGAGCGTGCCCGGCGGCTGGCGTGCGGTAACGCCCCAACAGATTGCCGCCGGTGCCGTAAAGCCACCAAGGCCAGCGCCGATTCCGGCGGAAGCCGCCGCCCCGAAGGGGCAATCGCTGCTCGAATTCCTCGCCTCGAAAGGCGGTGTCGAGCCTACGCCCGAAATCATGGGAATCCTCGGCAAGAACAAGTTTCTTGGCTCCCACGGGTGGATTCTGCGCAAGGGCGGCCTGAGCGAGGATAGAGCCCGCGCGCTGGCTGCGGAATCCGGCTACATTGCGAATGAAGGCCGCGGCGGGGTCGAGAACCGCGGCGGCGGCACCTCCACGATCCGCGATCTTCACGAAGCGATTAACGACGAGGCGCGGGGTCGCAAGCGCTACGCCATGGGCGAAGAGCGCATGCAGGAAATGAGCCCAGAGGAGCAACGCTATCGCTTCGAAAACGATGTGATGGAGCATTTCGATCGCGAAGGCGTCGCCGAACCGGATGGCAAAACCCGCTCGCGTGTGCTAGAATTGGTCGAGAAGGAGGGTATGGACCCTCTCGACGCGCACGAGCGCGCCATCATGGAGGATCGGGATGCTGGACAGGACGAGGGGCTTCCCGCCCCTCCACCCGCCGGAAAGAGGGGGAAAGTCTATCCTGACGCCAATGCAGCACCGCAGGGAAGCGCACAAGCTGCGAAAGGTGAAGGGCAACCCAAGGGCGGAATATCTGGCCAAACATCACGAGTCCCTGGCGAGGCTGCTGCAAGAGCGGCAGAACGCGCGCAAGGCCGCGCCCCCAACGTCGAGGCCCTGAAGCAAGCCTCGGCCGTGCGCCTGGCGGATCGCATGGGCTTAACGCCTGGAATTCAGCATCTCGCCATGATCGGCAAGACGGATGCCGAAATTGCGGCGATGACCCGCGGTCGGTTGCCTGTCGATACCGTGCGCATGGTGCGGCAGCATCTTGGCATCGGGGCGCCGAGTTCATTGATGCGGGCGGATGAGGATATACCGTTTGCGGCGGGTGGCGCCGTCCCGACGCCGGCGCAGAGGGAAGCCGGCAACTATAAGAAGCACCACGGGCGCATTCACGGCCTCGAAATCGCTGTCGAAAACATGAAGGGCTCCGAGCGTTCCGGCGTCGGCCGCGACGGCAAGAAGTGGTCCGTCAACATGCCGGCGCACTATGGGTACATCAAGCGAACGGAAGGCGCCGACGGCGATCACGTCGATTGCTATATCGGCCCGCATACCAAGTCGCGCAAGGTGGTTGTTGTCGATCAGTACGATGCGGATAACCGCAAGTTCGATGAGCACAAGTGCATGCTGGGCTTCGGCACGGCAGCGCAAGCGCGGCAGACGTATCGTCGTGGGTTCTCGGATGGCAAGGGCGCTCAACGGCTGGGCCATATGCGCGAGATGTCGATCGAGGAATTCAAGGACTGGCTGCGCTATGGCAATACGTCCCGACCGATCAAGGAGGTTGCCTGATGCCAACGAAAATGCCTGCGTACTATGTAATGAGTACGTTGCTTGCGGGCGGCGATACGAATCGCAGGACGATCTACCGCGGGTCAGATAATGAGCCAGTATGCGTTTTCAATCAACGAATGAGAGATTGGACGGTCGGTGATGAGCGGCTGTTGAATATCTGCCTCTCGGCTCTTTTGGCGGATGCGGAAAACCAGAAAGATGACTAATGCAGATTCCCCAGCCATCCGATGAATGGCCTTCCATGACGGCGAAGCCCGTGGAGGCGGCTTGAAAGGGCGAAGCTTAACGCATATTTGAGGGCAACAACAGGAGAAGCACCATGCAAACCGAAACACTTAGCTCGACTGTACCGCCACCTGCGCTTCCCCCTCCTGATCATCCTCCTTCCGACCCCGCTGTTGGCGCGTCAGTGTTCCCTTGGAGCGCGGCGCCGAGCGTCGCGGCGAGCGCCCATACTCACACCGAGTCAGCACCCGGTACGGACACAGCCGCCGCGCCTGCTCCTAGACATGAGTCTGGTACGGTCACGCTGACTTGGACCCTGCCAACAACCCGCGCCGACAATACTGCGCTTCCTGCCGATCAGATCGCTGGAACCGATATCTACGATTCCGCGTCCGCGACGGCGAGTGTTCCCATTGGAAGCGTGGAAGGCACAGCAAACACGTTCACCACCGCTGTTCTTGCCGTGGGCGTTCATGATTTCACGGTTATCGTTCGCGATACGAAGGGTCTTTCTTCCGGTGTCTATCAAGATGTACGACGGCAAACTCCGTCGTCGAACGTCGCGACTGTTACGGTTACGACCACGGTCGCCAACCCGTCGCACGTCACCGATCTCAAGGCTGTGCTGAATCCGTAAAATGCCGGCACACATTCCTCAAGGCGCTCTCGCCAACGCCATCACGCATGAGCCATCCGATGAATGGCCTTCCATGATAGAAATCGTCGCTTATTGGGGCGACAAGGGAAGGAAGGGCAAGCGGCGATCGATCGAGATTCCGGCCGATCAGTTCTTCGGGCGAGGCGAATACGGAGCGCCGATGTCGGGCGATGCGCTTATCTGGATGGTGCAGCGGTTGCGGCGGGAGAGGTAGCTTCCTTAGCGGCTTCGATCACGTTGTTAAAATCGAGGCAGGCCACGGTCTTAGTTATGCTGATCTTCTCATGAAGGCGAAGCCGACTGGTGAGTTTGCGGGAGAGGCGAAGGGCCTCCATCACGGTTTCGAGTTGCTGCTTTGACATCGTGGCTCTCCGTTGGATGAACAATCGGCGTAGCAACCTGCCGCGCCACCTCGGCCAACGGGGCGAATGGATTGACTCCGATCAGCGAGATGGCGCGCATGGGGTTGGCTTTCTATTATCCGTGCGCCACTCTGGCAGCGCCGGACGTGAATGTGTTGCGTTCCTCGAAAGCGTAATCATAGAGTCGCTTTAGCATGTTCGTGGCGTCGGCGAGCGAACGCGGATCAAGCTCCACCTTGCCGGCGGCGATGAATTCCTTGAGCAAGGCGCACACGAAAATCTGCTTCTCCTTGTTCACAAAGCTGCTCGCTGCCGGCTTTGCTTCCGCTATCGGGCTTGCTGCCGGTTGCCTGTTGAATACCTCAACCGCGTTCTTTACGTTCTTCAATGTGCGGTCGCCATAGGGAACCTCAGTGTATTCCACGTCGTAGCTTTTGCCGGGTTCGAACAGCTTGGCTTGCTCGGCAAAGACGCCAAGGCGCTGGCCATCGGTGCCGACGATGCTGCCGCGCCTCTTGGCGGGAGTGGGAGGGTCGATCATCTTTATCGTGATTGTGGTTGTGGGCATGGTACTCGCTCCTGTTACGTAGGTTGATTTAATTCAGGTGAGAATTCCCGGGGTAATGGCGCGTGCGATCATCGGTCTACGCGGTGACTTTGATCCGCACGAACTGTTCAAGTTGGCCGTCATACAGCGATTGCACTTCCATCTTGCGGAAGTCCTCGCCGTCGATCTCGACCGTGAACGTAACGTCATCGGACACGCCTTCGAGCGCTTGGCGCAGCTCGCCGATCGTCTCGATGTTGGAATACGTGAAACCCATCACAGCCTCCTCTCGTGCGTTGCTTCGATGCCTGCTGGCAGTTCCCCGAACGCCGTGCGATAAGTCCGTGCCAGCTTGCACAGCATGTCGCTAAGCTCCTTCGGAAGCCGGAAGGGTTCCTGTGGATCATCATTGATGCCGATGGCCTCGATCGCGGCTTTCCAGTCGGTCACGATGAGCGTTTCGACATTGCGCAAGGCCAGCGCATTGGCATTGCCGCCGACGAGGCGGACTTTGGTGTCACGTTCGGCCCTCGCCACAGCGCGGTCGGCTTGCTGAAAGCGGGCGAAGCTCGCATCCGCTGCCGCAGCGGCAGAAGCAAAGTCCTCGTCGCAGATGCCCTGCGCAGCGTTTGCTGCGGCTTCCCGGGCGGCTTGGTCGGCAGCACGGGCTTTGCGTTCGGCTTCCTCAAGCACGCGCTTGGCGGCGGCCAGGGCGGCTTGGCGGGCGGCTTCCTCGGCGGTGGCGTAGCGGGTGAGGCGGATACGCAATTCCCGGATGAGGGTGTCCCATAGGCCGGGCTTTTTGGCCTTCGGGTCGGCGTTGTGCCATTGGTGGTAGTCCGCGTTGATGGCGCGGACTACCTCATTCAGTGGCCGCACCTTGGCGTCGCGCTCGTCCTCGATCGATTTTAAGGTGGTGGCGACGCGATCATGGATTTCCTTGGCGGCGCGGCTTTCGGTCTCGTTGGTGATGACGGGATAGTCGGACAGGAACTTGCCCAGTTCGGCTATGGTGGGCTTGGCGAGCTCGATCAAGCTCGGCGGCGCGTTATTGCCGATGACGGCGCGGGGGTTGGTGGCGAGTTGGTTCATGGTGCCCTCAGAATAGCAATTCATCATCGGAAGCCGCGATCTGCGGCAGTGGCGGCCGCTGCGGTATCTCGCAGCAAGCGTCACAAGCGTAAAACTCGATCCCGCAAGTCCATCCGTGATTGAGCGGCACGTCCCGCGCTTCGCAGCAATCGCATGAGCCGAACGGGCCTTCCGGCTCGTAATCGCGCGGGTCGGTCGTCTTCCATTGGTCGTAGGTCATTGTGTTTGCCTCCTAGAACGGCAAGCTTGAATTGGTGAGGATGAGCCACATCAGCAGCACCGCAACGAATGTGGCAATCACGATGAAGTCGCGAAGCGCGGTAAAGGCTTCGCGCATCACGCCGCATCGCGTCGGCAATAGCGGGCCTCGGCGGCTTCGTCCTGGACCCAGCATTCGATCCGAACCGAATATTCGTGCATGATGGCGTCCATGATCAGGAGCATGAAATGTTCATCAGTATCGCCATCAAGGTTGACCATCTCGCCCCTGGCGTGCGATCCGAGCTTGCCGTTGTCCATGGCAACCCAAAGATCGGAGATTTGCCAGGCGCCCCCGTCCACGTCCATATCGACGGAGATTTCCATCTTGCCGTCGATCAAGCCGGTGAACATCGCTTCGCCCCGGGCGTATTTCCACAGGAGGGCGACTTGGAATTCCTTGGTGATGGTGAATGTGCTATTAGTGGTGATAGCCTTGGGCATGGGTAGACTCCATGTTTTGAGGTCTAGGGCCTTGGAGGTGGCTGGTCCTGCCTCCAAGGTCTGTCTTCCTTTGGGCTGAGGCCCGATAGGCTCGCCGTAACGAGCCCGTCGCGCATCAGGTGCTTACGCTGTTCAAATGAAGTCGCGTCGGGCGATCGCCTCTGCCCTCTCGACCGATGCCAACCGGTCCCATGCGGTTGCATACGGAACGATCACGCATCCCACCACTTGGCTGTCGCGAAGCACCTCGTAGTGTCCGTGTTTTGACAAGCGGTTGCCCAGAAATCTGACTGTGATCATGTCGCTTGCTCCGTGCTCTTGCGTTGTTCGTGGGATTGAGTTATACACGGCCGTATGGCCACGTCAAGCACAAAGCTACAAGATCGTACAGATAATTCTTTCGGCGAGTACGTGAGGGCTGGCCGGGAGAAGTGCGGTTTGAGCCTCAGCGAGGCTGGCGAGCTTGTGAATTGCAGCAAGGCGCACCTGTGGGAAATGGAACGTGGCAGTTCGCGCAACCCGTCGATCGTGATCCTGGCGAACATCTCGTGCGCCTATGATCTTGATCTTGGGGAGTTGGCGCGGTTGGCGGCCCTAAGTGCCCCCGGGACAGCGCATCGGCTGGCGGTCGCCAATTGGCGAGATGCGAAGATGAAGCTTCGAACACTGAAAAGCGATCGATGATCGCACTTGCCTTTCCCCATGTCCGTCATTCTCCTGAATTAAAAGCCTTGGGCGGGAAGAAAGCGAAATGACCGAACGCGAGCAAGCTCTTCTGACCGCCAACAAGTGGCTTGAATTCGACATGAACGCGCTG
>Ga0210394_10003841_pt1 | contig 18193 bp, 17 predicted proteins | sample IncBWC12MmetaG_FD_160121 | JGI IMG/M metagenome (GOLD analysis project Ga0210394, IMG submission 160121) | Forest soil microbial communities from Barre Woods Harvard Forest LTER site, Petersham, Massachusetts, United States - Inc-BW-C-12-M | ecosystem: Environmental > Terrestrial > Soil >... | reverse complement strand
ACGCTTTCTGCCTTCCTTCCATGCGGACTATATACTCCGAAGACGCGCACATAGCGTCCAGTTCGTTGTGCGCCTCCCGCTGATGCGCGTAATCAAGCAGCACGATAACGTGCAGTTCGCACAGCCGTGCGAGCTCGCGCACGGTTTGATACATGAACACCGCGCCGCCATGCACGGGCGGGCAGATCGGATAGGGCGATACAAAAAGAACCCTTAGTTTGTCCTCCTGCATGGGCGCGAACGAGTCGCGAAAGTGCCCGCCCAGCGGACGCCGAAACGCTTCCGTATCGGAAATCACGGCAAGCTGACGTGCGCGTGCGCGAGATACAAATGTTTCGGGGAGCTGGAACGTAGCATGCGCGATGCCCGCGAAATTCGACCGCTCCGGCGAATCGCCAAAAAGCCAACTGATAAAGGCGCTGGACCAGGTGTACGCGAAGTGCTCCAGCAGCCGTCGCCATTCGTGGATGTTCTTCCACGTGAACAGAATAAAATTTTTCTTAAGCACACTCTGGATGTGGGCTTCGCTGAATTTCTTGCCGATGGTGCCGCGATGTTCGTGATAGACCGCGCTCGCCGGCTGATACATCGTCTTCCAGCCGCGCTTCCAAGCCATGTAACCGAGGTCGGTGTCTTCCAGATAAAACGGCGCGAGGATTTCGTCAAAGCCGCCAAGCTCTAAAAACTTCTGGCGATCGTAGGCGCAGGAGCCTCCTCCGCCGTACGCGCACGGATACAGACCGCAAATCTTTTCGTCATTCCGATGCCGCACTCGCAGGCTACCCTGCTGCCACCAGGATTCGGTGAGCCCTGTTTCTTCGCGGATTTTGTTCGGGTCGGAGAAAAAAATCTGGCAGGACACGGAGAAGACTCGTTGGTCGGTAAAACCCTCAAGGAGCGGCTGGAGAAAATCGGGCTCGACGCGCATGTCGCTATTAAGCAGCACAACAATGTCGTTACGCGCAGCGCGGAATCCAGCGTTCGATCCGCCGCCGAACCCGAGATTTTCCTTGAGCGGCAGCACACGCACATCGGGAAACGCTTCTCCAATAAACGCCACGCTGCCGTCGGTGGACCCATTGTCGACGACAATCACTTCGCTATTGGGATGATTCTCGATGGACGCAACGACGGACGGCAGATACTTGGCCAGAAGGTCGCGGCCGTTCCAGTTGGGAATGACGATGCTTGCTTTCGTAGCGTCAGGCAGCGTCTCGGCGCGCAGTTTTCTCTTGGGCGTGACAGTAGTGGCGAAATCGGCAAGGAAGAGAACGATGGCGGACGTGAAAAGAAAAAGCGGCGAAAAGAGCGCCAGAGGCAATCCCCGAATCAGGCGCCACGCGACGCCCAGCGCTTTGCGCATCAGCCGGCGTCTCCCTTTAGATCCGGTCCGACCCCCGCGGCGCGGCCGAGCTTCACCCATCGTGACCGGGCAATCATCTGGAGTTTCGCGTTAGCGTGTTGCAAACTGCGATCCAGATCCTGGGCCCACGCTGTGCGTTCCACCACCGTGGCCTCGGCCAGATCGAGAAGTCGCACAGTTTCGGCCAACTCAACGCACTTTTGAGCGAGGGCTGTGGAAAGACGCCTCTCAGTCTCCATCGCCCATTCGGTCTTGTCGCGATTCTCCTGTTCGAGCGCATCGACGGTGCGTTGATACGCCCCAGCCATCTCGAGCGCCTTCGCCTGTTCGGCCTGCATCAAGTCCTGAAGCTCGGAAATGCGTGCAAGCGAGGCATGGTGATCCTTGTCGAGCTGCAGCGCCCAGCGGTTGTGCTCCTCCAGATGAGCCTTCAGCTCGTCCTGCGATTCGATCAGCTTCTGCCGGTCGGACATGACGCCTTCGAGCCATGTTTTGGTTTTTGCGAGCTCGCCCTGCAACAAAAGGATGTGCTGCTCGCGTTCGCGCAAAACGTTCGCGGCGCGCGGGACATATATAAAGGATCGGGTCTCCGTCGCACAATCGATGGAACAGAGCGCCAGGAAGAAATGCGCCTCGGCGGGCGTGCCTCGGGTACTATCGAGCCTGGCGTCAACCGGCGCGAATGTCGCGTACGGATAAAAGGCCTGCGATTCGACGCGGTTTTGCAGCAGAATCCTCACCTTGGGAAACACGGCCGCGAGCGCGTCGTGAAACTCCGTGATCTCGAATTCGTGGGCGTGAAATGGATTCGGACCTTCTTTCGCGCGCGACTCCGCGTAATAAAGCTTGTTTGGCGTCGAAACCAGAAACGTTCCATCAGGGTGCAGCAGGCGCCGGGCTTCAACCAGAAGCTCATGCCAGTTTTCCAGATGTTCGATGACCTCAAACGCGGTGATGAGATCGAACGAGGCGGCCGGGAACGGTATCGCCGTCGCGGACGCGGCCAGGAAAGTCGCGGTCGGATAATGCTCGCGGGCGTAGACGATCGCGTCAGAAGAGACGTCGATGCCGGTGGCCGATCGCGCGCGCTGCGCTAATTCGGCAGTGCCGTAGCCGGTGCCGCATCCGATATCCAGAACGCGCGCCCCATCCGAAAGCCGCGCAGCGAGTGCATAGCGGGCGGTATGCTCTGCCCAAAGATCGTCGTTGACCTGGCCGGGGATGACTCTTTCTCCGGTGAATTCGCTCACAGCGTCGGAACTCCGGCACCCATTCGCGCATTCACTTCCACCCTGCACGGGAAATGAAACTGGCCATAGATAGGTCCTTCGGACGGGTCCATGTGCAGAGCGACGGCGTTGTCGATCCAATCGCAGATGGCATAGTGTTCCAGCGATCCGTTGGCGATGGCCGGCGAGAAAGAAAACGTCGAAGGGTACAGCGCGGGCAGATCGAGGTGAAAATCGACCGTGCAAAAGTCCCCCGCAGCCATCGCCGGAAGTTGGTGACCCTCACGCGCGGTGTTGGTGCCGGCGAAATCGACCCCGAGGTGGTTGCGGAACATGAATCCGACGATCGGATGATCCAGGTTCGCTTTCGCGCGGAAGCTGATTCTAACTATAATTGTAGTATTTGGCTGAAGCGTCTGGGTCTTAACGCCCGCGGCATCATGAATTGCGATGCCCAGGATCTCCGCACGGCTGTCGCCGAAGCGATGGTCGATATTCGGAATGTGATCCGCAATCTCCTCGGGTACCCGATAGGGGTGTTGCGGATGGAGTTGGGTATCGGTTGCCAGGTATCGGGCGTCCTTCTCGGCCATGGCCGCAAGATATTGCATAACAATGAGATCCGCCTTGCCGATGGCACGAACCTCGCCATGATCGAGCCAAACGGCGCGGTCGCCCAGCGCTTTGATGTCTCCCGTAGCATGAGAAACGAATAAAATAGTAATTCCCCGTCCTCGCAGCTCGTGGACCTTCCGCATGCAGCGCTGCCGGAAGTAAACATCGCCCACCGCCAGGGCCTCGTCCACCAGCAGGACCTCGGGATCGACGTGAATGGCGACCGAAAATGCGAGCCGGACGACCATGCCGCTGGAGTAGGTTTTGACAGGTTGATTGATGAAGTCGCCAATTTCGGCGAACTCCTCAATCTCGGCAAAACGCCGGTCCATTTCCTTATTGGAAAAGCCGAGGATCGCGCCATTCAGGTAGACATTATCCCGGCCGGAAAATTCCGGATTGAAACCGGAGCCCAGTTCGAGTAGCGCGGAAACACGGCCGTTCACTGAAATGTTCCCGGAGGTCGGTTCCAGCACGCCCGCGCAGATTTGCAGCAGCGTACTTTTGCCAGACCCGTTTTCGCCGACAACGCAGAAGGTTTCTCCGCGGCGTGCCTCGAAACTGACGTCTCGGAGCGCCCAATAGTCGGTGTGGAACTTGCGCTGATTTAGCGTCATGAGTTCCTTGAGGCGGTCGCCTGGCGCGGCGTAGATAGAGTAGCTCTTCGAGACGCGCGAGAATTCGACGGCTGGTCCGGGCACTATAGAGAATTGTAGACCAGAGAGCGACTTGACAGCTAGCGCGTTCCCTTCATACGCTGGTAGATGCGCCGGCGTAGCTCAGTTGGTTAGAGCGACGGTCTCATAATCCGTAGGTAGCAGGTTCGAATCCCGCCGCCGGCACCAATTTCAACCCGACCCGGTGATGTGCTGGAACAGCCGGTCGAGTTCCGCTTGCGAGTAATATTCGATCTCGATCCGGCCGCGTTGTTCGCTAAGTTCGACAATCCGGACCCTGGTACCGAGGGCTCGTTCCAACTCGTCAATCGCCGCTTTGACGTTGGGATCAAGCGTCGTTTCCTTGCGATGCCCGGAGCCTTCCTTGGGCCGGTCAGCCGTCAACTCCTGAACCAGCGCCTCCACTTGGCGGACGGAAAGGTTCTGCGCCGCCGCCTTTTCGGCGATCTGGATTTGAGTGGTGGCGTCCGGGAGTCCTAAAATGGCGCGGGCGTGACCCATAGTAAGCCGGTGCTCGGCGACCAGCAGCTGAACCTCCTTTGGAAGCTTCAAAAGCCGTACTATGTTGGTGATAGAGGTACGGTCTTTTCCGGTACGACGGCCGATTTCTTCGTGAGACAGGCCCAGTTCGCGGCTGAGGCGCTCGTAGGCGTGAGCGGTTTCGATGGGGTTGAGGTCTTCGCGCTGGATGTTTTCGATTAGGGCGAGCTCCAGCATTCTCGGATCGGCGACGTCCTGGACTACCACGGGCACTTCCGTGATTCCAGCCAGCTTTGCGGCGCGCCAGCGGCGCTCACCGGCCACAATCTGGTAGCCGCCCTGATACTCGCGGACGACAATCGGCTGGATAATCCCGTTTGCGCGGATGGATGCGGCGAGCTCGTCCAGCCTGTCGGCCTGAAAAACCGTCCGCGGCTGCATCGGATTCGCACGAATGATCGATAGCGGGAGGCGAGCGGGGGCCGTCGCGGGCGTAGCTGCAGCGGCTGCGGCAGGCGAGGAAGAAGTCCGGCCCGGAAGCAGCGCGGATAGGCCCTTACCCAGCACTTTGCGTTGTTTGTCGGCGCTGCTCATTCTCCTGAATCTCCTTCGCAAGCTTAATATAGCTCTCCGCACCCCGTGAGCGGGGGTCATACATGAGGATCGGCTTCCCGTAACTGGGCGCCTCCGCCAGACGGATGCTGCGCGGAATAACGGTGGTCAGGACCTCGTCATGGAAGAAGTCCCTCAGGTCGTCCGCGACTTGCCGGGTCAAGTTGGTTCTTTCGTCGTACATCGTGAGCAGGATTCCCTCAATCTTCAAGGGGTGCGAGAACGCCTCGCGCACCTTATCGATGGTATCCATAAGTTGCGAGATGCCCTCCAGGGCAAAAAACTCACATTGGATCGGGATGAGGACGGACTCAGCTGCGACCAGTGCATTGAGGGTCAGGAGGTCCAGAGCGGGGGGGCAGTCAATCAGAACGTAATCGTACTTGGACTGGACGTCGCTCAAAACCTCCTTGAGACGGTGCTCGCGGTCAGCGAGATCCACAAGTTCCAGGTTCGCCGCAACCAGGTTCTTGTCGGCCGGGACGATTTCGAGGCCTTCGCACTCGGTCCTCTGGATTGTTTTCTCAATGGCCATCCCACCCAGAAGTGCGTTATAGACGGTAAGAGTCTCATTGTTTTTATCGATGCCCAAGCCGCTGGTGGAGTTCCCTTGGGGATCGAAATCAACTAAGAGGACTCTTAAGTCGTTTGCTGCCAACGACGCGCCCAGGTTTATCGAGGTGGTGGTCTTGCCGACACCACCCTTTTGATTCGTAATTGCGATTATTTTGCCCACAACGCTCCGATCTTAGCATGAGCCAATGAGGTTCCACGTGACACATCACGGATTGGCAGAAGACCTGCGTTCCACGTGAAACAAAACCCGCTGGTTACCCCAAGGAATGGGCGTCGATTCACCACCCAGTTTGGCGGCGTCTTCCTCGCCGATCAGTAATGCGATGTTATTGGAAATCTCCAAGCGCAATATATCTATTGGGGCGACGGCACGGGAGACCAACCAATCGAAGCGCTCCTGAACATCCTCAGCTCGCTTCGTGATCACTTTCACGTTCCTTAATTCCCGCGCCGCTTCTCTTAAGAAAACTGCCTTGCGCTGGTGCGACTCAACCAGGCTGATCTCGCAGTCCGGCCGGAAAATGGCCACTGGAATCCCAGGGAATCCGCCGCCAGAGCCGATATCGACAATCCTCTGAGGACCGGGAGGAAGGAATCGCGCCAGGAACAAGGACTCACAGTAGTGGAACCTGACCGAGTCGCTCATGTCCCGAATCCGGGTAAGATTCAGTCGCTCATTCCACCGCGTCAGCGCCGTGTAGTGATTCGCAAGTTGGTCCAACTGGGCTTGGGAAAGCGCACCGTAGGGATCAAAATCAGCGGCAAGAAGCTCTCTAAACATCTCGATGGGAGCGCGCCACAGTGAGATACACATCCAGGACGGCGACTGCCGCAGGAGTTACGCCAGGAATCCGTCCAGCCTGCTCAAGCGTATCCGGTTTCACCCGCGAGAGTTTCTCACAGACTTCGCGGGACAGTCCTGGAATGTCTGTGTAGCAGAAATCCATTGGGATACGCTTCTTGCCCGAATCCCGAAGGCGCTCGACTTGCCGGTTTTGCTGAGCGATATATCCACTATATTTCAATTCCGTCTCAACCGTTGCAAGCACACCCTGCGCAGGATCCTCGCCAAGCAACTCCTGAAGTGCGGGCTTCAGTGTTTCAATTTTAGCCTCCGGTCGGCGCAGCCACACCGCAAGAGTGGGATTGCCCTCCACGTCCGCCCGAATAGAGTCCATCCTTGCCATGATCTTCTTTTTTTGCTGCTGCTTATGAAGATAACTGCGCCACCGATCCTCGGTCACCAACCCGATCTCATGGCCGAGGGGAGTCAAACGCTCGTCCGCGTTGTCAATGCGCAAATGGAGGCGGAACTCGGCGCGCGAGGTGAACATCCGGTACGGTTCGTCGGCTCCCTTGTTGATCAGATCCTCGATGAGAATGCCAATATAGCCATCCGTTCTGCTGAGAATGACCGGCTCCGAGCCGGCTATACGGCGCGCCGCGTTTATTCCGGCAATCAGCCCCTGGCAGGCTGCCTCTTCATACCCCGACGTGCCGTTGATCTGGCCTGCTAAGAACAGCCCTTCGATAGACTTAACCTCCAATGAGTTAGAGAGTTCGCGCGGATCGATAGCATCGTACTCGATCGCATACCCGGGGCGCAGCATCTCAGCCGACTCCAGCCCCTCAACCGAGGCCACCATTCGAGTCTGGACGTCGATCGGCATGCTGGTGGACATGCCGTTGAGGTAGACTTCATACGTATCCAGCCCTTCCGGCTCCAGGAAAAGCTGATGCCGGGATTTGTCCGGGAACTTAACGACCTTGTCTTCTATCGACGGGCAATATCGCGGCCCGATCCCTTCAATTTGACCGCTATACATGGGTGAGCGCGAGATGTTCCGGCGCAGCAGATCATGCGTTTCACTCGTTGTATATGCAACATAACACGGTACTTGCTGTCTATCTATCCTTCCGGTCATGAAGGAAAACGGAGTCGGCTCCAGATCGCCATGTTGAGGTTCGAACCGTGACCAATCGATGGTTCTGCCGTCCAATCTGGGCGGCGTGCCGGTTTTTAAGCGCTTCCAGTCCAGCCCCAACTCCCGAAGTTGATCGCCAAGCAGATTTGAAGGCGCTTCGCCGCTCCTGCCGCAGTTCACTTTGGCCTCGCCTATGTGCGCTAAACCATTCAAAAATGTGCCAGTTGTCACCACTACGGCGTCGCTATTGAGAGTCCGCCCGTCACGCAATGCGACGCCGGTCACGCGCCGTCCGGCGAGAATCAAATGCGCGACCTCAGCTTGCAGTATGCGCAGATTAGACTCGTTTTCGAGGATGTCCCGCATCCGCAACCGGTATTGCTTCTTATCACACTGCGCTCGGGGCGACCAGACGGCTGGACCGCGGCTGGTGTTCAGTAATCGGAACTGGATACCCACGGCATCGGTCAACTCGCCCATGATGCCGCCCATCGCGTCGATCTCGCGCACTAAATGGCCTTTCGCGATGCCGCCAACAGCAGGGTTGCACGACATTTGCGCGATGAGGTCGAGATTCATCGTCACCATGGCGGTCTTCAGGCCCAGGCGCGCGCACGCCCGCGCCGCCTCGCACCCGGCGTGGCCGGCACCCACCACAACGACATCGTAATTGGCCATTTTCAACACCATTCTAACCCTTAAATGACGATAAAATAGCGTATTGAAAATTCTCGTCATTGGAAGCGGCGGGCGCGAGCATGCCCTCGCATGGCGCCTGGCGCTCGAAGGCCATCAAATTCTCTGCGCTCCCGGCAATCCGGGAACCGCGCAAATCGCAACCAACATCTCCACCACCGACTATCTGAGCATTCCTTCGGACCTGACCGTGGTCGGCCCTGAGGCGCCTCTGGTCGCCGGAGTGGTAGATCCGTTCCGCGCGCAAGGCCGGCCGATTGTTGGACCCATGCAGGAAGCGGCTCGACTCGAGGCCAGCAAGATTCACTCCAAGGAATTCATGCGCCGCGTCGGCATCCCCACCGCCAGGTTCGTGCGCGTCGAAACCACGGAGGAGGGCCTCGCGGCGCTCGCTCAGTTCGAGTATCCAATTGTCGTGAAGGCGGACGGCCTCGCGGCAGGCAAGGGAGTCGTCATCGCTCAGGATCGCCAGGAAGCCCAGGCCGCCGTGATCGCGCTCGGCCCCCGCCTGGTAATTGAGGAATTTCTTCAAGGTGAGGAAGTGAGCTTCATTGTGCTCAGCGACGGCCGCAACGTGGTTCCGCTGGAGGCCACCCAGGATCATAAAGCGGTCGGCGACGGCGACACCGGTCCGAACACAGGAGGCATGGGCGCCTACTGCGATGGCCGTATTCTATTGGCCGACGATGCCGGAAAAATCCTGGACACGGTGATTCAGCCGGCCATTCGAGCCACCGGGTTCACCGGGTTCCTTTACGCCGGCCTGATGATGACCGCAACCGGTCCAAAAGTGCTGGAGTTCAATGTCCGACTGGGCGATCCGGAGACACAGGCTCTGATGCATCGCATCGACGACGACTTCGCCGGGACGCTGGCCCGCGCCGCCGCAGGCCAACTCAACGCCACCGCCCTGAAATGGAAGCCCGAGCCCTCGGTCTGCGTGGTCGCTGCGGCCGCAGGGTACCCGGGCAAGGTTCGGACAGGCGATGCGATCACGATAAATGAGAGCGCGGCGGAAGTGTTCCACGCCGGAACGAAACTCGGTCAGCGCGGGTTGGAAACTTCCGGCGGGAGGGTTTTGGGCGTCACCGCCGCAGGACCCGACCTGGCCGCCGCCATCGCCAACGCCTACTCGGGCGTCGACAAAATTCATTTCGACGGGATGCACTACCGTCACGACATTGGCAGCAAAGGTCTGAAACGCTGGTACAATTGAGTTCGTCGGGGACGTAGCTCAGATGGATAGAGCGGTCGCCTCCTAAGCGGCAGGTCGGCAGTTCGAATCTGCCCGTCCCTACCAAACCTCCTCACGCTATGCCATGCCGCATTCTTCTGGCCGACGATCACGAAACCGTGCGAAAGGGGCTGCGTTCCATTCTTGGCGCTCGTCCCGAGTGGGAAGTCTGCGGCGAGGCCACTAACGGGCGCGAGGCGGTGGAAGAAGCCAGGCGGCTACGGCCGGAGCTGGTAATCATGGACATCGGCATGCCGGGCCTGAACGGCCTGGGAGCCACGCGCCAGATTATCCGCGAGCTGCCGGGCACCGAGGTCCTGATCCTCACCATGCACGATTCCGAGCAGATCGTCTGGGAAGTGCTGGACGCGGGGGCTCGTGGTTTCGTGATGAAATCGGACGCCGGCCGCGAGCTGATCCGGGCGGCCGAGGCACTGCTGGAACACAAGCTGTCGCTCAGCAGCAAAATCTCGGAAATCCTGCTGCGGGCCTATTTGAGCAAGACTCCGCTCCCGGATTCGAGCCAGCTCACCGTTCGGGAGCAGGAAACGCTGGAGTTGCTGGCGGAGGGCAAGACCAACAAGGAAATTGCCGAGGCTTTGCACGTCAGCGTCAAGACCGCCGAGGCGCATCGAGGGCGGCTAATGAAGAAACTCAACCTGCGGAATATGGGGGAATTGATGCGCTACGCGGTGCGGAAGGGCATCATCGTGGCTTGAGCCTATGCTAAAATGGAGTTTTCTATGGCTTACGTGATTGCCGATCCCTGCGTGGGAGTGAAAGACGCTGCCTGTGTGGACGCCTGTCCGGTGGATTGTATCCATCCGAAAAAGGACGACCCCAAGTTCACCGGTCACGACATGATTTATATCGATCCGGTAGAGTGCATCGATTGCGGCGCCTGCGTGCCGGTCTGCCCCGTGTCAGCAATTTTCGCGCTCGACGATCTGCCGGAAAAATGGGCGGATTACGCACAGAAAAACGCGACGTATTTCGGACGGTAAGAAAAAAAAGTTCGAGTGTTTTCTGGGGCCTTGCTCCCCGGCTTCCTTTTTCGTAGGCTGGAAGGCATGGAAGTGCTCTCTGCCGACGAGATCGTTCGCTTGACGCCCCCGGAGCGCTTGGCGCTCATTGCGCAGCTTTGGGATAGTCTCGAACATGAGCAGCTTCCGTTGACAAGCGCGCAGGAGGCCGAGCTGGAACGCCGCCTCAGTTCGCTCGACGAAGATAAGCGCCATGGCGTATCCTGGGCGTCCCTGAAAGCTGAACTTGAGCAGCGTTGCCCATAGTGCATTCGGTTATTTTCACAGGCCGCTCGGGGGGAACTGATCGAGGCGCAGGATTGGTATGAACGCGAAGCCACCGGGCTGGGCTGGCGTTTTCGCCTTGCGATTGACGCCCTGATCGAGCGCATGATCGATAATCCCCAGCAGTTCCCCGTCGTATTTAAAAATGTCCGCCGCTCCCTGTTGCGCCGCTTTCCGTACTCGATGTTTTTTGTCGTCGAAGATGATGCTCTGATCGTGATTGCCTGTTTTCATGCAAGCCGCGACCCGTCACACTGGCAAAAAAGGACCTGAGTTCGTCCCCGCCCCGTGTCTCACAAGGGGTCCTTTGTGATGCAGACCCTAGCTCCATCCTTGGCGATTCGGATAGATTGGCAAAGGCGCTTGCGCTCCTCAAGAACTGTAATAATCCTTTCGCGGTCGGTGAGTTGGTATAGGAAGGCCAGCTTAGGCTCGACGGAAGTCCACGACGAGCCCGGCCCTTTCACGAGCGCCCAGATCTGTGTCTGAGTAACGAGTGCTTTCGATTCGGACCAATGCTGCCAAATACCCCGCCAGCTACACACCCCTGAAATTGAATCCCACAACGAGCAAGGAACGATTAATCGGTAAGGGAACTCCGAGCCGCCGTGCCCATCTCCGTAGAGGATTTCGGTTGGTGCGATATTTCCATTCACATGCACGCCGTCGAATGAAAGAAAGTAGCTCGAAAGTTTTATTTGTCCGACGACCACCGCATCTGCCGTCCAGATAAAAGCGAACTTCTCAATTGCCGAGACGGTCACGCCAGATGTCAGGAGCAAGACGGCGATGGCACAAATCCGGGAAAAGCGCGGCATCTCTTGATTATGGCGCGGTGTAGCTAAGAATCCAGATCCTTCCAGCGCGGACGGCGTCGTGGGCACCATGCTCCGCCCCTACGGTCGGTAGCAAGCGCTCTGAATGTCCGTTTCCCACACCCGCACTTCGCTGATCCTCACTGGCACCGGAGTCACCGCCAGTCCCGAAGTCATCTCGACATGAAAATACTCAGCAATGTTTTCTGCTGACGGATTCTTCATGTCGAACGGCGGCACTTCATTCAGAAACTGGTGATCCAGCCGCTCGATCACTTTCCGCATGACGTTTTTCACGTCGATAAAATCCACCAGCATGCCGCTGTCGTCCAGCCCCTGCCCCTCAATGCGCACTTGCACCTTGAAATTGTGCCCATGCACGTTTTCGCACTTGCCCTTGTAATTCCGCAGCGCGTGTCCGGCCGCGAAGGTCTGTTCCACCGTTACCTCAAACATCGAAAAACCTCTCCACGTCCTCCCGCTTCGTCGTGAACGCGTAATCGGGAAGACTATCGAAAAAAATCTGGCCGTAGCGTGTCTTCGTCACCCGATTATCCAGCAGCGAGAGCACTCCCCGGTCCGTCCGGCTGCGGATCAGGCGTCCGAAGCCCTGTTTTAACGCGATCGCGGCTTGCGGCACCTGGTAGCTGTGAAACGCGTCGCCGCCGTCGTCTTTGATCGCCGCGATGCGCGCCTCCACTACTGGATCGCTGGGCACCGCGAAGGGTAACTTATCAATAATAACGCAGCTCAACTGCTCGCCCGGCACGTCGACGCCCTGCCAGAAACTCGACGTCGCGAACAGCACGCAGTTCGGCGTCGAACGAAATTCGTCCAGCAGCGCACTCCGCGGCCCGGTGCCCTGCATCAGTGTTTCCCAGGGGATTTCGAGCGACACCCGATCGTAGATCAGCCGCATCTGCTGGTAGCTGGTGAACAGGACAAATGCGCGCCCGCGGCTTAGATGCAGGATCTCGACAATCTCCCGCGAAGCTGCGGCGGTGAACGCGGGACTCCTCGGATCGGGCAGAGTTTGCGGCACGTACAGCAGCGCCTGCTTCTGATAATCGAAATGGCTCGGCACGACTAAGGTGCGCGGATTGCGCAATCCCAGCCGGGTTTTCGCAAACTCGAAATCCCCCGCTACGGCCAGCGTGGCCGACGTGAGCACCACCGTATCGATCTTGTCAAAAAGCCTTTCATCAAGCAGTTTCGACACATCAATGGGAGTGGCTTGCAGGAATGTTCCACGTCCCCGCCGCTCGATCCAGTAGACGAAGGTGCGATCTTTCCCGTCCATCCAGAATTCGAGACGCCGCGCCATGTCGCGCGCCCGATTGACCAGCGGAATCGTCTCCTCCGGCCCGAAGCGCAGCAGCTCCAGTTGAAGCGAGACCAATTCCAGCGCATGAAGCACATCATGATAGGCGTCGTTGTTCAATTCCAAAAACGCTTCATGCGCGCGAAATCCCGTGCGTCCTTCATTGGCCACGAACAAATTAAAAAAGTGCTGGGCGCGGTCGCCCAAAATCATGAGGATGTTGTCGAGCTCGACGGAGCCGAATTCTTTTCGCCTTGCGATGCTCGACACGTCGCGCGTCAATTCTTCGAACTGGTAACTGGAAACAGCCACTCCGAAGTATTGCCCGGCGACGTCCTCCACATCGTGAGCTTCGTCGAAAATGGCCGCGTAATATTCCGGAATGATGCCGGCGAGGTCTTCGCGCTTCACGGCCAGATCGGCGAACAGCAGGTGATGATTGACGATGATGATGTCGGATTCCTGCGCCTTCTGATGCATCCTGGTGATGAAGCAGCGCTCGAACTGCGGGCATTTCTGGCCGGTGCAGAGGTCGCCCCGGGCGTCGATTTTGGCCCATGCGGAGCTCGATTCGGGAAGAGTCTTTATCTCCGCCCGGTCGCCAGTCTCGGTCGACTTCTCCCAATCGCGGATAATCTGAAAATCCGCGACTTCTTCCAGGCCCGTCAGAACCGGCTCCGTCTCGGCGTCGTAAATCTTCTGCCGGCACGCGTAATTGGCGCGGCCTTTCATGTAGCAGACGCGCAGCGGCGCGCCGAGATGTTTTTCGAGGAACGGAACGTCTTTATAAAAAAGCTGCTCTTGCAGATTTTTCGTGCCTGTCGAAATCACCACGCGCCTGCTGGAGAGAATCGCCGGGACCAAGTAGGCGAGCGTCTTACCAGTCCCCGTCCCAGCCTCAACAATCAGATGCTTTTTGTCGTGCAGAGCCGCCTCAACAGCCTCGGCCATTTGGAGCTGGCCCTCGCGAAACTCGTAGTTGGGATGCCATTCCGAAAGCAGCCCTTTGCGCCCAAAGAACTGACGGACGGTCATGGTTTTCGTAGCGGGAGGCACGTAAGCCTCGATTTTAGCAAGCCCCATGCGTCCGCTTGGGGCTATTTCCATTCCCCCACCAGCCCCAAGCTGACGCATGGGGCTTAAATGCCACCTCATCCAGTCACACCTCAAACCCAATCCATAACTCCCATTAAATCAATCAAATACCGCCCCAATCATCCGATTCCCTAACCGGCGCCGAGTATAAACAATGTGAGGAATGCCCGTGTCAGCCACCCAAGACCGATCAGCGCCCAAAACGGCAAAACAGCAAAAAACCCCGAAAAAGCGGCTGGCGTTATCGGGGCGTTATTCTGGCGTCAAATGTTTTTTCCTCCGCCTCCTGTTCCATCTACACTTTTTGCAATTTCCACTTGCCTCTTCGAAAAGCCAGCATGCCGATCACAGCAATCGTCGACTGCGAAATCGTAATCGCGGCGAAAATTCCGTTGTGCGCGAGAGCCGTATGAAACGCCAGCCACCACGCGATCGGCAACTGGCACGCCCAGAAGCAGAACAAATTGATCAGCGTCGGCGTGACGGTGTCGCCCGCGCCGTTGAAGGCCTGGATCGCGACCATGCCCCAGGCGTAGAAAATATAGCCCGCGCTGATGATGCGCAGTGCGCTGGCCGCTACCTGCTTGACGGCTTCATCGCCGGTGAAAATGCCGACCAGTTGCCGCGCGAAGGTCACGAAGACGATCGCCACGATGCCGAGCAGAATCATGTTGTAGAATCCGGCTCGCCACACCGCGCTTTCGGCGCGCTCCGGTTTTTTCGCGCCCAGGTTCTGGCCGACCAAAGTGGCCGCGGCATTGGCCATGCCCCAGCTCGGCAGCAAAGCGAACAGGATGATGCGCAGCATGATGGTATAACCGGCGATCACCACGCTGCCGAAAGGAGCGGTCATGCGGATCAGCAGAATCCAGCTCGATGTACCGACAAAGTATTGCAGCATGCCTCCCAAAGAGAGGCGCAGCAGCTTCCACATCACCGCCGGGCGAATGTGAAATTCGCGGGCGTGCACCACCACCCTGGACCAGGAATTGGTCAGCATCCAGAGTTGGAGGAGCACCCCGATGCCTCGGCCAATCGTAGTCCCTATCCCCGACCCGGTGACACCCAAACGCGGAAATGGTCCGATGCCGAAGATCAGCAGTGGGTTCAGCACGATGTTGATCAGATTGGCGGTCCACAGGACGCGCATGGCCAGCGACGCGTCGCCCGCGCCGCGAAAAACTGCGTTGATCAGGAACAGCAGCAGCACGGTCCCGCTGCCTCCGAAAATCGCCCGGGCGTAGCCGGCGCCGACTTTGACCACCGCCGGCGAGGCTCCCATCAGAGCCAGCAACTGCGGAGCGAAGATTCCCGCGGTGACGCCGACCGCAATGGCGATGATCGCGCCCATCATGATGGCTTGCGCCGCGGTCTCGGACGCGGCTTGCGGATCTTTCTCGCCGATGCGCCGCGCGACCGTTGCAGCGGTAGCGATACTGAGGCCGAGCGCAATCGTATAAATGAGTGTCAACAGAGCTTCGGTGAAACCGACCGTGGCCACCGAATCCGCACCGAGGTGCGCCACCCAGAACATATCGACGACGGCGAACAGCGACTCCATCATCATTTCGAGCATCATCGGTACGGCCAGGAACATGATGGCGCGGCCGATGCTCTCCTCCGTGAAATCGCGATGGGTGTTGCCCATGACGGCTTCGCGTATGGATGAGAATAGACTGCTGCGCTGGGTTGTTACTTGCAAAGGGAACCTCCGACTCTGGCTGAAGAAAAGGGTGTCCGCCGGGTGGCGGGAATCGAGCGAAGAGTTAGAGATCGGTAGACATGGCGTTTAGGCCTTTAGGATATGATAACTCAACATGAAACGAATTGCATTGCTGTCTTTGCTGTGTGTGCCTGTCTTTGGCGCCGACGCTCAAATGACAGCCGGGGAGCGGACCAAGGTGATGAACTGGATGGAGGAATCGCGCCTGGAGTTTATGGCGGCCATCGACGGCGTAACCGAAGACCAATGGAAATGGAAGCCCGCGCCGGAGCGATGGTCGGTGGGCGAAACGGCCGAGCATATCGTACTGGCCGAAGCGCTGCTGTTCGGCACGGTGCAGAAGGCCGTCGCGTCGCCGCCGAATGTGGAGTGGGAGGAAAAGACCAAGGGCAAGACCGAGTTTATCGAACGGGTGATGGCTCCGAGGCTGGGGAAGGCGACGGCGCCGGAGCCGATCGTACCTTCCGGAAAACTGACGCAGGCGCAAGTGAGGGAGACGTTTCTAAAGCAGCGCGCGGAGATCGAGAAATTCGCGAAAGAGACGCAGGTGGAGCTGAAACAGTTCACTGTGGAACACCCGTTTCCGGTGTTCGGAACGTTGAACGCGTATCAGTGGCTCATTTACATCCCTCTGCATACCGAGCGTCACGATAAGCAGATCGCCGAGGTGAAAGCAACGGCGGGGTATCCGAAGTAGGGGAGAAAGATTGCTCCGCTCCCTGTGGTCGCGGCTCGGTAGAGCATTTGATTCCCCACAAGCGGTGTCTACGATTCCTAAAACGCCTGGCTGGACTGGATGCCGTTGGCCTGAAGCGCGACCATCATTTTTTCGAGTGCCGATTTGTGGATCTGCGACACGCGGCTTTCATTGATGCCGAGCACGCCGCCGATTTCCTTCATCGTCATTTCGTTGGTGTAGTACAGCACCACCACTTTCTGATAACGTTCCGGCAGTGTTTTCATCGCCACGCCGAGGACGCCGCGCAGTTGTTCGCGGGCGCAGATAGAATCGGGCTGATTTTCGATCTTGCTCGGGAAATCGGGGGCCGGCAGGTCTTCGTTTTCATTCGAACGGGTGGAGGCCGAGACCAGGCCGACATTGCGGAGGTCCAGCATCATGGTGCGCCAGCGGTCGACATCCATGCCCAGTTTGGCGGCTACTTCGGCTTCGGTTGGGGCGCGTTGCAGGGTTGAGGAAAGATCGCGGGTGGCGGCTTCCACCTGTTTGTGGCGGCGGCGCATGTCGCGGGAGGCCCAGTCGAGCTGGCGGAGGCTATCGAGGATGGCGCCCTTGATGCGGTGCTTGGCGTAGCTGGAGAATACTACCTGTTTTTCCGGGTTGAACTTGTTGGCGGCATCAAACAGGCCGAGGATGCCGGCGTGGACCAGATCGTCCAGGTCGACATGAACCGGCAGGTTCTCGTGAACGCGAACGGCGATGGCTTTCACCAGCGGCAGGTGCTCCAACACAACGCGGTCGCGCCGGGCCAGACGGGCGGCTTGCGCGGTTCCATTCGATTTAGTATGGACGGAAGGGTGGGCAGGGTCGTGTACGGCGTGTAACGACGTGCTGATGCCCATCGGCTTGGCGGGCGCAGTTCGGATTCGCAAAGAAATCTCGCGAACGGGGACCGGTAGCGGTACGGCGGCCACGGCGGTCTTAAGTTTTGTCATCATCACAACTCTCTCCTAGCGGCCTTGGTTGAAACGCCTTTATCGTCTGGCGGCGGTTCGGTAAATGCACGCTCCAGTCCAATCCCAAGGAACGCTGAATCGGGGGAGGAGCGTTGTATGCTGTTCGATATTACATGACTACTTAATGCCTTAGAATCAGTAGGAAACCCTAGAGCAGCCGAGGCAGGCAGCCGAGGGTTCGGGCAGGCGACGGTTCGCCCCTCGATGATGCTCGTCCTGATTTGAACCCTAACTTCCATCAACCTCTCCCGACCTGGGACTTTCGTACCTTTTTGGCATACGCCAGTACTTTAAACTGCCTGGTAAATAGAAGGGTAAGGGCGATGCACCCACTTCGTATCTCGAAGCTTTACCTTAGAAGAGGGCTAATAATAATCCCAGGGTGAGTATGTCGCCTTCTTAGTTCAAGCGCCGTTTCAGGACCACGAGTACGGTTTTTATCGCGATTCCACCTAAAAAGATCCACACTGCAAGACGAATCTTGCCTTCCAGGGTGAAGCCTGCAAGAAGGGCGAGGATTCCGTAGGAACACATGGCGGCTATAAACTTAAGATCCGTCATGGGTTGCGGGATCTAACGGGGCGCGTTGTAGGAAAAGGCGAGCTGGACGCGGATCTGGTCGCCTTTGAACTCGGCTGGCAGCGGCGGGAAGGGATTCGACATGCTGACGCCGGCGACGGCGGCGCGATCAAAGGCCTCCGTACCGGAAGAAGTCGCGATTACCAATTTGGGAACCGCGCCATGGCGGTCGATGATGAATTGAATCAGAACCTGGCCGCGGCGGCCCATCTTGACGCTCTCTGGAATAACCGACATCCAATTGCGGCGGA
>Ga0210394_10003840_pt1 | contig 18196 bp, 18 predicted proteins | sample IncBWC12MmetaG_FD_160121 | JGI IMG/M metagenome (GOLD analysis project Ga0210394, IMG submission 160121) | Forest soil microbial communities from Barre Woods Harvard Forest LTER site, Petersham, Massachusetts, United States - Inc-BW-C-12-M | ecosystem: Environmental > Terrestrial > Soil >... | reverse complement strand
CGCCGGAGTGGCACGAGTCCAGGATCATCACCATCTCCCCGGCGTCCACCCCGCTCCACCATGCCGTCAGATCCGCGCTCGACACCGAGTGCGACAGAAGGTCTTCCGCTTGGTTGCATTCAGCAGACTCGTCTGGATGCAACAGGCAGCGCGTGAGCGTGCCCTCCGTGACTCCCCAATTGGGTCCTGTATCGTACGGCATCAGATAGAACGTACCCTGCGGATCGGCATACCCATGGCTGGCCACGTAGAGAATCACCGCGTCGTCGGGTGTTGCTGCCCGAAGCTCATGCTGTGGATCCACCTCGTCGCGGAGAGCTTGATCCACCGGTCGATCTGCCAGCAAATCCAGCACCGCCTGAATGTCGGCTTTCTTCGCATCCTTCGTTCGCACCAGATTCGTCTCCGGATCGAGCCGTGAATACAACGGGATCTCCACCACGTCCTTGAATCGGGCCTGCAGTTTCGCCTTGAGTATGCTCCGCGCACGCTCCGCACTCGACACCGCTACCTCGAGATTGAGATTGTGCGACTGGCTTGCATCCACCCCGACAGTGATCAGATAGGCCTTTCGCTCATTCGAGGCAGTGGCGTTTGGCAGAGCGTATTCATACGGCGCCGTCGTCTGGCTCTTCACCCGATCCGAGTTGAACGCATAAGCAGTGAACGCAATCTTATCCAGTCCCGACGCCTGCGGCACCCGGATGTGCGACCAAGTACGAGTGGATCGCCCATTCGTCAGTTCGATCCTGTGAAGCCTTCGCCACGACTCCCGTTCGCCTTCTGACTGCGCGGAGCGCCTTCCGGCCGTTGCTTTCACCTCTGGCCACTGCGCGACTAGTTGCCCGTCGCGGAACAGCCGCAAATCATAGGCCCCGCTATCAAGAGGCTTTCCGTTTGCGTCCCTCTGCGCAGGCGATTGGGTGCTGCTGACGGCGACTGTAACTGAAACCGAACCCTTCCCGGATTCAGGACGCACAGCCAACGAGTCCACCTGCGGCTGCGCCCGATTCAGGTCGTGTAGCGACGCCACTTTCGGTAGAGGGTTGCCTTGGAGCACGCGTGTCAATAGCCGCGGCTCAAAATAGTCGCGCATAAAAACTCCGGGCGCAAGCGCCCGGTACGGCTCTTCTGGAAACACCCAGCTCAATCCATCGATCTCGCCTGGACGATCGGTATCGAAGAAGCCACCGGGCGTTGAAACCAGCCAGTGCGCGCCATCATCGAGAGAGAAAATCGAGATACCCTCCTCCCCGGTGGAAAGGTCCCGGAATCGCGTTGCATTTCGGTCACCGGTAACCAACGTGCGGCCGTCCGCCAGGAAGGCAACCGAGATCACCGGCGCGCCCGCAGACACGGTACGAAGCTTGCGGCCGCTTGCAACGTCCCACAGGATTACGGTTCCGTCGTCGCCGCCCGATGCCAGCGTTTTCTCATTCGGGCTGAACGCCACGGACCGGATACGATCGGTATGGCCCTCCAGGCTCTTGATCAGCTTTCCGCTCTCGGCGTCCCATAGCTTCACCAGGAGATCGTCGCCTCCGCTGGCCACCACTTGGCCCGTCGAACTGAACGCCACGGCCCGCACCCATCCCGACTGCCCCGGCAGTGTTCGCAGCTCTTGATTGGCATCGAGGTCCCAAAGCTTGATGTTGTAGTCGTTGCCCCCTGTCGCCAGCCTGCGGCCATCGGGACTCAAAGCCATCGAAATCACGGACGCCGGGCGCTCGGAGGTGAACGACTCCCAGTGTTGCCAGGTCATCGAAGCCTGTTGTTCCACGATTTTGCCGTTGCGGCGGGCCGTCAGCGTTTCCCTCTCCATCGGGGTCGAGGTCTCCTTTGCGTTGCCCTCGTGCCCCGCAAGCGCCGGCAGCTCGCGTCCCTTCGCGGAATCCCAACGTCTGATCTTGTTCGCTCCGAGCGCCAGAATCCCGCTCTCCGGGCTGAACGCGATGGACTCATACGCGTCCTTGGAGTCCTCTAAAAGCGGGCCGGCCAATTCGTGCCCGTCCGTTGTGTCCCACAGTCGCACGGTCGCGCCACTGGCTGCCCCCAGGATGCGGCCATCCCTGCTCAGGGCAATCGCTGCACTGTTCGAAGAAGGTCCCTCCACCGTCAGCGGTGGTTTCCCGCTCATCAGGTCCCACAATTGAATCTTGTTGCCGAAAATTTTCGTAGCCAACACTCGCCCGTCCGCGCTCAGCGCCACCGCATTGGCAGAGTCTGTATGTCGAGCGAGAACATGGCGCGTTTGCGCATCTGCCGCCAGGTAATCACTCCTGGCCAGGACCCTCTGTTTTTCCTTTTTTTCTGGATCCCAGAGCGTGATCGTTTCCGATCCGGTCGCGAGCGTCTTCCCATCCGGACTGAAAGCGACCGAATTGACAGGCTCGCGGCGCGTTCCCAGGATCCCGACCTGCCGCCCGCTGGTCACCTCCCACAGCACAATCGTGTTGTCGCCGTTCGCCGTTGCCAGGATCGAGCCATCGTGGCTCAGCGACAGCGGAAGATCTGTTGATGTCGCTTCGCCAAAACTGCGCACCTCGCAATGGTTTCCAAGATCCCACAGTTTCACCACCTCGCCACGCGTGATGAGGCCGCTTCCATCCGGTGTAAACATCAAAGCGCTGATGTGCGTATCGCTGCCCAGGGTACTTGCGACCCTGCCCTCCGCCAGATCCCACAGCTCAATCCGGTCTGATCCGGTTGACGCCAGCGTCCTCCCGTCGGGGGAAAAGGCAAGCGTCGCACCATCAAACGTCCCTCCTTGCAGCACTTGGATTTTGTGGCCGTTGCTTACGTCCCAGAGGTTGATGGTGCCAAACCCTCCCGTCGCCAACATCCGGCCATCGGGACTGAACACAAGCGATTCGCGAACGCCTACCTCTTTCATCGGCTCCACAAGACGGCGTCCACTAACCACGTCCCACAGTTCCGTGTCGGCCAGACCTCCCGATGCAAGGATGCTTCCATCGGGGCTGAACACAAGCTGATGGACCTGGAGGCCCGTCGATCGTAGCGTCCTGAGCGCGTTTCCCCCTTCCGCGTCCAGGAGCGAGATTGCGGGGTAGTTACCCGCGCCCACGCTGGCGATCGTTTGTCCGTCGGGACTGATCGCGATGGCATTGAGCGCTCCGTTGTTTTCCGCCGTGGCTTCTGCCAATGGCACGCTCCTGGCTGGGGAGGTTCTCGCCACGCCTCCCTTCGCGACCTCCCAGAACCTCGTCGGATCGCCTCCGGCGATCACTGTCCTGTCATCCGCGCTGAACGCCAGCGAATGCACCGTGCTGCGCGAAATCCCTAACGTCGCCGGTTGCTCTTCTCCCGCCGCATCCCACAGCTCGACCAGAGAATCCGCACTCCCGCCAGCCACCTGGCGCCCGTCCGGGCTGAACGCGACCGCAAGAACCTCGGCCGTTGGTGGGGCGAGCGTGCGCAGCTTCCTGCCATCTGCGGAATTCCACAGCACCACTTCTTCGCCTGCCGATACCACCGTGCTGCCATCCGGGCTGAACGCTAGTGCTTTGACCCGACTCGCCAGCTCCACCTCTTTTTTCTCCCCAGATGCAAGATCCCAGAACTGGACGTAATGGTCCCCCGCAGAGATAAGCTGTTTGCCGTTGGGGTTGAAGGCAACTGCGGTGAATCCCATAAAAACATTCGCTTGCAGTGTCCGGGTGTTCTGTCCGCTGGCTACGTCAAAAAGATTGATCGACGTCATAAACGTCGCTGCCACCGTGCCACCATCCGGGCTGAACGCCAGGGCGTCCGCGGGGGTAAATAGCGATTTGATTTCATGACCGCTCGATGGATCGAATAACCCGACTTCCGTGCCCTCCGACTCTGCCAGCAGGTGTCTGTCCGGGCTGAAAGCGATGGCCTTCAAATTGGAGCCCGTAGCAATGGTTCGAACTTCGCCGCCTGTCGTCAGATCCCAGAGCGAGATCGTGTCATCCTTGTTGGCGGCCGCCAACTGGCGGCCATCGGGACTAAAGGCAAGTGACACCGCGCGCTCCGCCGCGGGGCTCAGCTCCACGTCCCACAGCTTGATGGTGGTCCCCGACGCGCTCGCCATCCGGTGTCCATCGGGACTGATCGCCACACGACTAGCTGCTTCGTTAGCAACAAGTGATCGGTGCCCGGTCGCCGGTTCCCAGAGAGCGAGATCTCTTGATCCCGCTGTGGCCAGCATCCGCCCATCTCGACCGAAAGCAACCCAGCTCGGATCGACCAGACGCAACGCCCGCAGCTCGCGCCCCGTAGTCACGTCCCACAACTTGACCATGTTTCCCGAGCTCAAACTCGCCACCGTGGCACCGTGTGGATCGAACGCGACTTGGCGTGAACCAAAGTAATGATCAGCCACCCACTCGAAGATCTGCAACCTCTGCCGCGTCGTCACATCCCACAACTCCGCGAAGATGTGCTCGCCCGCGGCGGCCAGCCTCCGGCCGTCGGGGCTGAACTCCACTGAATCCACCTTCAGTTCGTCGCCCGCCAGCGTCCCCGTTTCGCGCCCGTCGGCAACATTCCACAGCTTGATGCCATCACCCGCTGAAGCCAGCGTGCGACCGTCAGGTGAAAACGCCACGGATCGAACCGCCAAGCGATGTCCCGCAAGAGTTCGCAACAGCCGGCCTGTGACCGCATCCCACAACCGGATTGTCTTGTCGTCGCTTCCGCTTGCAAGAATCCGTCCGTCCGGGCTGAATGCCAGCGACATGACCGCAAGTTCATGTCCGACGGAGCGCAACTGACGTCCGCTTTCGGCGTCCCATAGCGCCAGGTCTCCCCCTCCGCTCGCCAGCATGCGCCCGTCCGGGCTGAATGCCAGCGCCACGATATCACCGCTATGCCCGGTCTGCACCGCAAGTTCAGGCCGTTGCCCCATCCCGGATTCGGCAATGCTCGCGGTGAAAATCAACCAGATCGAAATCCATCCCGCCACGCTTTTCACGATTCCTCCGGAGGCTTGCGGTGGCACCGCGTCACGGCGCTCGATTCGCTACCGATGCGGCCGACACTTTCTGTTCCGGCCTCCCGCTCAGGTTGGCTTCCAGCAGACAGAATATGGCCCCCGAAATCGCCAGAACCAGGGCCACGTAACTTGCCGTCAGCAGCAGCCCCGCCTGCTCGATTCCCTCGCGCGTCCAGATGTCACCATCAGGAAGGTTGTGCACCAGGTCCTCGGCGCTCGCGCCTGGATTGGCAAGCTTGTACTGCCGCCCGTCAGGCGTCAGGTATTTGTCCGATGCGTTGACGCTCCGCTGGCTTACTTGCTCCGCGTGCGGATAAGTATAGGCACTCAGAACATACGGGTAAAAGAAGGAAGAGCCCAGCGCAACCAGAAACAACACGCCGCCGGCTGTCATCCAATGCGTCGTGCTGACCCGGCGCCTGTTGCGCGCCACCGCTGATATACCCATCAGCACGATCAGAAGGAGAAACGACAGGATGCCTGTCGGATAAGAAGCGCCCACCTGGTCGGGCGGAGATATGTTGCGGAGAAACCCTCCAAACGAAGTGAGCAGAAACGTGATCACTTCGATGAACGAAATCAGTAGAACTTTGAAGTCCTTCATGGATGCGAACCGCTGATCGGCGTCAGATCCACGCTCAGGGCCGTGGGGGTCGAGCTCTCGATGCGCAGAAGGTACGTTTGCGTGACCGGATGGTTGGCGTCTCCGTCCTTGGCTGCCCATATCTGGTAGTTCTTCATCAGAAGGTTCTCTGATTTTCCCGATCCAACCTGCTTGAATCCGAAACTCGGAATCGGCGGTTCCGCCGGCAGGATGCGGTACAAGCCGTTGTAGGTGTAGTAAACGCGCAGATTCTCCAGGCGCGACCGCTCCATCCCCTTGATGTTCACCGTAACCGCGTAAAACGCCTGTGTCGTGGGCATCGTGCCAGAGAGTGTCTCGCCGAAATACCTCATCTCGGCTTCCACGTCATCGTAAATGTCTGCGATTGCTTTCTGTTCCTCGTTGGATAGGGTGCGGTGTTGTCGACCGGCGGACTCGAGCAAGCGCGAAAGCAAGCCCGCCTCGTCCTGGAGTTCGATCAGGCTGGCTTGGCGCAGCGGCGGCGCGGTTCTGCGCTTGAGCCGCTTCTCGATCTGCTGGAACCATGTAACCAAATGTTCCGCCTGCGCCTTCGGCTCCGGAGTCCAATCCGCCTGCTCCGCCGCCATAAGCGCAGGCTGCAGGGATTCGATGTTTTTCATAAGTTCCGCCCGGATCTGGGGATCGAGCGTCAATTCCACCAGGTGACCCGCCTCAAGCGCCTGAACGATATCTGCGTCGCCCGCGATCGCAGGCAATACCACCGGTGTGCTGGATGCGATCTTGTTGGCATCGTTCAGGTGGGGATTCAGATCGTAAACCAGCGCGAACGCCTCGGCGTCCGGAGCAATGCCGTTTTTCTCGAGCAAAACATACAGGTTATTGTCCGGCTTCAAGACTGCTGGTACCTGTTTCAGCTCGCTTTTGCCCTCAGGCCACGCCTCGGGACTCAGGTCGTCCGCTCTCACCAGACTCATCTCCACCACTCTGCCGCCCGCCTGTGAGACGCGCGAGCCTTGCGCGTAGCCGCCCAAAACGGTTGAACAGAGAAGCAGGAAAGCGACCGTTTTCACCCTGTTCCCCCCCCTCGCAATTCGCTCTTTGTCTTCCATCGGATTTCTGGAAGAGCGGCGTTTCAGAAAGATCTCACAGGAGATTCCTTTCCGGATTCGCGCCCAAGCCTTCTCGGGAAAGGCGAATCCCTGCATTCGGGCCTTGAAAACGCCTGAAAAGGGTAGTCAATTTGCACGGAGTATATCGCCGCAAATCCGAGTTGTCACCTAATCGCACGCGGCGGTGACGTCAAGCCGCTTGTGTAAATACGCGGAGGGTGCGAGTTTTCCATTCCCGATTGAATCTCTGGAAGATGGAGTAGATGATGCGGTCCACGGACTGCTTGACTCTCATGCGGCGATGGGCCGGGGCACAGGCCCCGGTGCGGAAAGCCGTGGCCAGGTTCAAGGCGCGCGCCATGTTGGAATCCGGTACATAAGCATCGATGTACCGTGTTGTCACCATCGACTCTAGACGGACAGCGATGTTGGCGGCACATCTGGGAAATCGGACAGCATGTAGAGTGTTCCAAACCCGCAACGGAACCCCGTTCTGTAAGCGAATCGTGAGGCGCAAGCTGAATGAGTTGAGACCACTGAGGCACCCCAAGGCAGGTCTCCATGCATTCCGGTATGGTCGCGTGTCAGTGCTTCAGTCGATGGGCGTTCCGGGTGACTTGGACCCAAGTTCTTGAATGGCCCGAAATGCGGAGTCGCTCAATCAACTGAAATTGTGGGATTTAAATGGTCGGGGAGAGAGGATTCCCTTATCCATACAAACAACTTGGCAACGCAGCTCCGACGTACTTCTCTCGATCCCGAGACCGGGCGTTGGAATTCTTCTTTCTCGGTTTGAGCGCATCTTCGAAGATGCGGTTCCGGCTTTCGGCCACTAGGCGTTCGTCATTGTAGAACCCAGGGCACCGTTTCTACGGGTAGGCAAGGGCAACGGGTATTCGAAATCGAGGAAGATTTTCGGCCAGCGCCGGCGATGCCTACGGGCCGATCCCTCCTTGCCTATTTCGGCGGATGATCCTCTAACTGGCAAGATCATCCGCAGAAGCACGCGGGATGGGCCCAGCAGTTTCTATGGTGCGGAGGCGGCTGCGGTCAATCACTTGTGCTAGATTCTCAGGGAGAACGGGTTTCTGCATGATATCGGTTGCCGCAGAATTCACCGGCTCTGACCTGGTTTCCAACACTTCAATCTGTGAAGTGACCCGATCAGAAACTGATGGTCTCCGCGATATTTCCGTCCATAGGAGAAGGTTGACCCAAAAACGGCACAATCCGCACTGCGTCATAGAACGCGGCCTTTACGCTCAGCCGCCTTGAGATCGATCAACGTAGAAGGCTCCCCAGCACAGCGCGCAAGCCCAGGATCAGCGCCAGCTTCGACACTCGCCAGCGCTCGACCAGGTAACTCGATATGAATCGATGCAGAAGGTGGCTCGGGGCAGCCGCCGATGCAACTTCAAGCACAACAGCGCCGCTCGGTTCTGCCACAACAGTCACCGGCAGAAGCTTCGCTCGCGGGTGCTTCGCGGCCCACCCGGTGCCGTTTCGATACTCATATCGCCCCTGGAAGACTTGGTTGACGTTAACCCCGTTCTCTCGCGCAATCCGCGCGATCGACGCACCAGGAACAAGTGTCGCCTCGAGAATGCGCCGGTTCTCCTCGGTGGTCCAGTGAATCCGTTTCGTAGAACCATTAACAGCTACTTGAAACGTCTCGCTCACAAGGCCATCGTCGGGCCTGATCACGCCTTCTGCCCATACGGCGAGAATCGAACGCTTGGTAGAGTCGCTGACATTGTTCTTGAGTTCTGTGATGCTGCAACTGCAGCACACATTGAGAGCTAGCTTCCAATCATGGGGTAATCTATCCGAAGCTAAGAGAAGACTGATACCGCAATCGTACCCACCCGCGCTTGTCCCGCTTATCGCAAGCCACTGGCACGATTCTACGAACATTTGCAAGTCCAACAATCGTTGCGTAGCAACATTCCTTCCGGTCCTCCCAGAAGGCTTCCTCCTCGACGCGTAGTGCAGAACCAAACTTCTCTCGAATCACATCTAGCTGTTCGCGGTTCAACTCATAGAACGCTGTCTGCTTCACTTCGGCTATTGCGACGATCGGCCCTCCCGAACTCTTAATTAGCAAGACGTCGTCAACAGCGATCCGACGATATGGTTCTGCCCGATTCACCGAGAAGCGCGACTCTACAGTTTTCGAACCATCAAGCACGTAGGACAGAAAGGGTTCGACGAACACAGCCAAGTGCCATGCAAAACCCAACGATAACCCTGCATCCCAGCCGGCCAAACGTCGATCCCAATAGGGGTCCGGCGTCAAACCCTCGACAATGCGATCAAGCAAAAGTTTCTCCCAGTCAGACATAGTTCCGTCGAATCACGGCGTACTCCTTTTCTTCTGTTTCGAGAATAGTAAGAACCTGCTGGGCGGTTTGGTCCGCGAAAGGCGGGCCTGTCCGGGTGGGCAGGCCTTTACGGTTCGCCCGATAAAGTCCATTTTCGGCTTTCAGGCCGCGCAGGAACAAGCTCAGCCCAACCGTGTCATGGCACCGGAAAGCTCGGTTCCCGGAGGTCCAGACGTCGACAACATCGCGCTCAGGGTGACGCCGGATGCAGGACGGAAAGATGTCTTCCGGCCAGCCCGTCGGAATGAGCCGGATGTCGCCGGAAACAACCGGTGGTTTCACTATGAGCCGAAAGCGCGTACTTCCGAAAGTGACCTCCTCCCACAAAGGAGGCTTTTCCGCCGGATGAAAAGCCGCATCGTTGCTCACGCCCACCCGAAGCCTCGCCAGATCCCCAACTCGATTCGGAACGCCCGACGTTGAACCTGTGGAACGCAGTACGTTCCGCTCAAACGGAGGGCATACATAACGCGTTGCAGCCGGAGTTAACGCGACCAGCGCCATCCCTCTTTGCCGACACCAGCCGAACAGGCGTTCGCGCTCTGATTCTATCCCGGGGCGAGTGCCAAAGGGGGGTAAGCTAATGAATATCTCCGCGCCTTCACCAGACACGCTCTGCGCTGCTGCCAGGAACGATTGTGTCTCAGCCTCATACCAAGGTGGGTCTGCGATCACCATGCCTGCGGAAAAGCAGGGAGGTAATTCCCGCATCAGGTCCGCTGCCAAAATATCGCTGTAACCGGCTCTCTGGAGAGCCTCCGTTAGTATTCGATCCCTGTCGACAAGGATCAGTCGTCGATTTGACCGAGACAAATCACCACCGATCAAAAGGGTAGGTGTTCCGAGGCAAACGACGACTTGCTCCTTGCGTTTATGCATCTCCTCATGGAAGAAATCGATCGTGAAATCATCGAACCACCATGTCGCGTCAAGTAAATGGGTGTCGGCAGAACGCCGTTTGCCCAACCTCGCATCGCGTGGTTTGCGGAAATTGTCGCCGTTTCGAGAACCATCATGCACGCCTTTTCCTCAATCCAAACCCAAGCTGACGGCATCAACAGGCAATGCTCGCTCCTGGGCCGTGAACCGTGCCTCAAGCTGCTCAATCCAAGCAGCGACTGCTTCCTGTTGTACTTGTAGCGCCTCTAAGTGCTCTGCACGAATTCTTCCCGAGGTAGGAGTGAAGACCTGCACTTCCAGAGGAACCGTACGCAGCGGCATGTGAGTATGGATATCCTGCAACCTATCGACAAATGTCTCCATCGCAGCGCGCAGGCCGCTGGTCTTGGCAGCGGTAAACGTCGCATATGCATACATGCTTAGCCCAGACGCAATGGACCGCCGCATGATATCGAACTGGCGATCGAATCCACTTGCCTCGGCCATCGTATTGAACGAGAAAGATGTGGCATCAAACCCCTTGAAGCAACCGACCCGCGCGTAGTTCTTGTAACTTGTAACTTCTCTTCGCTCAGCTTCGGTAAGGACTGTCCAAAAATACTCCTCAGAAAGGTTATCGTCCGACCAAAGGAAGCATTCGCCGGCAAGCCCCCGGTCCCGCAAGGCACGCATCGTCCAAAGTGTCATCTCGGGAGTCAACTCTGGCTGACCTCCGCTCAAATCCAGCACGGGAGGTCGCGCCCTCAACTAGGCGTAGCGATCAACGAGGTCTCGCATCGATGCCCATTCGGAGTAGCGCTCGTCAGCCGAAAGACAATTGAACGGGACGTAGCAATACCAGCAGCGCCAGTTGCACGCAGCGTTCTGAAAGACGAGCGCCTCGATGTCATCGAGAATTTCGCTAATTCCCAAGGCATGCGCCGCGGGGTCAATTGGTAGGGGGTTTTCTGGCCACCCCGCCGACGTGGTGCGGTGGAAGTGCCGTATCCGGCCCATACCACCGCACGTGACTGGTGCGGACAAATCCTGTTCTTGCGAGGAGCCAGAGATTTTGATCATCAAGATACGCCCCTGGGCGCGGTCTAGCATCCGTTCGCGGTACTGTGCCGAGGCGCGTTTCGTATCAATGGGCATGTGTTTCCTGTCTAGTTACTAGCCCGGCGGGTCCTTGCACATGTCGGTGCGGATTACGTGGAATGTGCTGACCCTTGCTATCGAGATCGGGAATTTTCTCAAGGATGTAGAGCATCGCGAGCTCCGTCAGGTTTGCGAGCTCCTCTTCCGTGAGTTCCCGGTCAGTTGGAATGCCGTGCCACTCCTCAAGACATGCCCGGCAACAGCTCGCCGTTGCGTGCTGCGCGTAGTGGACAGCGTTGGCATTGGCGGATGTCTCGCGCGGCGTCTGACGCCCTTGCAGCGGATGAAACGGGCTCCACACTGCCTGCTTGATGCGATGACGCACCGCGTCGAGCAGCTTCGACCTTCCTTTGCGACGAGCGTAGTTCTCAGCGTACTCGGTCAAGGTGAGGTGCCAGAAGTGGTGACGGATGAGTTCCAGTTGAAGAGCCGCCACTGTGTGCTTGGCATCTCGTATCTCTCGACGATGAACGCGCTTCCAATCCACGAGTTCAATACCGCAGGTACGGCACCGGCCCGCCGGGCCTTCGCGGCGCTGCCGCTGGGTTAGGCGAAAGCAATGCAAATTGTCCCGACAACGTGTACTCGTGCAGGTAATTTTCAGCGGGCCTAAATCCTGATTCACATCCATACCTAACTTCTCTACTCCAGGCAGCCCGTTGTAACGGACGACCCGGCGTGTATCCATTCGACAATTCTTTGCACCACCAACTCCGGTTCCTCACACGTGTCAATGTTCAAGTCTGCTTCGGCTGGCAGCACGTCCTTAACCTGCTTCTCCGTGGAGTGCTCTTCAATCGCCCTCATCCGCGGCTCGGAACTGTCTTCGCGTTGTTGGAGACGACGAATCCGCTCTTGCTCATCAATGGAAAGGAACACCAGTCGCGCTTCGAGCGGCGCGACAAGCTGGCGGAGGCTGCTCAAGATTTCCTTGTGCCGGACTCCTTCGATAATCAGCGGCTCTCCGGCTTGCCATCCCCAATGCGACAGTACTTCGCGGCAGAAGCGATCGGGCTCTCGTGCTAATTTAACGTTGCGCCCAGTTCTTGGAGCGTCTCCGTTGACTCTGGTAGGCCCTCATGTTTGGCAACAGCCCGCAGATATTCCCCGAAACTCGCCCACTTCCAATCGAGTGCCTTTGCCACTTCGGCCGACACGGTCGACTTGCCGCTTGCCCGCTTTCCTGAAAAGGCAATTACCTGGGGTTCGAGCGACCGGAGAAGGATGCCCCGGTCCACGGGGTTAAGACAAGTAAGATCTACGTTCTTCAAAAGCATCTCGCGCGGGGTGCAGCGCGGCACCGGCATTGCCGACTGCAGGTTGGTTGCGGCTGCCCACCAGTTGATGCCCTGCCGGGAAAGCCGGAACGCCAAATAATTGGCCAGCGCCCCAACATCGACACCCTCCCGCTCCGCCACCCGCGCAACTGCTTTCTTCAACCGTTCGACGCTTCCGTGCGCCTTCTCAACACAGATACCCGCCAGTTCCTCGGCCCGACCACCCAACGCCACATCTCCGGCGAAACGGCTGGCGGCTACCTCTTCCGGCGAAGTCCGCCGCATAACAGAAGTTTCACTGTCCTCAATGACGGGGTGTTCTTCCAAGTCCGGGTGGGACGCTGCATGAAAATACTCATGCAGAAGATCATGAACCCAGCGGGAGGCAGAGCGAGTCTGCTGTTTCAACACGATCACGTTCCGGCCTGCACTTCGCCAGCATGCACCGTGGAAGGTCCCAGGATCGCTCAAAGCCAGCACAGGAATACCGCAGTCCCAGACAAATGAAAGCACGCTGGCGAATGAAAGATTTCCATATCCATCAATGATTCGTTTGCGTACCACGATGGGATCTGCACTCAGCGTCTGCGTTGTAAGGCGCCGAGTCGCCTGTAGAACGAGCAATGCCAGGTAGCGGGCATACACAACGTAAGCGCCAAGCTCCAAGGCGTTGAGCCGAGCAGGCAGCTTGAATCGAACAACTGAGGCGGACAGCCGCCCGACATCAAGAGGTTCTGTGCCGTAGAGAGCCGCTGGCGTCCACCCGTACACCCGCTCGATTCCTTGTGCCGCCTCCAACACGAGCTCGTTCGTGCCTTTGATACTCGGCTTCTGGAGAGCCGGTGGAGTGGGAAGAAGTCGGCTCGTGACGAAGGCCGGCGAGAGCCCCACCGTTTTGAGCCGCTTAAGCATCCCGGGCAACAAGAAGTGCGCTTGTTGCGGCACCTTATTGCCTAGCCCGACATTGAGAATTTGGGCAATCTCGGCCACGCGTGCCAAGCTCGCGGAACCATAGTCCGTCGCCTCGTAGCGTTGGAGCTGCTGTGGCTTCAGGCCAATTTTTTGAGCCAACTGCTCTTGGGTTAAGCCCGCGCGTATCCGCGCCTCAATCAAGCGCTGTGGAATATCTTGTACAGAATCGACCGGGGAGATCTCCTGCTGGCCTGAACGCAAAGCCTCGTATTGGCGAAGTTCCTCATCGAGTTCTTCCAATTCGCTGCGCAAACCATCCACTTCGGCCTTAGCAAGCAAGGGATGGACATCGGGATCGGGTGGTGTGTTTTCGAGGCGCTCAATTGCCAACCGGAACTTCTGTGCCTCCGACTTTGTGATCCGATATTGCCGTTCGTTCTTAATCATCACGAAAGTCCTCCGAGACCGAGTGCAACGATGCCTTTTGCTTTGCCCGTGTTCTTATCGATCTGAAAGAACCGAAGAAAGGTGTTTCCAGCTATATCAGCCTTGGCATTGGCCAAAAACAGCTCACCGCGAAAACGGGCCTTTTGCGCTGCCCGGCGATTCGAAAAGTCGAGAAATACTGGATCGAGCCTTTGAACGTCGACCCCCGTCGGGTCCCAGCAGGCATCGAAGTCGCCGGGATAAGCTTTGTCGGTGACAAAGCTGCCGTCCAGATACAGCATCGGACAGTGCGGCGATTTCGGCCAGAGCATGCCGGGCATTCTGGCCCTTGCGTTCTGCCGCGATGAGTACGCTGGAGTCGAGGATCAAGCCCACCGGATCAGTCCCATGCCGGAGGATTCAGCGGCTCGCGATGGGCGGCGACTGCCGCCGTAACGTCGCTGGCGAAGTCCTCGTCGATGGTCGCCGAAGAGTCAGCGGGCAACAGGGCGATGCACTCCTCGATGGAACGGCGCGGCGGCGCGGGCGTATGCAGCACGGCGACCGGATACGCATCGGACTCGATGATGACCTCGGCCCCGGCGCGCACGCGAGCCAGCAGACCGGCGAAGTCGCGGGCGGCGTCGGCTTCCGAGATGTGGATCGTTGCCATATTCATGATGATACCTCGATTCGAGCTTTTTCCTTTAGCAGCTAAAAGCAGCTACTAAAAGAAGAACATTTGAGGGTCTATTCGCGGTCGTCATCGGCCTCTTGAGCAAGGGCCTGGAACAGGGCGTCGGCGTCGGGATCGGCGGGCTTTGGGGACAGCCGTTCGCCGTGTTCGAGCAGCGCAGCCGGATGGGTTGCGGCGTGGACTTGCAGGGTTCGGATGGCAACCTGCGTATATAGATTTGGGTGGTCTTCAAGTCCTCGTGTCCAAGCATCTGCTGGATGAAGCGGATGTCGGCTCCGCCCTCGTGCATCAGCGTGGCCATCGTGTGGCGGAACAGGTGGTAGGAGCCGGTCTTTCCGAGCTGCGCCGCGTCCACCCTTTCCTTGACCGTGAAGCTCATGTGATCGCGGCTGAACGGCTCGCCCTGAGCAGTGAGGAAGACGGTCATGTCGTCGGGCTCGATGGCGAGCTGCGGACGTGCCTCGCGGACTTACTTCTGAAGCCACGCGGCGGCCCGCTCTCCGATGGGCACATAGCGGTCCTTCTGTCCCTTGCCCAGACGGACTAGAACGAGGCCGCGGTCGAGCGAGAGATCGTAGAGTTTGAGGGCGATCATCTCCATGCGGCGGAGGCCGGTCGAGTAGAGCACTTCGAGGATGGCCCGGTCCCTGAGTCCGATGGGCTCCTCGACCTCGCAGAGCTGCATGATCCGCTCAACTTCCTGGGCAGAGAAGATGTTCTTGGGCAGGGCGCGGCCGAGTCGCGGAAGCTCCAGCTCCGAGGCCGGGTTGTGCAGGATGTGATTCTGCCGCGTCATCCATCGGAACCACACCCGCGAGGGGACGAGACAGGAGTGCTGCGAACGGAAGCTCAGAGGCTCTCCATTCTTCTTGCGGTAGTCGAACAAGTGGCGCTGATATCGCTCCACCACAGGCCGCGTGATCTCGACCGGATCAGTAAGCCCGCGCTCCTTGCACCACTGGAGGAAGAAGCCGATGTGGACCTGGCGATTGCGCACCGTGTGGGCGGAGTAATTCTGCACGGCCAGGGCACGGAGATGGTCCTGCATCAGCGATTCGAGCGCCGTCTCGGGAAGAGCCTACGGCTAGAGTTTTCTCTCGACTCTGGCCATCACTTCACCTCCTCACCCCACGAACGAAGACCTGTCCGTGGGGACCCCGACCCCGCCATGGTTGGGACGTAGTGGCCGTTTGCTCGTTTGGTCGCGCCCCCCGTATATGTGTTTTCCTCGATGTCGAAGTCGGCATGCCTTCGAATCAGATAGATGGGATCGTGCGCTCAGATGACTGTAGTCATTTCTGTAGATGGCGTTGCGCCCAAGGTCTGTCGCAAAGCCAATATTGACGCGCCTTCCGCCACTAGAGCATCTGGGCCAACACCAGGTGGTCGAACTTGTGTGCCAGTAAACTATTGATTTTATTGGTCGGCGCTAGAGGACGATTTTAGAACCTTTTTTGTGCTCGCAGATGTGGCTTGAGACGAAGGGCGAAATGGCTACGCCCTCCATAACCTCGATTTTGGGTCCCCTGGCATCATTTTTTGAAGCGAAGATCAGTCAAAGGGAAGAGTCGGCCACTATCCTCCCAAAGCCCGGAATACTGTACGGCAACACGATCAATCAAATGACGTACGCTTCTCTGCAGTCCTGCATTACCCCACCGAGATAATCACGTTGATCGTGGTCATTACCTCGACGGGCGAACCACTGAGAAGATAAGGCCGGTAGCGCCATCTGCTTACCGCGTCAATTGCTGATTTCTGGAGTACAGGCGGTCCGGAGATGGCTCGCAGGTCCTTGACACGACCGTCTGTGCCAATCAGGGCTTGGAGCACGATCGTTCCCTGAGCGCGTTGCGCTCGGGCATCAGACGGGTACTCGGGGGCGACCTTGCGTTCGAGCAGACCCTGGGCGACGCCGGCGGAGATATGGATGCGCCGGGGCAAAGCGATGGCGTCGCTGGTGGGTGAGAGATCGGCGTCGTTGACTGGATCGAGGGTCTCGATACTCGCCAGGTGTGCCGAGAGTATCGTTTTTCCGGCACGTACGACGCTGAGATCGCTGGCAAGGTAATGGTCGTGAAAGCTGACCATTCGATTGCGCAGGACGTGGGTACCATCGCCGGGCCAAGAGGTGATGCGCAGCATATTGCGCAGCATGGGTTGGTCGGCGGCAAGACAATACGTGGGCGTTCCGGCTGGTTTGGCCAACGTAAGACAGCGAAGGCTGGACCCGCCGGAATCAACCTGCTTTTCTGTGAATGGACCGATTCCGAGTGCCTGCGCGTCCGGGAGCGGATCCACGAGATCGCGTCTCAGGTCGAGGAGCAGGTGCGATACGTCGTCTCGCTGGCCGGATCGCAGCACGCCACTGCCGGTACCGAAGTCTGTCTGCGTATACACCTTGCCGGAGTACGTGCGCTTGAATTTGTCAGGGGCCACCCAAGACTCTTCCAAGGTTCCCTCGTCGGCCACATTGCCTTTTTCATCGAAGGTCTGGTAGGTCGCTTTCAAGTGCCACGGTTTGAGATCGCCCGCTGTGAGGGTATTGAGCTTCGCGGCCACCAGCATCAGGGCGGCGGGATCGGTTGGGGTCGAAGTCGAACCGGCGGGTGCGTCCTGGGACCGAGTCGTGGAGGCAAGTAGAGTCACCAAAAGGATGGCAAACCAAGCGCGAGATGCCGCCGAGAAGGGTGGGCACATGCGGGAACGATAGCACGGTTGGGCAAATTTTGTTTCGTGTCACATGCAACGAAAAACTGCACCGGGACTATCACCGCGTACTCGGAAGTAGCCCCAAAATCGGATTCTCTACGGATTGGCGACCAACAGAGCGGGTTCGATTCGCTATCATTTTCCAGGGAAGCGCACATGGCACTGTTTCGATACGACCCCTACGAGCACATCATCTCGGACGCTTGGCTCGCGCTCGATGAATCCGAGCGCAAGCGGTTAGTTGAGCGATACCACCGGCGGCAGCAAATCCGGCTTCCCAATGAGACCATTCACGCACTCATCCACGTGATCGTCGAGAACCAGGTGGCGCTAGGGGACGAATTCCCGGCAAGGGCCGTGCTCCTTCGGTTGATGAAGGAGGGGCTCGACCGGCATGAAGCCATCCACGCAATTGGTTCTGTGTTGTCGGAAGAGTTTTTTGTGGTGATGAGCGGGCGGGAAACGGGAGGCGATCTCAATGCGAATTACATTGAGAAGCTCAAATCCCTGACGGCGGAGTCGTGGAGGAAGCAAGCGCAGTAGGCCAGCTTTGCCGGCTAAGTCTGCCGTTGCGATCGAATCACCGCCCCAACCCCATACCTGCCTGCCGGGACCTGGGGGCGAACATCCGTCAAACTGACGAGTTGGCCACCACCCGACCGCATCGTTTGGAAAAAGGCCAAGGACACTGCGAACAGAGCGTGGTGAAGAGAAAGTGCATTGTTCCTTAGATCGATATAATCCAAGCACCAATGGGACGTCAGATACAACTCAGCATGCTTCCAGCCGATAGGGATGCACTTCTTGCTGAAATCAGGTCGCATGCGGACGTCGAAGTGGTGATGCGGGACGGAGACTCATCGGACGTGCGGCCTCTTGCCTCAATCCCCAGCCGCGTGGTTGGTACGCTAATTCTGTGGAACAAGCTCCTCACCCCAACGTTGGAGCGCAAACTCGTTAACACCGCTGTTCCTGCTTATCATAGGATTGATGAATTTGCTCTTCCTGTGCTTGAGTTCTCAGATTCCATTCTGACGGAGTGGCAGGGGAGGCCAGCATTGACTCAAGGCCGAATTTACGG
>Ga0210394_10003839_pt1 | contig 18197 bp, 20 predicted proteins | sample IncBWC12MmetaG_FD_160121 | JGI IMG/M metagenome (GOLD analysis project Ga0210394, IMG submission 160121) | Forest soil microbial communities from Barre Woods Harvard Forest LTER site, Petersham, Massachusetts, United States - Inc-BW-C-12-M | ecosystem: Environmental > Terrestrial > Soil >... | reverse complement strand
TACCGGCCCAATCCGCTCAATACTCCCGGAGAAGCGCTGCCGCACGTTTCGCACTATTTCACGGACGCGCATCCCTACTGGAAGCAGAATGTCGTCGTGATCGGCGGAAAAAATTCAGCGGCGGAAGCGGCGCTCGATTTATTTCGCGGCGGCGCACACGTCACGCTGGTTCATCGCGACGCGGAGTTGGGCAAGAGCCTAAAATACTGGGTGAAGCCCGACATTGAAAATCGCATCCGCGCCGGAGAAATCGCGGCGATGTTCAATGCCAAAGTGTCGCGCATCGAGCCCGGCAAAGTGTGGGTTCAAACGAATTCGCACGAGCAAGCGCTGCCCGCCGTGCAGGTCTTCGCGATGACTGGCTACCATCCCGATTTCGAATTTCTCGAGCAGCAGGGAATCCGACTCGACCCGGTAACGAAAAAACCTCAAACGAATCCCGAAAGCCTGGAAAGCAACGTCCCCGGGATTTACGTCGCGGGTGTAGTTGTCGGCGGAATGCACACCGGCGAAATCTTCATCGAAAACGGCCGCTTCCACGGCCGCCAAATCATCGCCGCCATGACAGGCAAAGGCGCCCTCCATGAAAAGCCCCCGGTTGCCCCTCCAGGTGAATGAAACATGGCAGCCAAGTCGACTTCACCCACCAGCAGATCGAGGTTAGGTAGCACAGGCGTCCGCCGGCAGGCGGCACTTGAAAATGTAGTCTGTGCGCTGCCCTCTCCCTCGCAGAATATCGCTCGACCAAGTATCAGTCGCGGAAGCGCCGCTCGCACCAGCGGTTTTGCCCGCCTCCGAATCGGCATTTGGTATAATCTGCAATTAGCAAATATGGCTGCCACCCCCGCACATCGCGTCTCAACCGGCGAACGCATCAACGTCCACGAAGCGCCCGGGCGTTTGCAGCGCGAACTGGGCTCGCGCGGGATCCGGCTCACGCGCCAACGCCGCGTGCTTCTCCAAGTGATGGAGACGGCGCGCCGCCATCTCGATGCGGGAGAAATCCTCGACCGCGCGCAAAAAATCGATTCGAACATCACACGAGTCACGGTCTACCGCACGATCGATCTGCTGAAACGGCACGGCCTGATCGACGAGCTCGATCTGCTCCACCTTCGCGGCGACCGCCATTTCTACGAAAGCCACGGGCCCCGCGACCATATTCATGTCGCATGTCTGCGCTGCGGAAAAGTGCGCGAAGTTGAAAGCGAATTGTACGAAGAGCTGAAGCAGCAGATCGCGCGCGACTGCGGCATCGACATCACAGTGAGCCGCACGGAAATCGGCGGCGTTTGCACGGAATGCCGCAAGCAGGAGAAGCAGCGCGCCAGTTCGTAATTTCCTGCGCCCGAGGTGGAATCCCGAGGTGGAATGATGAAAGACAGCAAATTGCTGAAGAAGAAAAAACGGACTCGAAAGATTTCGCTGCGCGCAGTTCGCCTGCAGGAAGTAAAGTTTACGACCAGCAGCAAGGCCGGTAATTACCCGTCAATCCCGATTTCCCCGGTCGATTGACGCCCAGCGCTGAGGCGTGCCTGCTCTATTTCGGCTGCGCGAGCGATGCAAAGTACGCCTGCGCTTCGCTGATGTCGCGCAGCACCTGATCGCGCAGCGCTTCCGGCCCCGAGAACTTCTTTTCATCCCGCAACCGCTTCCAGAAACGCACTTCCATCGCTCCGCTCGTTAAAGTTTCAGCAAAATCAAAAAGATGCGATTCGATCGCAAGGCGCTGGCCTTCGAACGTCGGCCGAATGCCGATGTTCGTCGCCGAGCGATACTGCTTACCGGCGATCACGCTTTCCGTTGCGTAGACGCCGTTCTTCGGCAGGCATTCCTGTTCGGTCGCGAGGTTCAGCGTGGGCACGACGAGTTTGCGCCCTTGTCCTGTTCCGGTTTTGATTTCTCCTGCGAGTGCGAACGGACGGCCAAGGAGACGCGACGCGTCTTCCATGCGTCCTTCGCGCACCGCGGTCCGGACCGCGGTGCTGGAGACGACGATGCCGTCCTGAATCACGGGCGGCACCACTTGCACTTCAAAATCCCAGCGCCGGCCGAACTCTTCGAGGAGCTTCACCTCGCCGGCCTGCTTGTGGCCGAAGCGAAAATTCGCGCCCACGAACACGGCTCGGGCGCGCAGAGTGTCCACGAGATACGTTCGCGCAAAATCCTCAGCGCTCACTTTCGCCAACTGTTCGTCAAATTTAAGCACGAGAGCCGCATTCATTCCCGCGTGTGCAAAGCCCGCTAATCGTTGCGACAGTGTGGAAAGAAGTAAAGGAGCTTCGGCCGGCCGAAGAACCTTTGCCGGGTGCGGATAAAAAGTGAGAACCGTCGAGATGAGCTGCTCGGGCTTTTTGCACAAACTTTCTTTCAAGGCAGCCCAGCGATTGACGGTTTCGAGAATCTTTTGATGGCCGAGATGCAGGCCGTCAAAATTCCCTATCGTAACGGCGCTACGGGCAGGTAGGTCGCGGTATCTGCGATTCCACTCCGCTAAGGTGCAATGTATCGATGATTCCTGATTCATCAGACTTGCACCTCGAAGCGCAGGCCGTCGTAGGCGAGGCGGACATTCTCCGGGAGCTTGGCGTTGGTGTGTTCGTGGCCCAGGTCGTGGCAGATGTGGGTGAACCAGGCGTGTCTGGGTTTGAGTTCTTCGACGAGCGCGAGTGATTGCGGCACGTTCGAGTGCATTGGATGCGGGGTATAACGGAGAGCGTCGAGAATGAAATGGTCGAGCCCTTTCAGTAGCGCCTTGGAGCTTTCTGGAATCGTACTGAAATCGGTCAGGTACGCAGCGTTGCCAAAACGGAAGCCGAGCACTTGGCCTGGGCCGTGCATTGCGGGGACCGGAATAATTCCTACGCCGAAGAGTGTGAACGGGCCTTCGATGGTGTGCAATTCCACGCCGGGCAATGAGCTGTCAGTTGGCGCGCTGTCAAAGATGTAGGCAAACGATCTCTTCAATGTTTGCAGCGTTGTTTCCGCTGCGTAGATGGGAATCGTGGCTTTTTGTTTCAGATTGTATGGGCGAATATCGTCGAGGCCGAAAATATGATCCGCGTGGGCGTGCGTGTAGAGAATCGCGTCGAGGCGATCTAGGTGAGCGGCCATAGCCTGAGAACGAAAATCCGGCGTTGTGTCGATGACTACGTTGCGTTCGCCATAAGAGAGAAGCACAGAGGGGCGCGTGCGCTTGTCATGCGAATCTCGTGATTCGCAAACGGCGCAATGGCATCCGAGCGTGGGGACGCCCATCGAGGTGCCGGAACCGAGAACAGTTACTTCAAGTGATTGGGGCATTTTTTGAGAAGTGCGATGAGACGAAGCACGAAATGAAAGAACGCCATCGCGCATGAGGCAAGCATCAGCGATCGAGCTGGGCTTTAGCGCTGGGACAGGCTGAAGCCTATCCTACTTTTTCTGCGCGGCCTTTTTCGCCATCGCGTCGGCCGCCACTTTGGACATCTCCATAAAAGTGAGCTTGAGCTGTCCGAGAACTTCGATCAAAAGGTCGTCGTCGGCTTTGGAGAGGTTTCCGCGTGTCTTGTCACGCAGCGCGTCGAGCATGTCGATCACTTCGCGTGCGCCTTCGAGATCGAGATAGGCTTGTCCGGTGCGTGGGTCGGCCATTCCGCCCAGCATGGCAGCGGCGTTGCGGACGAGAAAATCGACCAGCATCTGGAAGCTGCGAGAGCCTTGCGGCTGCGCAGCGTCGAAAGGCTGATTTTCGCCGGAGAGAGAGCCACCGGGCTCGCCCGGAATCGGATTAGCAACTGGGCTTTTTGCAGCCTTGTTCGGGTCGGTTTGCGGCGGTGCGTTTGCAGCCGCGCGGTTCGCTGCTCTGGCGGCGGCTTCCTCTTCGCGGCGTTCTTCTTCCTCGACGACGTCTTTGCGCAAGGCGCCGTCTTCGCTGAAGAGGCGGCGGTCAATAACCTTAAATGTTTCTTCCTGTTTCGGATCAGCCACAGAATATCCTTTAGTTAGCTTTCACGGTTTGAGTATCTCAAAAGTTTAGCACCCGCACCAAGTCCTCACAAGTTAACGCAGTCCGCTCGGGCTGAGCCCAGCCTAGCTGCGCAGCGTCGTCTAGCGGCATGTTGTAATCCCGGTGGCGAAGATTTAGCGGTCGGCGCGATGGACGCGGGCGGCTCTGAGAGCCGCCCCTACTGACGGATTGCTGTTCGGAAGTTCACTTTCGTTTGGTGGTTCGAGTACACTCCGAGTTCGTCTGAGGAGGAATTCGTGCAGAACATCGAGCGCAAGTTGCGGCCGTTGCTGCTGGCTAGCGCGATGGTTGCGGCAGTGCTTTTCCCGATCCCTTCGTTTTCACAAGCGGCTCCGCAACCGGCCGGTTCAAAGGCGACGAAGGCCCTCACGATTGAAGCGATTTACGGTGGGCCCGGGCTGAGTGGCAGGTTGCTGGGTGGCCTTGCCTGGACACCTGACAGCAAGCAGATTGCATTCTTCGAATCGAGTGGCGAAGGAAGAGATGCAAGGCAGGAAGTCTGGACGATGGATGCGGGGACCGGAGCGCAGCACTTGCTGATCGCAGCGGATAAGCTCGCGACAATTCTTCCTCCACAACCGTATCCTCTGCGGCAGCGAACCGGGGCAGCGCGGCGTCCGCCTGCGCCGTTTGAATTCTCGCCGGACGGAAGTGCAATGCTGTTCCGTGGACAGACCTCGGTGGTGTGGTTCGATTTGAAATCTCAGACTGTGCGCACGCTTGTGTCGGGTAAGGAAATGCTGACGGATGAAAAGATATCGCCCGACGGCCATTGGGTGAGCTTCGTGAGGGATTACAACGTCTGGATTGTGAATACGAGCGGTGGAAACGCGCGGGCGGTGACGACAGGCGGAAGCGAAGCATTGAGAAAGGGCCAGCTGGATTGGGTGTATCCCGAGGAACTGGAGATAGGCTCCGGTTACTGGTGGGCGCCGGACTCGTCGGCGATCGCTTACCTTGAGCTGGATGAGCACGCAGTGACGAAATATACGATTCAGAACAACCTCGAGGATTTGACGGAGGAAGAAACGGACCGATATCCGCGGGCTGGCGAGGCCAATCCGGTGGCGCGCGTGTTTGTGCAACCGCTCGCAGGAGGAGAGGCTCGCGCGATGGATATTGGCGGCGACAGAGAAATCCTGATTCCACGAGTCGAATGGTTGCCAGACAGCAAACGGTTGGCGATTCAGCGGCTGGCGCGCATCGCAAATGTCCTCGAGTTAACGATCGCGGAGGCGAGCACCGGGCAGGCCCGGGTGGTGCTCACCGAGAAGTCGAAAGCCTGGGTGGATGTGACGGATATTCTGTGGTTCTCCAAAGACAGCAGTCGTTTCGTATGGGGAAGCGCTCGAAGCGGTTATTGCCATCTTTATTTGTACAAGGTAGACGGGACAGAAGTGGCGCAGATCACGCACGGCGATTGGGATGTGGAGTCCCTGGACGGTGTGGGTGAAAACGGCGGGTTGATATATTTCACGGCGACAGAACAAGGGCCGATGGAGCGCCAAATATATCGGGTTGCGGTGGATGGTTCCGGATTTACGCGGGTTTCGCGCGACGCCGGATGGCACTTCGCGGATTTTTCTCCAGACGCGTCCGCGTTCATCGATACGCACTCGAGCGTTATGAAGCCGCCTGCACAAGACCTGGTGGGCGGAGACGGAAAGCAAATCGCCGTCCTTCACGAAAGCAGCCGCGAGGTGGAGAACTATGGACTTTCCCCCGTGGAATTTCTGAAGGTGAAGGCTTCTGACGGCACGCTGCTCAACGCGTCGATGATCAAGCCACCGAATTTCGATTCTGGTAAGAAATATCCGGTGATCGTCTACACGTATGGAGGCCCGTCGCAGGTGGTGCGCAATATGTGGATGGGCGGGACCTTCCTTTTCAATCAGTTCATGGCGCAGAGAGGATTTGTTATTTTTTCTGTCGACAATCATGGATCGATGGGACGCGGACGCGCTTTCGAGGAAACGCTGTACCACAACATAGGGGTACAGGAGCTTGCGGACCAACGAGCAGGCGTCGCATACCTGCGAGCATTGCCGTATGTCGACGGCGACCGCATAGGGATCTGGGGCTGGAGTTATGGTGGGCACATGACACTGCACGCGCTTTTCGAAGCGCCGCAAGATTTCAAGGTGGGATTTGCTGGCGCGCCGGTTTCAGATTGGCGCCAGTACGACTCGATTGTATCGGAAAGAATACTCGGTCTGCCGAAGGATGATCCGGAAGGATTTCGCCGGGCTTCGCCCCTCAATTTCGTGAGCGGTTTCGAAGGGAAGCTGATGATTGGGCAGGGAACCGGGGACGACAACGTTCATCTGATAAATACGATGCTCGTGTTAAATGAGGCGATTAAATACGGCAAGAATATTGAGGTGGTCCTTCTTCCGGGTCGCGGTCATCCGGCGAGTGACCCTACAGGGCGAATCTATTTGATGAAACGGGTTGCGGCTTTCTTCGAGAAGAATCTTCAGGGCAATTGAGCTTGCGGCGGTGGCAGAAGGGCGAAAAACAAGAGCGAAAAAGAACGATGTGACGATAAATGCTTGGCTAGCGCGAGTGTGCCGCGGGGACCTTGGGGCACAGGCGGGAATGCCTGTGCTACTGAAAAGCAAACAGCCTGGCCCGAGCGCGTGCGGAGCGTCGCAGCTCACGTGTAAAGCCCTCAGGTCAATTCCGGCCAGAGTCGGGCCGGAATGGGACCTGAGCTACAGTTATGATGATACTAGTTGATAGTTGGATTGGCTCTTGTGGCTCAGCGCATGGGACTGTAAATTGTGCGGTCGCGCGGGAGCGGTGAACATCGCTGTGTCTCCGAATCGAAAAACTCGAGGGAGGACGAAGGCAAAGGGGCGAGCGAAGTTGCGTGGGCGGGCGGGTGCGAGTGGGCTTGTTCGCGGGCAGAGCGCAAGAGGTAGAGCGCGGGGAAATGAGTCGGCTGGAGAGTGGTTTGAGAAGCTTGTTGCGTTGCAAACTCAATTGCGCGCGCCGGGTGGATGCCCTTGGGATCGCGAGCAGACGCATGAATCGCTGCGGAAGTATCTGGTGGAGGAGACGTACGAGGTGCTCGACGCGATGGAGGCGGGAAATGCGCGAGAGTTCGCGTCGGAGCTGGGGGATTTATTGCTGCAAGTGGTGTTTCATTCCGTGCTGGCGGAGGAGGCTGGGCGCTTCACGATAGCCGACGTGATTGAATCGATCCACTCGAAGATGGTGCGGAGGCATCCGCACGTGTTTGGGAACGCGAAGGCAGCGACTTCGGCGGAGGTGCTGAAGAATTGGGAGCAACTGAAGGCGGAGGAGCGGGCTGCGGAGGGGAAATTAACGCGTGAGAAGGAAGCCGACGGATCGATACTTGCGAGGGTGTCGGGGTCGCTTCCGGCGGCGCTTGAGGCGTATGAATTGACGCGGCGGGCGGCGAAGATTGGGTTTGACTGGGACAATGTGGAAGGGGTTTTCGACAAGATCGAGGAAGAGAAGCGCGAGATTCTTTCTGTGATGGGAGCGACGAAGAACAATGGTCGAGCGCGGATCGAAGAAGAGGCTGGGGATTTGCTTTTCGCCGCGGTGAACGTGGCGCGGTTCCTGGATGTGAATCCTGAAATTGCGTTGAAGAAGGCAAATCGCAAATTCAAAGAGCGACTCAGTTGGATGGAAGGGGCGGCGCGAAGCGAGGCTAAGCAGCTGGCGGATTTGCCGAGAGCGCGCATGGAAGAATTGTGGGACGAGTCGAAGAAAGCGCTGCGAGCTAAGAGGGATTTATAGGGTGGCTAGTGTGAAGGATGGGATTGAAATCCGGCAGTGCCACTCGCTGGACGAGTTCGAAGAGGGCGTTCGGCTCGAGCGGGTGATATGGGGCGAGGAGATTACTGTGCCGGCGCCGATTTTCGTGGTGGCGGATCATACGGGTGGGCAGGTGATTGGGGCGTTTGACGGCGAGAAGCTTGTCGGGTTGACTTTGGCGCTGGCTGGATTTCGGGGATCGTTGCGATTCCTGCATTCGCATATGACGGCGGTGCTTCCGGAATATCAGAACCGAGGCGTGGGGCGACGGCTGAAACTATTTCAGCGGCAGGACGCGTTGAAACGAGGGATTCCGTTGGTGGAGTGGACGTTTGATCCTTTGGAGCTGAAGAACGCGCATTTCAATCTGGTGCGGCTGGGGGCGGTGGCGCGGCGGTATATCCCGGATTGCTATGGGGTGACGGAGAGCCCGTTGCATGCTGGTTTGCCGACTGACCGGCTGGTGGCGGAATGGTGGCTGGATTCGGTGCGCGTGAAGGAAATTCTGGCTGGGAATTTGCCGCCGGCGAATCCGGGAGTGCAGCGGATTTCCATCGCTGCCAATATTTCGGAGCTGAAGAAGAGAGATCGAGCGTCGGGGGAACGCGTGCAGGCCTTGACGCGGCAGCATTTTTTGAAATTATTCGGCAAGGAGTATGTAGCGACCGGAGTGGAGAATCGCGGCGATACGACGGACTATTTGCTTGAGCCGCGCGATTCAGTGGCGGGCGTGCACCTGCCGGAATTGACTCCGGAGTGAAAGGCATTCGACCCTTCCATGCGCCTGCGTAAAATCACGCTTCGCGAAATTCATCTGCCATTGATCGCGCCGTTTGAGACGAGCTTTGGGGTGAGCGAGTTGCGTCGCATTCTACTGGTCGAGACGGATGTGGATGGTGTGATCGGGTGGGGGGAATCAACGGCGGGTGAGGATCCGTATTACTCGTACGAGACGGTGGAAACTGCGTGGCTGATTATTCGCGATTATTTGTGGCCCTTGCTGCGCGGCAAGGATTTCGCGGCGGCGGCGGATGTGTGGGAGATGCTGGCGCTGGTCCGCGGGCACAACATGGCGAAGGGGGGACTAGAAGCGGCGATCTGGGATGCCGAGGCGAAACAGAAGAATGTGCCGCTGGCCAAGCTTTTAGGCGGCACGCTGGATGAAATTATTTGTGGAGTGTCGATCGGGATTCAACCTTCAATTGACGCGCTATTAGGAAAAGTGGAGAGGGAACTGGCTGCCGGTTATCAGCGGATCAAAATCAAGATCAAGCCGGGGAAGGATATTGAGCCGACGCGGGCGTTGCGCGAGCGATTTCCGCGCATTCGCTTGATGGTTGACGCGAATTCTGCGTACACGCTGAAGGATGCGGCGCACTTGAAGGAGCTAGATGCGTTTTACCTGATCATGATGGAGCAGCCGCTGGGGTGGGACGATATTTATTCGCACGCGGAATTGCAGCGGCAACTTGATACGCCGATCTGCCTCGACGAATGTATTCATGACTACGAGCATGCGCGGGCGGCGATCGAAATTGGCGCGTGCCGGATTATCAACATCAAGCTGGGGCGCGTAGGGGGGCACACGGCGGCGCGACGGATTCACGATTTGTGCAAAGCGAAGGGGATTCCGGTGTGGTGCGGCGGGATGCTGGAGTCGGGAATCGGGCGGGCGCACAACATCGCGATGTCGACACTGCCGAATTTCACGCTGCCCGGGGATGTTTCGGCGAGCAAGCGGTATTGGGCGGAAGACATTATCGAGCCGGAAGTGGAAGTCACACAGCAGGGGACGATGCGCGTGCCGACGGGGCCCGGGATTGGTTATGCGCCAAGGATTGACCGGATTGAATCGCTGACGCGCCGGCGCGAGGTGATTGAGTAGATGTCGTCGAGTGGATCTTGAGTTCGGGCGCCACAGCAACATCCAGTTCCGCGCCGTACCGTCCTAGCTCATTTCTTTTGGCCGTATCGCTGGCTGCGATGCTGGCGATGTGGTCGTTCAATTACGTGGCAGGCAAGACGGCGCTGCGATACTTCGACGGGCTGACGCTTGCGGTATTCCGGATTGAAATTGCCGCTGTAATTTTCCTTCCGATTTATTTCTTTCGTGGGAATCGCAGGAAACTGAGTCGTCAAGATCTGTGGACGCTGTCATATCTGGGGTGGCTTCTTTGCGCGAACCAGGTGTTTTTTACGGTAGGGCTGGCGTACACGACGTCGGGGCATTCCTCGATGATTCTGGCGATCGGGCCGATCCTAGTGTTGCTGCTGGCGCGAGCGATGAAGATTGAAGCGCTGACTGCGGCGAAGATTGTGGGGATGACGCTTGCGTTTACGGGAGCTGCGATTCTGGCGGCTGAAAATGGTTTCGATTTGCGGCGGTCGCCGACGCTGTCTGGAGACTTGTTGACGTTACTGGGAACGACGTGCTTCACGTTTTATGCGGTGCTTAGCAAGAAAGTGGCGAGCAAGTACGACAGCGTCGAGATGAATGCAGTGAATTTGTTTGCGAGCGCGATTGTGCTGTTGCCGCTCACGATTTTTCGCGGGGCACATTTTCATTGGGGGAGCGTGCCGTGGGAAGGCTGGATCGGGCTGCTGTACATGGCGGCGATCAGCTCCGTGGCTGCCTATACGCTTTTCTATTGGGCATTGCGTTATATGGAGGCGTCGCGCGTGGCGGCGGTGAATTACTTTCAGCCGGTGGGGGTGATTGTTGTGGCGGCGATTTTCCTTCGCGAGGTGCCCACGCGGTATTTGTTGCTTGGCGGCGTTCTGATTTTGCTTGGGGTCTACTTGGCTGAGCGGGGCAAGACGTCGGCGGAGAAGGTGGTTGCGTTATAGAAATGAGCGGTTCGGCTGGGCTTCTTTAGAAGGCGCGAGTTTCTGAGGCGAAGGCCAGATTGGCGTTGAGGCGCTCGTCGAGGACGGCCGCGGCGTAATGGGCGCAGGCTGTCAATTCCGTGTCGGCCCATTCGGACAGGGCTGGGAGATGCTTTTCGCAGAGGCGATCGAGCGTTTCGACGATCTGAAAATAAAGGCGCACTTCGCGGAGCCAGACGTTCTGTTTCTGAGTGGCGGGACACATCTGCTCGGACGTGCGGGCCAGCAGTTCGAAATGGCTGGATTGGATCTGACCGGGAGCGAGTCCTACAGCGGCCTGTAAACATTCGGACAGGGGCTGAGCGGCGACGGAGATCCACATTGACCTCCACTGGCAAACCGCGAACTGTACCAGGGCTGTCACCGAGACGGCGAGAATGAGCAGGGCAATCATTGTGTCGCTCGAGAGACAGTTTCAGGCAGGAGCACGCTGGGGACAATAGACCGGACGTACCATCTCCGCAAACTACATAAACTGCTTGTTTTGTGTGCTTTGGAGCTTAGTCGGCAAGTTGGGCTGTTTTCGGACGATCACCGATATTCCTGCTTCAAATTCACATAGTTAAACCGTAACAAGTAGGAACACCTGGTCTGCGCTCAAATTGACCGGTGATTCGTATGGAGATACTGTTCTCCATGGCGGCCGATGCCTCTCCAGGCGGCCGGTTATGAATGATTTAGCCAGATTCGACGAAGGCCGGGAAGTTCCTCCTCAGCAGGGCTATTCTGCGCGTCTGCGCGAACTGCAGCGGCGCGAGTGGTGGACTTGGGGTGTGTCTGTGACAGTGATGTTGCTACTCACTGCCGGGGTAGCCTCGCTCGCATTTCCGACAATCATGGAAGGCGGGAAATCGCCGTGGACGTCGAGCGTGTTTCAGTCGGTGGCGGGACTTGTATTTCTGATCGTCGTTTTTGGGGCTTACCTGACGTATGAAAAATTTCTGATTAATCGGTTGCGAATGGAAATCGCCGAGCGGCAAGTGCATTCGGCGCAGTGGCGCAATCTAGCTCTGGTGGATCCGCTGACAGGACTTTATAACCGGCGATTCATGGAACGCACGTTGAAGGCGGAAATCGGCCGGGCGTTGCGGAAGCACTACGATTTGACGGTGGTGGTGTTTGACCTGAATAAATTCAAGGCTATCAATGATCGCCTGGGGCATCCGGCGGGAGATTTGGTGCTGAAAGCGTTTGCCCAACATTTGTGCACGGTGATTCGCGAGGCGGACACGGCGGCGCGCCTGGGGGGCGACGAATTCATGCTGGTTTTGCCGGAGTGCAATGCTACGCAGGTGCCGGCGATGCTGCGGCGTCTAGAGCCGATTTCCGTGGATTTAAACGGCGAAAAAGTGCCGATTCGTTTTGCGGTTGGCTGGGCTGAATACCAGCGCGGTCAGGAACCGGAAGAATTGATTGCCGAAGCTGACCGAGCGCTCTACGAAGACAAGGAAAATCGGCGAAGCCCTTTGCCCGCTGCGGTGACCGTCTAGCCGCTTTTGACTCAGAGACTCTCTCCAGAAATCTCCGCGCTCATTTCCATCGCATGGGGTTATGGATTATTCTGGATGGCGATATGGCTCCGAATTTTCAGCGGACGGCATCCAAGCGATCGTTTCTGGAAGTGCTCGCCTATGCGCTGCGCTATCGCTGCCCGAATTGCCACCAGGGACCGATTTTCAAGGGACGATTCAATCAGGTGTTGATCCGATGTCCAGATTGCGGGCTTGGCTATTTTCGGGAGTCCGGCTATTTCGTGGGGGGAATGATCCTCACTTACGGGCTGACGATCGCGGTGCTGATTCCCGTGTACTTGCTTACGCCGCTCGTGCCCGAATTAGCGTGGCTTTCCGAAACTATGAAATATGTATTGTGGATCAGCTTTACTTTGTTTTTGGCGGTTGTGTTCGTGCGTCCGGCTTACGCGCTGTGGTTATCGCTTGACTACTGGCTGGAGCCCTGGCCGGCTGCAAAAGCGAAATAGGTCCCTGGGGATCAAGCGTGGGCGCTTGATTGCGCCTGGTCCGCTACGCGCAGCACGATTTTGCCTCGTACGTGTCCTGCCAGGCCCTTTTCGAAAGCCTTCGCAGCTTGTTCCAGAGGGAACACTTCAGCGATAGCGGTTTTTATTTTTCCCGCGTCAATCAGGCGTCCCAGCTCGATGAGTTCGGCGCGATTCGGTTCGACGATGAAGAAGAGTTCGCGCGGGCGGTCAGTGGGCTGCTCAGGAGGAACCATCTCGACAACGGAGATGAGCATTCCGGCGGGGCTGAGCACCAGGCGCGAACGTTCGAAGACGTCGCCGCCCACCGTGTCGATTACGAGATCCACATCTTTTACAACTTCCTCGAATTTTTGCTCTTCGTAGTTGATCACTTGATCGGCGCCAAGTCCGCGTAGAAATTCGGTGTGGACTGATGAGGCGGTGGCGATTATGTACGCGCCTTTCCAATGGGCGAGCTGAACGAGAAACGTGCCAACGCCTCCGGCGGCGCCATGAATGAGCACACGTTGCTTGGCTTGAAGTTTGCCGTGATCAAAGAGGGCCTGCCAGGCAGTTAATCCGGCGAGCGGCACCGTGGCGGCCTGCTCGAAGGTTAGAGTCTTTGGCTTGGGGGCGACGTCAGTTGCCGCAACAGCGACATATTCGGCGGCGCTGCCGTTGCGCCAGAATGAGGCGAGGCCATAGACCTCATCTCCGGCTTTGACGTCGGAGACGTCTGCCGCAACCGCATCCACGATGCCCGCAAATTCGTGTCCCGGAATCGTGGGGAGGCGGGGCTGTCCGTCCTTGGTCTTATACGTGGGAGGCCAGGAGAGCTCGTCCTTGGTGATAGAAGTGGCGATCACGCGTACGAGGGCATCCCCTGGATCGAGCAACGGCTTTTCAACCTCTTCGTAAACCAGCTGCCGGGGACCACCCAACGAATGCATGCGCACTGCCTTCATTTTTCCCTCCGAGAGGCGAGAATCGCAAGCGTGCTAGACCACTGCCGCCAATTCTATATCGGCGGCATGAGGCTTACTTACTTCGGTTGACGGATGCTAACACTGGTGGGTTACTTCGTTCAACGGAGGGAATGGAGACGGCCTTCGAGCAGGAGAGGGGGAGGAAAGCGGAAGAGAATTGCGGCGGGGAGGTCGAAATGAAAAGCGCCGGAAAACACGCAGTTCGGTGCTCGCCGGCGCTAGATGGCTAGGCTACGTCTTGCCGCGACGGCACGGTGGCCAGCTTTGGCGTCGGTGAAAAAACGTGCCAAAAGTCGCCCTGTTCCTTGGTGAATTCCACGGCTACTTTCTTTTTCTTGTTGCGGTGTGTCGCGTCCACATAGACGACGCGACATTCCCGCTCTTCCTGGGTAAAGCTATTCACGAGGAGGATCGTCTGGCCTCGTTTGACCCTGGGTGCCAAGGGCAGAAGCGCGCCGTTCATATTCACGGATTTAGCCACCGTGACGTAGCGAAACGGCAGGCCGCGCTCGGTGCGGCCGTACACGTGAACCGGAATCGAGAATGGGAGGCGCTTGCAGCGTCGTTTGTCTTCCATTGTTACCCCCGAGATTTGTCCGGACTGGTTGAGTTGCCAGCCAAATAAGTTAGCTGGGCCGGAGGGGCGGCGCAATAGTACTTTCAGTTGATTCTTCGCGCGAAGAGGCAGCGAAAGCTGCACATTACGCGAAGGTTACAACGGCCCCCGGTACTGATAGGTGGATCGCGAGGAGGCCCGATTGGTCCCCCTCGTGCCAACCAATTCTTGCCGCCGCCTAGCAGCCTACTTGGCCGGTTGTTTCGCGATAATCTTGCTCGCGATTTTGTTGTAGGTCGCCTGGGGAATGATCTTCTTCTTCACGAGATCCGTTTTTGCGTGATAGGGCCGCCCGTCAATGATCTTTTGCGAATAAGCAGCGCCAATACCCGGCAGGGCATCGAGTTGCTCCTTCGTGGCTGAATTGATGTCCACGAGGTCGCTGGATGCGGGCGCGGCGGCCTTGGATTGCGCGGCGGCGGTTGCGAAAGCATCGTGCGCGATCGCGGTTCCTGACCATCCGCCGATTACAAACAGCGAACATAGAGCCGCACAGCAAATTGCGATCATCACTCTTTTCGTCATTTCGCCTCTCCTGTTGTTTCTGGTAGCTATTTAAGTTCGAAGGGCCCTATTGGTCGTTCTTTGCTGCATGGTAGCCGGCCTTTTGAGCGTCGGCTTCGGACATGTATTTTCCGGTCTTGGTCTTGCCGTAGTAGCGGGTTCCTTCCTTGTGGTAGACCCCGGAATCGGTGTTGACCCAGACCTGCCCGCTACCCGCGGAAGGCGCAGGCTGGCTCGTGTTGCTCTTCGCGGCCGAGGTGCTGCTGGATTTGGCAGGTTTCGTAGAGGCTGCTGAGTTCGACGCGGGCTGGTTCGAGCTTGCCGGCGCGGGGGCCGCACCACCTGAATTCGAGCTCGAAGGCGTGGACGCTGCCGCGGACGTATCGGCAGATTTGGTGGATTTCGATTTCTTTGTGCTCGCCGATTTTGTGCTGGCATCAGCGTCCTTTGACGCGGCCGTGTCGGTCGAGGAAGCTTTTGACTTCTTCGAGCTCGCTGACTTCGTGCCGGCGGCGGAATCAGTTGAGGCTGTTGAGTCGGCCTTGGCATCTGTCGAAGAGGCCTTTGCTGATTTGGATTTCTTTGAGCTGGTTGATTTCGCGCCCGACGCCGAGTCGGCAGATGCTGCAGTGTCGCCGGACGACGACTTGGCGGACTTAGATTTCTTCGAGCTGGTTGAGGCGGTTGAACTGCCCGAGGAATCGCTGTCAGAGGTGGACTTCGCCTTTTTCGATTTCGACGTGGACGTTGAGGATTTCTTCGAAGAGGCGTCGCTGGAATCCGTCGTACTTGCGTCGGTGGACTTCTTCTTCGATTTGGTCGTCTTCTTTGCCGGAGTGGTGCTCGAATCGCTTGAATCGGTGGCCTGCGCCTGCACAGGAGCGGCGCTTGCCAGTGCCAGTCCGAGTCCGACGGAAATCAAGAATGCAAATGCATACTTCTTGAATCGCTTCATGTTGTTTCCTCCCCAGTTTGCGCGGTTTCGCAGAACGCCGAAAAGCGTGCCACGAACGCGCTTTTACGCGTGCAATATGCGTTCAGCACTTGTGCGTTTAGCCCTGCGGGAGCGAGACTTTCGCGTTACGAGTTGGACGAGCTTGCTCATCTCGTGCCTCTCAATATCTCCGCGCTTCCGCCCAGATTCGTTTTAGCGGCGTATCGAGTGATGCCGCCTTGGTTGAAACCTCAACGATTTAGTTGAACGACCGCTCAGGCTGGAGTGGTCGCAAAGAAATGGCTCGACGAAAGCTGCTGAACGAACTGTTCCGGGTGAGACCACGCTCTTGACCCAGTCGGTCCGGCTTGGAGCGGATTCTAATGCTTGCCGGGCGACAATTCAACGTGAGAACTGAAAAACGGGGAGAGCAGCGGGCAGGGGCGATCCTCGAGCGGCGGGGCAGGCGGGAGCGCGGCGGGCCGATGGACGCATTTTGAGCTTGCGTTCCGCTCGGTTATATATGAATATGAATTCAGGTTCATATTATGGATGCGATTCTGAATCGCGGGCTGATTCGAAGCGGCTTCGTTATTTGGATGGGCGCTACGCTCGCTTTGCGCTTCTGGGGACAGCACCTTTTGCGTCCTGGTGACTGGAAAGGGACGCTCATTCTATTTGCGCTGACGTTTCCGCTGATCGCCTGGCTGGTGCGGCGTTTGTGCGCTCGGGCGGGGCTGCCTGAAGCGGAATGGCTTCGTGGGGCGACAGCGCTGCTGCTGCCTACCCTCTTGCTCGATCCTTTTTCCAGCGCGTTTTTCCCGGTGGTGTTTCCGAATATGTCCCCGCAGGTGGCGGGTGTGTTTGGGGGATGGATGCTCTGGTGCTGCGCCGGGGGATTGCTTGGCGTGAGCCTAAGGTTGCCGAGGCGCGGATGAGGTTAGCGGTGCTCAGGATCTCTTCGCTGTGAAGAAGCGTCCCGATCTGCTTGCCGGGGAGGATTTGCCGTCCGATCCGCGGCAGAAGCGTTCGGCGGATAAGCGCGAGCGACTCAAGGAAGCTGGTCTGGGGCTCTTCGGCGAAAAGGGGTATGAGAGCACTTCGATTGAAGCCATCGCGCAGCGCGCCAATCTTGCGGTGGGGAGCTTCTATCAGCACTACCGCTCGAAGCGGCAGCTGTTGCTGGCGTTGATGGATGAGCTGCTTGAGAAATTGAGCCAGCTTGAGCTTCGTCCGGAGGCAGCGTCGGATACGCGGGCTGTGATTCGAGGGCTGCTGTCCCGGTCGTTCGCGCATGACCTCCGCTATCTCGGCGCGTATCGAGCATGGCAGGAGGCGGCGCTCACGGACGCCGGTCTGGCAAGGAAGCAAAAGCAGATTCACACGTGGACGACGGGACGCGTGGCGGCGGTGTTCGAGAGACTCGCCCAATTGCCCGGCGCGAGGAAAGGCCTCGACCTCCCCGGACTGGCACGTGGGATGGATGCGTTGTTCTGGAGCTTACTGGGGCAAGCGGTGCGGATGCCGAAGCCGGAGCTCGATCGGTGGGTGGAGTCGTGCACCCACCTGATTTACCACGCACTCTTCGCCGATTCGCCGAAGATTGAAAAATGAAGAACTTCTTGAAGTGGCGGCGTGTTGGAGTTCTAACAGAACTTCGAACGAGCCGCGAACTTCACTGAACTATTTTCAAGTTGCAGCACATTTAAACGAACACATGAGGCCGCTCGACAGGCTCCTGCCGTTGTGCCGACATCTCCAGGAGAAAATTAGTTCAAGCATGAGAACTCCGGTTATGAGTTGAAGCGATACTTTCACCCCTAATTATGCGGACTCGCGGTCCTTGAAATTTCTGCTGACTCGTGCGAGCGTTGGCTGCTGTCCGGGCTCGCCCTTAACTTAGAACTAAGGAAAGGTAATTGATGACCACGCACTCATCTGGTCCGGCTGCTCCCGCTGCGCCTACTGCAAAACGGATTGCAGTGATTCCCGGCGACGGGATCGGCAAGGAAGTGATTCCGGAGGCGGTGAAGGTTCTGAAAGCCGTCACGGCGGCGTCCGGAAAGAAATTGGCGTTGACGGAATTCGATTGGGGCGCGGACCGGTATCTTCGAGACGGCACGACTCTACCAGCGGATGCAGTGGAAATGTTTCATCGCGACTTCGATGCGATTCTGCTTGGGGCCATGGGCGACCCGCGCGTTCCGACGAACGTGCATGCGGCGGATATTTTGCTGGGGCTGCGTTTCAAGCTCGATTTGTATGTGAATGCGCGGCCCTGCGTCCTGTTTGATAAGCGATTTACGCCGCTGAAGGACCGCAGCGAAAAGGATGTGAATTTCATCGTCTTCCGCGAGAACACCGAAGGGCTTTACGTGGGGATGGGCGGATTCTTCAAGAAGGGAACCGCGGATGAAATCGCGACGCAGGAGGATCTGAACACGCGCAAGGGCGTGGAGCGGATCATTCGGTACGCATTCGAATACGCGCGC
>Ga0210394_10003838_pt1 | contig 18197 bp, 13 predicted proteins | sample IncBWC12MmetaG_FD_160121 | JGI IMG/M metagenome (GOLD analysis project Ga0210394, IMG submission 160121) | Forest soil microbial communities from Barre Woods Harvard Forest LTER site, Petersham, Massachusetts, United States - Inc-BW-C-12-M | ecosystem: Environmental > Terrestrial > Soil >... | reverse complement strand
GCAAAATGATTTCGTTCGCGCCGATGAATCTGGCGCGGTCCGTGTACGTCGGCCGCATGGACTGCATTTTCTGCATGAACGTCCTGATGTATTTCTCCGAGCAGCGTAGGAACGAACTGCTGCAGCGCTTCCACGACACGCTGGAGCCCGGTGGTCTATTTTTCCTGGGCCATTCGGAATCCTTGAAAAGCGCGCCCGTGAAATTCGAGACGGCCGTGCACGGGCATTGCCAATATTACGTAAAGCCGGCACCGGCAAAGGCCGAGCAGAAGCCTGCCGCGCCGGGTAGCGGGTCATGACGACGCACGACTCCAATTCGCTCGAGCAATTCCTGCAGGACTCCTCCGAGCGCCTGCAGTTCCTGCGGGAATATGCGGCGCTGCCGGTCGAGCCGCAGTCCACGGGAGACGATCTCGTCCGGCTCTACAACGCCGCGCACGAATTGTCCGAATCCGCGAGCCGCTGGGGATTTCCGCTTTTCGCGGAAGTTTCCGGAAGGTTGGCTCACGTTTTTCAGTACGCCCGCAACGCGCAGCTCAGCCCGGATACCTACGGCCCGCTCACGGAATTTCTGGCCGACGCCATTTCCGTCCTGGAATTCGATCTTCTGCAAATCAGCAACGACGGCAACGAGACCACCGGAGACATAGCCGCATTTAAGCACCGCTACGCGTTTGCTTTCGGAAGCGCATCTTCATCGGTGGACGAACCGGTGGACGAGACGGCTGCCGCCGAGTGGACTGGCGCTGAAGATACGCGGCCCCAGCGCAGATCCGAGAATCCCGCGGACGATCTTCCCGAAGACGATGAGGTTCCCCGCGAAGTCCTGGACTTTTTCGTTCCCGAAGCCGAAGAGCATCTCCAAATCGCAACGCAATGCCTGCTGGGTCTTGAGTCGAACCCGGCCGCCGAGGAAATTCACCGGCTGTTCCGCTCCGTCCACACGATAAAAGGATCGGCGGCGCAGGTGGGATTGCGACGGCTCGGCGCGGTGGCGCACCGGCTCGAGGATTTGATCGGCCAGTTGCGCGACGGGGCTTTACCCTGCAACGCAGAGATCACGGACGTTTGCCTGCAAACCGTCGACACCCTGCGCAAATTCCTGAATCGCCAGTGGGAGAGCGATGAGGAAATGCGCTCGACCGTTGGCCCGCTCCTCGCACAAATATCCGCCTGGGTGCCCGAAGAGCTCTTGGAGGATGCGCCGAGCGGCGAGGATGGAGGCCGCCCGGAAACGGGGGAAGCCGCGGAAGCCGCCGAAACAGGCGCCACGCGCGCAGCTCCCGCACATGTCGCGTCAGCCGGGGGCGGCGGCAAATCCGGGGAACGCGGAACCCAATCCAAATCCGTTCGCATTTCTCTTTCTCGCCTAGACGACATGATGAACAGCGTCGGGGAGTTGGTCATCAACCGTACGCGCCTCGTCGGGCGCATGTCCGAGCTGAAAAAACTCGTCGAAGTTCTGGGCATCGCCCGAAAGCGGCTCTCCGACAAGGTCACGGAATTCCAGGATAAGTACGAGTACAACCGACTCGGCATCGCGACCGGAGACGGAGGTCCGTCCGTGCCGCGAACCGCGGCCGGGTTCGCGCAAGTGGCCGACGGTTCCGCGCCGGCAACCGGCTGGACCGATTTTTCCGAACTGGAACTGGATCGTTACGACGACTTCAATATTCTGGCCCGCTCGCTGACCGAAATTTCCGCCGACATCTCCGAAGTACTCTCGCAGCTCGGCGGATTTGTCGGCCGCGTGGGCGGGGACATCGACGAATTCACGAAGCTCGGTCACCATTTGCAGGATGAGATCACCGAAGCGCGCATGGTGCCGATCGGCAATCTCTACACGCGCCTGTCGCGCACGGCGCGGGATGCCGCCAAGGTTTGCGGCAAATCCGTGGACCTCGAGCTCGTCGGCGAAGACACGCGTCTCGACAACAATATCGTCCAGCAGATCACCGATCCGCTGATTCATCTCGTTCGCAACGCGATCGCGCACGGAATCGAAGACTCGCCCTCGCGCGCACGATCCGGAAAATCCGCGCGAGGCAAGGTAACGGTCCGCGCCTTCCACCGCGGCAATCACGTGTTCATCGAAGTGGAAGACGACGGCGCCGGGCTGGATTACGAGCGGATACGCCAAAAAGGCGTGAACGCCGGGCTCATTTCCGCCGCTGCGGCGGCCACGCTCTCCGAAAGTGAACTGCGCGCATTCTTGTTTCAGCCAGGCTTCAGCACGGCGACGGAGAGGAACGAAGTCGCGGGCCGCGGCGTGGGGCTCGATGTCGTACGCAACAACGTTCACGCCCTGAACGGCGAAATCGAAGTGCGCGGCGAGCTTGGCAAAGGCGCGTGCTTCGGCGTCAAAGTCCCGCTGACCCTGATCATTTCGCAAGCGCTTTTCGTGCGTTCGGGCACGACGGTTCTGGCCATGCCTCTCGCCGTCGTCGAGGAGATCCGCAGGCTGCGTCCCGAAGAAATCGAAGACGTCGGCGGCAAGCTGCTCACCAAAGTTCGCGGCGTCGTCACGGAAGTCGTTCGGCTCGACAATGCGCTGGGCCTGCCGGCCATTGAGGCGGTCAACGGCTACATGAACATGGTGATCGTGCGCGCCGCCGGCCGTCAGGTGGGTATCGTTGTCGAGGAAGTTCTTGGAAAGGACGAAGTCGTCATCAAAAATCTGGGCCAGTACCTGCGTCGCGTCAAGCTTTTCCCGGGCGCAACGATTTCCACCGACGGCAGTTTGATTCTGCTCGTGGATGTGAACCGTCTCGCCGGCGCCTCGGCCGCGGAAGTGGACGTTGTCGTTCCGTCGGCCAGCGCGGCTCGCATCTTTGGCCCCGGCGCGGCTGCCGTCGCCGCCGGCAGCATCCCTGCCGCTGCGGTGGATGAACCCATCGAGGAGAAAGTGGTGGTCATCGCGGACGACTCGATCAGCGTGCGCAAATTCGTGGGCAGAATTCTCGAGAAGGCGGGCTATGCCGTGAAGCTCGCTTCGGACGGCCTCGAGGCGGCCGAACTGATCGCGCAAGTCGGTTGCCATCTCGTCATCACCGACATCGAGATGCCGCGCATGAACGGCTACGAACTCATGTCGCACCTGCGGCAGGATCCCGCCACGCGCCGCATTCCGGTTTTGGTGGTCACGTCGAGAGCGGGCGCCAAGCATCGCGATCGCGCGATGAAAGAGGGCGCCGCTTCCTTCCTGACCAAGCCCGTGCAGGAAGAACAGCTCCTCGCGGTCGTCGATCAGTTAATGAATTCCGCCGAACGGCAGCGGCGTCCCGCCGCCCCGGCAATGGATTTGGCATAGTCATGGCTACTGCGGAAAAAAGAACACGCGTGCTCATCGTGGACGATTCCGCGTTCATGCGGAAGGTTCTCGAGGAGATGATTCGGAGCGATCCGAGGCTGGAAGTCGTCGGGCAGGCCAAGGACGGCCGCGAAGCCATCGCCATGGCGCAAAGCCTCCAGCCTGATGTGATGACGATGGACATCAACATGCCGCGCATGGACGGCCTCGAAGCGACGCAGCACATCATGACGCAGAACCCGCGACCGATTCTCATCGTCAGCTCCGAATCGCGCCAGGGCGCCGAAAGCACCCTGCGCGCGCTCGATCTCGGCGCCATCGATTTTGTCACCAAGCCGTCCAGCGGCATCGACCTGGATATGAAGAGCGTGCGCGACGAGCTGCTGAACAAGCTCCGGATGGCCGCGAAAGTTCGCGTCGTGCGCACCGCCGGGAAGCATGAGTCGTCCGGGGCTGTGGACACCCAATCGCCGGCGCCTCCCTCGAAAGAGGTCGGGAATTCCGAGTCGCAGCATCCGCTCGTCATGATCGCCGCATCCACTGGCGGTCCCGCCACGCTGATGCGCCTGATGCCGAAGTTTCCGAAAAATTTCCTCGCGCCCGTGGTTCTCGTGCAGCACATGCCGGCAACCTTTACTTCGCAGCTCAGCGTGCAGCTGACCGAAGTCGCGCAAATTCGCGTGAAGGAAGCGGAACCCAATGAGGCGCTGCAGCCGGGCACCTTCTACGTGTGCCCCGGATCGCATCACTTGCGAATTTCGCTGACCGGAAGAATCAAGCTCGACGACGGCCCGCGAATCTCCGGGTACCGTCCCTGCGCGGACGTGGCGTTTGAATCGGCGGCGGCTTACGCGGGCTCGAACGTGATTGCGGTTGTGCTCACCGGAATGGGGAACGACGGCGCGAAGGGCGTTCAGGACGTCAAGGCCGCGCGCGGAACGGTGCTCGCGCAAGACGAAGCCACTTCAGTCATTTTCGGGATGCCGGCCGAAGCGATTCGCACCGGCGTGGTCGACCAAGTGGTTGGCATCGACGAAATGTATTCCGCGATCGAGAAGCATTTGGAAGTGATTTGCCGGCAGATGCAGCCCATAGGACCGCGATGACGCAGCCGGTGCGCTCGAATTTTTCGCCGCCCGACGCCCGCCCGCGCGAACAGGTTGCCGTGTTCTCGATCGCCGATTACAGGTTCGTGATTTCCGCGGCGTCCATACAGGAAATTCGCAGCACGGACAGCCTGGGCGGAACGGTCGTCGATCTGGACCGCGTCGTGTTGCGGAAGGTGCGCCACATCGTCGAGCGCGATGCTCGCTCGTATTATGTCGTGAGCGGCTGCGATCATTTTCATTTGCCGCTCTCGCGCCCGAGCACCGTGCTGATCCTGCGCAGCGCTCCAGCGGCGATTTTAGTGGACCGAATCGAGGAAATGGCTGAGATGCGTGTGCTCCTGGAATTGCCGAAATCTTTCATCGGGGAAGAACGCACGTGGTATCGCGGACTCACGGTTCTCGACCGCAAGGTTCTGCCGGTTGCCAACCCGCTGGGATTTCTCACGGCGACGGACTTGCGACAGCTAGAGGAGCAGAATCCCGGCCTGCTGCAGGCCGCCGCGGGGTCAAGGAATGAGAGAGGGCAGGCATGAGCGGCGAAAAGGAATCTCTCGTCCCGTCCTTCGTCGTGTTTCAGATTGGAAACCGGCGCGTGGCCGTGCCGCGCGATTGCGTGGCCGAGCTGATCGCTTCGCCGGTGCTGTTTTCATTTCCGCACACCACACCATTAATCACAGGCGTGGCGCTCAGGCGCGGACGAATTGTGCCGATCCTAGACTTGGGTCCTGGACTCCTGGGCGCTCCATCACCCGAGGCGCGGTTTTATCTTGTCGTGGAGCGGCGCAACCCCAGTATTTCGGAGCGATGCGCTATTCCGGTGCAGGGTGAATGCGAGCTCGTTTCGGGGATCATGCTGCCTGCGTCCGCTCAAAATGATTTTGTTGTGGGTTGCATCGATCTTAACGGCGAACAGATCGACGTCCTCGATCTGGAAAAGGCCATCGCAACGAGCGCGAGGATCGAAGACGATTCGATCCAAACGGTGGAGGCGCTGCCATGAACGAGCCTCGCACCATGCCGCGCGTCCTGCTGATTGACAGCAACGTGTATTTCGTCAAACGCATGACCGACGCTCTCGTGAAGGAAGGTTTTCAGGTGATGCATCATCCCGAAGCGACGTACGCGCTGACGATGATCGAGTGGAATCCCCCCGACATCATTCTGTGCGCCACCGAGCTTCGAGAAATGGGAGCGTTTGAAATTGTCCCCGTGCTGCGCGGCGATCCCAAAACGGCGAACATTCCGCTCCTGGCGCTCGGCAACAGCGCCGAGAAAGGTCCGCTCGATGCCTATCGCGCCGGCTGCGACGATTATATCGACCGCCGAAGAAATCCCGCCGACATCGCCGGCCACATCCTGTCGTTCCTGCACAGCTCCAGGCACGGATTCCAGCCCACGGAATTGCTGACGACGACGGATACCTCACTCAGCGGCAATCTCGAGCAGTTGGATTTGCCGGGAATCATGCAGATGCTGGATCAATCGCGAAAGACCGGCGCGCTCTACGTGAACGCGGGCGAAACGGACGGCGTCCTGTTCTACGATTCCGGCGAAATTCAACACGCCGAATGCGGCAAGCTCATTGGAGACGACGCGGTCATCCAGCTCGTCAAGAATTGCCAGCAGGCGCGCCGGGGAACTTACAAGCTGGTCGCCGGAACGACGGCGAACCAGCGCACCGTACAGCGGCGATCAATGGATTTGCTCCTCGACGCGCTGCGGGAATTTGATGAGGCCAGCGGGCACACAGCGGAAAGGGAAGCGTCATGAGCGAAGAAACTCCGCGCGAACCGGGCACGAAACCCAACGTGTATTTCATCGACGATAGCGCGACCATGCGCGAGGTCGTCAAGATCGCGTTTCGCCGCGAAAATTTTAATGTGGTGACGTGTTCGGACATGGCCTCGGCCGTGGCTCAGTTCGAGCAAACCGTTCCCGACGCGGTGATCAGCGACGTCATCATGCCGGACAAGGATGGATACCAGCTCTGCGAATACGTCAAGCAGCATCCGCAGCTGGGCGCGACGCCGGTTTTCCTGATGTCGGGAGTCGTCAATAAGGAAGTGGCGGAACGGGCCCACCAGGTGAAGGCGGACGAACTGATCCGCAAGCCGTTTCATCCACAGGATCTGGTGGCGCGTGTAAAAAAACTCCTGAATCGTGGCGCGGAGCCTCCTCAGGCGCAGCCTCCAGCCGAATCGGGGCCCGCCAGTCCGCTTAGTAGATTTTTCGACGGCGCATCGAATCCGTTTACAAAGACTCCTCCGCCTCAGCCGTTCGCGCCCGCCGCGCCCAGGCCGGCGCCGCCCGCTCCTGCGGCCGCCCCGGCCGCTCCCGTCGCTTCCGCAAGCAACGCGCAGGAGTTGCAGAAGCTGCGCATGGAAGTGAAGCGCCTCGAGTCGCTGGTGAAAAAGCTTCAGAGCGACCTTGCTTCCGAGCGCGAATATCGCGCCACGCTTGAATCGCAGCTCCAAACCATTGGCACGCCTGAGTAACTCACTGTAGACGGGAAATTCTGCAGCCGAGCGTTGTTCCCGTCGCGGTCGTATGTATTTACGTTTTACGTTTACCTGCCTGGAACAATTCATCGCGGTTGATTTGACAAGTTTTCTGCTGTACATTTGCGCCATCCCCCGCCCCCAGATTGATCCTTTTTTGCTGTCTGCGAAATTTGACTTTTTTCGTTGTGGCACACTTGGGTGACGGTGAAGGTTTGGTTCGAGATTGACTTTGTGGCGGATTTTGCCGATACCTGTCTTGTTGTCTTGGCGCATTGACTGGGGTCGGAAAGATGATCTATCCTTCGCACCTACAGGACACGCTCAGTCGGAACGAAGAAACAAGAAATGAGGCCATGCCCGGCTAGACAGGCAGCCACTACTCAGACTTCGGTTTGGGCTGTGGCGACCTTGAGCCGCTAAGTCCATAGATACAAACAGAAGCCGCGCGCGAGCAGGAATGCCCCGCCGCATACCTCTACGCCGCCCGGCTATATTGGTCATCGTCTCCGTCCGTTCGTGGAGGTTTGGGCCATGAAATCTCGTCGCATCGTTTCCGTTCTTTTGCTTTGCGCTTTCCTCTCGATCCTGGCGGGTTCATCCGCAATCGTCGCCGCCCATCCCGCGCCGCAGGCGGCCTCCTCCGGCTCAGAATCGTCCCCGTCGGTGCGATCCACCGTTTCCGCCGAATCCAAGCACGCTGAGGAAGTATCGATTCCCGGGCCGCTGCGTTCGTTCTTGCGGATGGCGGCGATCAGCCAGCAGATCACGCCGCCTGAGGTTCTGCCACTACTCGCTCGAAACGTTGTGATGAGCGGCTATCAAGGCGGCAAGCCTACGGAATTCCTGGTCCTTGTGAATTGGTATATGGATCAAGCGCGGGAATTGGAGGCCCTTGCCGGAAAAGACGGAGTGATTCACGTAGCGGATTGCGAGGACGCGAAACGCCTTCTTGTCATTCTTGGCTATCGCCTCCAAAAGGCCTGCGGCACGGACGCAGCCCTGGAGACGGCCGACGCCAATCGCGCGTTTCTTACGATCGATTCGGGGTTTCCGCTGGAAGATCTTGAAACTTCATTGCGGGACATGAAGCCGTTTGAAATTCCCTACGCCTCGACCAACGTTCCCGTCCTCTATAAATCCTCGGACTGGGTGCTTAACAAGAAGAACGCGAATCGCGGCGTCATTGACTCGATCCTGCGCGACCCGGACATGGCTCGACTGTACTGGGCGATGTCTCGCATGGATACCGAAACGGGCGAATTTCTCTGGCAATCGCTGGGCAACCGGAAATTGCTACCCGCAGCCGCAGTCCTGGACTTTTACGGCAGCCAGATCAGCGTTCGCTCGGGAAGGGTTCTCGTGCCGGGCGGGACGCAGGCGGAGGGCGCCTGGAAGGACCTCGTCGGCGCCAATCCGCGTTCCCCTGCCGATTTCATTACCCGGCTGACCACGCGGGACGGGGGCTGGATGGCGTCGTATTTCGACACGCTGTCGCGGGTAACCCAAACGCAGCAAGCCTATTTCACGTCGCCTCGCCGTCTGTCGCGCTTTTACGACGCGCTGCGCGGGCGCGACATCACGCCGCTCCCCACCAAACATTCGTTCCGGCCGGACCCGGCGCTTTTCCTGCTCGAGGCGCGCCTGCAACTTGACGCCAAAGGGCAGCCGCACATACCTGGAAACATCGACGTGTGGAAGGAAGTGCTGCGCCGCAAGATCGATTCAAAGCTTGTTCACGACTGGGGAGAAAAGGCCAACGGCTGGAATAATCCGGAGCAGGTAGTCGAAGGGATGATTGGCGTTTCCCGGTATCCCATGCCGGAAGGGCCCGTGTATAACTTTCTGACGCTGGCCGAAATCGATCGCGACCGTGCGCCGAGCGAGCAGTTGAACGTCGCCACGGCCCGGCTCCTGGCCGAGAAGTTCCCGCTGTATGGCGATCAGTATTCGGTGTTCGCGGAATTTCACGAGTTGAACAACGAGTCGATCTCGAAGTTTCTCGCCGTCGCGGAAGGATTAAGCCAAGTCCCCGACCGTCTGACGAGAACGGACGCGTTGGGGACCTTTCAGGCGAGTCTGGGGCTTTGGGAAATCCTGGCCCGGCAAGGCGAAATTCCCGACGCCCGCATAAACGATTCATGGATGGCGATCCTCAATGCGTTCAGCTCGTTGCACGGAGCCGATCAAGTCTACACGGCTGGACGGACCGCCCTCGAAACGATCATGCGAGTCTCCGCGGGAAAACCGTCCGTCACGCAAGACCAGCTGATCGCGCTGCTTGCCGGACCGGAGCAGTACACCAAAGAGGCGCAGCAAATGCGGTCCGAAATGGCCGGCAGGATTCGTCAGGTCATCGACGACCAACGCCTCGTCTCTCTTGACACGATCGTTTCGCTGGGCGATGGCGTCGATCAACTGGCCAAAGGTAAGACAAGCGCTGATTCGCTTCTGCCGCTTGCGGGCGAGCTCCGTGAGTTTGAAATGCCGAAGCCTCTCTTCACCAAAAGCGAGAGGACCGAATTTGCCGCCGGGCTGTACAGCAATCGCCACACCGCGCTGCAGATGCGAACGGATTTCATCAAAGCCATCAAGACGCCCGGTAGCCCCGCGGACCTGGCGCAAGCCCGCGGCCTCCTGACTCCATTCTTGAGGGACACGCTGGTTGGACTGAACTACGCATACTACGAGCCGCCCGGCGCCCAAATGATTCACAGCAACCCGCTGTTCGTCAGGTCTCACGATTTTTCGGGAGGCGACTACTCGGGCGAATCCGCCAGCGCCAACGAGCAGGTCTGGCGCTCCCCACGAATTTTCGGGCGGGGATGGACGGCCAGCGGCGGCGCGCATCTCATCGGCTCGATGGCTGATCTTCCTTACGCTCTCGCGCAGGTGGAGCAGGACTTTATCGTTCCGCAAAACGTGCAATCTCTGATTTGGGAAGACCTCGTTCCCGGATTGATTACCAGCGCGGTTCTGCCGAGATGGTGGAGCGTCACCCGGAATGAGATGCATGCCGTGGCGCTTTATCAGCGCGGCGGCGAGGAACTTCTTGCCACTGCGGTCCACAACGACAAAGTGCGCGAAGCCGTGATCGGTATCCTCGCCGATCGAATGTTCCCGCAGCGGCTCGAACGCCTGCAACTAGACCTTCAAGATGGGGAAGAGGATGACGCCATTGGACTGGTGGCCCCGGCCGAGACCCTCTACCTGGCGGCGGAATATCGCGGGAGATTTCCGTCGGCAAAAGAAAACCTCGGCCCGGCCGGTATCGAGTTGGATGATGTTCTGGCTCGCTTTCCGATCGAGACCGGTTTGGAACGAATTTCCGCCGATTTCGGCGTTCCGCATCCCGCATTGGCCCAGAGCTACGGGCGCGAGCTTCTCAGCATGAAACCGATTCCCACGTTCCTGTATTATTCCAGCCGGTTGATGGCCGAGTCCTGGGATTCGGGCAATTTGTATTGGGGCCGCCTCGCGGATGAAATGGGATATTCACCTGTGATGCTGAACGCGCTCGTTCCCCAATTAACGCGGCGCATGGTGGAACAGACCTTCGCTTCGCATCTCGAGGATTGGTCCGCCGTTTTGCGCGCGATGCATCAAACTGGGGACGAGTTCCGGCATGGAAAGATCGCCGGCCTGCCGAAGAGCAACTCTTCGGCCGGGCTATAAAGGGCCCCTCGTTTGCACGGCAAGTCTTGGTTGTGGATTTTCATTCACGGTGTCGCATTGGGTCATTTCACGAGGTAACCATGGCTAAACGATACGCTTTCCCTGTTCTGGGCGGACTCATTCTTCTCTTCAGTTTCGCGATCTGGCTGGCGCGCCAGGTTGCGGCGCAGGACAATTCCGGCAACGTAATCCGGGTGGTCGTGTCGATGGTGCAATTGAACGTGGCGGTCACGGACGAAAAGGGAAACTACGTCACCAACATGCAGCCCTCGGACTTCGATATCAGCGAGGACACCATTCCTCAAAAGGTAGCCTCCTTTGAGGAAGGCAACGAAAGCCCGCAGAATTTACTGCTGGCCGAACAGGATGCCAAGCGTGGCGCCGGTCCATCCGTGGGTGAACAGTTCCGGAGTGATTCTCCGAAGGGCAAAGCCACGGACGCGGGACCGGAGGGAATCCAGTCGGCCGTGACCGGCTCGAACGTCTTCATCTTGTTTGATACGAGCAACTACATGTTTCGCGGGCGGGGCTTCGTATTTGCTCAGGACTCCATCGCGGAATTCGTCAGGACTCTGGATCACCCCTATCAAGTGGCGTTTTATTCTTACAGCAGGGACTTCTACCGAGCCGCCTCTCTGACGGCGGATCGATCCCAGGTATTGCGCGGCGTCCGCGCGACCGTCAACGGTGACGATTCCGCGCTCTACAACGCGCTCCTGATGACGCTGAAAGACGCCGCCCAATATTCGGGCCGGAAAGTCGTCGTCGTTTTTTCCAACGGGCCGGACAACTCCAGCATGGTTTCCCCCGAAGACGTGGATGAACTGGCGCAGTCGGAGGGCGTGCCGATTTACATGATCAGCACGCGGGAAGCGAAGCTCGATCCGGCCTCGTCGGCCGTGTTTTCGCGCATGACGGCCAGCACCGGCGGAGAAGCCTACTTCGCAAAGAGCTGGAAGGATCAGCGCGACGCCTTTACCTCGATCCGCGAAGACCTCGCGCACCTCTACTTCATGACCTACTATCCGCAGCCAAACCCCAATCGCGGCTGGCGGGCCATCTCGGTGAAGCTCACCAATCCAAAGTTCAAGAAGTATCGCATCCGCACGCGCAGCGGCTATCGCCCGCTGCCGTCGCACGCGGCGACGGACGCACCGACCACTGCCAACTAGAATGGCGCCCCGAATCGCCGCCTCCGATTTGGCGGGCAGTTGATAACACTTGTGTTACAAAATCCGCATACTGTCCTTTAGTACAGTAGAAAAATTCAGATCCTCCGACTAAGCTGGAACTGCGTACGTCGTGCGTAATGTCGCCGGTCTCGACCGGCGAGAAGAAGAGAAGGTTTCATGGAACGACGGAAACCGATTCAGTTGGCCCGGCGGGGAACCACGCCGGACGGGTCGAAGGAAGAGCGTAGGAAAACCTCACGTTTTCTGGTGGCCGTGCCGGTCGAAGCGACTTGGCGAAGCTCCGATGGGGTTCCGATCCTGGTCCAGGCAATCGCGAAGCAGGTCAACGCCAACGGCGGCTTCCTGGAAATGGCGGTCTACCCGGACGTGGGCAGCCGAATCAACCTCACAAATTTCCTTTCGGCGGAATCGGCGGAAGCGCGCGTGCTGGCGACGCCGAATTCGCGCGAAGGCGTAGCACACGGCATTATCGTTGAACTCATAACTCCCAGCGATAGCTTTTGGGGCGTCAATCTTCAGGTCAAAAAGACCGGCGTGGAATTGCAGAAGCTCGAAAAGTCCTTGCAGTCGGAAGGCATCGATTTCCGGATGCTGAATGAATTCCGCGATACGGTCGATTCGATCCGCACCACGGCGCTCGCTGTGCAGCAACTGCGCGAATTGCAGCTCAGGGGCCGGGACGACGCGGAAATTGTCTCCATGCTGGTCGCCGAACGCGTTCGGCGCGCCACGAACCTGTGCCACGAACTGGTCGCCGACATCGACGCCGAAAAAATAACGCGGGAAACCAAGGAAATCGACGATCTGTGCGAAGCGCTCGAGCAGGCGTGCGACCGCTTGCGCCATCTCGTCAAGGGCCGCCATCCGGACCGCTACGTCACCACGCGCACCTAGCATTGCAAGGATCTTCCGCAGCGCCGGCGTCTCGCCAGCGCTACTTCAACAAATCGAAGCAGCCGGCATCTCATCTCACATCTCCTGAGAAATAACCGCTAGAACCGAAACACAAGCCCCGTCGAGATCCGCGCGCTGTGTTGCGTCGCACCGAAGAACTGCGTAACGACGTCGTCGGCCTGAATCACTCGCCGGGCGAATAGCGGCGCCAAATGAAAATCAATTCCCCTCCCGAACGCCTCGCGAATGACGTGCTCGTGTTTCCGTTGTCATGAACGTGTCCGAATCCAACCATGACGTGGAAGAAAGGCCATGCGGAAGGTCACCATAGGTCCGCGCTCACCACGGGGGCGTCACTTGTTTCTGAGTGAAAATGGGAGGCGGGCCGTTGCGATAAGAAAGATGGATCGTTTTGAGGAAGGGCTGGACGTCAGGATCGTACGTCACGGTGATTCGTCCGCCCCTCCCCTCGGGCCCGTCCGATCCTCTACGCCCATCCATGCCGCTCCTGCCACTGGTTCCGTTGGGCGATCCGATTCCACCTGCGCCACCTAGTCCTCCGCGACCGCCGCTTCCTCCTGATCCTCCGGAGCCTCCGGAGCCTCCGTCCGCTCTCACGGTGAGCGAACCGCCCTGTGGATCCACCAGGTAGAATCTCTGCTTGCCTAGTGCGGAAACGCTTGCCGGATGGCTCCCGGGTTGGACCGTTACCCGGACATCGACGGGTGGAGCGTCGCCACCGGGTCCTCCATCCTGGCCGTTTGAGCCGTCGCCTCCGTCCGTGCCGTTCCCTCCGGCCGACGGGTTGTTCGGGTCGAGCGAGCCCATGCTGCCGGACATTCCACTCGTGCCATCGGTGCCGCTAAAACCGCTAGAACCCGCCGCGCCGGAAAAATTCGAAACGTAGTCGATGTCGTATCGAAAGGGAATATCGAGATCCGCGCGGAGATCTGGGTGGCTGGGAGCCGTGACGGTGACGTGTCCGATCTTTCCATCGCTGATTCTCGGATCGCGGCGCAGGGACACGATCCCTTTGTTATTGACCGACACGACGGTCGCTGTGACCTGCAGATCCTTCCACATCACTTTTCCGCCGCCCTGGCCCTCCGTCAGCAGTACCGTGCCGTCGGGTTCAGTCACCACCACGACCAGAGGAGATTTCTGCCCCGGCGCGATCGCGGGTCCTTTCGGTAGACGGACGTCGATGGACGAAACGGGCGTCTGAGCGAGATACACCTTCATCCCGAGCTTGACTTGCAACGCCGTACAACCACTCAGAGCGAACAGGCAGGCCAGTCCGAGCTTTGCTGCCCAAGCCCTAGCTGGAGAACTGGAAGCGCGCATTTGACGGTCGGGTGCCTTCATGATGAACCTCTTTCACGCGGCTCCCGATAGCGTCGCGCTCGCAATATCAGACGGATATAGTAACCCCACGGTTACACGCGTCTCGCTTCAATGGTCCTTAGTGAGCCGCCTGCTGCTGCATTCAGCCCGACCCGGCTCGCATTGACTTTCTCGCGTCCCGCGTTATGATGGTTGCAGTCCTGTGAGCTACAGTGTCAGTATCGGCGCCTGCATCTGTTGTTGTTACAACGGAGTGCCGTGGTGTGGGGACATCGCGCGGTAGGGAGACCACAAACCGACGCGCAGGCAGCCCACCCCGGTGACCCACCCGCAGGTGGGCATTTTGATTTTTATGGGCTTTTCCGGGTGCGGCGGCACGGCGGCCGATTCAAGTTCCGTAATGTGTAGCGAGTGAGGCTCTAAAAATGAAGGCTTCAAATCCTCTTTGGGCAGAGCGGCTGGCGGGAGAGATTCCCGAGCAGCTCGGCCGCGAAATCGATATTTTTGAAACGGAAATTGCCCTGCGGAAACAGGGCAAAATCGACGAACGCCTCTTCGCCGAAACGCGCCTCCGCCGCGGCGCCTACGGCCAGCGCTACGACAACGGTCAGAGGCACAACGGCAAATCGGTTCAGAAGCTCGAATATCCCTCGGGAGACCTGACCAAAGGTCCGAACACCATGTGGGACGCGCCGGGAATGCAGCGCATCAAGATTCCTGCCGGGGGCCTGAACGCGGCGCAACTCGAGACGCTGGCTGACCTCGCTGAAGAATATTCCGACGGCATCGCGCACATCACTACCCGGCAGGACGTTCAACTGCATTACGTCCAGATCGAAGATACCCCGAGCGTCATGCGCCGCCTGGCTGCGGTGAACATCACGACGCGCGAGGCCTGCGGAAATTCGGTGCGCAACGTGACGGCTTGCCCGTATGCCGGCGTCTGCCCCGACGAGATTTTCGACGTTACGCCGTATTCCCGCGCGCTTTCCAAATTTCTGCTCGGCCATCCCGACACGCAAAATTTCGGCCGGAAGTTCAAGCACTCCTTCAGCGGATGCGCGCAGCACGCCTGCGGCCTCGCCAGCATGCATGACATGGGGATGATCGCCGTCACGCGTACCGAAAACGGAAAAGAAAAGCGCGGATTCGAAGTCTATGTCGGCGGCGGCCTGGGCGCCGTTCCGTATCAGGCGAAGATGTTCGACTCGTTCGTTCCTCAGGAAGAATTGCTGCCGCTCGCACAGTCCATCAGCCGGATTTTCGCGGCGCTTGGCGAAAAGAAGAATCGCAGCCGCGCGCGGATCAAATTCCTCGTCCATGATCTGGGAATCGAGAAATTCAAGGAGCTGGTACTGGAGGATCGCAAGAACCTGCCGCGCGATCCGCGATGGACGGACTACATCGAAGGCGCGGAAGATTTCCAGGAGGAGCCTTTGCGCCCGGGCGGGCTCGCGCCGCTTCTCGGCTCGCAAGCGTTCCAGCGCTGGGTAAAGACGAACACGCGGGCGCAGAAGCAGCAGGGCTACACGGTTGTCACAATCGCGTTGCCGCTCGGCGACATTTCCGCGCAACAATTGCGCGCCGTCGCGGACATCGCGCGCCGCTTCACGAAGGAAACGATTCGCTCGACCGTCGAACAAAACATCGTCCTTCGCTGGGTCAGCCAGAGCGATTTGATCGAGCTGCACAAGGCTCTCGATGCGGCCGGGCTTGCCGATCCCGGCGCAGGCAGCATCGTGGACATCGCCGCCTGCCCAGGCACCGACACGTGCAAACTGGGCATTTCTTCCTCGCGCGGGCTCGCCGCGGAGTTGCGAAAACGCCTCGCCGAGAAAAATTTTCAGCTCGACGATTCAGTCGTGAAGCTGCACATCAAGATTAGCGGCTGCTTCAATAGTTGCGGCCAGCACCATGTGGCCGACTTGGGCTTCTACGGCGTAAGCCGCAAGATATCCGGCTACGCCGTCCCGCACTTTCAAGTCGTGCTGGGCGGTGAGTGGGAGCGCAACGGGGCCTCGTACGGACTGCCGGTGATCGCGATTCCTTCCAAGAATATTCCGGACGTCGTCCAGCGTCTGACGGACCGCTACGCGGCCAATCGCAAGGACGGCGAAAGCTTCAAGGATTTCATCGCGCGGACCGGCAAAGTGGAATTGAAAAAGATGCTCGAGGACCTGGCGCGCGCGCCGCTCGATACGCGCGACCGCTCATTCTTCCAGGACTGGGGCGATCCGCGCGAGTATACGCTTTCCGATATGGGCGTCGGCGAGTGCGCCGGGGAAGTCGTTTCGTCGGTCGAATTCGATCTCGCGGATGCCGAGCGGCAGCTGTTCGAGGCGCAGGTGGCGATGGAAGCCGGCCAGATCGAGCAGGCGGGGAAGACGGCGTACCGCTCGATGGTGCAGGCGGCGAAAGCCCTGGTGAAAATCGAATCGTCCGGCATCGCGGACGATCCCGCCTTGATCGTGCGGGAATTTCGCGCGCGGTTCTACGACACGCAGAAATTTTTCGATCCGTTCGCAGGCGGGAAATTCGCGCACTATCTGTTTTCCGCCCAAGAAAAATCGGGTGAGCCGTACACGCGGGATTCGACGCGTTATCTGATCGACGAGGCGCAGCTTTTCATCGACGCCGCACACAGTTGCTACAACCGGATTTCAGCACCCGCGCCGGCGTGAGTGTCACGTGCGGTTTACGCGCGGCAGCAAGGCGCTTTGACACGATTCTTTAGGAGGTCGGGACTTCAGTCCCGACGTAACGATTCGATGGTCGGGGTTTTAACCCCTGAAGCTTCAGGGGCTGAAGCCCGCAAGCAAACGTATCCTCAATGGCCGAGCTGAAGCTCGGCCCTCCAAAATGCTAGAAGGACCTGACTCCATGCAGCTTCAGCACGTCAATGTGAAACTGCTCGTGCAGAACGCCGAAGCGGCACGCCTCGAGCCGCTCATTCCCGTTTTTCACAGCTGGATCGAGGCCCAAAACGGCGATGAGCTGTTGATCGACGTCGCCGACTACTCGCACGTCCCTGCCGGGCCCGGCGTCGTCCTGATCGGCCACGAAGGAAACTACAGCGTTGACAACACGGGCAATCGCCTGGGCGTTCGCTACAACCGGAAAGCCGCGGTCGGTGGAAGCAACCAGGAATGCCTGGCTCAGGCCGCGCGCGCCGCGCTCACCGCATGCCGGCGGCTCGAAGCAGAGCCGCGCCTCGGTGGGAGTTTTCGTTTCAACGGCCAGGACATCGAGATTTTCGTCAACGATCGCCTCATCGCTCCGAACAACGCCGCCACGCGCGAGGCGTTCGACGCGGACTTCCATCTCTTTTCCCAAAAACTGTTTCGGGGAAAGGAGTATTCTATTTCCTACGGCGACGATCCGCGGAGCCTGTTCACGGCTTATGTGAAGGTGGCGCGGCCATTGTCCGTCGCGGAATTGCTGGACGCGCTGGCTTGAATTTGCCGCGCGGAATTAGCGGGAGGGGACTCCGATGGGAAAACTCATTCAACGATCGAAAGTTAAGATCTCCAAGGAACCCGGGAAAAGCAAAATCAAGCGCGCCGAAATTCACGGCTTTCCCGGCGCGTTGCGCATGGGAATTCACGGCGGCATCGCGCAATACTTTAAGCTTTCTCCGGACGAGCCGATGGCGTCGACGCTCGATTACATCGTCGCGGCGGTGGGTGGCTGCATGACGGGCACTGTGGCGGGTGCGCTGGAAGCGCGCGGCGTAAGCGCGACCCCGGACAAGCTCCAGGTCGAGGCCGAGGGGACAATCGAGGATGTCGATGGGAAGATGATCCTCACCGGCATCAAGCTGCACTACAAAATGAAGGTGCCGAAGGACAAGCGCGCGACGGTTGAGCGCGCGCTGGAGCACCATGAAAGTCTTTGTGCCGCTTCAGAAAGCGTGCGTCGCGGGATCACAGTCGAGTGGGACAGTGAAATCGTGGAGGAAGCATCTGACGAAGCGGACCGCACGCCAGCAGCGGCAACAGCGGTTCGCGCCACGGATTAGCAGGATTTTTTGTAGCCCGCGTCTTTAGACGCGGGAGTGCCGAACGACCGGCGCGATCCCCGCCTCTAAAGAGGCGGGCTACAGCTACGGGGTCGCCTCGCACGCAGCGCGGCGAAGGAGTTCCGGAAGGACAATCGTCTCCACTGGCCAATGCAA
>Ga0210394_10003837_pt1 | contig 18202 bp, 9 predicted proteins | sample IncBWC12MmetaG_FD_160121 | JGI IMG/M metagenome (GOLD analysis project Ga0210394, IMG submission 160121) | Forest soil microbial communities from Barre Woods Harvard Forest LTER site, Petersham, Massachusetts, United States - Inc-BW-C-12-M | ecosystem: Environmental > Terrestrial > Soil >... | reverse complement strand
CGTAGGTTTGAAGATCCGTGCCGTGGTCCAAGTCGTAGCCGCGCAGCAGATATTGATTTGCCTTGCCCTCGCCGCTGTGCGAAGTCACGATCAATCCCGGTACGGTTTCAAGCAACTGTCCCGGGCGATACACCGGCGCCAGCTGCAGCTCCTGATCCGCAACTATTCCTTCGCTGGCCGATGAAGCCGTTCCCAGCAGGCCCTGGCGTTGCGACGTGACCGTGATTTCCTGGATTGGCGGCGAGCCGAAGTCCGCGGCATCCAAATTTGGGTTCATTTCCGCGGCCGACACCTGCTTGGGCAGCGCCGCTGCGGAGGCGACGCTTATCGTAAGCGCGGCCGCGACCGCGCGGCGCGCCGCGGATGAGGTCATGTATTGAAGATCCGGGCTGCACTTTGGATCAGCGGCGCGCCGTTAGAGATCTTATTCTTCGTCATTGGCCGCCCCGCGTAAGCGTGATCTCCTGTCATCTTACGAGGAGAAATCTCAATTGGATCAACGGCGGCTGTAGGCTAAATCTCCATCTGCTTATAGGCGTTGTCTGATAGACGTCGCGAAAGCGCTTATGAGATTATCATGGCATGGAACATCGGTGGGGCACGCGAATAGCGGTTGATATCCCAGTCCGATTGATAGTGTCGCGCCTCGCTTTGCTGCAAAGCGGTCGACTGGCCAACGTGAGCGTCAGCGGCGGATTGATAAGAACAGAAGGCAACCTTCGGCTGTTGTCCCGAATCGAAGTTGCGCTTGACGCGCCGCCGCGATCGGAATTCGAATCGCCGATCATTGCCGCTTATGTCGCCCGTAATTGTGCAAATGGCATTGCGGTCGAATGGTGCGAGTTTGCTCCATCGGTGATCCTCCAATTGCTGCGGCACGTGCGTGCAGTCGTCTGCGCATCTCATCCCGCTATGATCGGACCGGACACTTTGCAGGTCCGCCCTGATTCCACCTCGGGATAAAGACGCCTGACCGGTCAGCAGATCATGGCTTCGCCTGAGTGTCGGACGCCACTAAAGCGCCGGACGGCGAGTTGTCGCGCTCCTTGTTTATCTGATCCTTGCAGGCTTTCATCGCCTCCTTGTATGAGCTGTCTTTGTTAGCCGACATGCGCCTCTTCATACAACTGACTATCTGGGCGATCATCTGACGCTTGCTCATCGCCGACTGATTCACTGAATCAACCGCAAGCGCTTGCGAGCTCACAAATATCGCCCCGGCCGTAGCAATTCCGATCAGCAAACGATTCATAGGAATTCTCCCATGGACGTTTAGTGTGATCAGTATGCCGTCCACCGCAGCGGCTAGAAGCGTAACAACCTCGCTAACAAGTGTAGGCGTTGCTCCGACACGATCAGCAAATTCCTACACCCGGGTGCTCCGCGGGCGGCTATCGACCGGGCGTATGACCGCTAAAATCGTCGACTCGGGCATTGGAAGGTGACGCTGATGCGCTATTTCTTGACTTGCCTGTTGGTTGCGTCGTGGCTTGGGGGATGTGCATCACTCCCGCCGGGATCTGCGTACCCGAAGGTTCGCTCAGCAGCGTTGACTGAACCGGAAGCGACAAAGGTTGGACGACAATTCGCGACCGCCGCGCATGAACACGGCGAAAAGACGGGCTATCGCATCATTTCGATCGGTGTCGACGGATTTCTGATGAGAATGGAGATGATCAACACTGCGGAACGCACCCTCGATCTACAGTATTACATTCTGCATGGAGATGAATCCGGGCGGTTGCTGACGGATGCACTGATCCGTGCGGCGGATCGCGGAGTACGTGTGCGTCTATTGCTGGACGATGGAGAAACGATGCCGGGTGACGAGCAAATATTCTCGATCGCCGGTCGGGCCAACGTCGAAATTCGAATCTTTAATCCGTTTGCATACCGCGGCTACAACAAATTGCTAAAGGGCGCCGAGTATCTGTTGAATCACTCCAGACTTGATTATCGGATGCACAATAAGCTCATTGTCAGCGACAACTCGATGGCTCTGGTGGGCGGCCGCAATATTGGCGATCAGTATTTCCAAATTGATCCGGAATCCCAATTCGCAGACGATGATGTATTTGTGGCCGGCCCCACGGTCCACGAATTATCTCAGACCTTCGACGAATTCTGGAATAGTACATTGGCAATCCCGGTCGAAGCGTTGCACGGCATTAATGCGCATGCGCGGCATCAAAAAGCTCATGCCGACAAAGCTGACAAGGCGGGCTTCGATTATCGATCGAAGCTTGACAGCGGGGAGCCGCTTGCCGGAATACTGGCCGGAAGACTGCCGCTCATATGGGCGGACGCCCAGGTTGCTTGTGATCGCCCCGAGAAAAGGCGAACCGCCGACCGGCCGGGAGCCGGCAGTCTCATGTATGAGCCGGTGGCTCATGCGGTCGCGCAGGTGCATTCGGAACTGTTGATTGTTTCGCCCTACGTCGTTCCGTCGAAAGACGAGTTACATTTGCTGGACGATCGCGTTGAGCACAAGGTGCGAATTCGCATCCTGACAAACTCTCTCGAATCCGCGCCCCAATTGTCCGCCCATTCCGGCTACATGCACTATCGGACCGAGTTATTGAAAGACGGTATCGAGCTTTATGAAGTGCGGTCCAGGCTCGGAAATTCCCGCGGTAGCGGCCAATCGACGAAGTTATCGCGCTATGGAAAATATGCACTGCATGCGAAGCTCTACGTGCTCGACCGCGAGCGCCTATATATCGGCTCAATGAACCTTGATCAGAGATCCAGGCATCTCAACACGGAGCTAGGCTTGATCATAGACAGTGCCGAGCTGTCGCAGGAAACGGCCAAACGATTTGAGGCAATGACCCTGCCGGAAAACTCGTATACGGTGACATTTCCCTCCGACGGTGAAAAATCAACGCATTTGGTGTGGCGGACGGTCGAAAACGGCGCCTCGGTCGAATACAAGGCGGAACCGGCTAGACACGCATGGCAGCGGATCGAGGTCAAATTCCTGGCGTTATTGCCATTGGACTCCGAGCTTTGAATACAGCGGCAACGCTAGCTAAAAGCGTGCTTCGGCACGACATTTGGTACCGGCCGGCTGGCCCATGTGGCAACCAGGGCGACCGCGGCTGCCAGCGATAGCCAGGCGCCCGGCATGGCTCGATTTCCTGTTTCGTGAATTAGATAGGTAACGATGGCGGGCGTTGAGCCGCCGACCGTGGTGGCGAGGCTGTAGGCCACTGAGAATCCGGCGGTGCGGACTTCCGCCGGCACGATTTCTGTCAGATGCACGACCATGGCGCCGTTATAACTGGCATAGATGAAGGACAGCCAAAGTTCGACGAGCAATAGTTTCGTAAAAGTCGGCTCGACCACCAACCAACTCATGGCGGGGTAGGCGGTCAAGATCGCAATGACGGTGAACGTAACCAGCAATGGCCGCCTGCCGACGCGATCGGACAACGAACCCATCAGCGGCAGCCAAAACAGATTCGACAAGCCTACACAGAGCGTAACAAGCAGCGCATCGCTTTGTGTCAGCTTCAGTATGTCCTTGCCGAACGTCGGCGTGTAGGCGGTGATCGTGTAGAAAGACACACTGGTCATCACCACCATCGCAACACCTGCGATCACGATTCGCCAATTCGCCAGTACTCCGGCATAAATCTCTCTGGGCGAGGGATGGTGGGAGCGTGCTGCGAATTCGTCCGTCTCCTGAAGCGTGCGGCGAATCATGTAGATGAAGGGAATAATGAGACAGCCGACGATTAGCGGAATCCGCCAGCCCCAGGCCTGCAGATCCTCAGGCCGCATCAAATTGGACAACGCAAAGCCAAGCACCCCGGCGAACACGACAGCTACTTGCTGGCTGCCGGACTGCCAAGACACATAGAATCCTTTGTGCCCCGGAGTGGCGATTTCGGACAGGTACACCGAGACTCCGCCCAGCTCAACGCCGGCGGAGAAGCCCTGGCACAGGCGTCCGAGTACCACGATAATCGGTGCAAACAAGCCGATCGTTTCATATCCGGGCACTAAGGCGATCGTCAGCGTTCCCACCGACATCATGCCCAAGGTCACGAGCAGTCCCTTGCGCCTGCCGACATGATCGATGTAGGCGCCGAGAAAAATTGCACCCAAGGGGCGAATCATGAATCCGACCGCAAAGGTCGTCATTGCGAACATCAATGAGGCGAATTCGCTCGTGGCTGGAAAATAAGCGCGACCGATCGCCGCGCTGAAATAGCCAAAGATCATGAAATCGTACATTTCGAGGAAATTTCCGCTGGCAACGCGGAAGACGGTCTTGACCTTTGCCTTGCGCTCTGCGGGCGTCAGCATTTTCTCCGGCCTTGGGGTCTAGAACTTGAGGGCAGCGCTAATATAGACGAGCCGGCCGATCGGCGAGTAGCTTGCTACATCCGCCAGATTGTCGCTGAAGGCCTGCGGCGACAACGGCGGCCAACGATCCGTGAAGTCGTTGACCCCCACGGCGACATTCCAACTCTTGCCGATGCGTCCGATGCCGGTTTCGCTGGTGTAGGAAACACGGATATCAAACGCCGAATACGTGGACACGGGATTCGCCTTGAGGGTGGTGCTGGTCGCGAACACTATGCCGCCTGGGCCGATGTCCGTGACGGCTGAAGCATAGGTGTTGCCCAATGTGACATCCCACTGCCGCCATTGCCAGTCCAAAGTCGTGTAGAAACGATATTTAGGCAGCGTCCCCTGCACGCCCGTGCCGCCATTGGTTGCGAAGCCGGCGTATTGATAAAATGCCTGGTACGGCAACGCCTGAAACTCGAAGGAATCGAAAATATTGCCGCTCGTGCTCAATGTGAACGTACCGAGCGACTTGGTCGGCAATTGATAGCCGGCGTTTACGGTGTAGGTCTTTACTTTGAGGCCGCCTAGATTCATAAACCGATCAATCGCATAAACATTCAAGGCATTGTTTGGGTTTGCGCGTAAATAGTTTCCCAGTTGCCCCGGAGTCGTGAAGGGAACCGCGCCGGGTTGGCCGGGAAAGTTTCCCATGGCGAGATTGCCGGCGAACGGCGAGGCAGAACCCGATTGATCCACGCTCTGCAGAATATTCGTGAAGCCAATCCCGCCCGGAAAACCGCTCTGCACGATGTTTGAGAATTCTCCTTCCAGCGTTAATCCAGGCACCGCCGCGGGCGTGAAAGTGACGCTTATCGTGTGCGTCTGCGTCTTGCTGGGTTTAAGGTTGGCATTGTTGCCATCCTCTCCATTGAAACCTGGATTCGCCAGTCCAAAAACGGTCTGAATCACAGCGCTGCCAACGATCCGGGTATCCGTGGGACCGCTTTCCGCAAACAAAGTCGGGGCGGTGAACGATTTCGAATAGCTGCCGCGAATCGTCACATCCGTGTTGACGGGCTGCCACCGAAAACTGATCTTTGGGACGAACGAGCTTCCCGCATCGCTGTAGTCCTCCTCGCGGCCGGCGAAAATCAAATCCAGCGCGTGCGCGCCAATGAAATTCCAGTCGCTGCTGGTCAGCGGCAATCGTGCTTCCGCATAAGCGGCCTTGACGTTGCGGGTCTGGGAATAGGGGTCCGCGAATGTACCGCCGATCCAGCGCTGCGCGGTAGGTCCGGTATTTCTGCCATTCGGATCGGTCAGAGAAGTCAGACCTTCCTCGCGCCAGCTGATGCCAAACGCAAAACCAGGCTTACCGGCGGGCAAATGAAAGGCTGTCCCAACCACCGAGGCGTCGACGGAGTGCAGAAAGCTTGACGTTGCAATCTCCTCCTGGCCGTAAAGATTGACAATTGAAGCCGGATTGATCGCGGCGGCGCGGGCAAAGGGATTGAGCGCCGGCTGAAGCACCAGGGGATTCAAGGTCGAAAATCCGCCGTAAACTTTGCTGTAATTGCCGCCGGCCACGGGGTTTCCGTTGGCGTCGTAGCCGCCCGCAATCGCCAGCGCCAGGTTTGGCTTATAAATCAGATTCGGTTGATCCTGGTCGAGAGTGTTTCTACTGTAAAGGTAAGCTGCCTCCCAGCTCCAACTACCGGTGATTTCGCCGCGCAGACCGGCGGTGGCGCGGTAAAATTCGGCATCGTTATTGAACTGCTTTGGCGCATTCCAATCCGCAAAATTGACGCTCGGAAACGCACCCTGGATGGGATTGAACGGTGCTCCCTGGGGCACCGTGAGGGTCTGCGTGATGGGTAAGAACTGCGTGAAACTTTCGTTCTTCGAGTAGCCGAAATCTGCAAACGCCGTCAGGCGATGTTCAATCAACTCATCATTCAAATTGACGCTGATGGCCTTTTGATCTTGCTGCAGAAGCAAGGTTTGGAACTGAGATATATCGTAGCTGTTGGCGATGCCCTGGGTTGTCGACGGAAAATAAGTTCCGTTGGCGATTAGCGCGGCCAGCGAGCCCGCGGTCGCGTTCGCGCCGGTGGGATTAGTCGCGCTGGGAGAGTTGAGTCCGGGCGCGAGGATCGCCGGGGTTGCACCGCCGATGGTTCCCGGTACCGCCGACACTCGGCCGACGATCGGACTCGAGAATTCGCGGCGGTCCTGGTATAGCGGATCCGTATGGGCCCAGCTTCCGGAGGCCGTAATGTGAATATCATGCCACGAGGTGCCGGCGGTGAAATACGCAGATCTCTCCCGGTAGTCGCCCGCGGCCTGCCCATCGCGAAGCCCTATGTCGGCGCCCTCGTAGTTGGTTTTCAATATGATGTTGACCACGCCGCCTATGGCATCCGACCCGTAGATTGCCGATGCGCCGTCCGCCAGCACTTCAATATGATCGATCGCGGAAGGCGGTATTTGATTGACGTCCACAAAAGCCTTGCCGCCGATGGCGGCAATACCGCTAATAGCCACACGCCGGCCATTGACCAGCACCAATGTGTCGAGATTGTGCAGCTGAACTTGCGCGCCGCCTGCCGTGTTCTGATTGGTGTTGTTGGCGTTGCTGTTGCCGGTATTTCCCCGGCCCTGAAACGAGGGTACGGTTTTGCGCAATATATCGAGCACATCGGTACTCACCCCGGCTTTGGCGATCTCCTCCGCACTGACCACCGTTACTACTGCGGCTACCTTGTCCGGTGCTGTCGGTATCAGCGAACCCGTAACGATAATTTCGGGAACTTCGGTCTCGGGCTCAGCCGCCGCCTGCGAAAGCGCGGCTTCTCCGCGCAGCAGCGCGAGCAGACCAGAGATGAAGAGCAACGCTCGTATATAACGTCCCGCCATAGAGCCCCCTGCGCCAGATATTTTATTTTCTACCCGCGATAACGTCTACGCGCTCAACCTAAAAGAAACCTGAACAATGCAATGGAACTTTCAACGTGCCGGAGCGGCAGCCTCGTGGGAGATCTCCGGGGCGAACAACGCCGCGGAGCCGGGGATTCGCGGGGCCATTTCGTCCCGGATTTTCTCCGCCCGCAAGCGCAGCGCGCTTCTGTCGTCGCCGGCCTTATAGGGAAATACCACCGACAAAGCACCGATCGATCGCTTCGCTGAATCCAGCAGCGGCAGCTCCGCTTCGAATCTATTCCCTGTCGCATTGACTTCCAGATTCGGCACCGAAGTCTTTATGACTTTCATGTCATCTTCGTCCGCTGCCTTACCGATTCGACCGATATTAGAAGCGGCGATGACGTATTCCTTGTTCCCGGGTTTCGCGGCGTGAATCGCCATGATCAATACGTCGGTATGCGCCGCCAGCAAATTGTCCACCAGCTGTTGAGCGTAGGTATCAACCGAATAGCGCGCATCGAAAGGGTAGGGCTGCAGCAAGTTGTCGACATTGGAAATTCTGCGCGATAATTCCAGGCGCACCGCTTTTGCTTCGAACTGCAGCGGCGCCGTATCCTGCCCCTTGGCGTAGGCGAATACGACGCCCACGGCCCCGATGGTGTTTCCGGAAACGTCCCAAAGAGTTTGCTCAACCTCGTAGCGATCGCCCGTTTCGTTCAGTTCCAGCTTATCTTCGCCGGTCGCAATGACGTGAAGATCGTCTGCATCGGCCTTTTTGCCGATGCGGCCGATATTGGATGCGACTATGACGTTGTCCGAGGAAGGCGAAACCTTTGCGTGCAAAGCGAGAATCACGACATTGGGGTGCCTGAGCAGGGCGTTGTCTACCAGCGACTGCCCGTACGACTGAGTCGGTATCGTCGTGTCGTATCGGGCGGGCTCCAACAGATTGGCGCGATGCGAGATATGGCGCGCCAGTTCGTCACGGATGCCTTCGGCGCGCCCTTGCAGCGCAACCTTGTCGTCGCCGGCTTTGTATGGGAACACGATACCCAGCGCGCCAATGTTGCGGGAATTGGCGTCCTTCAATACCAACTCAACTTCGAATCGATCCCCCGTTTTATTCAGAGCAAGATGGGGAATGCCGGTTTGTATGACCTTCAGATCGTCCGCATCGGCTTGCTTGCCGATTCGGCCGATATTCGACGCGATAATTACATTGTCGCCGCTGCGCGGCGACGTCACATGCATTGCAATCACCGCAATGTCGGGGTGCTTCGCGACCGTACGATTCACCAATTCTTGCGCGTAGATCGTCTCTGAGGCTTTGCCGAGCGCCGGGCCGGCAATGCTCAAGGACATCATGATCAGCCATATACGCATGCCACTCCCCTCCCTGCGCCGATTGGTGAACATGATATCGGTGTTACCTGAATGGAACCTTACAAAAGCTCGAAGGCCGCCCTGGCGTACAGCTGTCGCTGTTCAGTTTGGGTTAATCTTTCGGTGCTAGCGTTTCATGGTCTCTCGAATCCATCTAAACCCAGACAATGAAGATCCTTATGAAAATTCCCTATCGGATAATGGTGTTGTGCGGGGGCTTGAGTTCGATGGCCATCGCCGCGAGCGCCGATCAGCCGCCATTACTGACTCCCGCAGCTTCGATTGAATTGGCGAACTCGACCGGCAAATTCGATTTTCTGCGCATCGACGCGAAACGGCGCCGCCTGCTTGCGGCGCATGAGAATGACGGCACTGCCGATTACTTTGACTTGCGGAACAACACGCTGATTACCAGGCTAAAGCTTGGTGGCGCCGTCGATACCGCCATCGACGCCGATTCGCAGCGTTATTACGTCAGTGTCCAGGAGAGCAAACGCGTCGCCGTCATCGATGCCGCGACCTTGAGCGAGCTGGCGTCGATAAAGACCCCGGGACCGACCGATGCGATCCTGTATGAACCATCAAATCACTTGATATATGTCACACATGACGATGGTGCCGACGTCTGGGTGATCGATCCGGTCAAATCCACGGTCATCGCTACCATCGGTATTCCAGGCGTTCCGGAGTACATGGTGTACGATCCGGCGGCGGACCGGATTTACCTCAACATCAAGAACAAGGACGTCGTTGCGGTCATTGACCCGTCGACCAATAAGGTCACGGCGCAATGGCCAACGGCGCCGGCTTTGCTTCCGCATGGACTTGCGCTGGATATCGGCGCACATCAACTCTATTCATCGGGCGGGAACGGCAAACTAGTGGCCATAGATACCAAGACCGGCGCGGTCACCGGCTCGGTCGAGGTCGCTGAGAAAGTCGATCAGATTGCTTTCGACGCCGATGGAGCCTTACTGTATTGCGCTGGTGCCGATAAAATGTCGGTCATTCGCACGTCCGGCGGAAAATTACAGCCGCTTGGTAATGTCAAGACCGCCGCCACCGCGAAGAACGTTGCCGTTGATCCCGCCACACGCAACGTGTGGACCACCTACACTGACGGAAAGAGTTCGTTCGCAAGATCTTGGATGCCTCCCAAGCCGTAGCCGATGCAGGTAAAATCGGGCCGGCGGATAGGCGCGCCGGAATCAACAGCAGGTCACCGCCACGAAAATTCTAATTGTCGAAGATCAGCGCCGCATAGGGATGTTCCTTGAGGCAGCCTTGCGCGAGCGATCCTATGGCGTCACCTGGGTGCGCACTTGCCACGATGCCCGCGATGCCCTGTGCGAATCGAATCACGACGCGATAATTCTCGACCTCAGCCTGCCGGATGGCGACGGTCTCGAGTTGCTGAAGCAGTGGCGCAAGGCCGGTTTCAACGAACCAGTTTTGATACTGAGTGCGCGCGACGCCGTTCAAGATCGAATCAAAGGACTGGATCTGGGAGCGGATGATTACCTCGCGAAGCCGTTCAGCTTGGAGGAGCTGCTTGCGCGGCTGCGATCCTTGCTGCGCCGCCAATCGGCTGTCAAGGAGGCGATACTCGAGCATCGCGGCATTAAGCTCGATCTGGTGGGCCGCACCGTACACCTAGGCGGAGTACCGGTGGATTTGACCAGCCGGGAGTTCGCCCTGCTGGAAATCTTCATGCAGAACGTGGGTCGAATACTCACCCGCAAACTCATCTGCGAAAAATGCTGGTCATCCGATTACGACAATGAAGCCAATCTATTGGACGTATACATGAGCCGCTTGCGGTCCAAATTTGAAGTCATTCCCGGGCCACCGCTATTCAGGACCCTGCGCGGGGTTGGCTACCAACTACTGTGAAGTCGATCGGCGCACGCCTTGCACTGTGGTATGCAAGCGCTGCTACCGCGACGCTGGCATGCTTGTTCATTGCCGGCTACTACCTGTTGGAAATTCACTTGGTTCACGGTCTCGATGAACTCAACAAAGCGCAATTTGCGCAAATCAGGGCGCATTTGGGAACCGACTATGCGTCGCTCGATGCGGGTCTGATCGATGCACGCATTCGCGAGACGACGGACTATGCCTCGGTGCTGTTCTTCATCACGATCGATGATCCTAAGGGGGCGGTCCGACCGATTTTTTACTCTACAAATTTGCGCGGCACCAACATTCCGGACGTTCCCGGCAAACGTGAATACAACGCAGTATTGCCGGGTATCGGCGAACTACGCGTTGCAGAATTCATACTCGGTCCGTTCGATGTCACCGTCGCCACCCCGCTCGGCAGCGTGCGCATTGCGCTTCGCGATTACAGTCAAGTATGCCTCTGGCTGTTGGCCGTCGTCGTGGCGATAAACATCGCAATCGGGCGCGCCCTGAGCCGGCTCGCGTTGCGCCCGGTACGGTCGATTCGCGAGACTGCCAGTCATATCAGCTCCGACAATCTGACCGAGCGGATCCCCGTTGCGCAGGTGCAGGACGAGATGTCCGAACTTGCGCTGCTCTTGAATCAAATGTTCGATCGCTTGGAGACTTCGTTTCAGCAAATCAGGCGGTTTACCGCGGAAGCCTCCCACGAATTGAAGACCCCGCTGTCACTGATCCGGCTGCAGGCAGAAAAGCTGCTGGTGCACGGAAATCTGGATGAGGTGAATGAGGAATCGGTGCACGCCCAATTGGAAGAAGTGTCTCGATTGAGTCAGATCATAGAAGAACTTCTGTTTTTGTCCCGGGCGGAGGCGCATGACATCAGGTTGAACTTGGCGCCCAGCGATCCGGAAGCAATCCTCGGCAGCTTCCATCAGGATGCGCAAGTGCTGGCTGAACACCGCGACATGCGATTTGTGTACACGCATCAAGGTGCGGGCAGGGTGATGCTCGAGCCACGCTGGCTGCGCCGGGTCCTGTGGAATCTACTCGCGAACGCATTGAATGCCTCGCCCAAGGGCGGAACTGTCACTTTGCATTCCATCATCGAGGGCAACCAATGGCGTGTCGCACTGGACGATCAAGGTCCCGGCGTTGCCTCTGAGCATAGAGAGAGGATCTTCGAGCGATTCGTCAGACTGACCTCGGACGACGATACGCAGGAAGGAAGCGGTCTCGGGCTGGCGATTTGCAGGAGCATCATATCGCTGCACGGCGGTAAGATTTGGGCGGAGGCGTCGCCGGCCGCAAGCGGATTGCGCATGGTATTCGTAATGCCAGCCTGCACTTCTTAAGAATTTACCTTTGCGGTAAGGTTACGCCGGGGCAGTCAGGGAGTTGGGGATGCGCAATAAAACGCTGGGGTACTGGCTTGCCGCGATGGCGGCGTTCGGCAGCATGATCTCGTCCGGTGCACGGGCGGCTGATGCGGATAAAGAAGGCGATTTTAAGTTCCGCTTCGTGGGTCCGAAGGTTGGCAATCGCATTGCCGCCGTCGCCGGAGTATCGGGCGATCCGAGCGTGTACTACGCCGGAGCCGCTTCGGGCGGGATCTGGAAATCCGCGGATGGTGGAAATATCTGGGCGCCGGTGTTCGACAAACAACCTGTGGCTGCCATCGGCGCTCTCGCGGTTGCGCCCTCCGAGCCGGGCACGGTGTGGGCCGGCACCGGCGAGGCCTGGGTGATTCGCGACAGCGATGTGATGGGCAACGGAATCTACAAATCCACCGATGCCGGCAAGACCTGGGCCAATATGGGATTGCCCGCGTCCGGCCGAATCGGCCGCATCGTCATTCACCCCTCGAATCCCGACGTTGTATTCGCCTGCGTGTTGGGCCGTGCCACGGGACCGCAACAGGAGCGCGGCGTTTACCGCACCACCGACGGCGGACTGCATTGGGAGCGGGTTCTGTTCGGGGGAGCAAATGTCGGTTGTTCGGGCCTGTCAATGGATCCGCACAACCCGCACACCCTCATCGCCGGCATGTGGCAAGTGGAGATGCACACCTGGGGTGAATTCAGCGGCGGTCCCGGCAGCGGAATTTATGTTTCTCACGACGGCGGAACGAAGTGGACACGCCTCGAGGAACACGGCCTGCCGCATGCGCCCGTGGGTAAGATCGATGTCGCGATCGCCCCGACCAATTCGAATCGAATCTACGCCCTGATACAAACCAAGGACCAGGGTTCGGTTTGGCGCTCAGATGACGCGGGAGAGCACTGGAGAGCGGTCAATTCGCAGCGGGCGCTGATTGGGCGTGCGGGCTACTATATTCGCATCGCGGTATCGACGGGCAGCGACAACGAAGTCTATGTCGCCAACAGCTCCTTCCATCAGTCATTGGATTCGGGCGAGAATTTTCACGAGGTGCGCTGGGGCGGAGATACTCACGACATCTGGGTCGATCCGGCCAATCCCGACCGCTTCGTGATTACGGACGATGGCGGGATGATCATTACGACGGTGCATGGCCGCGGCTTCCATCGCGTCACTCTGCCCATCGGCCAGATGTACCACGTCGCGGTGGACGATCAGATCCCCTACTACTTCTACAGCAATATGCAGGACGACGGGAACATGCGCGGACCGAGCGTGCCGTTCGATTCCCCGGAAGGAGGTTGGGATCGCCACATGGGAGGCTGCGAGTCCGGCTTCACGGTTCCCGACAGCGCCGATCCCAACATCGTGTGGGCAACCTGCTACGGCGACACGGTCACCCGGTGGGATGCGCGCTTCAAGGAATCGCATTCCGTCAGTCCCTGGAAGCACACCCTCGACTCGCCGCCAAACGAGCTGAAATATCGCTGCCACTGGACGCCGCCGCTGGCGATTGATCCCTTCGACCATAACACCGTGTACTACGGTTGCCAGGTGATTTTCAGAAGCTCGGACGCCGGTCAGACCTGGGCGGTCGTCAGTCCGGATCTGTCCAGACAGGACCCGGCGCATATTGCTCCGTCGGGCGGCATCGTCGGTGACAACCTGGGGCAGTTCTATGGAGAAGTCGTGTTTGCGATCGCACCCTCGAAGATTAAAAAAGGGCTCATCTGGGCCGGCACCAATGACGGTCAACTCTGGTACACCGAAGATGCGGCCGCCAACTGGACCAACGTCACCAGCCATTTGACCGGACTTCCTGCTCTGGGCACGATTACCAGCATCGCGCCGTCAAGCTTCGATCCCGGCAGCGCCTATGTCAGCGTCGATCTGCATCTCGCGGACAACCGCGATCCGTTCATCTATAAAACTACTGATTTCGGCAAAACCTGGAAGCGAATCAGCGGCGACCTGCCAAAACACGAGCTCTCCTACGTTCGCACCATCACCGACGACCCCAACTGCGCCGGACTGCTGTTCGCGGGCACCGGAAACGGCCTGTATTACTCGCTCGACGATGGCAGCCACTGGACGGCAATGCAGTGGGGGCTGCCTGCTGCACCGGTGACTTGGGCAGTCGTGCAGCCGCGGTTTCACGATCTCGTGGTGTCGACCTACGGCCGTGGGCTGTACATTCTCGACGACATCACGCCCCTGGAGCAGATGGCCAGGCATCGCTCGGATGCGGCGGTCGTGTTGTTCGAGCCGCGAAGTGCATATCGCTTCGTGCGCGGCCCCCAAGCCATGCTCAACTTCTCGCTCAAGACCAAGCCGAAGAATCCGCTTGAGCTTGAGGTCCGCGAATCGAGCGGCAGCGTCGTCCGGAAGCTCGAAGCGAAGGCGGAAGATCTCGTCGTCGGCATCAACCGCGTGAAGTGGGACCTGCGTTATGACTCGCCACGGATCATCGCCCTGCGCACCGTGGGCCCGGACAATCCACACATCTGGGAAGAGCCGCGCTTTCGAGATGCCGACTCGCGGCCCATCACGCATTGGGGATCGAGGCCGGGCGAGGTCGGACCCATCGTGGCGCCGGGTACCTATTCTGTGCACCTGAAGCTTGATGGCCAGTCCTACGCACAGCCTTTGACGGTATTAAGCGACCCGCATGCACCGGGCTCGGCGGCGGACATTGATCTGTCGGTTAAAACGCTGCTCAAAGTCCGCGACGACATCAGCCGCGTGTCGGACTCCGTCAATCAAATGGAATGGCTGCGCAAGCAAATCGAGGTTGTCGAAATCATGCTGCGCCCGGCCAGGAAGCAGGATAGGCCGAAGCCGCCGATTGCCGAGGAAGGCGATGAACCCGACGCGGAGCCCGCGCCAGCGCCTCCGCTCGTCTTGAACGAGGCTCAGGAGCGGCAGAAAAAGCAGCTGCTGACGGCGGCCGAAGATTTGGATAAGAAGCTGCAAGGGGTCGAATCACGATTGGTCTCGCGCGCATTGCGCAACAGCGATGACAAGTATTTCATCGAACCGTACGGCGTTTATCTGGATCTCATTTGGCTCAATGCCGAGGTCGGAACCGGCGGCGGCGATGTCGCGGGAAGCGCCGATTTCGCACCGAGCGAAACGCAGTTGGAGTTGCTGAAGAGATACGAAGCGGAGGCGGCGAGTGTCGAGTCTGACTATCGAAAAATCTTGCAGGACGATCTTCCGCCGTTTGATAAAGCGCTGGAGAGCGCAAATCTCGCTCCGTTGGTCGGGGGCGTGTGAAACCGCCCTACGATGGCTTGCGTGCCAGGTAAGTCGCTTCGAAGATCTCGCATGGCACCGGTTTACTTATCAAGTAACCCTGAATCTCATCGCAGCCCACCAACCGCAGCAGCCGAGATTGCTCCTCGGTTTCAACGCCCTCTGCCACCACCTTGAGCCTCATCGAATGGGCAAGGTTGATGATGGTGGCCACCAGGGCCAGTCCCTCGGGTGAGGCGGTCATGTCGACGATGAACGAGCGGTCGATCTTCAGCGAATCGACCGGCAGCTTCGACAGGTAGCTGAGCGAAGAGAAACCGGTGCCGAAGTCATCGATCGCTATGCTGACATTCATGGCACGGATCCACTGAAGTATGTCGATACTATGCTTGACGTCTCCCATGACCACGCTTTCGGTGATCTCCAGTTCCAGCCCGGCCGCCGCGTGTGCGTCGACCCCGATCAATTCGCTGATCTCGGCAATGAAACTGCGGTTGCGCAATTGCAGCTGTGACACATTGACCGCGATCCGCACTGCGGCCAGGCCGGCATTGCGCCAACGCAGATAGTCTTCGATGGCTTTGTGTAGCGCCCAACGCCCAACTTCATGGATCAGTCCGGTTTCCTCCAGGACTGAAATGAACCGGCCTGGCGGCACTAAACCTGTTCGCGGGTCGTTCCACCGGATCAGCGCCTCGGCGCCTGTGAGCTTGCCGCTTGCGAGGTTTACCTTGGGCTGGTAATAAAGCACGAATTCCTGTTTGTCGAGCGCATCGCGCAACTGATTTTCCAGATTGAGCCTGCCGACTGCAGTTTCGGTCATTCTCTGCGCGTAAAACAGGTAGCGATCGCCACCCACCTTGGCCTTTTTCAGAGCGGCCTCGGCATTCTTGAATAGCGTGTCGGCGTCGGCGCCGTCATCCGGAAACAGCGCTACTCCGGTCTTGGCCGCGATACGGAACACGCTGTCATTCAGGCTGAACGGATGCTGCAGAAACGCTTCCATCGCTGTCTCGACAATCCGTGCCAACTCGATGGCGTGCTTGATTCTCGGCAGCACTACGGCAAAATGATCGGCCTCGACCCGGGCCAGCAGGTTGGCGTCTCCAAGGCGATTTGACAGCCAATCCGCGACTTGCCGCAACAGCGCGTCGCCGGCCGGCCGGCCAAGGCTGTGGTTGATGTTCTTGAAGCGCTCTAAATCGATCAGGCCCACGGCAAGCTGGTCACCGCGGCTGTCGGCATTTCGCAGGTACTGTGCCACGCGCTCGAGAAACAGGCTTCGGTTTGCCAGTCCGGTGAGCTCATCGTAATACGCGAGGTAGTTGAGTTTCTCTGCTTTCTCGATGTGATCCAGCGCGAATGAAATGTCGCCGGACAGTTCCAGAAGGAGTCGCGTTTCCTCCTCGTCGAAGGCATGCGGCTCGCCTGCAAACAGCGCGATGACTGCAGCCGGCCGACCCGCCATCGTCAGTGGAAAAAAACCTGCCGATCTACAGCCCCGTTGCAGTAACTCGGTCCGCAACTCGCCGAACAAGGATTCCGTCGCAATATCGTTGCAAAGGACGGGTTGCGACTGCCGCAGCGCGCGGCTAGCCGGCTGCTCGCTATCGGGCATGCCCTCGCGCGCAGTCAGGCTGATCCGGTCGATGTAGTCTTCCTCGCCGCCGTCGCACGCCACAACTTTGCCATCCAGCGTTTGCGGATCAATCACGCCGACCCACGCCATCTTGAACGCGCCCACGTCGACCGCTGTTCGGCAGGCTCCCTTAAACAGCGTCTCCCGGTCGCGCACCCGAACGATCAGCGCATTGATCCCGCTCAGCACCGCGTGCACCCGATTCAGGCGCCTGATCCTGTTTTCCGACTCGATCCGCTCGGTGATATCCCGAAATGCGACCACCGCCCCGGTAATATCGTTCTCATCGTTGCGCATTGGGGCGGTGGTGTATTCGACGGGGAAACTGGACCTGTCCTTGCGCCAAAATGCCTCGTCCTCCACTCTGCGTATCCTGCCGTCGTGCATCGTCATGTGGATCGCACAGTCGGCGATGGGATGAAGTGTCCCATCCCTCTTGGAGTGATGGATGGTCGCGTGCGCGGGTTTGCCGGAGAGCTCAGCAATAGAGTATCCAAGCAGTTTCGCGGCCGCGGAATTCGCAAAAATGAAGTTTCCCTCCCTATCAATGCCATGGATGCCCTCACCAACCGACTCAAGAATCAGCTCGCTCCGGCGCCGCAGTTGCATCAGCGTCTGTTCGGCGCGTTTGCGCTCGGTGATATCCGCGGCGACGCCGGCCATCCGCACAATCCTGCCGTCATCGCTGCGAATCGGAAAAACGCGCGCCTCGATCCATCGAATCGAACCGTCGGGGCGCACGATGCGGTAATCGTAACTGGACTTGCCACCGACCTTTCCCATCTTGTAATTCTCGTAGGCGGTGGCGCGATCATCAGGATGGACGACCTCGGTCCAAGAATCAGGATTTTCATACACGCTTTCGCAGCTGCGGCCCCAGATTTCCGCATAGGCCGGGCTAACATATAGAATCTGGTTGCTATCGGCGTCGACGAGGAAGAACACGTCGCGAATGTTTTCCGCAAGCTCCCGGAATCGCCCTTCGCTTTCGCTCAGCGCTTCCTGTGCGCGAGTGCGCCGCCCGATTTCCGTTTCCAGTCGAGTGGCGTAGCGCTGGGACAACTTGTCGGTAATTACGCGCAGATGCTGCTGCTCGAAGTCCGGCGGCAGCGGCCGCCTGGATAAATCAGGCTGTGTGAGCAGCAACTCTTCCACGATCCGAACAATGAGTTCCGGTTCGCACGGCTTGATCAGGATGTGGCCAACCCCGCAACTCTTGGCAAGATATACGGCCTGGTTATTGTGATACTGCGCGGCGTAGAACAAAACGGCGGTTGCCGCAATGGCCGGGTCGGCGCGCAGTTGCCGCACGAACTCGTAAACGTCCATCGTCGGCATCAAAATATCGGTAATCACCAGATCCGGGCGATAGGCCCTCACCAGTGCAAGCGCTTCGGCGCCATCACTGGCTTCGAGCAT
>Ga0210394_10003836_pt1 | contig 18211 bp, 14 predicted proteins | sample IncBWC12MmetaG_FD_160121 | JGI IMG/M metagenome (GOLD analysis project Ga0210394, IMG submission 160121) | Forest soil microbial communities from Barre Woods Harvard Forest LTER site, Petersham, Massachusetts, United States - Inc-BW-C-12-M | ecosystem: Environmental > Terrestrial > Soil >... | reverse complement strand
ATCAGTTTACGTAGATGGGTCACGGGGACCTCCTTGTGACCCAACTCTATCTCAGCAGACAAGCAACCACCGCTCCGTACGTCCCACGCGAAGCGTCCGCCGCTGGGCGGCTACGTTCAAACGCGGTAACCGGTAAAGTAAAAGAGGGCACTTTCGCTCTAGCCTTTCCCCTATCCCACGCCGGCGTTGACAGGCGAACAGAAGGCGGCAATACTGACCTTTCATGATTGGCCAACTGCGCGGACGTCTCGCCGAAAAACGCCCGAATCAAGTCCTGGTCGATGTCGGCGGCGTAGGCTATCTCGTCCAAGTCCCGCTCTCCTCCTACGCTGCCCTCGGCGAACTCCACACCGAAGTCACGCTTCTCATCCACACCCACGTCCGCGAAGACGCACTGGCCCTCTACGGCTTCGTTTCCTCCCGCGAGAAGCATCTCTTCGAAATGCTTCTCTCTGCCTCCGGCGTCGGACCCTCTCTCGCTCTGAAGATTCTCTCCGGCATGAGCGTCGAAGAACTGATCCCCGCCATTCGCGGCAACGATGTAGCGCGTCTGACAAAGATTCCCGGCGTCGGCCGCAAAACCGCCGAGCGCATGGTGGTCGAGCTGAAGGACAAACTGGAAGCCGTGGTCTTAGAAACTCAAAGACCAGCCGCGGCCTCTCCCGCAGGTGCAGAAGCCGACGTAATCTCCGCGCTCACCAATCTAGGCTACGACCCGCGGGCCGCCGAAACCGCTGTCGGGGAAGCCAAGCGGGAAGCGGGTACAACAAATTTCGAGCGACTGCTCCGCGCCGCCCTGCAATCGCTAGCCGCTCCCAAAGGGCGAACAAGTCATGCCGGCGCGTAAGCCTTGTCGCGCAGTCGTGCTGGTCGACCTTTAGGTCGGTCAGCGGTCACAGAATACAGCGAAGCCTCAACGATGCCCGACGCGAGCACAAAACCAGCCATGGACCGTAAAGGCCAACACAGAATCGTCTCCGGCGCACCCTACGATGAGGACGCCCGCATCGAAGCCAGCGTCCGCCCCAAACGCCTCGACGAATACATCGGTCAAAAACGCGTCAAAGAAAACATCTCCATCGCCATAGAAGCCGCCCGCAGCCGTGGGGAAGCCCTGGATCACGTCCTGCTCTACGGTCCACCCGGCCTGGGAAAAACCACGCTAGCCCAAATCATCGCCAACGAACTCCAAGTGCCCATCAAGACCAGCGCCGGCCCTTTACTAGAACGCAAAGGCGACCTAACGGCTATTCTCACCTCGCTAGAAGCCAAAGAAGTTTTCTTCCTGGATGAAATCCACCGCCTGCAACCCGCTGTGGAAGAAATTCTCTACCCCGCAATGGAAGATTTTCGCGTCGACCTTATCATCGGCCAAGGCCCAGGCGCGCGCATCCATCCATTTCCCTTGGGACACTTTACGCTGATCGGTGCAACCACGCGCGCCGGTCTAATCACCGCGCCGCTGCGTTCCCGCTTCGGCATCGTGCATCGCCTCGATTTTTACGAACCCGCTGATTTGCTCACCATCATTCACCGCTCCGCCAAAATTCTAAATATTCTGATGGACGATGGCGGCGCCGAAGAAATTGCCCGCCGCTGCCGCGGCACACCGCGCATCGCTAACCGTCTTCTCCGCCGCTCGCGTGATTTTGCCGAAGTCCGCGCCGACGGTCGGATCACCCGCGCCGTAGCCCAGGAAGCCCTGGCCATGCTCGGCGTCGACGAAAGCGGCCTCGACGAAGTAGACCGCAACCTGATGCTGGCTCTTCTCGACAAATACGGTGGCGGACCGGTAGGCCTCGGCACACTCGCTGCCGCCCTCTCCGAGGAAGAAGACGCCATCGAAGAAATTTACGAGCCCTACCTCATGCAGCTTGGATTGATTGACCGCACCCCGCGCGGCCGCGTAGCCACAGCCCGCGCCTACGAGTACTTCGGCAAAGAACTACCCAGGCGCCAGCCGCGCCTGTTCTAGGTTCACACAACTAGGGGCGGCGTTCCCTCGGACTTCGTTCGCTGCAGTCGCGGCGCTGTCCCCGGCTCCCACAACTTCACACGATGGGCCACCCTGTAGGCCAGCGGCCCGCCATCTGCACTCTCGCCCCGTTCCAGTGGCCGCGGAATGACACACGGCAAATCGCACCGGCCGCGCGTCATTTTCGGAAGGCGCAGTGATCGTTCTCCCCACTCTGCTGCCCAAACTCAGTTCGACCCCTGACACAGCATACATCGTAGCAGTTGCGGCGAATCGCTCGCCCTACAGCTCGCCCTTTGACCCTTCTTCGAATCCGTCTGCGTTTTGCTAGACTGTCCAAGCCATGAGCGTAATCGATGAAGTCCTCGAAGCCAACGAACTCTACTCACGCACGCACGAATTGCGCAAACTCACCCCGCGCCCCGAGCGACATCTGGCCGTCCTGACTTGCATGGATACGCGACTTTCGATTCGCACAATGGGTCTGCAAACCGGCGACGCCCACATCATTCGAAATGCTGGCGGCATCGTCACGGAAGACAGCCTGCGCTCCCTCGTCGTTTCCCACTACTTGCTCGACACCCGGGAGTTCATGGTCATCAACCACACCGACTGCGGCCTGATGCATACCACCGAACAGGATTTGCGCAACCGGATCCAGAACCGCACCGGAACGGCGGCCGTCACGCCTTCGTTCTTCTATGCCTTTCAGAACATCGAGGAAAACGTCCGCCACCAATTGCAGAAGCTCCGCACGCATCCCTGGGTTCCCAAAGAAGTCGCCGTGCGCGGATTTGTCTATGATGTGACCAGCGGAAAACTACGCGAAATCACAAGCAGCTGAATCGCGAAGCGATACTCTCGTCCTAAGCCAGATGCCCGATCCGAAACCAGAAAAGGTCTCTTCAACGCGCTCTGGCTATTCGTAGCGCAGCGCCACAATCGGGTCCACGCGCATCGCCCGTCGTGCCGGAATGTAGCACGCCAAAAGCGCCACGCCCGTCAACAAAATCGCGACTCCCCCGAAAGTGATGGGATCCATTGCCCCAACCCCGTAAATCATTTTTGTAATCAGCCGCGTCAATCCCAGCGCCGCCACCATTCCCACCACTACTCCCACGAGCGTAATTCGCATGCCCTCGCCCACGATCATGCGCAAGACATCTTTTCCCGACGCTCCCAGCGCAATCCGCACTCCGATTTCCTGCGTGCGCTGCCCTGTGAGATACGAAATTACGCCATAAATTCCAATCGATGACAAAGCCAGCGCCAGCGCCGAAAATACACTCAGCAAAATCATCGCCAATCGCTGCGTGGCTACCGATCCCGCCACGATATCCTGCATCGGTCTCACTTCATACATCACCGCGCTGCTGTCCACTCTCTGCGCGGCTTCCCGAATGGAGTTTGTCAGTCCGAGTGGCACTCCAACGGTTCGCGCTGCATACTGCCCGCCGTTTGCGAGCAGCGGCCAGAACTTGTCTGGAATCTGCCACACCGGAAGATAGATCTGCGCTTGCAAATTGTCGTGGCCCTTCGAACCCAACCCCCAGTGCTCCACATGACCCACTACGCCTACGATTTCCGGCTGCACGTCAAGGAGCGCCAGGTTAAGCCGCTTTCCGACCGCCTCTTCATTTGGAAAGTACTTGCGCGCAAATGTGTCGTCGATCACCACCACCACCGGTGCGTGCTCGTCGTCCCTCTCTGTAAAACTCCGCCCTCGCTCGACGGGAATCTTCATCACTTTGTGATATTCCTGGGTCACGAGATAAAACAGCGCAAACGGCATCTCCTGTTCCGTCGCGGGCTTGGGTCGGCCTTCCACCCAGAAGGGCACTTCCGAGTCACCGGTCATCGGCAGCGACCCGCCAACCAGCGACACCGCCTCGATTCCCGGTACCGCCTCCAGCTCCCGCATCCCCTGTCGATACTTCATGCGCAACTGATCCGCGGTGATATTCGGATCGGACGTCGAGGATATGTTGAACGTCAGCACGTTTCGCGCGTCGAAACCCGGATTTATGCCCCACAACGCGGCCAGGCTGCGAATCATTAACCCCGCCCCGACGAGCAGTACCACCGCCATGGCCATTTCCACGGCAACGAACGCACGCTGTGTCCGGTGCCGTGCTCCGCTCGATCCTCTCCCGCCTTCCTTCAACGTTTCGTGCATGTCCCGCCGCATCGTCTTCAGTGCCGGGACAAGCCCAAATACGATTCCCGTAAGAATCGACACTCCCAGCGTGTAGGCCAGCACGTGCCCATCAATCCCAATCTCTTCGGTTCGCGGCAAACTGTCCGGCAGCGCTTGAAGAATCGCGTGCGTTCCCCACTTCGCCAGCAGCAACCCCATGCCGCCGCCGGCAATCCCCAGCATCACGCTTTCCGTCAGAAGTTGCCGAATCACCCGTCCTGGGCTCGCGCCTAGCGCCGAGCGTATGGCAAACTCGCGCGCTCTCCCGGTCGACCGCGCCAGCAGCAAATTCGCCACATTCGCGCATGCTATCAGCAGAACAAAGCTCACCGCCCCCAGCAATACCAGCAAAATTCCTCGCACATTTCCTACCACATCGGTTTTCAGCGCCACGATGGTTACGCCGAGGCCCTTGTCCGACTCCGGATAGGCGGCTGCAAGATTCTCGGCAATCTTTTCCATTTCTGCGCGGGCCTGCTCGGCCGTCACTGCCGCCTTCAGCCGCCCAATCGCCGTCGTTCCCATCCCAACGCCGCGGTTTCTAAATGTCGAGTCGGTCCACTGCCCAATGGGCACGTACACATCCGTAGGACCAAACCCGGTGATTCTCGCCGGCGCGACGCCGATCACGGTGTAGGTCTTTCCATTCAAGGTGATGCTCTTTCCCAACACTTCCGGTGACAATCGAAACTTGCGCTTCCATAGCCCATCACCGATCATGGCCACGGGCGTTCCGCCGGCCTGATCTTCTTCCGATCGAAAATTCCTGCCCAGCGGCAAAGGGACTCCCAGCGCCGCAAAAAAGTCCGCGGATATCATGTGCCCGTGCAGCCGCTCTGGTTCGCCCACACCGGTCAGGTTGTACTCTTCGCTTCGGATTGCGCCCAGCGCCGAAAACGAGTGGCTATCCTTTTGCCAATCGAGGAAATTCGGATAAGTGATCGAGCTTCGCTCGAAGTCAATATTCTTCGCATACACCGCCACCAATTGGTCCGGGTTCGGGTAAGGCAGCGGATTCAGCAGCACGCCATTCACCACCGAGAATAGCGCCGTATTCGCGCCAATCCCGAGCGCCAGGGTCAACACCGCAATGGCCGTGAATCCCGGGTTCTTCAGTAACACCCGCAGCCCGTACCGCAGGTCTTGCCTGAAACTCGTCATGAGACACTCCTATGCGACACGCGTCGCAAGTCCCGGTCTTCCGCCTAAAGATACGCTGCGCGCCAGTTTTTTGTTCCCCGCGCCCGAGACCTCACGTCCCGATCCCTCCCTTAGAAAGACTCCGTCCGAACACTATCCTTAACGAACACCAACAACCCGAGTTAGCAGTTGAATCCTCAGAATGGACAAATTAAAGTTCGCCTCTCGGCACGTCGCGAGAGAGTTGGAGGGCGTTCGCGCACGATCCAAAAATGCCTACCGTCTATTTGTCGCTTGGTTCAAACCTAGGAAACCGCGAAGGCCACCTCCGCCGCGCAATCGCCGCGCTCCCGCCATCCGGCGTCCAGGTCCAGCAAGTCTCATCGATTTACGAAACCGAGCCAGTCGATTATCTCGACCAACCGTGGTTTCTCAATTGTGTTTTGGAAGCGGAAACAGACCTCGAACCGCCAGCGCTCCTGCAAGCGCTGCGCTTGATCGAATCGCAACTGCGCAGCCAAAAAGAATTCGCCAAAGGCCCCCGAAAGATCGACCTGGACATCCTCCTCTACGGCAACGAAACGATCGCGACGCCGGAGCTACAAGTCCCCCACCCCCGCATGCTCCAGCGCCGCTTCGTCCTAACTCCGCTGGCCGAACTGGCACCCGAGCTAAAGCATCCCGCCTGGGAGGCCCCAGCCGCAGTTCTCCTAGAACGCTTAACCGACCCAAGCCAAGTCCGCCACTTATAGGGGCATGGCACGGCACGCACCTCTTCTCACGCGGTGCCCGCCTTGGCCTGAGCCGCCACCACCTCACGACGTCCGGTGCAACAACAACCGGTGCAAAGTCATGGCCTTCGGCGAAATGGATTCCAACTCAATCAACGAAAGCCTCCCCTCGGTAGTCTCCCTCCACCGGTAAACTCCAGGCTCGCTCTCCACCACCTCGCGTCCATTCAAATTTCTCAAAAATTCCCGCGCATCCGTAACCGCCACTGTCTCTCTATAACTCGGCCGCGCCATAGCCTCCACGGCATAACTCCGCAGCAATTTGCTCCAATAATGTTCAAACAACTCCCCCGACGCGAAGATGTCGCTCCAGGCCACTTCACCCCCATAAGCCACCACTACGCCAACAACGCGCTCGCCCTTAAGTCCCAGGGTCGCGCGGTCAAACCGCCTCTTCAATTCTTCCACGAATCCGTCCACCGAAGCTCCGACGCGGCCTCCTTCATATATCTTGGCGTAAGCCTGAGTGGGCGCCGCGCCGTCGATGGTGGCTTGAATGGCTTCTGTCGTGATGCTTGGCGCGTACGCCTCGGGTGCTCTTGTACCGGCATTATCACCAGACGGTCGAGGCGCGGCTTTAGCCAAGGTTCCCGAGCGAACGGCATCCCACACCTCGTTTTGGTCCTGGGCCACCGCCGCCTGCTCGCGCACGCTCGGATGAACAATGGTCTTAGAGGCTATGAATTGGGAGCTAGCCCCCGTCCACCGCCCGTGCTCCACACAAAAAACATCCAGCGGCAGAGGCTCCGACCCCACCGGCACGATGCGGTCCTTGCCAATGATGCGGTCCTGTTTCCCCCCGCTCACCAACTCCCCAGCCAGCAATAGCAGCGGCCGTTTGCTGCGGTTGATTAACACCAGCTGGCTCACGCTCGCCCCGCTGTTGTATTGCGGCACCGCCACCGGCCGCCCATTTCGCGTCCGCGCCAACCCAGCGGCCCCCTGCTCACTGACCAGTACTTCTCCGCTCGAAAGCCCCTCATCCAAGGTCAAGAACGGCGAAGTGTCCTGCATGGAAGAACTTGCGACTGGAAATATGGTGATGTTCTCGTAAGAAACGGGGTCCAGCAAACGCCAGTTACCTTCCGTTTTCCCCGGCACCGCATTCGGCGAAGCCCCCAGCAGCGCCAGGCCCCCCAACGCGCTGATGCCAACGAAACTGCAAAAAATGGTTCCCAAGATCGATCGTTGCATAAACCCTCCTTCGCGTGACCCTTCCAGGACGCGTCTCGGGTTTAGAACGGCCAGCTTTGATTTTCTTGCAGAACGACCAGGACAAAAGAGGGGGAAAAGTTGCCGGATCCGGGCTTGCTTCGGACGATGGTCCGTCCCCAGCCCAGCTCCGTTCACGGCTTCAGTTCATTTGAGCCGCTTCGTCGGACCTTTTTTCCTGCGCTCGCTTCCATTCTCTCGACGCGCTGCCGCTATCGTCATCGCCGTGGTACCGTCGGATGGCAAGTGCTGCCAGATTCGTTGCTCGCTGGATCAGCTTCAGTTCAGCCGCCGTAGGCGTTCGCGGAACGCAACAGTACATCTCGAAGGATCCCAGCACGCGGTCGTCCCGAAAAGGAATGTCCGCAGACCAATACAGACGCAGCCCAAACTGCAGAGCTCCGCGAGCAATCGATTTAAAATCACACTCCGGGTCATCGGGCAGCAACACCACCGACACGATGTTCCCTATCTGGAGATCGATGGCCGTGCACACGTTATTCAGAACCTCAGGGAGCGGTGCCCCCATCGAGATCAAATCCAGAATGTTTTTCTCTCCCAGCAAATCCATCTGCTTTTTGCCAGTACTTCGGCCTGCCAACGGCGACCGTCTGCGGGCCCATTTGGTTCGGCGTTCGGCTGCTCTCGTATGTCGCATACCCATCCTATCCTGATCGTGCTTTCCAAGGTCTCTCTACGTTCCTCACAGCTTGCCGCTGGCCTGCTGCGCGGACCTGCTCACAGCGCGTCGTTCGCCGTTGTTCGAAGGTTCGATCGCTGGTCCCGCGGACACAAACTTGATGCGCTTCCCCTTCCTCGCATACAACGCGGCATCCGCCGCATACAGCAGCGGACCAACGGATTCGGCATCCCTTGGATAGGCGGCCACTCCCACGCTCACCGAAAGCGTTGGCTCTTCCACATCTTTTCTAAGCAGCTCTGAGATTCGCTGCGCTACCACTTCCGCATCGGCTGCCCCCGTTTCCGGCAGCACCAGCGCAAACTCGTCCCCGCCTTGCCTTGCGGCCGTGTCAATGGATCTCGAACAGCTCCGCAGAATGTTTGTTAGACGGCCAAGCGCGCGGTCTCCTACCAGGTGGCCGAACTGGTCGTTCATCTTCTTGAACTGGTCTACGTCGAGCAATATCAGCGCGAATTCCCGACCGGTGCGCTTCGAACGGCTTATCTCCGTGTGCAGCACCTCGAAAAGGCGCCGGTCATTCCCCAGCCCTGTGAGCGCGTCAGTGTCCGCCTGCCCACGGAGTCGCTCGGCAAGCGCTTGCTGCTGCGTTAGGTCTCCAACAATCATCTCGTAGCCGTCGAATGCGCCGCTCCCCGTCAAGACTCCACGCCCGCTCAACCGGACCTTCACCGTCGCGCCATCTTTGCGATGGCACTCCATCTCGAAGCCCGCGATTTCGCCACCCTCCCTCAGGCACGCATTCCATCGATCGCGCACTCCTGGATCTCGAATCACATCCCTGGCAAAGTCCGTTTCGAGAAATTCCTCTATCGAGGTGTACCCCAGCATGCCGAGAAACGCCGAATTCGCGTAACCAAATCTCCCCTGCGCATCGACGCGGCAAATTCCGTGAGTGGGGTTCTCAAGGAGCGCTCGATAACGTGCTTCCGCTCTCTCCCGCGTTTTTTCCGCTTGCGCCAGCTCATCACGCAACTTCTTTTCCTCGAGCGCTCCACGGACGGCCACTGGCAAGTGGTCCATACGTGCGGGTTCGATAAAATCGTATGCGCCATTCGCTCGCAACGCCGCCTTGCACTCTCTTTGCAAACTCGCGGCCACGAAAATAAGCGGGACGCTTTGCACCACCTGGTGGAGAACTTCCAAGGCTTGCGTTCCGCTCCAGTTGGGACTGGGATACTCCGCCACGATCAGGTCAAACTGCTCTTTGCGCAGTTGCTCGATGCATTGCCCCAGGGTCAAAACGATATCGGCCTCGACGGCAAACTCGGCCCTCTTCAGTTCCTGCACGCAAGAATCAACTTCGTCAGCGTCCCGGTGGACGAATAGAACCCGCAAGGACTGCCATCTACAGGCAGCCGCTCGCCGGCTGGCACCGTTGCGCTGATCCGTCCTGGGTTGACTAGCGGATAGGGGAGACATAGGTGATGCCTATTCAAACCTCCGTGGAGCGGCCCTCCCAACAAGACACCTCTCGGGAGCCCCGGCCACTCGGCAACCTTAATAGGTATCAATTTTGCGGTCTGTACCGTTTTGAACAGTCTTCCCCTGCCGTCCTTGCTAGCTTCGGACACGATTCATACAGTACTAGCAGCATTTCTTTGTACGGCTCGAGTGCTGGCTCTCGCTCGCGCTTTCCATAAGGAGGGCCACGGTCACTATGAACTGTCCTGTCTGCCGTAGTCAGCGCATCCATCGCTCCCGATGCCACGGAATTCTCGAGTCAGCCCTTCTCAAGACCTTTTTCGTTCGCCCATTCCGTTGCTTGACGTGCGATCACCGCTTTTTCCGCTGGTCTATCAATGGCAACCCCAGCGCGCCACCGCCCGAAACAGCACGCCTGCCCTAGCGCTTCGAACGCTCTATCAGCCAGAAGCACGGCTCCACACGAGTGCGCATCGGCGGACACGACGGGCAGAAACGCGCCTAGAAACTGCGGCACAACGGTAGGGTCAAACCGGTCGCTCGATGGGTGTGCTGTTCAGTTTTGCACAGTTTGGCGGCCGAGCTTTTGGGTACTGTAGGTTGGTTCTCTATGCCGTCCCCGAAGAGGTCGGCTATTCGTGCCCCTATGAAGATTAAGAATTCCAAGTCCAAGAAGACCAGTCCTTTCGACCCGCAAGCTTTCCTGGATAACGCGGGAGTTGCCAAGAAAGTCACGGAATATCGGCGAGCTGAGTCCATCTTCAACCAAGGGGATCCTGCAGGCACGGTCCTGTACATTCAGAAGGGCGGCGTGAAACTCTCGGTCGTGAACGGCGCAGGTAAGGAAGCCGTGGTCGCCATGTTTGGTCCGACCGATTTTTTTGGCGAGGGCTGTATGGCCGGCCAAACGCTCCGCATGGCTACCGCGACGGCCATCACCCCGACCAGCCTTCTGGTCATCAACAAGGAAGAGATGCTCCGCGTGCTGCATGAAGAGCATGAGCTGTCCGACCGTTTTATCAGCTACATGCTTGCGCACAACATCCGCGTGGAAGAAGACTTGGTCGATCAGCTCTTCAATTCCAGTGAGAAACGCCTCGCCCGAACCCTGCTCTTGCTCGCGCGCTATGGCAAGCAGGATCAGCCCGAGCGCGACCTCCCCAAAGTCAGTCAGGAGACTTTGGCCGAAATGGTCGGCACCACGCGCTCACGCGTGAACTTCTTCATGAACAAATTCAGAAAACTTGGCTTCATCGAATACAACGGCAAGATCAGAGTCAATAAGTCCCTGCTGACGGTTGTTCTGCACGAATAAGCCTGCGGGTTCCCAGGCCTCCAGCGGGCGATTCGCCCCGGCAAAATCGAAACCCAATCAGGGCGATCCATAAACGGCGCTGCGCCCAGGACGCTTCTTCACGCTAGGGAGTAGGCGGATGCAACGCATACTCATGCGGCGGCTCAGCCCCGAGCAAGTACCGCACAAAGTAGTCCCACCGCCGCCGCGTCATATAGAGAGTCGCGCTCCCGTAGCCATGATGCTGGTTGGGCAAAAGCAAGAGATCAAAGTCCTTGTTGGCCTTGATCAGCTCGTCTACCACCAGCAGTGTATTGTAAGGCGGAACGTTGTCGTCCAGGGTCCCATGCGCCAGCAGCAAATGCCCCTTCAAATTCTTAGCGAGGTGCTGGTTGGCCTGGTCGTCATAGTTGGTGGTCCCATCGGCATTCTTTACCAGCAGTCCCTGATACCGTTCACCCCAATCATCCTCGTACTCGCGATTGTCGTGGTTTCCGGACTCCGAGATCCCGACCTTGAAAAAATCGGGGTAGCGAAACATAGCGTCGGCGGCGGCGTACCCTCCGCCGGAGTGGCCGAAGATCCCCGCGCGTTCTATATCAATCCATGAATACTTCTCGGCCAGCTCTTTCATCCCGGCAATCTGGTCGGGCAAAGTGTTGTCGCCCATATTTCCGTAATAAAAGTCGTGGAATTTCTTCGAGCGCAGGGGATTACCCAGGCCTTCGATTTGCACCACGGCGAAGCCGAGCTCAGCGAGAGGCTGCGCGTCCTGGCGCGCGGGCGCGAAACCCCAGAAGCTGACGCTGCCGCCCTGCGGCCCCGGGTAGATGTAATTCACGATCGGATATTTTTTTGCGGGATCGAGGTTGCTCGGCTTATACATCAGCCCATAAAGGTCCGTGACGCCGTCGCGCGCTTTCACGGTGATAGGAACCGGCGGCTGCCAGCCCGCTGCTAGAAGCCGCGAAATGTCCATCTTTGCAACGGTCGAGATCAGCTTGCCCGCTTCATCGCGCACCACCGCAACGGCAGGGACATCTGGCTTGGAATAGCTATCCAAAAAGTAGCGCCCCGAGGACGAAAAGCTGACCTCGTGATTCCCGTCTTCGGGCGTCAGCAAAGCCAGGTTCTTCCCGTCGAATCCAATACGATAAAGATGCGGGAAATAGGGAATCCGCCCTTTTTCGCGGCCGCAACCGAGGAAATAGAGGACGCGATTTTTTTCATCGACCCGCAGCAACTGCGTGACCACCCATTCGCCGGAAGTGATCTGGTTTTTTAGACGGCCGCTCGCGAGATCGTAGAGATACAAGTGGCCCCAGTTGTCCCGCTCGGAAAACCAGATGACTTCGTTCGAGGCCGGCAGGTAGTGCCAGTTGACGCGGCCCCATCCGGATTCGTATTGCGTGGCCGCGGTTTCATCGAACACGTCGCGCACCGCGCCCGTGGTGGCGTCGGCGACGCGAAACTGCTCATGCTTATGATCGCGCGAAGTCGAAACGAACGCGAGATGCGTCGCGTCAGGACTCCACTCGACATCGTCCCAATCGCTTCCTCGGCATTCCACGTCGTCGCAAAGCGTGGTGCGGTGCTGATCGGCTGGAAGTTCGAGGCGAATCACTTTGTGGGCATCAAGATCAATCACAACGCGTTGCAAGGTGGTAACCACAGCATCGCCGGGAAGCGGATATTTCCAAGCCTGCAGCACCGGATGGCCAACTTTCGTTTCTACCAGATACATTTCCCCAACGCCGCGCTGATCCTGTTGGAAAGTCGCTATTTTTCTGGAGTCCGGCGACCAAAGCAAAATGGGGCGGTTGCTGTGGATCCACCCAGCGTTGTCCGTGGCGTATGCGAAGTCCTTTACGCCGTCAGCCGTGAGCTGCGTCTCTCGCCCGCTTGCTACATCCCGCACCCACAGATTGTAATCACGTATGAACGCCGCGCTCTTGCCATCGGGCGAATTCTCTTCTTCGGGCCGTTCGGTTGCACCTTTGGCGGACTTTGCTTCGGCCGTGCATTTGCCGGCTTGGAGGTCGCAAGCCCAGTTCTCGGACTTTAGATGGAACGAGATGGATTTGCCGTCAGCAGAAAACTCCAACGTCGTGAACGGCAGATGCGCCGCGTTATAAGTCGCTCCGGCTGCTGCCGAAAGAGCCGCAGCCACTTTGCCATGGTCAAAAGCCGGCTGCCGCGTTCCATGAGCCGCGTCAAAGATTACGAACTCGCTTCCCTCCGGTCCCGAGTCGCGGAACAAATAGCGATCCTCCGGCAGCCACTTCCCGCGCACCTCATGGAACACCAGCGGCCGCGTGTTATAAGTCATGAATTTTTCCGCCCGCTGGTAGTCGTTGCCAGTGAAAGCGCGCGGTGCCGGGGAGTCGGATTGCTGCGCCGCGGAAGGAATCGGCGAACAAACGGCAAAAATCGTCAGCAGTCCCCAGCGCACCAAAGGAGAACACCTAGTCAGTCGAAATCGCATTCAGATCCTCGTCATCAATAGTGGAAGCGTCCTAGACAGTTTGGACGCGGTAGCATCGCGCTTGCGTGGCAGGTAAGTCAAGCAAGCTGCGCTTTCGGTAGCGGGAGGCGCTTCTGGCGGTGCGCCTCTAAAGCCCTGGGGAGACGGCCGGAATTGTGGAAGGGCGGCGGGCGAAGCGAATCTCAGCACGAGCTTAAAGGAAGAAGAGTTTCAAAACATCGACGGCTCAGCGGTCGGAGCCGCCAAGGTTGGTGCGGGGCTTGTTTCGGCTAGTTCTAGAAGCCTCGCTCTCTTGCTTTTCATACTCGGCCATTTCTTCGTCGCTGTACGAATAAGAATCGCGCGAAGCAAACATGGCATTGGAACGCCCGGCCTGCTTTTTCTTCTTGCGCATCGCGCCAAACTCATGGCGCACCTGGCGAATGGGACCTTCGATGGCTTTTACTTCCACGAGCAGGTCGCTGACTTTCTCGAGAAAATCGTGCAGATGGAACGGGCGCAGGACATAGGGCATCCGGGCCAGCTCCAGGGCGCCAAGGTACTGGCTTCCGCTCATTTCCGGCACCAGGTAAAGGACGCGGATGCGCCCTCCCTCTTCATGAGAAACGCCGGCCAACTCGCGAAGGGTGATGAATGTCGGGGTATCCGTGCCAGCCAGCGCAATATTAGCGATAACCAAAGACCATTCGCCGGATTTGAGCTCGGCAAGGAGCAGGTTGGGGTTCTGAACCAAACGGACCCGCCAGCCCTCTGAATCCAGGATCTGGCGCACGACGCCCCGGTTGTTGTCCTCGTCATCCAGGATAAGGATGCCCACTTGCTTCGGCTGGACAGTCGTAGGGGTCGCCATTAAACAAGTATAGCGTTCGGGCGGGGGGCCCGGGGCGGCGAAACAAGGGCCTGCGGCGTATCGGCCAACGCTTGGAAAAATCGCGAACTGGTGCTACCCAAGCTCAGGGTTTTCTACCTGCAGAAGCATCTACTGCGACCAAAATCATAGCGACTTTTGCCGGATGTCCCTGGGTCAAGACCAAGTAGGCCGTGTCATTGGTGAAACGCAGGTGATTGTCGACGAGGATGCTGGCTTCGACCACGTACGGATGTTTCGGGTCGATCTTTGCGGGATCGAACTTCAATATGAAGGGAATCGGCACCTGGCGTCCGCCAAGAGTGGTCTTCGATTCGGCAAGGAATGGCGAGGGAGCGTCGGGAAGGAACACATCCTGAAGTTGCACGAGGACGACGGCGTCCGGCGGCAAGGGCACGCGCCGCGGAAAGCTGATGGTGCCCGTGATTTTTCCCGCAGCGGGAGCGACAGGCGGATAAATACTCTGCAGACGGCAGTTTGTGGCCAGCATTTGAGGCTTGCCCGCAACCGTGTCGTTTTCGAGGAAGCCGTCATCACCGTCGCTGGACCATACCACCGAGCCCTCGACATATTTCGTGCCGGAAACCGTCTCGACCTGCTTCATATTGTAGATGTGATCGTTCAGCGTGAGGCGGGCCGCGTTAGTTTCCATGATCATAACGATGCTGGCGCCACCATCGCAGAGATAGGCGCGCCTCGGCAAGGCCAAGCGCAGCGGCGACCGGGACGTGGGATGAGGCGTTGGCGCAGGAGATTGTTGCGTGACGGAAGAAGTGGCCTGCTCGATGACTGACGCTGAGGCAACCATGGTGATGAAAATGGCCGACAGACGGATAACCGGCATGAACATACAAACCATCCTAGGGCAGAATCTTGTTGCTCCGGAGCCTATTGGCCAATCACGAGACCATAACCGTCTTGCACCTTGAGCTGACTGGTGCCGTCCCAGAACATTTTGTAGATGGTCATCGCGGTGCTAGACGGCTCGTGACAGGTGAAAAAAATCTGCAGTCCGTCGCGGGACCACTCCGCGAACGAGCACGACAAGCTCGCCGGACTGAGCAGCACGCGTCGCTTGGATTGGATCTCAAAAAGGAAGAAAGCCTGCACCGGCTGCGTCGCAGCGTCCTTGCCCGCAACCGCAGGATTCTTCGCGGCGGCGGCAGGCGCTGGCAGCAACTCCGCGGAAACGAGCAGCAAATCCGGGTTGAGCGGATGAACGCGCACGGTATTGGCGCTGGACAAACTAAATTGCTCCTTACCGTAGAGGTCCGCACTGGGCACGGATTGCTTCACGGTCCCGTCTTCCCCAACCCAGGAAAGAGTCTCTAGGTCGCCCGCCAGAATCGTCTGCGCATCCGCCCAGCCGTCCAGCTGGAGCGCCTCGCCAGGATAGAGAAGCGCGGCTTTTTCCGGGGCATCTTGAGGCATGGTCCATACCTCCCACTTGGAGCCGTCAGATTTCAGGAATGCCACGCGCGTCTCATCCGGCGACCAAAACGGCTGCTGGACGGATCCTCGGAGCAACTCGGAGGATTTGCCTGTTGCCCAGTCGTATACAGAAATCGCGCGTTCGCTACCATTTTCGCCGCCCTTTTCGTCGGTGGTATAGAGCAGCCGCTTGCCATCGCGCGAAAGAGCTGGCTGGTAGCCGGCTTTGCCCGGGACGGTCCGGGCGGCGGTGCCGCGTTTGACGATCAGCTTGCCGGTGCCATGGATGTAGGCGACGTAAACGGGCGGCTTGAAGTGCGTGACCGTCGGAGGAGCGGGCTTGTCTTTGGCGCCGGCATCGTCGTCTGTGGGCTGATTGTTGATTTTCGGGAAGAGTTCCGTGGCGACCCGTGCACAGCCTGGCGCCGAACCGATCTGGGCGTGCTCCCGGGAGGCGGTGAAGGCAAATTTGGTGCCCGTTGCTGAATCGGAGCAGGGTTCCCGCGTGATATGCACCGAGACAGCCGCACCGGTCTGAGCGTCTTTGGCGTGGTAAGTCCAAGAATCGGTTGTGCCTTCTCGGACGACCTCGGCGGGTTCCAGTGGAATCGGCGGATAACCCGTCCGATCAAGACGTTCGGGGCCTCTTAGGCCGATGCGCAGGTTCCAAGATTGGTCGTTGCCTTGAACCAGAAGCAGGATGGGGTAATGGGTAGATTGAGTAGTGGCAGGTCCAGTGGCTGGCTTTTTGGTTTGCGCCGGTTGCGTGGTTGACTGCGCCGCTGGCTGCGCCGGTTGCTGGGAAGGAGCTTGCTGTGTGGGAGGCCGTTGTTGCGATGGGGTCTGCTGCTGAGGTTGCGGCGGTTGCTGAGCGCGGGAAGGGCAGGACGACGCCGAGCAAAGGGCGGCGGACACGCCAAGAAGAAACCGTGCCAACGGGGACTGTCGCACGCCGATCCCTCCGGAACGAGCAGGATACCCTGTGGAGGGGCTGCAAACAATCCGGACGAAGGGGCAGTGTGCCCCAGAAGCATGAGGGGCTGGCGCGCCCGCCTTTGTCGAAGAAAAAGCGAAAAGTACTTGACATAGCGAAGAAAAGGCGAAATACTGCGGCGTGCTTCGAGGTGGGTTATGTCTCCAGTTCTTTCCTCTTCGGCGCGGACGATTGGTATCCGGCGCCGCCACGCTAGACAATCCACGGCAACACTCTTTCCTGTAAGCCCCTATAAGACAAGCCCAAAACCAAGGGCCGGCGATGCGTCGGACGGTGACCGCAATGTCTCGGACAAAGTGGGAACCTCGACGGTTACTGGCTCAGGCGGCAGCACTTCGGGTTGCCCCACGGCGGATTGCCCTCCGCCGACCTCATTTGAGGCGGTCCCGCACGGCCTGGAAAGCCGGGCGGAAGGCCGGACCCGAGAGGCAGCCGTACCGCTGGTGGGCATTGCCCGCCTCGCAGCATGCTCTCCGCCGGCGGAAAGCCACCGAAAGTCCTCCGAGCGGCCGGACTATTTTTTGTTGCCGGTCAAGTCGATTCTGAATAAGTGCGACTCGGCGCGTGTGCCGTTCGATTGGACCATCAATCCCTATCGGGGATGCGAGTTTGGGTGCTTGTACTGCTACGCGCGCTACACGCACGAGTATATGGAGCTGGACGGCGGGGAGTTCGAACGCAAGATATTTGTGAAGAAAGACGCGGGGCCCTTGCTGGCGTATGACGTGGCCCACAAGTATTCCTATGCGTCGGAGGGTTCGGGCGGGGAAAAGCCGGAACACATCGCCATTGGGACGGCGACAGATCCCTATCAGCCTGCTGAGCGGGAATATGGCGTGACCCGGGCGTGCCTGGAAGAATTGGCCAAGCGGGAGGGATTGAGCATTTCGGTAATCACGAAATCGAATCAGATTGTGCGAGACATCGATGTGTTTAAGCGCATTGCGGAACGATCCGAACTGGCACTCCATGTCACCGTTACCACACTGCGGCCGAGGTTGGCGCGTTTGCTGGAGCCGCGCGCGCCGCGGCCGGATTTGCGGCTGGCCGCTGTGCGGCAGTTGAGCGCAGCGGGCCTGCGCGTAGGCGTGTCGGCATCGCCGCTGATCCCCGGCATTACCGACCGCGAAGGCGAGCTTGAAGCGGTGGCTGAGGCTGCCCACCGAGCGGGAGCGCAGTGGTTCTGGTCGGGGGTGCTTTTTCTGACGCCTTCGTCCGCGAAACAGTTCTTGCCGTTTGTGCGCGATAAATTCCCGCGGCTGACCAAACAGTATGAAGAGTGGTACCGAAAGCAAGCCTATGCGCCGGAGAAATATCGAAACATGATCGCGGAGCGTGTGGCGCGATTGAAGCAGAAATACGGTTTCGATCGACGCCCGCTGCGCGATGCGCAGCGGACCAGGCCGGGTGCACAAATGAAGCTAGGCTGGGATGCGGCGGCGGTCCCGGCGGAGTTCGAGGGAATGCCGTCCCGCCGAGCCGGGTAGGGTTCGACATGCGGTTGGCTAAAGAGCATTTAGGGGCGGTTGTCTATTTCCGAGAGGGCTGAATTTATTTCGAAGCCAGTTTTTTCATAATCTGCGGCGCGAGGGGACCGTCTGCTTTAGCTGACGGGGGGAATCGCGCTTTCTTTACTGAATTAGATGCTTGACAGACATCAAATAACGTGACATCGTCAAGTCATGGTTGATTATCGGTA
>Ga0210394_10003835_pt1 | contig 18214 bp, 18 predicted proteins | sample IncBWC12MmetaG_FD_160121 | JGI IMG/M metagenome (GOLD analysis project Ga0210394, IMG submission 160121) | Forest soil microbial communities from Barre Woods Harvard Forest LTER site, Petersham, Massachusetts, United States - Inc-BW-C-12-M | ecosystem: Environmental > Terrestrial > Soil >... | reverse complement strand
CGTGCGCAAGATTCGGGAAGTATTGCGTCTTAAGAGCGAGGCGCGATTGAGTGACCGGCAGATCGGTGCCGTGCTCGGGAGTGCCCGATCGACGGTGCAGGAGTGTCTGAAGCGGGCGCGTTTGGCTGGTCTGTCGTGGCCGCTGCCGGCAGAGCTTGACGATGAGGAGCTGAGCGCCCGTCTGTATCCGCGCGCCGAGATTGCGCCGCGATATCCGACGCCGGACTTTGCGGCGATCCAGATCGAGCTTGCGCACAAAGGCGCGGCGACGGCAGCTTTTCGATAAGAATCGAGTATCGGGACCGATCGAATCGAAGCTTGCGTCGCCTTACATACCGAGGTGGGCGGATGTTGGTACCTATGTTGGTATAATCTTGTCGCTTATTTCGATATTGTTTTGATTTCAGTAGGTTGTGCGGGGTATTCGATTCCCCCCGGCCCACCATTTGACCTGATCCGATAACATCCGAAAGCATTTAAGAGGTCCACCAAACCCGCATAAAACGCGGGTTTTTTATGCTTTTCGAGGTCTTCCGGACAAGAGCTGTCCTACCGCAGCCTAAAATGTACGCCTCTTAGCTGCCGTTCGCGGTACGCAGGAGTCATTGCGCAAGCACGGGTAGCAGGAACGCGAACGCGCCTCCCAACATGAAGGCAGCCAGCGCGATGCTGTAGACGACTACGCTGAGGCGTCGCAAGCGCTGGCACGAACGGGCGAGCTTAGGATCTGCCGGACAAGGTGCGAGTCGACCCACCCAAAGTGCGATGCCACTTATCGCCAACAGAGCGCCGGCGCTAATAAACACGAGGGGTTTGTGCTCGCTCAACCAGATCAGTTGTGGGATTGCGGTGACGAGGCCTGCCAGCGCCGCGCCGGCACCAATCGCGACGAATACCGCCGGCAGTACGCAGCACACTAGCGTGGCGGAACTTGCGAGTAATGCACCCGCCGCTAGACCCGCATTGCGCGCAAATGGGGGCTTGCTCACGGCTTTCCCGCCTTGAGTCTTGCGCGCACATCAGCGATCGGCGTCTCGGTGCGCGCGATCGCCTTCACGGTGTAGCCCGCACCTTGCAACGCCTTGCGCAGATCCTCATCGGAAATGTCTTGGCCGTCTTTCAGCGCAATTGCGACGAGGCGTTGCTCCAGGTTCACAACAACCTCGGTTGTCGCTGGGAATTTCTTGAGTTTCTTCTCAATGCCTTGTGCGCAAAAGGCGCAGACCAGACCATTGACGGTCATCTCTATCGTGGCAGCGGTACTGATTGCTGCCAGAGCAAGCAGCGTCACAGTCAAACAAACCTGAAAGCACTTCATAGATTCCCCAATTAAAAGTTAAACATCGCCATGGCTTGTAGTTTCCCGGCATTGGTCACCCCGGCCTCGACCCAGGCGCCACCCCTGAAGAGCCGTAGCAGAGCTGCGGTCTCAATGCCAGAATGAAGATTGTCGGTGTAATGGCGCGCCTGGAAGACGAACCAGGTCGCAAGACCCCCGTAATCATGTTTGTAAGGAGCTAGTCCCAGCTGCAGCGTGTCAACGCGGTCCGAGAATTCGGAACTTCGCTGTAAATCCGTTTTTAGAGACGCATACACACGCCGTGTTTCGTAGTCGGCCTGCGCCCCGGCGTTCCCGGTGAGGCTAGATCCGCTAAATGAGTTACCCGTGGCAGATCCGATACCACCCCAGACGAACACGTTGGCCTGTGCGGTATCGAGATTCCAGCGATGGGCGAGCCAGTTCAGGCGCGCATAGGTGATGTGTGCGGTTTTGCCATCCTCATCGCCGGTGAAGTCGACATGTCCGCCGCCGACCGAGTAGTCAAAGCGCGGCGCATAAAAGATTTGAAGCTCCTGCATGGTTCCGGCGCCGTACTCGGCCATCACCGTAGTGCCGTCGGCAAACGCGATCGGCTTTGCGATTGCAGGTGCCGCGATCACGAGCGCGCATGCTCCCAGGTAATATCGAAACATAACCATCTCCAAAGCTCACGGGCAGCGTGAACACACGCGCCTACACGAGCGACTCTTCGAGAGAGGCGCCCAAATGCCGTTGTTTAGACGGACCTTTAAGGGGCTTTAGAGAATGGGTGGACGAATGAGCGGCGAATCGCCGCGGGAGGAGAAGATCACAGTGCGGAATGTCTGGGCTCGCCCTGTACGGCCGTACCAAACCAAGGATGCGGGTGAAACTGTGACGGCTACAGCCGACAGGCAGGCATCCAAGCAGCAACTCGCCGTGTGAAGTCCGCTCGGACAACAACCCTTGTGGGCCACATTTTGACTCTCGGCAAGGGTTTTGCAGTTTGCCATCTGTGGCTCAGCTGCAGCCAAAGCAACCGGCGACCCCTGCAAGCCGAGGGCAAGCATGACGATCAATGCAATTAGCTGGCGCTTCATGAGTTTAAGATAATCCTTGCTACGCGTCGGGGCAATCTGAATACACAGACTTCGAGGAGCGGCAAAAAATAGGGCTGCGCATTAAATCAGGCCGTCATAACCGCAGCCGCCCGCGTTTATGGATGTAGGCCAGCGTCAGTCCTACAACAAATGCCAGCCCCACATTCCACATGGCAAATGCAGCTGTTACGAGTGTGATGAATCGCTCAGCTTTGTGCTTGCTGAAGTCGCACGACCCGAGCGCAAGCTGCGCCCCAGTCAGAAAGAGTATTACGCCAAGCACGGCAGGCGAGAAGACGTTGAATATCGCCCCAATAGACCCGCTAAATCCAAAGGCGAGACACAGCAGGATTGTTCCGAGAATAATCGGCGCGCCGCCCGTGCGCGCCCCGAACGCAACGTGGCCTGCCATGCCGCCCGCGCCATGGCACATGGGTACGCCACCAAAGGCGGCGCCTGCAAGGTTCATCGCACCGGTCGACGTGGCGACAGCGTTCTCAGTTACCGTGCGGTCGGGAAAAAGACGGTTATTCTCCTCCCGGATGGCGATCACCGCGTTGCCGAGCGTCAACGGGAGTTGCGGCAGCGCCAAAAACACCGTTCCTTTCAGCAAGTCGTACCAAGTGATGCCGGAAAAGGCGAAGCTCGGAGTGCGAAATGCGAATCGCGCCGCGGACAATGCCCTCATGGCATCGGGATTTAGAATGGCTCCGCATGCGACGCCGAAGATGAGCAGCAGAAACATCGCCGGGATCGCGCGGTTGGTGAGGAGTAGCAGGGTTCCCACGAGGCCCAGGGCGGCTATAAGCCATCCGCCACTCATCATCTTAATCCCCTCAAGCATGAAACCCATGCCAAGGCCAAGAACAATCCCGACGACGACAAACCGTGGCACTAATCTCGCCACATGGCCGGCTGCACCGGTGAGCCCGAGAACTAGCCAAATAGCGCCGGTGACCAATCCGGCACTATAGATACTCGCTTGTGTAATCACCGCTGTCTGTGCCGCCTGGGTGGCGGCCACCGCACCGATAGCTTTCATGGGCTGAACCGGAAAGGGGGTTCGGTAGTAAAGGCCACAGATGATCATTGCGGCGCCAAAGGTAAACAAGATGCCGAAAGGGTCTACCTTCACCACGGCGATGTAGGCGACCACAAATGGAATTAAGGTACCAAGGTCGCCGAAAGCGCCGGCCCACTCCATGCGATCGAAACGGTTGCCGTTATGCAAAGCGGATGTACTATCGGGCGTCACGTTGCACAATCCTGCGTGAGCGGCGTTCTAAGTGCGTTTGCGATTCTTCTTTGAAACGGGAATTCGCCGGGCGGAAGCGCCGCCTCGGATATTCACCTGTGCCCTGACCTCCCTGAGGTGCTTTTCAGCGACGACATTCAGCTTTCGTTCCACCTCGCGATAACGCTCGATCAAAAGAATGCCAAACGTAGTAACTTCGGCGCCGCCACCGCCGCGACCGCCTACACTGTTGATCGTTGCCGGCAAGTTAAATGACTGATTCAGGCTATCGAGCAAAAGCCAAGCTCGTCGATAGCTGATGCCCATCGAGCGCGCGGCCTCGGAGAGGGAACCGTGGGTGTTGATGCCTTCCAGCAACGCAATCTTTCCCGGACCAATGTTTGAATGTTCTCCGAAATCGATGCGGAATCGAATCAGTGGTGCGTGCTTCATGATTTCTTGCCTGGGCACGGTACGATGCAGAGCGTTATACCAGAAATGTGCAGCGCCTGTGGCAGGACGGGCAGCGCATGAAACCGGCTTAGCCATGTGCGGTCGTGCGCGGTCGCAGTAATGCAGTATGGCGGCGGACCCGCTATTTGTTGCATGTAACAGCTGCGTTGGTGTATATCGGCAGATTGCACGAGGACACTCTAGTCGCGGTCGATCGGCACGCCGCATAACGCCGCCATGTCAGCAATCTCCCGCCTCGCAGCCCTTCTTGCCGGTTCGGCGCGAACCGTCGTCTTCACCGGCGCCGGCATCTCGACAGAATCCGGCATTCCAGATTTCCGTAGCCCGGGCGGCGTCTGGAGCCGGATGAAACCGATCGACTTCGACACATTCATGAACAACGAAGACGCGCGGCGCGAGGCTTGGCAGCGCACCTTTTCCGGGACGGCCGGCTGGGTCGGCGCGAAACCGAATGAAGGTCATTTTGCCATTGCTCGCCTGGTCGACACCGGCAAGGTCGGCCATGTGATCACGCAGAATGTGGACAATCTGCACCAGGATGCGGGCGTGCCCGCGCATCAGGTGATCGAGCTTCATGGCAATGCCGGCTATGCCAAGTGCCTTATTTGCGGGCTGCGACACGAACTGGCGGACTTGCGCGACTCGTTTCTAGAGCAAGGCACAGTGCCAGCCTGCCGCGCGTGCGGCGGCATCGTCAAGTCGGCCACAATCTCGTTCGGTCAGCCTATGCCCGTCGAAGCGATGCGGCGCGCCGAAGCCGCTTCGTGTGACTGCGACCTGTTCATCGTGCTCGGCTCGTCGCTGGTGGTCTATCCCGCTGCGTCACTACCGATGGTCGCAAAGTCGAACGGCGCCGCGCTCGCCATTATCAACCGCGAGCCGACCGAGATGGACGGCAGGGCGGATGTCGTCATCCACGCTGAAATCGGCGCGGTGCTGCGAGAGATAGTGCCCTGATGCGGGCATCTCTAAATCGTTCTGCGCCGACAGCGTCCTCAGGTAGCGAATCGCCAGCGAGTAAGATTCTGCAAGCTCGCCTTCTCTTCGAGGCCGAAGGCCACGCTCGGGCGAACGGCGAAGATGGGTTCTCTTAGTGCGAGGATGTCCTCCTGCATCTTCGACATGTCGTAGTCGTACTTCCGTTGATAAAGTAACAACAGTTCCTTGAGTTGCTCCACGTTGCGGAGCTTCTCGGCGACGCCCTCGACGACCACCGCCTCGTGAGCTTGCTCTGTGCCGATGACGCAGTGGGCGTTGCTCTCGAGATTGCGCGCCTTGCGCGAGCGGCTACCCGTGCTGAAGTAGAACACGCCTCCGTGCCACAGACCCCAGACGACCATCATGTGCGGGCGACCGTCCTGCCGCACGGTAGCGAGCCAGTAGTTGTGACTGCCCTCGAGACGCTGCTCGGCCCAGCTCCAGGGCATGAGCCCATCGGGTCCTTCGGGCAAGCCATAGCCTGGCATGTCGGGCCGGCTGGGTGCCGGCTCCACAGAGGTCGATCGTTCTGTGGGCATGTGCGCTCCTTCGGGGCTTAGGATCAGTCTGCTCCGACTGGTTGTCTATGTTGGCACGGCGGCACCGGATCGACAAAGCCTCGACGCTGGCCTCAACCTAGCGAATCTTGAAAACCAGCAGCGTTCCGGCCTTCGGGACCACCGTTTTGGTCCCTTGTATCCTGTCTATCCCATTTTGGACGCCTTGGGCATCAAGTCCCCAACCGGCCGTTACGGCAATGTACTGCTCGCCATCGACTTCAAAGGACGTGGGAACACCGATCACGCCGGCGGGTGCCGGGAAGCTCCAAAGCTGATCTCCGGTGCGCGCATCGAACGCCCTGAACTCCCGGTCGGGAGTTCCGCCCGCGAATACGATATCTCCGCCTGTCACCAAGAGCGGCGCCCAAAGAATGGTCTTGAAGTTGTGCTGCCACACGCGCTTGCCAGTGTTCAAGTCCCACGCTTGAAGCTCGCCTAGATGATCGGCGGCACCCGTGGAGGTGCGGACGGACCCGAAGATGTCTTCCACTTGATATCCGACATAAAATCCGGCGCTGTCCGGCTTCGGCACCTCCCCCTTGGGGAGAAAGGCACAGATATTGTTGTTCGCTGGGACATAGAGAAGTTTCGTCTGAGGGCTCCATGCCTCAGGTGGCCAGTCCTTACCACCGCCGATGCTCGGGCAGAATTCGACGCCCTGTTTGGCGCCAGGACGTTTAGACTCGTCGACGACCGGTCTTCCCGTCTTGGAGTCAATCGATTTGAACACATTGTTGTTCGAGAACGGAAAGGCGTGGAGAAACTTAAGCTGGCCCTGACTGCGATCGAGAATCCAGAGATATCCGTTACGCCCGGCATGTGTCGCTGTCTTGACTACTTTGCCGTCGATCTCAGTGTCGATCAGCAACGGTGCCGAAACTTCATCCCAGTCCCATGAATCATGCGGTGTGTATTGGTGATAGCTCTTCAATTCACCGGTGTCGATGTCGATCGCCAATGTAGAGTCCGTATACAGGTTGTCGCCCGGACGATTGTCGGCAACCCACGGAGACGGGTTCCCGGTACCCCAGTAGGTAATGTTCGATTCAGGATCAAACACGCCGGTGATCCAGATCGAGCCACCTCCGCGCTTGTATCCATCGCCTTTCCAAGTCGCTCCTCCTCGCTCCTCCGGCGCGGGCACCGTGTAGGTGCGCCAGATCCGCTTGCCTGTCTCGGCGTCGAAGGCGCTTACCGAGCCGCGGACGCCAAATTCTCCACCGGAGTAGCCCGCAAGGATCTTGCCTCGCGCAGCGAGCGGTGCGAGCGTCGCGTAACAGCCTGTCTTGTAGTTATCGATCGGGACCGTCCAGACCTCTCGGCCCGTGACTGCATCCAGGGCCACGAGTTCGCAATCGGTCGTTGCCATGTACACCCGGTCACCATACAAGGCGACGCCGCGATTCGTCGGGTGTAGTTGAAAGAGACCCTCGGGATACTTCTTCACATACCGCCAAAGCTCGACGCCGGTCTTGGCATTGAGTGCAATAAGATTATTTTGAGGTGTGGTGACGAACATCCGCCCATGATTCACGATCGGCGTTGTTTCATGGGCCTCCACCAGGTCCGTGTTGATCGACCAGGCGAGTGATAGCCTCCCAATGTTGGCTGCGGTGATCTGTCTTAAGGGGCTGAAGCCTGAGCCATCATAGGTCCGCCGATACATCAGCCAATCTCCCGATTCCGGATGCTGGAGCCGCTCGTCCGTTACCGTTGGGTAAGGCGCCGATTCGGCATGCAACCCTTGGGTGAGGAACAGCGAAACAAACAGGCTCGACCAAGACTTCAGATACGACACAGTTGATTTCCTTGCGAACATCCTTGCTCTTAGGTAGTTGGTTATCGTTACTCTTGTCTGCGTGTAAGCTCAGTCCTTGGTAAAGGCTTTCGAGGCTGCGACCGTGTCGAGAGCCTCACGAAGCAGTTTGATCTTGCCGTTCTCCGCGTGTAGCACGCCGGCGTACGTCTGCTTGTAGATCTTGCCGGTATCTAGGACCAATGCTTCTACTTGGTATTCGGCCGCCACCTTATCGGGCGTCTGAATGAAGTAGGTCAGATTCTTGAAGCGAAAATCGGGAACCTTCGCGATCATGCCCGTGAGAAGCCGTTCGACTGCAGCCGGGCCTTGAGCATGAGCCTTGACCCACGGCAATTCGAGCACGCCGTCCTCGGCAAACTGAGCCGCCGAGACCTTGGGGGTGCCGACGTTATTCAGATAGGTTTCAAGCAATTCGCTCGCGGACTTCATCTGCCTTTCCTTCACCGGACTGGTTGCCCGTTAAAAATATGCTTAGCCGACCCCGCCTCATTTGATTGCATTTGTTTGCGGCTGCTTGTGCTTTTTGACCCAAGAGAACACTACGGTGCGAACTGGGAGATTCGAAGCCAGCATTGCATTGGCGACTGCGCGCAACGAGCCCTTTGAGTAGTAAGGCGTTAGGCTACCGTTGCAACAGCTCTGTGTTTAGACCCCAATCTGAAGAAGTCTTTTGTCGTACATAGAATAATTAGACCCGCCACCCTCCGTGAGGCCCATGCCTCGAGGGCGTGAACAGCCTGTATTTCTTCGTGCAGGATGGCGGCCGAGGCGGTGGCGCGGGTTTACGGCATCACACCCGTGCTTTTGTTTGAGCCAAAAGGGCCGGGGAAGCCGCAACTGGAGCGGCGATGCGTTCTAGATCTGCCCTCGCCGCCGGCACGCCAGGTGGTTCCTCCGAAACTACCCGTCTGGCTCGACGGTTTGAGCCATCGCCCACGAACCACGGATTAGCGGCGAAGCCCTCCGAAAGGGCATCGAGGAGCGAGCGGACCGCGGGCACCATCCCGCGCCTTGATGGGAACACCGCGTGCACAACGCCAGACCGAGAGCTCAACGACGGCAGCAGCCGAACCAGTGCTCCGCTCGTCAAGTCACCTCTGGCGAGCAATGCGGGCAGACGCGCGACACCCACTCCGCGAAGCGCTGCAAGACGCACGGTGTAAAAGTCGTCGGCGCTCAGTCGAGGGTTGTGAACAAGTTCGGCTGGTCTCGATTCATCGTCGACAAAATGCCACGTATGCTCTCTCCCGAGTGGCCCGGTCGACAGCGTCGGCATGCGGGCGATGTCCGTGAGTGCTTGGGGCTGTCCATAAGCGGCGATAAGCGCGGGACTGCCCACCAGGATCATGTCCGACGGACCGAATGACCGCATCGCCAAGTCGGAATCCTCGAGCGGAGGCAGCCGCACCCGAATCGCGATATCGATGCCCTCATCGACGACGTCGACTCGCCGATTGGTCGCCTCGAGTGCGACCCGAACCTCGGGGTACGCGGCGAGATATCGCACGAGGAGTTCGGCGACGCCGCCTTGAAGCAGGCCCGTGGGGCAGCTGACGCGAACCAGCCCTCGCGGCGAAGACAGCGTTTGGTTGATCGCATCCTTTGCGGCCTCGGCTTCGGCAATCAGCGCGACACAGTGGCGGTGGAGTGTTTTGCCCGCTTCGGTGAGCGAGAATTTGCGCGTCGTGCGATTGAGCAGGCGCACGCCGAGTTCCCTCTCCAGTGCCCCGATCCGACGACTGAGCTTCGAAGTCTGCATGCCGAGCGCCTCGGCAGCAGCAGTGAAGCTGCCGCAATCGACCACCCTGGCAAAGAAGTAGAGGTTATTCAGGTCTTGGAAGGCGTCCATTGGGCATGAGTCTCGCGGAGGGAGGGTCTAATTATTCTATGTACGACAAAAGACTTGTTCAAATTCGGGTCTGAACACAGAGCTGTTGCAACGCTAGCCTCTCCGCTGGGCCTTGGGGGCACCACAAAGGGGTAACCAAAGTGAATGGCGTCAAAGAATATCGGTACTTTGCGGGCGGTGAATGGCGTACGGCTGAACATCACAAGCTGACGGAAGCATCGGTGCCCCTCAGCTCGCGTCGCGAGTTCCTGTGTGCGGCTGCGGCAACCAGCGGTGCCGCGATCTTCTCCGCCGAGTTTGTCCCAGAAACTGCCCGTGCAAGCTCCGACAAGGTCGCGGAACTTGTGCTTCCCCCAGCGACGAAAGCCGTGACACCCTTCAAGGTGTCAGTGCCGCAAAGCGCGATCGACGATCTCAAGCGTCGACTGGCGTCCACGCGGTGGCCGGAGCGGGAAACCGTCGGCGACTGGTCGCAGGGCGTCCCTCTCCAGAAGGCTCAGGCGCTCGTTGCCTACTGGCGCGACAAGTATGACTGGCGCCGCTTTGAGACTCGCATCAACGCCTTCCCGCAATACCGGACCCAGATCGACGGCGTTGGCATTCATTTCATTCACGTGCGCTCCCCTCAGCAGAACGCGCTGCCGATCATTCTCACGCACGGATGGCCGGGATCGGTCGTGGAGTTCATGGAGGTCATCGGCCCGCTCAGCGATCCCGCCCGTTACGGGGGAAGGGCGGAGGACGCGTTCCATGTCGTCGTGCCGTCGCTCCCAGGCTTTGCCTTCTCCGACAAGCCGGTCGAGACGGGTTGGGACGTGAACAGAATCGCTCGCGCTTGGGCCACGCTGATGCCACGCCTTGGCTACGAGCGCTGGGTGGCGCAGGGAGGCGACTGGGGGGCGGGCGTAACGCACGCCCTGGCGCATCAGCGGCCCCCGGGTCTGATCGCGGCCCATGTGAACTGGCAGTTCGTCTTTCCCGAAAAGCTGCCGGAGAATCCCACGCCTGCCGAGCGCAAAGCCATCGACCGCGCGGCGTTGTTCGCCAATGACCAGAGCGGCTATTTCCGCGAACAGGGGACGCGTCCGCAGACCGTTGGCTATCCACTGACAGATTCGGCCGCGGGCCAGGCGCTGTGGATTTACGAGAAGTTCCAATCCTGGACCGATAACCACGGCAGTCCTGAAGATGAGCTTTCCGTCGACGCGATGCTCGACGATATCAGTCTCTACTGGTTCACCGGCACCGCCGCGTCGTCGGCGCGCATCTACTGGGAGAACACCCGCACCGGCAAGGCGGGTCTGTCCAGCGGACGGATCGAACTGCCAATGGCTGCGTCGGTCTTTCCGCACGAGATATTCTGCCCGCCAAAGGCCTGGGCTGAGGCGTTGTGGCCCAACCTGTTCTACTGGAATGAGCTCGACAAGGGCGGCCACTTCGCCGCGTTCGAGCAGCCAAAGCTCTTCACCGAGGAACTGCGGAAGGCCTTCAGGTCACGGCGAAGTTAAGCCGGGGCATGTCAATGGTGAGTTCCTACCCTTCATCCGTGTCGCGCCTAAGACCAGCGGAGTTAGCCGGCGCGCTGTTCTCATCTGTCCTTTGGATGACAGCAGCAGAGGCCGGGCCGTTATCTATTGCACTTCCGGGAGAGCGGGCGTTTCCCGAGAGCATCACCTCGGCGCGCGATGGGAGCCTGTTCGTCGGTCGGCTCGGTGAGGGCGGCATCGTCCGCGCCGATCCACGGACCGGGGCGGCCGCGGTATTCGTCGCGCCGGGCGTAGCCGGCTCGCGGTCGATCGCGGGCGTTTTCGCCGACGACGCCTCCGGGACCCTGTGGGCCTGCTCCAACGATCTGAGCGCGCTGGGCGGCCCCTCGGAGGGGCCCGATCGGGGCGCTGCCCTGAAGGCCTTCGATCTGCGAACCGGCGCCGCCATGCGCAGCGTGCCGCTGCCGGAGCCGCACCCCTTTTGCAATGACATCGCCGTCGATGCGGGCGGCTCGGTCTATGTGACCGACAGCGCAAACCCGACTGTTCTGCGGCTCACCGCGGGAACCTCGAGGTTAGAGGTCTTCGCCACGAACCCGCAGTTCGCGCCGCCGCAGCCGAACAGCGCCGGGCTGGACGGGATCGCCTTCGGCGGCGACGGCGCGCTCTATGTGACGACCTACGCTGCGGGCGGCTTCTTTCGCATCGCGGTTAAAAATGGCCGGGCGGGCCGCGTGATCAAGCTGCAAGGGCGCGCCCTCGGCTTGCCGGACGGGCTACGCCCGCTGGGTCGCAAGAGCTTCCTGCTGGTCGAGGGCGCTGGGACCTTGGACCGGGTCCAGGTCGACGGCGACGGGTTCCGGGCTGCGCCCCTGCGCGCCGGGTTCCGCACGCCAACCTCGGTCACCCGGGTGGGGTCCGTCGCTTGGGTCAGCGAAGGCCAGATGCCGCTCTTCTTCGACCCCGCCCGCAAGGGCCGGTCACCCGCCCTGCCGTTCCGGATCTACGCCGTCCCCTTGAACAAAAGACAATCCCAATGAAGCTTGAAAATGACACACAGGAGAAGACAGAAACATCGCCGCCCCTCGGATCGCGTCGCGAGTTCCTGTGTGCAGCTGCGGCAACTGGTGCTGCCGCGATCTTGTCCGCCGAGTTCGTCGCAGAAACTGCCCGCGCAAGCACCGGCAAGGTCGCGGAACTCGTGCTTCCCCCAGCGACGAAAGCCGTGACGCCGTTCGAGGTCCATGTACCCGAGGCCGCACTGGGGGATCTCAAGAGAAGACTTGCTGATACCCGTTGGCCAAACAAGGAACCGGTAGCGGATTGGTCCCAGGGTGTACCGTTATCCAAAGCGCAGGCGTTCGTCGAGAACTGGCGCACTCGTTACGACTGGCGTCGTGTGGAGCGCTCACTGAATGCGCTGCCACAGTTTCGCACGCAACTTGACGGTCTCGGAGTTCACTTGATTCACGTCCGATCGAAGCACCCCGACGCGCTTCCCATCATTCTCACGCACGGCTGGCCCGGATCGGTCGTTGAGTTTCTGCACGTCATCTCGCCTTTGGTCGATCCGACGGCCCACGGCGGTAAGCCCGCTGATGCCTTTCACGTCGTAATCCCGTCGCTTCCTGGGTTCGGGTTTTCAGACAAACCCACGGAACCGGGGTGGCGCCTTCCGCGCATCGCGAAAGTCTGGGGGGCTCTGATGCAGCGGCTCGGCTACACCCGTTATGTTGCGCAAGGTGGCGACTGGGGAGCCGGTGTGACGACGTGGATGGCCAAGCAGCAACTCCAGGGGCTAGCCGCAATTCACCTGAATCTTCCGGTGCTCTTCCCTCCGCCACCACCGTCCGCCGCAGGATATACGGCTGCGGAACAGGGAGTGCTGGCTCAGCTCGGCAAGTATGCGAGCGACGGCTCAGGTTATGCCGTTATCCAAGGCACCCGACCGCAGACACTGGGATATGGTCTTGCCGACTCACCCGCCGGGCAGGCGATGTGGATCTACGAGAAGTTTAAGGAGTGGACTGACAACCACGGGAATCCCGAAGATGCGCTCGGCATTGATGCGATGCTCGATGACATCAGTCTTTACTGGTTCACCGGCACTGCTGCATCCTCGGCGCGGCTCTATTACGAGAGTTTCGGGAAAGACTTTGTCCGAATGCCGCTCGAGCTGCCAGTAGCGGTCAGCATATTCAGAGGCGATTTTTTCAACCCCCCGAAACCGTGGGGCGAACAGACCTACTCAAAGCTCTTTTACTGGAACGAGGTTCCTAAAGGCGGTCACTTCGCCGCGTTTGAGCAGCCCGAGCTGTTTGTTGCCGAGTTGCGCAAGTGCTTCGCTCAAATGCGTTGACCGGATTGAGCACACCAGTTCAAACAACTGAATCTCAGAAGGAACCGAAGTATGCCAGCATTTACAAAAGTCGGACTCGAAGCGCTTCTCACGCCTGATAATTGCGTGGTTGTGCTGATTGACCACCAGCCGTTCCAGCTCGCGAATGTCAACAGCCACGAACCAACGATGGTGATCAACAATGCCGTTGGTCTTGCCATGACGGCGAAGGCGTACGGCATCCCCACGATCCTGACAACCGTGAACGAAGAGCGTGGCGGCCTGATCTTCAAAGGTATTCAGGACGTCTTTCCAGATCATAAGACCATTAACCGCACCTATATCAACGCCTGGGAAGACAAGCGCGTTGTGGAAGCCGTCAAGAAAACGGGTCGGCAAAAGGTTGTTTTTGCCGCCCTTTGGACGGAGATGTGCTTGGCGATGCCGGCAATCCAGGCGATGGGCGACGGGTACGACGTTTATGTCGTTACGGACGCATCCGGCGGCGTGTCGGTGGAGGCGCACGATATGGCCATCCGTCGCCTCGTCGCGGCGGGCGCCCAACCGATCACCTGGCTGGGGATGGCCGGAGAACTTCAGCGCGATTGGGCCCGTACCCAGTACCTCGCAGACGTCGCCAAGATCTTCGCCGAGCGCGGAGGCGCCACCGGGTCTGTACTCGCGTGGGAAATGCAGCTGCTTCACGCCAGCGAGGTCAAGGGCGGCGCTTAGGCCCACTTCGGAGGACGCACGTCGCTCTCTCTAAACTCGGACAACTCGCACAACTCACCAGCGCCCTCGCTATGCTGAGCCTTACGTCCATACAGGTCAGTGCTGACACATCCGAACGCCCCGCGATTGCGTTCAATCGGTGGGCAGAGGACTGGTCGGTGCTTGCAGACCCCGATGTTCCGCGCGAGTCGCTGGATGAGCTCAAATACATCCCGCTGTCCAATCATGACGCGCGTACATACTTATCCTTTGGCGCCAATATTCGGGAGCGCTTTGAGGTCAATGACACCAACTTCGGCACCGGCGGCAACAAACAGGATTCATACCTGTTAAGTCGGACCGAAGCCCATTTGGATCTGCGGATTCACGGTCAGGTACAAATATTTTTCCAACTGCAGAGCGACATGTCGCCCGGAAAACAACGCCCCTCGCCGGTTGATCAAGACCGTCTCAGCATCGAGCAAGGATTTGTCGCGGACTCGGAACCCTTGGGGGATGGAGTGGTAGCGATCCGGATCGGTCGCCAGGAAAACGGCTTTGACTTGCAACGCTTTCTTTCGGTGCGTGACGGGCCGAATGTGCGCCAATCGTACGATGGGGTCTCTGTCGCCTACACGAGTGGACCTTGGCGCCTCATCGCGCTCTATACGCATCCTGTGCAAAATCGGAATTCGTCTTTGTTTGACGACTACAGCAGTCCGCATCTCTCGTTTGGTCTCGTTCGGATAGAGCGGCAAGTCACCTCGTCATCCTCGCTTTCCGCGTACGTGGGGCAGTTTCGACAGGACGATGCGCAATTTCCGAGCGCAATCGGGAACGAGCGCCGCGACCTCGCGGAGGTTCGCTACGCGGGAGTCAGCGGACGCGTTGATTGGGACGCCGAAGCGATGTCCCAAAACGGAAGAATAGGCGCGCAGGCCATCCGCGCCTGGGCGACAGGGGCTGTTATTGGGCGAACCTTTGGTTCAACTAGCTTGCGGCCGAGAATCAGCCTGCAGTTCGATGCAGCCTCAGGGGACAAAAGCCCGACCGATCATCAACTAAATACGTTCAACCCACTGTTTCCCAGTGGCTACTACTTCACTACTGCGGGTTACACAACCTACGCGAATTTGGTCCATGTCAAGACCGACCTCTCGGTGAACCCGCTGACTAACGTGAAGCTCAGCTCTGGAATCGGCGTCGAATGGCGTGAAACGCTTGCGGATGCAATCTACACGTTGCCGGACGTGCCCGTACCTGCTACCGCCGGCCGAGGCGGCCGTTACGTCGGCACTTATGGCCAGTTCCGAGTGGATTGCGGCCTAACGCCTCACATCGCGATGGCACTCGAAGCCGTGCATTTTTCGGCCGGCGCTACGGTCGTTGCCGTGGGTGGTCACGACACCAATTACTTCGGTGCCGAAGTACGATATGGCTGGTGAGGACGCCCTGGAACGCTTGGTGGGAGGCCTGTCGTGAGCCGCGCCCTCGCCTAGCAACTGCCACGCTTCGATTTCGGATACCATATTGGTATCAATGGGTTCCGGCTGCGCTTTAAGGGCGCGAGCCTAAGAGGCGCGCACCGATTATGACTCGGATTGAGGTTCCGAACCCTGACGGTAGACGTAGGTCTCCCCGCTTCGGTCGTTGGCTCATGATATTGCTGTTGCTGATCGTGGCCGGTGTCGGCTTGTGGACCTGGCTGACGCTCTCCTGGGCCTACTCGGATGGCGAACGGGCGGGCGTGCTGCAAAAATTCTCGCGCCGCGGCTGGATCTGCAAGACCTATGAAGGCGAATTGGCCCAGTTCGTCGTGGCCGGCGTTTCGCCGCAGATTTGGGCATTCAGCGCGCGCGATCCCACAATCGGTGCGCAACTCAACAAAGCCGTCGGACACAAGGTGCAATTGCACTATACCGAGCACGCGGGGATACCGACTTCCTGCTTTGCCGATACCCGCTACTTCGTCGATCGCGTGACCGTGGTCGGCGAAGTGCCCGGCGCGCAATAGGCTGACCATAAGCTCAATACACGTTCAGTGAGCGCGCAGCGAGCGCCCGGTTCCACGCCTCAAGAAAACTGCCGCCGCGAACTGGCGACCTGCTCGGCGATGGTCACCGCGGTGCGCAATGCCAGCAGACCATCCTCACCGGTGACCGGCGGCGCTCGACCCGTCGCAACTGCCTCCAGAAATGCCTGAATTTCCTCTTTCAGCGCGTCGCCCTGCTCGTAAGTGTTCTCTTCGATGGCGACCTGGGGCATGCCGTCCGCGCCAACGCCGGTGCCTTTGCGGATCACGGTCAATATCTTCTGCTGCAGGTCGACGGAAATATAGGCATCGTCCTGAAACAGGCGCAGCTTGCGTTCGGTTTTGAGGCTCACGCGGCTCGCGGTTGCATTCGCGACGCAGCCGTTTGCGAAGCGCAGGCGCGCGTTGGCGATATCGATCTCGTTGGAAAATACGCTGCTGCCGATCGCATCGACCGCCACGACCGGCGCGCGCACGATACTCAAGATCAAATCAATGTCGTGAATCATCAAATCCAGCACGACGTCGACGTCCGTGCCGCGATGCTTGAACGGCGCAAGCCGCGCCGATTCGATGAAACGAGGGACCGTTAGCGTCGGCTGCACCGCCTGTACCGCGGCGTTGAACCGCTCCAGGTGGCCCACCTGCAATATGCGTTTGGCACCGCGCGCGATTTCAATGAGGCTCTGCCCTTCCGCCACCGTCACCGTCATGGGCTTCTCGACCAGCACGCTGGCGCCCGCGTCGAGAAAGGCTTTGGCGACTTCAAAGTGCGAGGGCGTCGGGGTCACGATGCTCACCGCATCCACCGACCCTAGCAATTCGCGATAGTCGGCGTGTGCCGCGACCCCCAACTCGGCCGCAATCGCCGAGCGCGCGGCAAGCGAAGGATCGGCGATGCCCACCAGGCGGGAATTGGGCAAGCTGGCATACTTTTGCGCATGGAATCGGCCCAAGTAGCCGACGCCGATCACCGCAGTGCGCATCAAGGGGGAGCGTCTCGCCGCCACTTGCTCTTTGCGCGGTATTCCTGGCGCATTTGCAAGGTGGCGCCGCCGACGATCGCGCACCCGGCGCCGGCAAGACACAACAGGCCGCGCCATACCGTCCAAAGTCCCGCCGACAGCGACCAGAGCATCATGCCCACCGCCAAAATGGCTCCCACGCTGATGAGAATCCAAGGTTTGGCGTCATACAGTGTCTGAGGTGTCCAGGAGCGCATTGTGGCGATTCTACAGCGGCGGGCGGCCGTGCGGGATTCGTTTACAATCGTATTTATGAGTTTCCTTACCGCACTCAGGCAGTTGGCGAAATCCCGGCCTTGGGCCGTTGAACTCATCGTCGCCGCGGTGGGGCTGCTGATGGGGGTTGCGCTGATGCCGGTGTTGATCTTCCACGCCGGCGCGGCGACCCTGGGTCGCTACGAGGGCGCGAGCGTCGGGCAAATCTATTCCACCCTGTTCACAGGCCTTGCTCAGGGGTCCAGCGCGGCGTGGGTGGTGTTTCTGGGCCCTTATGGCCTGTACGTCTTGAGCAAGCTGCTGCGCAGCTGGTGGCGAGCCAGCGCGAAATTCAACTAACGCGATTCAAGTTTTGTGCGACGCGGACGCTAAATGACAATAAGCGGAACAGGCATTTCGCCGTTCCGATTGGCCGTGGAGTCCAGCGTTTGAATCCCGAGATGGAAGCTTTGCTTCGCTTATCAGTGAATTTCCCGTCGCCGCCGGGAGTGGCGACGCACATCATTGAATTGGCGCAAGATCCCGACATCGAAATGGGCAAGGTCGCGAAGGCGCTGAGCATGGACTCGGCGCTGTCGAGCAAAGTCTTGCGCATCGCAAATTCACCGCTGTATGCGCAGCGGCGCAAGAGCGAAAACTTGAGGCAAGCGCTCGTGGTGCTGGGATTGAATGCCACTCTGACGCTCGCCTTGAGTTTCTCATTGGTGAAGTCTCTGCGTGGCGGCAAATCCAACGGGCTGAATTATAAGTTGTACTGGCGCCGCGCACTGCTGGCGGCCACGGCGGCGCGTGCGCTTGGCGATGTCATGCATCACGCATTGGCTGAAGAGATCTTCCTGGCCGGGCTGCTCCAGGATGTGGGGATGCTCGCGCTCGATCAGGCGGTACCGGAATTGTACCGCGACGGAGAGAAACTGCAGCGCGATCACGCGGCGCTTGCGGAGCACGAAAAGAAGCGCTTGCAAGCCGATCATGCGCACGTCGGCGGCTGGCTGATGCGGACCTGGAATTTGCCGGAGCGCTTGTATCATGCCGTCGCACAAAGCCATCAATTGGAAATGAACTACAGCGCTGATGCAGCACAAATTTTT
>Ga0210394_10003834_pt1 | contig 18219 bp, 16 predicted proteins | sample IncBWC12MmetaG_FD_160121 | JGI IMG/M metagenome (GOLD analysis project Ga0210394, IMG submission 160121) | Forest soil microbial communities from Barre Woods Harvard Forest LTER site, Petersham, Massachusetts, United States - Inc-BW-C-12-M | ecosystem: Environmental > Terrestrial > Soil >... | reverse complement strand
GTCACCATCGACCTTCGCGGCAAATCGGCATTTTCCGACTACATGGTCGTCACCACCGGCCGGGTGAACCGGCACGTCGGCGCGATCGCGGAAAATGTTGCCAAGGGTCTCAAAGAGAGCGGAATCACCAGTCCCCACGTCGAAGGCATGCCCAATTGCGATTGGGTACTGATCGATTCGGGCGACGTGATCGTCCACATCTTCAGACCCGAGGTCCGCGAATTCTACAATCTTGAAAGATTGTGGATGCAGGGTCCGGCGGCAGCGAAGGCGATTTAGCCTCGCGTTCAGGGGTTGGGATCTGACATTGGCCTTCCCGGACCGTGCGCCCGGGAGGATGGGGAATGTCAAACCTGTGCCACGAAGCGCTGTGTAGAGAAGCGCTGTGTAGAGGCGGGTAGCGCGTAGACACCGGCTCAAATCCACGGCAACTTCGCCTGATCATGCGGCTTCTCGTCATTGCCATCGGACGGCTCAAGCAGGGGCCGGAGCGGGAACTCACCGAGCGGTATCGCGAGCGATTCGACGACATCGGCCGCAAGCTCGGATTTCGCGGCCTTGAGATTCAAGAGATTCCGGAGAGCCGCGCGCGAGACGCCGCCTCCAGGATCGCCGCGGAAGCCGCGGCGATTTCGGCGGCAATCCCGCCAAAATCCGTCACGATCGCCCTCGACGAGCGTGGCGACAGCATCGACAGCGACACTTTTGCCCGGAATCTAGGCCGCTGGCGCGACGACCAGGTCGGCAATACTATTTTCTCAATCGGCGGCGCGGACGGACTTTCGCCTGAATTGCGGCGCATGGCACAGTTAAGGATAGCGTTCGGCTCGGCGACCTGGCCGCACCAGATGGTGCGCGTCATGCTTCTCGAACAGATTTACCGCGCCGCGACCATCCTGGCGGGACACCCCTACCACCGCGTTTGAAGCGCGCGACTTTCGCGCAAGGCACGATCGGATTGATGCAACCAGCGTGGAACAATCCCTCCTGCGGCGGCGGCACGCTGACGATGGCCCGCGTCTCGCTTTTATTGTTGTCCGCAGGCCTTGCCTCGGCCGGTGTCTCCGCATCGGCGCAGGTCCCCACCCCCGCGCCGCCGGCGTCCGCCCTGCCGGACGCCATCAAGCAGCGTGAGCAGGAACTCGAAGCCACCCGCGCGCAGCAAAAGAGCGCAACCGAGCTTCAGCAGAAGCTCAAGGCCGAAATCGCCGCAGTCGGCCAGGACCGCAGCAAGCTCAATGCCCAGCTAATCGATATCGCGGCACAGGTTCGAACCATAGAGGCCAGGATCGGTGATGCGGAAGCCAGGCTTCGCCCGCTCGATGTCCGCGAGCAGCAGATCAGGAGCTCGCTCGATTCGCGTCGAACCGAGGTGGTCGAAGTGCTGGCGGCGCTGCAGCGCGCCGGACGCCGGACGCCACCGGCGCTCCTGGTCAGACCGGAAGATGCGCTGCTGTCGCTGCGAACCGCCATATTGCTCGGATCCGTCGTGCCTGAATTGCGCGCCCGCGCCGAATTGCTCGCCAACGACCTCACCGAACTCGTCAACGTTCGCAAGGCGATTTCCTCGGAGCGCGATCGCTTGGCCTCCGACCGCGACAAATTGAGAGACGATCAGACGCGCCTTGCCGCCCTTGTCGACGAGCGCCAGCGAAAGCAGAGCGGGATCGAGAAGGATCTGGAGGCGGAGGGCGCGCGCGCCATCGCCCTCTCCAAGCAGGTCGACAGCCTGCAGGGCCTGATCGGCAAACTGGAGCAGGACTTGAAGAGCGCGGCGAAAGCCGCCGCCGCGGCCAGCCTGCAGGGGACGCCGAACAGCGCCGACGGCCAGCCCAATCTGGGCGGGCTGAAGAACCCGGCCCGTTTGAGCCCGGCGATAGCGTTCGCGTCTGCCAAGGGTTTGCTTGCTCTTCCGGTTAATGGCGTCAAAATTCGTGAATTTGGCGGTTCCGACGGCGCCGGTGGCGCCGAAAAGGGCATTTCTTTGGCAACTCGGGCCGGCGCACAGGTCACAACCCCGTGTGATGGCTGGGTCGTTTACGCTGGTCCCTTCCGCAGCTACGGACAACTCTTGATCCTCAATGCCGGTGGCGGGTATCATGTCCTGATCGCCGGAGTGGGGCGCATTTCGGTTAACATCGGCCAGTTTGTACTTACGGGGGAGCCGGTCGCGACCATGGGAACGACATCCCAGGTTGCTTCGATCCTGGCAACCAATGCTAGCCAGCCCGTGCTCTATATCGAGTTCCGTAAGGACGGCACTCCCATTGATCCAGGCCCATGGTGGGCCGCAAATGAAGGCGAAAAGGTTCGCGGATGATGCGCAAGACTTCTCTCATTCTACTCAGCGCCGCCACCGGCGCGGCTTTGACGCTCTTCGTGACCCAGCCGCGTGCGGTGACGATGGGATCGAGCGCGCGGGCCTCGACTTCCGATACCTACCGCCAGCTCAACCTGTTCGGCGACGTGTTCGAGCGGGTGCGCAGCGACTATGTCGAGAAGCCTGACGACAGCAAGCTCGTCGAATCCGCGATCAGCGGCATGCTGAGCGGCCTTGATCCGCACTCCAGCTACATGGACGCCAAGAGCTTCCGCGACATGCAGGTGCAGACCCGCGGCGAATTCGGCGGCCTCGGCATCGAGGTCACGATGGAAGACGGCCTGATCAAGGTGGTGTCGCCGATCGACGAGACCCCGGCTTCCAAGGCCGGCATCCTTGCCAACGACATCATCACCATGCTCGACGATGAACAGGTGCAGGGCCTCACGCTCAACCAGGCCGTCGAGAAGATGCGCGGTCCCGTCAACACCAAGATCCGCTTGAAGGTCATTCGCAAGGGATTGGACAATCCGCTCGACGTCACGCTGGTGCGCGACAACATTCGCGTGCGCTCGGTGCGCGCGCATGTGGAAGGCGACGATCTCGGCTACATCCGCATCACCACCTTCAACGAGCAGACCACCGAAGGGCTCAAGCGCGAGATCAACAATCTCAACAACCAGCTCGGCGACAAGCTGAAGGGCTTCATCATCGATCTGCGCAATAATCCCGGCGGCCTCCTCGAAGAGGCGGTGACGGTCTCCGATGCGTTCCTCGAACGTGGCGAAATCGTCTCGACCCGCGGACGCAACGCCGAGGAAACCCAGCGCCGTTCGGCACGCCCGGGCGATCTCACCAAGGGCAAGCCGCTGATCGTTCTGATCAACGGCGGCTCGGCATCGGCTTCCGAAATCGTCGCGGGCGCATTGCAGGACCACAAGCGCGCGACGCTGGTCGGCACGCGTTCGTTCGGCAAAGGCTCGGTGCAGACCATCATACCGCTTGGCGCCGGCAACGGCGCGCTGCGGTTGACCACGGCGCGCTACTACACGCCGTCAGGCAAGTCGATTCAGGCCAAGGGCATCGTGCCCGACATCGAGGTGTTGCAGGACGTGCCGGATGAACTGAAGGCGCGCACTGATACCAAGGGCGAAGCCTCGCTGCGCGGTCACTTGAAGAACGACGGCGACGAGAAGACCGGCTCGCAATCCTACGTGCCGCCGGACACCAAGAATGACAAGGCGCTGAAGATGGCGGCCGATCTGCTGCATGGCGTGAAGGTCAACGCCAGCGCGCCGGCGACCACCGACAAGGCGTCCGTGGAAAAGCCTTCCAACAAGGAAGACAACTGATCCCGCGGTTTGGATATTTCTTCGGAAAAGGGCGGCCGGATGGCCGCCCTTTTTGTTGAAAAACCCGATTATCGGCCCCGCGCGCGGTGGATTAGGCCGGGGTTCCACCCTGCCTGGGCCTTGTATGGCCGTGGTATCTTCGGCCCGGTGATTCGGGGAGTTTGATGGCAGAGGCGGCTGACGATCTGAGCGCTCCGCTTGGACGGGATAGTGCGCGCGGCAAGCGCCGCCTTCGGCTGCCTTTTACGCCAATCCAGGCCCTGGCGGTGGTGCTGGGCCTGTTTCTGGCGGCCTTTGCCGGTTATGCCCTCTTCAACGATGACCCGCTCGGCGGCGAACCCCTGACGCGAATCGCGATCGGACCCTTGTCGGGAGAGGACAAGGCGGGCGAAAAATCCACCGAGAAAGCCGCGATGGCCCATGGCGCCGCCGCGCCTGCCGCAAATCCCGCCAGGGATTCCGGCAAGGCCGGCACCGCCGCGGAGCAACGGACGGTCACCATCATCGACGGCTCCAGCGGTGCGCGCCACGATGTGACGATTGCAGGCGAGGCTACGGAAAAAAATGCGACTGAGATTCCCGGCGTGATGCCCGGGATCGATTCGCGCCTTCTTGAGAAATCCCGCTACGGCATGATCCCGGTGGCTTCCGACGGATTGAAGCCCTTCACCGCCTATGCCGCCGACGCCGACCGGGCCAAGGCCGCGAAGATGCCGGTGATCGCAATCGTCGTGGGTGGCCTTGGCGTGGGCGCCGCCAAGACCGTCGATGCCATCCTGAAGCTTCCGGCCGCGGTGACGTTGGCGTTTACTCCCTATGGATCGGATCCGGCCAAGCTCACTGAGCGGGCCCGCGCGCAGCACCACGAGATTCTCCTGCAGATCCCAATGGAACCCTATGACTATCCCGACAACGATCCGGGACCGCAGACCCTGATGACCACGCTTGCGGCTGAACAGAATATCGATCGCCTGTACTGGCACCTCAGCCGCTTCCAGGGTTATGCCGGAATTGCCAATTTCATGGGCGCCCGCTTTGTGGCGACGGATACCGCGATGGTGCCGATCGTGCGCGAGGCCGCCAAACGCGGCCTCGGCTATTTCGACGATGGATTGGCGCGCAGCGTCGCCCCTTCGCTGGCGGCCGCCCAGGCGATGCCGTTCGCCAAGGCGGACGTCGTCATCGATGCGGTACCGAGTCTTGGAGAAATCGACCGCGCTCTGGCCAAACTCGAGAGTTTGGCCAAGGAACGCGGGATTGCGGTCGGCGTCGCCTCGGCGTTGCCGGTTTCGATCGAACGGATCAGCGTCTGGACCAGGGCGCTGGAGAGCCGTGGTATCATGCTTGTGCCATTGACAACCGCGATGCTGAAATCAAGATCAGGCTAAAGGTACAGTTCCCCGCGGTGTGGCCACGTGTGAGGCTTTGACAGAATGGCGCGTTATGAAGATCTGCCCTATCGAACGTGCGTCGGCATGATGCTGATCAACGCAGCTGGGCTCGTCTTCATCGGTCGTCGCGCCGGCGGCATCGAGCATGTCGATGAGTCCCATGTCTGGCAGATGCCGCAAGGTGGCGTCGATCCCGGCGAAGATACCTGGGCTGCCGCCAAGCGTGAACTCTACGAGGAAACCAGCGTCCGCTCCGTCGAGAAGCTCGGCGAGGTCGCCGACTGGCTGATCTACGATATTCCGCGCACCATTGCCGGCCGCGCCTGGAAGGGCCGCTATCGCGGCCAGCGGCAGAAGTGGTACGCCGTTCGCTTCACGGGTGAAGATCGCGAGATCAATGTCGCAAGCCCCGGCGGCGGTGGCCACAAGGCCGAGTTCATCGGCTGGCGCTGGGAGCCGATGAAGAATCTCCCCGATCTGATCGTTCCCTTCAAGCGCCCGGTCTACGAGCGCGTGGTCAAGGAATTCGCCAAGCTCTCAGGCAGCTGAAGGTGCCAGTCTTCCCGGTAAACACTGTCGGCGCCATCAGTGTGAATGATCGTCCATGACAAAACCCTATCGTCCCAATGTCGGCGTGGCGCTTTTCAATGCCGCCGGTCGGGTCCTGATCGGGCGGCGATTTAGGGACGACGGCCCGGAAATCATTCTTCCCGGCCTTGAATGGCAAATGCCGCAAGGCGGCATCGACGCCGATGAAAATCCGCGCGAAGCGGTGATGCGCGAGCTTTGGGAAGAGACCGGCGTGGTGAGCGCCGCCTATCTCGGCGAGACCGATTGGCTCGCTTACGAGTTTCCGCCTTACGATGGCCCGCCGCATCGGCTCGCGAAATTCCGCGGCCAGCGGCAGAAGTGGTTCGCGCTGCGCTTTACCGGCCCAGAGCAGGAAATCGACCCGCTGACCTCGCGCAACGGCCAACCGCCGGAATTCGACCAATGGCGATGGGAACGGCTCGATGGTGTCGCCGATCTTGTGGTGCCGTTCCGGCGCGAGGTGTATCGCACGGTGGCGCGGCATTTTGCGAAGTTTGCGAATAGCGAATAGTTAGAAGGAGAACGAGCCGCGTGAACTATTCGCTACTCACTATTCGCTATTCGCTACTCGCCCCTCGTCAGTGCATTGCCGTGGTGTTGAGCTCGTGCTGGATGCTCTTGTAGTGATCGAGCCTCTCGATCGCATGGTCGAACTCTGAGCCTTCCTTTTCGGAAAGCTTGGCCTCCATGTCGGAGATCGTCTCGGCAAACTCCGCCCGGTCCAACTCTTCGAGCGAGGTGGCGACATCGGCGAGCACCGTGAGCCCCTTCTCGGAGACTTCCGCAACGCCGCCGAGCACAATGATCTTCTGCTTGGTGGCCCCGGTGATGACCGTCAGGATGCCCGGCCTGATCGCGGCCACGACCGGCGCGTGTCCGGCGAGCACGCCGAAATCACCCTCAACGCCCGGGACATCGACCTGATCGACCTCGCCCGCGAAGGCGAGCTTTTCAGGCGAGACGAGATCGAAGTGAAAGGTCGCCATTGTTCTCTCTGCTCTCTTCGCTGTCACCCGCGGGCCTGACCCGCGGGTCCATCAGATTAAAACACTTCTCTTTCGATGGATCGCCGGATCAAGTCCGGCGATGACGACATCAAAGCTTACGCCGCTTCCGCGAGCTTCTTGCCCTTTTCGACCGCCTCTTCGATGGTGCCGACCATGTAGAAGGCAGCCTCCGGCAGGTGGTCGTACTTGCCTTCGCACAGGTCGCGGAAACCCTTGATGGTGTCGGCGAGGTCGACGAACTTGCCCGGCGAGCCGGTGAAGACTTCGGCGACGTGGAAGGGCTGCGACAGGAAGCGCTCGACCTTGCGGGCGCGCGCCACCGTGATCTTGTCCTCTTCCGACAATTCATCCATGCCGAGAATGGCGATGATGTCCTGCAGCGACTTATATTTCTGCAGCACCTGCTGCACCAGGCGCGCGGTGGTGTAGTGCTCCTCACCGACGACCAGAGGGGAGAGCAGGCGCGAGGTCGAGTCGAGCGGATCCACCGCGGGGTAGATGCCCTTTTCCGAGATGGCGCGCGACAGCACGGTGGTGGCATCCAAGTGAGCGAAGGAGGCTGCGGGCGCGGGGTCGGTCAAGTCGTCGGCCGGCACGAAAATCGCCTGCACCGAAGTGATCGAGCCCTTGCTGGTGGTGGTGATGCGCTCCTGCAGCGCGCCCATGTCGGTCGCAAGGGTCGGCTGATAGCCCACGGCGGAAGGAATACGCCCGAGCAGCGCCGACATTTCAGAGCCCGCTTGCGTGAAGCGGAAGATGTTGTCGACGAAGAACAGCACGTCCTGGCCCTGATCACGGAAGTGCTCGGCGACCGTCAGGCCAGTGAGGCCGACGCGGGCGCGCGCGCCCGGCGGCTCGTTCATCTGGCCGAACACCAGCGCGCATTTCGACTTCACGCTCGGATCGGGATTGTGCGGGTCGGCGTTGACCTTGGATTCGATGAACTCGTGATAGAGGTCGTTGCCTTCGCGGGTGCGTTCGCCGACGCCGGCGAACACCGAGTAACCGCCATGCGCCTTGGCGACGTTGTTGATGAGCTCCTGAATCAGCACGGTCTTGCCGACGCCGGCGCCGCCGAACAGGCCAACCTTGCCGCCCTTGGCGTAAGGCGCGAGCAGGTCCACCACCTTGATGCCGGTGACGAGAATTTCGGCTTCCGTGGACTGGTCGGTATAGAGCGGCGCTTCCTGGTGGATTGCGCGCATGCCCTCGGCGACGACGGGGCCCGCTTCGTCGATCGGCTCGCCGATGACGTTGATGATGCGCCCGAGCGTGCCGGCACCCACCGGCACCATGATCGGCGCGCCGGTGTCGGCAACCTCCTGGCCGCGGACCAGACCCTCGGTCGTGTCCATGGCGATGGTGCGCACGGTGGATTCGCCGAGATGCTGGGCAACTTCCAGCACCAGGCGGTTGCCGGCGTTCTTGGTTTCCAGCGAATTGAGAATTGCCGGCAGATGACCTTCGAACTGGACGTCGACGACGGCGCCGATGACTTGCGTGATGCGACCGGTCTGATTGGCTTGTGTGGCCATTAAACTCTCTCCTTCGAATTCCTGAAACCTTAAAGCAGCCGTCGTGATCGTCAGCTCGCCTCGGCGCCCGAAATGATTTCGATCAGTTCCTTGGTGATCATCGCCTGACGGGTGCGGTTGTAGATCAATGTCTGCTTGCGGATCATGTCGCCGGCGTTGCGGGTAGCGTTGTCCATCGCGCTCATCTGGGCTCCGTAGAACGAGGCGTTGTTCTCCAGAAGCGCGCGGAAAGCCTGCACCGCGATGTTGCGCGGCAAAAGCCGGGACAGAATTTCGTCTTCCTCCGGCTCGTACTCATAGCTGACCGCCGGAGCTGCATTCGCCGCGGGCGCTTCCACGACCAGCGGGATGATCTGCTGCGCGGTCGGGATCTGGGCGATCACCGAGCGGAAGCGCGAATAGAACAGCGTGCAGACGTCGAATTCGTCGTTGTTGAACCGCGCGATGATCTTCTTGGCGATGCCTTCGGCGTTGATAAAACCAAGCTGGCGAACCGAGCGCAGCTCGACGCTTTCCACGATCTGCTTTTCGAAAGTGCGGCGAAGCTGTTCCAGTCCCTTGCGGCCGACGCAGAAGAACTTGACCTCTTTGCCCTGGGCAATCAACTTTTGCGCGTGCTCGCGGGCGAGCCGCACGATCGACGAATTGAAGGCGCCGCAAAGACCGCGCTCGCCGGTGCAGACCAAAAGCAGATGCACCTGATCCTTGCCGGTTCCGGCAAGCAGCGTCGGCGCGCTGGGCGAGCCCGCGGCAGCCTTGGCAATATCGGAAATCACCGCATCCATCTTTTCGGCGTAGGGACGTGCGGCTTCGGCGGCGGTTTGCGCCCGGCGCAGCTTGGATGCCGCGACCATCTGCATCGCCTTGGTGATCTTCTGCGTCGCCTTGGTCGAGGCGATGCGGACCCGCATGTCTTTAAGTGAAGCCATTCTCAGTTCACCCCGGCGATCCGATCCAGATCCGACCGCAAGCCCTCTCTCTCGTCATGCCCGGCCTCGTGCCGGGCATCCACGTCTTAAATTGTCCGACCACGTCCAAGACGTGGATGCGTAGGAACTCGTTTCCCGAGTTCCGTTCTTTTCTTATTTTGCGTAAGTCGGGTAAACCCGACTTACGCTGACAGGCCCGGCCATGACGGCACTTATGCCAGCGTCTTAATGAAACCCTCGACCACGCTCTTCAGCTTGGCCGCGCTATCGTCGGAAAGATCGCGGCTGTCGCGGATGGCGTTGAGGATCTCGACATTCTTGCCCCGCAACGTCGAGAGCAGCCCGTCCTCGAACGCCCGCACCTTGCTGAGCGGAAGCGCATCGAGATAGCCGTTGGTGCCGGCCCAGATCACGCAGACCTGCTCTTCCATCTTCAACGGCGAGAATTGCGGCTGCTTGAGGAGTTCGGTCAGGCGCGAGCCGCGGTTGAGCAGGCGCTGGGTCGAAGCATCGAGGTCGGAGCCGAACTGCGCGAACGCCGCCATTTCGCGGTATTGCGCCAGCTCCCCCTTGATCTTGCCGGCGACCTTTTTCATCGCCTTGGTCTGCGCCGACGATCCGACGCGCGACACCGACAGACCGACGTTCACCGCAGGCCGGATGCCCTGGAAGAACAGGTCGGTTTCGAGGAAGATCTGGCCGTCGGTAATCGAAATCACGTTGGTCGGAATGTAGGCCGCGACGTCGTTGGCCTGGGTTTCGATCACCGGGAGCGCGGTGAGCGAACCCGAGCCCTGGTCCTTGTTGAGCTTGGCGGCGCGCTCCAGCAGCCGCGAATGCAGATAGAACACGTCGCCGGGATAGGCTTCGCGGCCCGGCGGGCGGCGCAGCAGCAGCGACATCTGGCGATAGGCGACGGCCTGCTTGGACAAGTCGTCATAGATGATGACCGCGTGCATGCCGTTGTCGCGGAAATACTCACCCATGGTGCAGCCGGTGAACGGCGCGATGTACTGCATCGGTGCCGGATCGGAAGCGGTCGCCGCGACGATGATCGAATATTCCAGCGCGCCCTGCTCTTCCAGCACCTTGACGAACTGCGCAACGGTGGAGCGCTTCTGCCCGATCGCGACGTAGACGCAATAAAGCTTGATGTTTTCGTCCGGCTGCGCGTTGAGCGGCTTCTGATTGAGGATGGTGTCGAGCGCGATCGCGGTCTTGCCGGTCTGACGGTCGCCGATGATCAGCTCGCGCTGGCCGCGGCCGATCGGAATCAGCGCATCGATGGCCTTCAACCCGGTCGCCATCGGCTCGTTGACCGATTTGCGCGGAATGATGCCGGGCGCCTTGACGTCGACGCGCATGCGCTTGTCGGCCTTGATCGGACCCTTGCCGTCGATCGGATTGCCGAGCGCATCGACGACGCGGCCGAGCAGGCCCTTGCCGACCGGCGTATCGACGATCGCGCGGGTGCGCTTGACGGTCTGGCCTTCCTTGATCTCGCGGTCGGCGCCGAAAATCACGATGCCGACGTTGTCGGTCTCTAAGTTCAGCGCCATGCCGCGCGTGCCGTTCTCGAACTCGACCATTTCGCCGGCCTGAACGTTGTCGAGGCCGAAGACGCGGGCAATGCCGTCGCCGACGGACAACACCTGTCCGACTTCGGAGACCTCGGCCTCCTGGCCGAAATTCTTGATCTGGTCCTTGAGGATCGCGGAAATTTCCGCGGCGCGGATGTCCATCAGCCTGCCTCTTTCATCGCGTGCTTGATCGAATTGAGTTTGGTGCGAAGCGAACTATCCACCATGCGGCTGCCGAGTTTCACAACAAGGCCACCGATGATCGACGGGTCGACTTTCACGTCGAGAGAAACGTCCTTTCCCGTCACCGACTTCAGCGCGGCCTTGAGGGCGTCGAGATTCTTGTCGCTGAGCTTCTCGGCCACCGTGATATCGGCGGTCGCCTCGCCCTTGAATTTCGCCACCAGCGCGCGGAACGCGCGGATCACCTGATCAACGGCGAACAGCCGCCGATTGGCGGTGAGGACTTTCAGGAAATTGGCGGAAATGCCGGAAATGCCGGCCTTGTCGAGCACCGCCGACAGCGCCTTTGATTGCACATCGGAGGAAAAAACCGGACTGCGGACGAGGCGTTTCAGGTCGGCACTGTCCAAACGCATCGCATCGAAGCGCTCGAGATCGGCCTTGACGGCATCGATGGATTTTTCGTCGCGCGCCAACTCGAACAGGGCCGTTGCATAACGACCGGACACTCCCGAAACGGACGGATTTTCAGCCACGAGCGCGCTCTTATTGCTGTCAAACTCGCAAGGGAAAAACCGTCGCCAAAATGCGGCGCCTAGCGATCCAAGCCCTTGGAGTTCAAGCGGGACTTCGATTTTCGACCGGCGCAGGAAGTGCCGGGACCGTTAAAATCGCGGCTTTGCTAACATAGCAAGAGCGCAGGTGCAACATGACGGCGGCCGCGGGCGATGCCTTGTCGCATGCACAGTTTGGGCGCCTGAGCGCTGCCTTCAGAAGCTCGCCGCATCGGATTCCTCGCAAGCGCTACCGGCCACGCCGAGGCGGGTTAGCCCCGACAACGAACTTCGTTCCACGCCCTGAACGCATGGCGGCATGAGCAATCCGAGGGAACGGCCAATGCGCCCAAGCCATTCCATGTGCGCATTACTTGATCAAACCTCGGCGACTCCGCCGATGACTTTGCTCGTCAGTATTTCCAAGTATTGGAATGGTTAATAATTTATTAAACTGCAAGGTTACGGAACCTTCAGCGACTATGTGTATTCGGTAACAAGATGTTTCAGCCAAAGATAAAGCAACCCACTGCCCCTTTTATGCCTTATTAGACCACCAAACGGCACCCTCTTCAGAATGGAGCGGGGGTTCCACTTGCCGCATATGTGGCAATACTACATTGAGGGACTGATATTATGCTGAACTTTAACAAGCAGGCACTCGGGAAAGTAACCCGGTCGCGCACGGCACTCGCTATTTTCGCCGCAACTGTTCTCACCGGGGGTACTGCCTCCGAGGCCTCGGCCAGGTCCTACCGCCACCACGGCCACCACCACCATCATCACCACGCCCACGACGCTCTTACCAATAACGGCGGCCGGTCCTGGCGGGAAACCAACGCGGCGATCGCCCCGTCTTCGGGGTCGGGACGGAGTTTTTCGGGGATGGCCTCCTTCTACGGCAACGAGGCCGGCAGCCAGACCGCCTCCGGCCAGCGTTTCAACCAGAACGCCATGACCGCGGCCCATCGTACCCTGCCGTTCGGCACCAAACTGCGGGTCACCCATGGCGGCCAGAGCGTCATCGTGACCATCAACGACCGCGGCCCGTTCGTTCGCGGCCGGGTGCTCGACCTGTCCACGGGCGCTGCCCGCGCCATCGGCCTGACGAGCGCCGGCGTTGGCCAGGTCGTTGCTGAGGTCATGTAACCAACGCAGAACTTTTTTTGTGCGCTGAAAAGGCCTGCCGTCAGCAAGGGCGGCAGGCCTTTTGTTTTGCAAGGCGTAGTATCAGTCACCCGTCATTGCGAGCGGAGCGAAGCAATCCATCTCACCGCACGTACCGACGCATGGATTGCTTCGGAGCTCACGCTCCTCGCAATGACGGAGGATGCAAACGTCTGCCTGTGGCCGAACTACAAGAAACTCTGCGGATCGACGTCGACCTCGAGCTTGAGGTTGCCCTTGGTCTTCGGGCCGCTAGCGAGCCACTCGCGCAAATATTCCGACAGATCGACGTTGCGCTGCGACTTCACCAGAACGCGGAAACGATAACGCCCCTTGATGACCGCAAGCGGGGCCTCGGCGGGGCCCAGCACCTTGATCCGCTCATCGATCGGCGCGACGGCTACGAGCTTGCGCGCAAAGCCTTCCGCGGTGGGACGATCGCCGGCGGAGACGACCAGGCTCGCCAGCCGCCCGAACGGCGGATAGCCAGTGCGCTCGCGGGAATCGATTTCGCTGGCATAGAACGCTTCACGGTCGCAAGCCACCAGCGCCTTCATCACGGGGTGTTCTACTTGATGCGTCTGCAGATACCCGACACCCCTGCCCTGATCGCGCCCGGCGCGGCCGATCACCTGGTTGAGCAACTGCCAGGTGCGCTCGGCGGCGCGCGGATCGCCGTTGCTCAAGCCGAGATCGGCGTCCACCACTCCGACCAGATTGAGCCGCGGAAAATGATGCCCCTTGGCCACCAATTGGGTGCCGATGATGATGTCGACGCGGCCTTCGGCGATCTCATTCAGTTCGCTGCGCATGGTCTCGATCGAGGTGATGAGATCGCTCGAAAGCACCATGGAGCGCGCATCGGGAAACAGGCCGGCCACTTCCTCCTGCAAGCGCTCGACGCCGGGGCCGACCGCGACAAGCGACTCCTCCGCCGCGCAATTCGGGCAGGTATGCGGGCGCGGCATCGAGAAGCCGCAATGATGGCAAACCAGCCGCTGGCGAAAACGATGATCGACCAGCCAGGCATCGCAGACCGTGCAGGCAAAGCGGTGACCGCAGGCGCGGCATAACGTCAACGGTGCGTAGCCGCGGCGATTGAGAAACAGCAAGGCCTGCTCGCGCCGCTCGATCGCGAAACGAATCTGCTCGGCGAGAAACGGCGAGATGAAACGGCCGCGCGGCGGGGCCTCGCGTCTAAGGTCGATCGCCTCGATATGCGGCATGTGCGCCCCGCCGAACCGCGCCGGCAGCACGATGCGCTGATAGCGGCCCTTGCGGGCGTTGACCTCGGTCTCCACCGACGGCGTAGCCGAAGCCAGCACGATCGGGATTTTGGCGATATGCGCGCGCACCACCGCCATGTCGCGGGCGTGGTAATGCGCGCCATCGTCCTGTTTGTAGGCCTGGTCGTGCTCTTCATCCACCACGATGAGACCGAGATCGGCGTAGGGCAGAAACAGCGCCGAGCGCGCGCCCACCACGACCGGCGCTTCGCCCGAGGCGACCGCGGCCCAGTTGCGTTGCCGGGTGCGCGGGGTCAGTTCGGAATGCCATTCCAGCGGCCGCACGCCAAAGCGCCGCGCGAAGCGATCGAGGAACTGACCGGTGAGCGCAATCTCCGGCATCAGGATCAGCGACTGCTTGCCGCGACGGATCACTTCCGCAATCGCCTCGAAATAGACTTCGGTCTTGCCCGAGCCGGTGACGCCATCGAGCAACGCGACGTGGAAAGTGCCGTTCGCCGCGAGCGCGCGTATGGCATCGACCGCGGTGCGCTGCTGGCGCGAGAACTCGGGGATTTCGAAGGACGGATCGGGCGCCGGCGGCGCGGGTGCTCGCGGCATGGCTTCGACGGCAAGCGTGCCTTCGTCGACAAGTCCGTCGACGACACCGGCGCTGACGCCGGCCTCCCTTGCGGCTTCCGACTTGCCGTGCAAGAGGCCATCGGACAATAGCTCGATCAATCGCCGCCGCGCCGGCGTCATGCGCTGCGGCGGCGGACCTGCCAGACGTACGCCCGTCCGCACCCGCTCGGGGCCGAGATCCTCGCCCATGCGCAGGCACATCCGAAGCACCATGCCGCGGGCCGACAGCGTGTAGTTGGCGACCCAGTCGACAAGCGCGCGCAATTCCGGCTTCAGCGGCGGCACGTCGAGCTTCTCGCCGACATCCTTCAGGCGATTGTGCAGACGCGGGTCGGGCTTGGCATTCTCGGCCCATACCACGCCGACTACCTCGCGCGGCCCGAGCGGGACACACACCACATCGCCGGCTTTAAGTTCGAGCCCCCGCGGTACGCGATAGGAATAGGCCCGGTCGAGCGCAACAGGCACCAGCACGTCGACGACGCCCGTCGATGATACGGATGAGGTTTGGTCGCGCGGGGCGTGGTCCATCGGGGGAATCGGTTTTCTCACAGGGAGGCTAACGCCACGGCGCCGCCTTAGCGAACGGTAAACGAAGAAGGTGCGATATAATCAGGAGAATCACCGCGTCCATAGCCCAAGCGCCATAGCCCAAACTCCATGGCCCAAACGCCATAGCCGAAGTGCATTAGCCATGACCCGGCCAGATCAGGCGGAAGCAGCCAGCGACCTCGACTACGCGGATCAATCGATCGCGCGCGAGACGGTGCGTTGGCTGGCGCATCTGCGCACCGAGCGGCGCTTGTCGCCGAAGACCTCCGAGGCCTATGCCCGCGACCTCCGCCAGTTCCTGAAATTTTTGAGCGAACATTGGGGAAAGCGCGTGACACTGGCCGGCTTCTCCGCCCTTGAGGCCAGCGACGTCAGGGCCTTCATGGCCAACCGGCGTGCCGCCAAGATCGGTAGCCGCTCGCTGATGCGTGCGCTTGCAGGCCTTCGCTCATTCGGACGCTTCCTCGAGCGCGAAGGCAGCGGCAAGGTCGGCGCGTTGTCGGCGATCCGCGCCCCCAAGATCGGCAAGAGCCTGCCCAAGCCGTTGCCGATGGCAGCCGCCAAGCGTCTTGCCGACGCCGACGAACGCGCGGGCGAAGACCGCGACCCGTGGATATGGGCGCGCGACGCCGCCGTGATGGCGCTGCTCTATGGCTCGGGCCTGCGCATCTCCGAAGCGCTGGGGCTGAAGCGCCGCGACGTGCCTCTGCCCGGCGCGGGCGACGTGATCGTCGTCACCGGCAAGGGCAACAAGACGCGGATGGTGCCGGTGCTCCAGAACGTCCTCGCATTGATCCAGGATTATATAGCGATGTGCCCGCATCCATTGCCCGCGGAGGGCCCGGTTTTCGTCGGCGCCCGCGGTGGACCGCTGAGCCCCCGCATCATTCAGCTCACCATGGCGCGGCTGCGCGGCGCGCTCGGTCTGCCCGACAGCGCAACGCCGCATGCGCTGCGGCATTCCTTTGCCACCCATCTGTTGTCGCGCGGCGGGGACCTGCGCGCGATCCAGGAACTGCTCGGCCACGCCTCGCTATCCACAACCCAGATCTACACCGGGATCGACAGCGAGCGGCTTCTCGAAGTGTACCGGAGCGCGCATCCGCGCGCCTGAACCCTTGCACTCGCCATATTGTTCGGCCATCGTCGCTTCTCTGGACAGGGGAGAAGAATCATGAGCGCGCAAGAAAGCATGGAACACGCCGAGCACGCCGAACATGCATCCAGCGAAAACAGGAAGATCGCGCTGTTGATTGCGGTCATCGCGCTGTTTCTCGCGCTGTCGGAGACGCTCGGCAAGGGCGCGCAGACCGAATCGATCGCCAAGAATGTCGAGGCCTCCAACCTGTGGGCGTTCTTTCAGGCCAAGAGCATCCGCCGCACGGTGGTGCAGACGGCCGCGGACCAGGGCAAGCTCGGCCTTGGGGCTTTAGACGGCGCCGGAAAAGTTGCGTTACAGAAGCAGATCGACGATTGGCAGAAGACCGCCGCGCGCTACCGCTCCGAGCCCGAAACCGGCGAAGGCACCGAGCAACTGTCCGAACGCGCCAAGCATGCGGAAGAAGAGCGCGATCATGCTACCGCGAAGTATCATCACTTCGAACTGGCCTCCGCGGCATTCCAGATCGGCATCGTGCTGGCTTCGGCAACCATCATCACCGGCATGGTGGCGCTCGCCTGGATTTCGGGCTTGCTGGCGCTTGCAGGCATCGCTTTCACCGCGCTCGGGATGTTCGCTCCGCACGTGCTGCATCTGGCCTTGTAGGGGAGACGGCGCCGTCGGGGACTCGCGATTCGGCTTGACGCGCTTTAACGCGCCTCGCGCACGCTCTTGCGGAAGCGCTGGATCAGCCGCAGCATCCGTGACGACCAGCCGCCGCCATCGCCGCGCATAATTTCCAGCATCCGTCGCTTGATCGGGTCGACCAGCGCCGCCGCCTTGGCCCGCAGCGACATGACGAATTCATAAAGCCACTCGAACCACCCCATCTCTAGCAATTTGGGTCGCGTCACGTCAAAGACGAAGGCGGTGACGCCGACGCCGACGAGCTTGGCGAAGAGAATGGTAAAAACGGCGCTGAGCCAGTATTCGTGGGTGAGCAGCCAAAACCCGACGAGCTTCAGAGGAAATAACGGAATCACCGGCACGACGAAGACGATCAACGTCATCGCGGGCGACAGCGTATCGACGCGATCCGCGAGCCAAGCTTTAAAAGCTTGCAGCGGAATCTTCGCCACCACCCAGGCGACGATCGGCTCGAGATGATCCCACAGCCACGCTTCGATCAGAAAGATGACCGCGAGCAGCACCCAGACCGGTTGAAGAAGGCGGCGCAACATCAAGATCATCCCTCAGCCGACTCGCGCCGGCAAGGATCACATATGGATGGCGCGTTTGCCAACCGCAAGCGCGGCTTCCTTCACCGCTTCCGAGCGGGTCGGATGGGCATGGCAGGTTCGCGCCAAATCCTCGGCAGAACCGCCAAATTCCATCAATACCGCAGCCTCATGGATCATTTCGCCGGCTTCCCGGCCGATAATATGCACGCCCAGAACCCGGTCTGTTTTCGCATCTGCGAGAATCTTCACGAATCCGTCAGTGGTCTGGTTGACCTTGGAGCGACCATTGGCGGTGAACGGGAATTTGCCGGTCGTATAGGCCACACCTGCCTGCTTCAGCTCCTCCTCGGTCTTGCCGACGGAAGAGACTTCGGGCGTTGTATACACAACACCAGGAATGACGTCGTAGTTCACATGGCCGGCCTGGCCTGCGAGAATTTCCGCAACCGCGACGCCTTCGTCCTCGGCCTTGTGCGCGAGCATGGGACCGGCAACGACATCGCCGATCGCATAGACGCCCTTCAGGCTGGTGGCAAAATGCGCGTCGATCTGCACACGGCCGCGATTGTCGAGCGCGACGCCGCTTTCCTTCAAACCCAGACCTTCGGTGTAGGGAACGCGTCCAATCGCAACCAGTACGATATCGGCCTCGATCTTTTCGGTCCCCCCGCCGGCGGCGGGCTCGACCTGCGCAAGCAGCGTCTTGCCCGAGCTATCGACGCCTGTGACCTTGGCGCCGAGCTTGAACGAAAAGCCCTGCTTCTCGAGGATGCGCTGAAACTGCTTGGCGATTTCGCCGTCCATGCCGGGCAGAATGCGATCGAGGAATTCCACCACAGTGACCTGCGCA
>Ga0210394_10003833_pt1 | contig 18224 bp, 19 predicted proteins | sample IncBWC12MmetaG_FD_160121 | JGI IMG/M metagenome (GOLD analysis project Ga0210394, IMG submission 160121) | Forest soil microbial communities from Barre Woods Harvard Forest LTER site, Petersham, Massachusetts, United States - Inc-BW-C-12-M | ecosystem: Environmental > Terrestrial > Soil >... | reverse complement strand
AGCCGGATGCTCAGGTAGCAAAGATAGGTCCGAATGCGAGGCCCCGCTATCATGTTCTACGGCGCGGAAGTTGCAGCAAATTCCGCCGCAAGCGATGTCCTGCCACGCCTTAACTGCTTCGTACGAATGTCGGCGACGAATAGTCCGTCGCGACCGGCAGCTTTCGGGTCGCCAATTTGGCTAGACGAGTGTCAGGTCGGCACTCGCACGCCGGAGTCCGATCACCGAGACACTGACCGAATCACCGGTCGATGCGTCCCCCAGCCGGCATTCCAGCTCGGCCAAACCTACCCACTTGGGCTAAGCTGCCGCCTACGGAGGCAGTGAGAAGACCTCCGCCGACCTGTCAGGGGTGGTCCCGCCGGTGACTGAGCCCTCGCACGCGGTATTTCTGAGCTACGCCTCGGAGGATCAAGCGGCTGCGCAACGGATTTGTGATGCACTGCGCGCAGGCGGCATCGAAGTCTGGTTCGATCAGAGCGCGCTTCGAGGCGGCGACGTCTGGGACCAGACAATCCGCAAGCAAATCAAGACCTGCGTCTTGTTCATCCCAGTCATCTCAAGACACACCCACGATCGGGACGAAGGGTATTTCCGTCTGGAGTGGAAGCTCGCGGTCGATCGATCCCATCTGATGACCTCCAACAAAGCGTTCCTCCTCCCCGTCGTTATCGACGAGACGCGCGAGGACGATGAGAACGTCCCGGACAGGTTCAAGGACATCCACTGGACCCGGCTACCGGCGGGTGAGACGCCGGCGGCCTTCGTCGAGCGGGTACGCCGCCTAGTGTCCCCGGAGCCGTCTCACGGGCCGACGACGACCGCTTTACCGGTTGCCCCAGGGTCTGCGGCAACGCCACTGACAAGGGGGCGGGTAGCGACGCCCTGGCGGTTGAAGCAGGCGCTACCGATAAGCTTCGCCGTTGTGGTTGCAGGTGCGCTGGCTTACTTCGGCATCGACAAGTTCTGGTTCTCGAAGTACCACGCGTCGCCGCCGAGCTCGCCGGTTGCTCCCGCGACCGCGGCTTCGCCTGCGTTCACCCCGCCGCCTCACTCGATCGCAGTGCTGCCGTTCGTGAACCTGAGTGGAGATAAGGAGCAGGAGTATTTCTCCGATGGTCTTACGGAAGAACTCCTAAACTCGCTCGCCGCGGTCGACGGACTGCAGGTCGCAGGGCGGACCTCGTCCTTTTACTTCAAAGGAGAGCGCGCCGACCTGACCACCGTTGCACATAAGCTCAATGTTGGTGCGGTTCTCGAGGGGAGCGTGCGCCGCTCCGGGCACACGGTGCGCATCACCGCGCAGCTCACCAATGCGGTAACGGGATTTCACTTGTGGTCCAAGACCTATGATCGAGACCTGGGCGACGTGCTGAAACTGCAGACCGAGGTCGCAACTGCCGTGGCGAGCGCCCTTAAAATTACCCTCGTTGAGGATATCGCCACGAAAATCGAACTGGGCGGCACTCGGAACCCGCCCGCTTTCGATGCCTATCTACATGCCGGGAAGACATACTCCACGTTTGCCGACGAAAAGGCCATCCGAGCCGCAATCGACGAGTACACCGAAGCTATCAACTTCGATCCGAACTACGCGCTCGCCTTCGCAGACCGCTCGCTCGCTCTCACTATCTATGCCACGGATTTCGCGACCGGCCAAGCGATCCGAGATGACTTTGATAAAGCGCGCGCCGATGCGCGCCGGGCCCTTGCGCTTGTCCCGGAGCTACCCAGAGGGCGCTTGGCGCTGGCTCGAAATCTTGAATTAGGATCTCTCGACTTCACGCAGGCGAATACGGAATACCGGCGCGCATTGGCACTCGCGCCGGGCGATGCGCGGGCGCTGCAAGTCTACGGCATGTTTGCCGTGATGATGGGCCGCACTGATGAGGGCGTGGCTGCCGCCCGCCGTGCAGTCGTGCTGGATCCGCTCAACTCGTTGAACCACGCCGACCTTGGGTGGGCACTATATTACGCGCGTCGGTACTCGGATTCGCTGGCAGCGTACAAGAGCGCCCTAGTCCTTGACCCGAGCAGCTACATGACGGGACTCAACCTCAGCACCGTTTACTACACACTCGGCGACTTAGAGCACGCGCGTGCATTATGCGAAGTGCGGCCCCGCGACCCATACAGTCAGCCGTGTTTAGCCTGTGTGTACGAGAAGCTGGGGCGGCACGGCGACGCGGAGGAGGCGCTGGCGAAACTAAAGGCCTCAATCGGCGATGCCGGGGCATACGACTATGCTGAGACCTACGCGCAGTGGGGCAATCGATCTAAAGCGCTCGAGTGGCTTGAGACTGCCCTGCGATTGCGTGACCCGCAACTGGGGCAATTGAAGACGGACCCGCTCCTGGACCCCTTACGCAACGAGCCGCGTTTTCAGGCGATTGAGCGGGAATTGAAGTTTCCGGACTGAGTGACAAGAGCGATTCGGTGACTGACTCGTCCCACGCCGTATTTCTGAGCTACGCCTCACAAGATGCCGAGGCGGCTCAAAGGATTTGCGAGGCGCTGCGCGCTGCCGGAATCGAGGTTTGGTTCGACCAGAGCGAGCTGCGGGGCGGGGACGCGTGGGATCGGACGATTCGGCGACAGATTCGCGATTGTGCGCTTTTTGTTCCGATCATGTCCCGGAACACGCAGGCACGCACGGAAGGCTACTTCAGGCTGGAGTGGCATCTTGCCGAGCAACGCAGCCAGCTAATGGCGCGAAACAGGGTGTTCATCCTGCCTATCGCGATCGACGACACATCAGACTCCGCTGCCGACGTTCCTGAGTCGTTCGCGAGTGTTCAGTGGACGCGACTTCTGGGCGGTGAACCGTCGCGGAGCTTCATTGAGCGAGTATCGCACTTGCTGTTGCACGACTGTGCCGATATCCCTGCGTCGTCATCTGTCCTTACTATTCGGAGCGAGATCCCGGGGAAATCAATCGCAGTTCTGCCGTTTGTAGACTTGAGCGCGAACAAGGACCAAGAATACTTCTCGGACGGGCTCGCCGAAGAACTAATCAACCTTCTGACGCAGGTGCTAGACCTGCGCGTGCCCGCGCGCACCTCATCGTTCTACTTCAAGGGGAAGCCGGAGACCATAGCTAGGATTGCCGAAACGCTTCGCGTAGCTCATGTCCTCGAAGGCAGTGTTCGGAAGGCAGGCAACAAGGTCAGAGTCACCGTACACCTAATACGCGCTGAAAACGGGTACCACATCTGGTCGAAGACTTTCGACAGAGACATCGAAAATATCTTCACAGTCCAGGACGAGATTGCCGCTGCCGTCGTCCAGGCTCTGAAGGCGCAGCTGCTGCCGAATCAGCGCGTAACCAGTCATCATCGTACCGAGTCCAAGGAAGCCTACGATCAGTACCTTCGAGCGATGCAGCTCTACAATCTCCGAACCGTCGAAAGCACAAGCGGTGCAGTCGCGGCTTTGCAGCAGGCCATCGTTCTCGATCCGACCTACGCGCCGGCGTATGCAATGCTCGCAATGAGCAAGTTCGGACTGGTCGAGCTGGGGGTGACGTCTACCTTCGCCGATGCTGAGGCGGCGTTCACCGCCGCGGATCAGTCCGTGACCCTAGCGCCAGAGCTTGCTGAAGCCTATTCAGCGCGCGGTTACGTGCGGCTGCGCGTCCGGTGGGACTGGAGTGGGGCGCGTGCCGATCTCGATAAGGCAATGCAGCTCGACCCTCGTAATGGCGCTACCCAGTGTCGGTACGCCTTCATGATGGGCGTCCTCGGCGGATTTTCTGAGGCCATCGCAGCAGCGGAGCGGGCAATTGAGATTAACCCGCTAGAGGCGGTCAACTGGGTTGTCCTTGGCGTGTGCTTGGAAGGCGCTGGTGAAAACGCTGCGGCGACGCGCGCTTTCCGCCACGCGCTTGAAATCAGTCCTGCAGGGGCTACTGCGCTTGCCAATCTCGTCATAGTAGAACTAGCGCAAGGAAATCTGGATGAGGCGTTTAAGGCAAACGGCCAACAACAGCACGAGGCGTGGCGATGGATGGGTGATGCAATGGTTCACCACGCGCTGGGCCGCGCTGAGCAGTCCGAACGCGCCCTGGACGAATTGATCAAGAAGTATGGCCGGGTGACTCCGTACATTGTTGCTGGGGTCTACGCCTACCGCGGTGAGTTTGACGAGGCGTTTCAATGGCTCGATCGTGCTTTTGCGCAGCGCGACGCGAGTCTCTGCATGATCAAGATCCACGGCCGAGGCATCAACATCAGCTCCGACCCGCGCTACCAATCGCTTGTGCGGAAGATGAACCTCCCTGAAGGGTAAGTGCAGAAGTGCAGGCTCACCGCGTTCCCGGACTGAGTGAAGCCGAGCGCTCGGAATCGTTCCTACAGGATCGGCCGAGGTGGGCCGCACCTGGCCGTCCTCGATCACCTGATCATCGGCGACGCGCGGAAGTACTCCTTCGCCGAGACCAGGATCTAGCCCGGTTTCGCTGCGACGAGCCGTGAAGGCTCGCCGCAGCGGCGATGATTAGAAGGTCCGCTCAAGGTCCCTGGGAAGCATCTCGTCTAGGTCCGACGCCGCCGGGCCGGGTGACTTAAACATGCCCAATAGTTCCTCGTTGATGCGCACCTCATCACTTCCCCGCTCACGTAACCATCGGAGATACATTCCGGTCAGCCACAGATAGCGATCGATGTCTCGACACATGAACTCGGAGCCTTCGGGGCCGAGAGTCCGGCGAAACTCTGTGAAGCTTTCGACGAAGGCCTTGTAAGGTCGATCGTCGCTGGCATTGTATGATCCTGCCAAGTGCAGCCTCAGCGCCTCTTTGGCGGCATCGTCGTAGATCGGGTACTCCTCTTCATTCACAAAGAAGTGACAGAACTTCGCCGAGAAGCTTGTGAACCTTCGGTCCGGCACACCTGGCACGGATGCCATTACCTCGACGAGCGTCACGCCAGCCGGCCGCGGCGAGCGTGTCATTAGGTCGGCCACGTGTCTCCCCATGCGCGCGATGGCCATTACCTGAGTGCTGTAGATCTGGTTGACCGCCACTGCTTTGAGCAAGGATGCTTCCGGGCCAAATCCTGGGATCGCTTCATGGAGCCGGTGCAGTGCATTGTCGGAAGACTGCCATCCGAGGAGCCGCCCGAACACACGCGCCGCGGCACGCACTTGAGACGCGCTGGCTTGCTCGGCCGCGGCCTTTCTCATCCTCAAGCTCCTCGGCACTCGTACCTACTGCGGTCGTGCAGCTTTCGCCGCCTCGCGGGAGCGCCGTCGTAACGCCTTCAGGGTCCCGTAGAACGGATGCTCCGAGTTGTGATCAAGGTTCAAGGGTAAGTCCAATGAACGAATCACGGTAGGCTCGACGTCCCACGGCCTCGGATGTGGAACCCACGCGACTCTTGCATTGTCCTGCATCCATGCCGACAGCTTCTTCTCTCCGTCAGCGAAGTGAAAACGACCGTTCACTTGTTGGAGCGCGATTCCCAAATCCTGACTGAGGAGACATCCGAGCGTGAGCCTGAGTGTTGAGCCGGAAGCATTGCCGCGCAAATGGTTGTCACAGATTCGCTGTCGCATGGTCGAGTCACTGTCGTCACTTATAGGCGCAATGCCGATGTACAGCAGACGAAAGTCATCACTGTCCAGACGTTCGCTGGTGGGCACTGACGACAGGTTTCGAAAGTACCAGCCATATAATCCACGCTCGGAATCGACGGGGCACGGATTCTGGAGCAGCTCCTGTGTCGTCCACAGTCGCGCTGGCGATGCGAGAGCCGCTTGGACGTCTTGCGGGCCGGCCTCTCGGCTTGATTTGTGCTCGCTCGACGGCAGCTTAATCCGAGCCGTCCTTTCGGAGCTGGGGCGCTTCACTCTGTCGCCGACCCAGATCCATCCTTCTCGCCGCGCTGCTCGTTCCTGATCGGACCTCGGGGGGGTCGCACGGCCTGAGAGGAACTCGGCGCCGGCGAGGGCGCACACGATCGCATCCCGTGCGTCTTTAGACTGCGGCGCCCTGCATCGGCCGAGGTCGATTCGCCTCGCAAGTCCCTTCAGTGATCCCGGACCGCAGGGCGCACCCAACGAGATCCTCGTCGCCGCCGGGTAAACCTCAATGGCGCCGATGCGGGCGCGGAAGTCCGCAGACCACACGAGCTCGATCCCAGGGCCGATCGTCCTGTTGAGCTCGTCAAGAAATTGGAGGGCCGAGCGCGCGGTTCTCGCAATTCGATCGGCGCCAACGTCCATCGGTCGCTTCGAGAGGCGACGGCAGATTTCGTCGTCGGTCAGACGACGAAACATTTGATTGGCGGTGAGGGGTAACGGGGCTCCGGCATAGTGCTGTTGAAGCGCCTCGGAAAGCGCTGACGGCCACCCAAGCGGAGCGTCAAGTGCAATAAGTCCGCGATCCACGCCGCGCAGCCATTCCGCCACGATCGACGACGGGCCGGACTCCTTAGAGGCACAGCGAGCGCTCTCAATGACGGGCTTCTCGGCTCGGAAATGCGCGAGCGCCAAGCCCACCTTTTTTGGGTCGGTCGCGCAGTCGACGCCCACGATCGTGACGCCGAGGCCGCTCACAACCCAAACAGCGCCTTGTCGTCCGCGCGCGTGAGACCACCCTTGAGCCACCCCCGCAGAACAGTCTCCTCCAGCACGCCCTGATCCACCTTCGCGAGCACGATCGCGCCGACCAGGATTTTGCGTCGCGTGTCGTCCCGGCGTGATCGCCGGGACTCCAGCGACCGCCGCCGCGCCTCGATGCGCTGTTGCTTGGCTTTGAGCTGCTTGAGCCGCCCTTCGAGCGCCTCAATCCGTTCGTTGATCTTCTGAACCACGGCTCCCTCCCGGGCGGCGGCGAAGAAGAGTCGCGAGCTTAAATCCCATCGCACTGCACAAGGGATAGCGCGTTTCTTGGCGCAGCGGTGACAAAGACCGCGGCGTTTTGCGTTGCCGCAAGCGGTGAGCGAAGCGTATCTTCCCCCGCAGCGGCACGCGAAGGGCGCACTTATGCAAACCGAGGACGGTTTGCGTGCGGCAGGGGGCGTAGCCCCCTGCACCCCAAGACTACCCGCGCGCGCATCCCGGCGGCCATCCCTGACCGCCCGATGCGCATCGCGGTGAAGACTTGCGGGCTGCCGGACCTGTCGGTCCGCCAGCCCGCGAAGAGCCGCCCGGCGCGCGCGGAGGAGGGCAGCGCGTGAGGATCGAGCAGCGCGTCGAGGGAGGGGCCGCGCGGCAAGTTCCGGGCCGCGCATCGGCTTGCCTCTGCCCGCCGGCGCCCGCTGTCGCGGCCCTAGGCGGGCTCTGCCCTCGCTCGCGCTGAGCTCATGGCGATCTATCACCTCACGGTGAAGTGCATGAGCCGCTCGCACGGACAGTCGGCCACCGCTGCAGCCGCTTACCGCTCGGCGCACAAGATTCGCGACGAGCGCACCGGCGAGCTGCACGACTACTCGCGCAAGGGTGGAGTCCTCCACCGCGAGCTCGTCGTGCCGCCTGGCGCACCCGACTGGGCGCACCAGCGCGAGCGCCTCTGGAACGCCGCCGAGGCGGCCGAGACGCGCAAGAACTCGACCGTGGCGAGGGAGTTTGAGATCGCGCTGCCCTCGGAGCTCAAAGCCCAGGAGCGCGCCCGCCTGGCGGTCGACTTCGCTCGTGCGATCGCGGCGAAGCACCACTGCGCGGTGGACGTGTCCGTCCACCGCGCGGGAAGAGGAGGGGACACGCGCAACCATCACGCGCACCTACTGTGCACGACCCGACGGCTGACCCCGGAGGGATTCAAGGACAAAACCCGCGAGCTCGACGACGCGAAAACCGGCGAGGTGGTCTTCTGGCGGGAGCGCTGGGCGACGCTTACGAATGAGCGTCTTAAGGAGCGCGGCGTTCAGGCACGGATCGACCACCGCACGCTCGAAGCCCAGGGCATCGAGCGTGCGCCCACCGTGCATAAGGGGCCGCTGCTCACCGCGCTCGAGCGGCGCGGCATTGAGCCGAAGGTGTCACGTCGGCTCGAAGCGGAGCGGGTCCAGGAAGTTCAGGCGCGCCTCGAGCGGGCGGCCGAGCTCGGGCGATTGGAGCGCGAGCAGGCGCACGTTAAGGAATCGATCCTGCTCCTCTCGACCGACATCGCGGCGGCCCGTCGGGAGCGCGACCGCGACAAGCAATCGGAGCTCGAGCATTGGCGTGAGCAGGCGCGGCGCGCCCGGGAGGCGGCCAAGAGCAAAGAGCGAGATCCGGGGCCATCTCGCGACAGAAAGAAGGATAGGGAGGGGCCGGACTACGAGCGGTGATTCAGTCGCCAGTGCCTATGAGCCCAGCTCGACATTAACACCGCTAGCAAACACAACTGCAGCGGGTCACAAAGACAGCGTTCATTCCGCGAGTGGCGCAAACTCATGGTCCGTGGTTATTTGCCCATGTGGACAGTGTGGCAACCAGGGGAGCAGAAATGCCGTGTCCCAGCCAGGATCGAATTCCGCAAGCCTTCCATTGACAACCAGGGCGTGATTCCGCCCCATCCTTTGGACGGCTCGGCGCTAGAGACTTTCGCTCGGCCGCCATTCTCTGCCTCTGGCTGCAGAACCTCTAGAGCGAACGCGGATAGAGAGTTCCCTCTCATGTCTGCGCAAAACCTCTCCATCCGCAATCGTGAATGGGTAGCGCCGGCGCAGCGCCGCTTGTGCGCCGCAACAGTGAATGTCTCCAGTACATAGTGAGATAGACAGCGGCATCGGCACAGAGTTATACACGCACGCATTGCTCTCCGGTGTCGCAACGTTGAGCGGCGGGGCCACACTCCAACACTACTGCCTAATCAATTCCAACCAATCTAGTTGAACAGGGGGAAATGACAATGCGTTTCGCGTTCTTTGTTGGATCGCTGACCATCCTGTTGACGCCACTCACCTTCGGACAGCCCGCACCGTCAGTGACTAGCCCAGTGACCGTAACGGGAAGAGGTTGCGTCGAGGCCGGCGTTGAGAAGGGATGTCTGGTGCTTCGAGACTTCAAGACAAAGAAGGTGTTCAATCTATTTTTCAAGGGAACTCCGGCAACCGTTCATACGGCGATTTCGTTTGAGGGAATCGAGAACAACAATCCGAATATCTGTATGCAATCGCAGGCCGTAGATGTGACGAAGTGGTCTCAGCTTAAGATGCTCTGCCCGAAGCCTGCCACCAACGCGCAAGACTCCGCTACGAAGTGAATCGCAAGAGAGAGAGGATTTCTACAAAGGGGGAGTGACTTTGCGAAGCTCCCCAGGACTGTAAGACGGGCACCAGAGGTCTGGGCCAAGTTTGACCCGAGCGCAGATTAGTCCCGGAGCGGCACAATGAGATTCCGTCAGGCATGGACAGGCGTGATCGCAGGCTCACTAGTCAGCCTGACGGCAGCTGCGAACACCGCCGTTGTCGCGACAGTGGTTGAGCGATCAACCGGCAAACAGCATTCTTTGACGCTCCTAAGCGAAGTCGGCGGCGTCGTTGGCTGTGGGCTCGGTGGCACCTACTATTTTTTGTATGACTCTCAGGACCACCAATTCTATCTCGTCGATACAGCGAAGCGCTTGTATGCCCGGTTTGACGGCACCGACGAGCAGCCGCCTGTTAAACGAATCTCACCTCCTGAGGATCTACCGGCCGTCGCAGATTCGCTGCATGAACTGTCGGATCTCATAAAGAAACGCAGCCCGGGCGAACCCAAGACCCTGCCGAAGCCGCAGGTCGACATCGTTCGTGAAGGCACAACATCTTTGCCGCGAGAGTTTGATCCGCTGCTTCAGCGAAACATCGTCAGAGCGAGTTGTGTACTGCCAGTGCAAAAACTGCCGGCTACTGTCGTTTCAAGTTCGCACAGGACGCGCGTAGACCTCCAGATAAAGGACATAGATGCGGCTCCTGCATGGAGTAACTTCAGGGACTTTCGCCTAGTCAATGGGGTAGTCATGGAGCGAGGCACGCTTAAGAATTCTAAATAGCGTCGCGGGTGAGGTGATACGTGACTGCTACCTTCCGATTCCTAGTATTGGCGCTACTCCCATTAGCACTTGGGCTATCTGGTTGCGTTGGAGCACGAGTCCGCGCGCTGGAGTCTCGAGAGCTGCAGGCGCAACTGACATCGATTCACAGCACGACCACCGTGATGCAAGAAAAGCCTTCCCTGGGGAGGGACTTCGCAGCGCGAGTGTTTGTTTCAGGCACGGCCCTCAATAAGGTGCTCCAGGGGCTTTCAAACACGCATTTCGATCTAAAGAGCCCGAAAGGAGCGTCGATCATAATCGACGACGTTAAATTTGAGCTGTCCGACGGCAGCTTGGAGATAGTGGCTAAGGCCAGGGCTGTGAGTAAAGGGGGGTTGCTCGAGGCGGATGTGCGCGTCCGGGCGGACCTCGAAATCAACGTGCAGACCGACGGTACGACAAGCCAGCTGGCAATCACCCCGATGATTCGCGAGATTGTGCCTACGGTACGCGTAAGTATTTTTAAGTTTCGGCTGTGGTGGTTTGTTGAGCGGTTACTGTTCGTGAAAGCGGGAGAGTACGTGGCTGGATTGCCGGCCATGCACGCCAATCTGGATCAGAGTTTCGACATCGAACTCGTTGCGCAGGAACGGCACGATGTGATCAAGACAGATGATGGTGGCGTGTACATTACCTATCACACGCCCGGCCTGAGCAGACATTTTGCTTATCGTCTACTACGGGTCATCAACCTCAAGGAAGGGATGTATTTTCTGTTCACCTTGGGAGACGGAACTTGAGCCGCATGCACCCATGGAATTTCGCCGGTGGAATGGTGGCTCTTGTGACGACCGCCGGGTGTGCTGTTACAAGCGGGGAGCTTGAGCAGCTGCGAAGCCAAGTGGCCGAGGAACGAGCGCTACTTACCTCTGTGGTTGATTCGCAATCCTTTAGGGTGTCAGCCGCAGATCTCTCCGTCGAGGTTGAGGGGCGGCCCCTCAACGATCTACTCTCAGACTACAACAGTAAGCCGCAATCGGATCGCGAAACTCTAGTCCAGGCAACAGGTTCGACCGGCCACTTGTATTATCACGAGTGGTTCGAGTGTTTTTGGGGCGGTGATGCTTCTTGGTTCGTGGATCTATACCCTCCCAGCTCGTTTGCAGGTGGACTGCAGCTCGGTACATTTGACTACAGCTGGGGTGGTGCGGATGGCTTCGACTTCGCGATCGGCGCGCGGGCCTTAGCCGGCGGCACCGCCGTCGGATACATCGATAACTGCCTATGGCAGACTCCTATACTGCCAGTTATATTTTTTGGCTACGCCGATGAACATTTCCATGGTCGACTCGTGCCGTCAGTAAACGGAGATTCCGCGCAATTTGAATTTCACATCACCAGTCCTAACCATATCACCGTGTGGACGTTCGTCGATGGCGTGTGGCTCTGGTTAAATGAGGATTCAATGGAGAATCTTGGGAGTTTGTCTGTGGATAGTGTGCTTGGCAAGAAAGGAGAAGTACGGGATGCCCTTGCGAATGTCTGCCGTGATTACACGCTGGATATCAAAGCAAAGAATCCGCAGGTGCTGGCCGCCGGGTTGTCCCTTGACGCTGATATTTCGGTAAATTGGGCAGAACAAAAGACGTGCAATTAAAAGCTGACCTACGGTATTTGCGCGAAGCGCAGGCTCAAGAACAATGACCTCGGGGAGGTCAAATGAAATTTGTCCAGCTATTTTCCGGGATCGTCGCGATCACTACTGCCCTGCTTGGATTCGTGCCCGCGTGTTACGCACAGTCGACAAGCCCGACATCTGCGTCTGCTCATAGTCCGGATCACAAGGACACAGTGACGGTCACTTTGAAGACCATTAAAGCGCTGACTCAAGCCGGCTCACCCGAGCCCGAACATGACAAGGATTGCAGAGCGAAGTTTGGCAATCTGATCCTGCAGAGCGTGACCACCACCTACAACATCAACACAGAAACGATGGTCATGTCGGCCAATTCCACTTTTCAAGGAAAACGGTATGACCTAAATTCGCTCGGAATCGCGGGAAAATATGCGTTCGGTGTTTTTCGGCCAAGCTCAAACCTTCCCGTGTATGCAGTGCTGTTCCAGATCAGTACTCAATTCACCAACCCTTCCAGTGAGTTGAACCTGAACTGGAGCAACCAGTTCAACTGTTTGGTTAGCAGCAAGTAACTTAGAAGCACGCGTCTAAGGACTTCCCATTTGGTCAACGTTGTCTTCTTCTGCAGGCTGTCTGAATAGACCACTAGGCTCCCCCGCTCGCTCGAGCCGCGGCTGGGACATCCTTGAGACCTTGCAGTCCCGACTCCGCATGCCCACCGCACCGCAGCAGTGCATAACGCACCGATTCGCTCGGATAATCCTCGGCGGTCTCTCCCGCAGGTAGCCCGAACCCGTGAACGGGCGTAGCGTTCGCCAATCGGCGCCGACAAGAAGAAGCGCCATCAGAACAACAATGCCCGCGACCTGGCACTCCTTGACGCACGGCACCAACGGCCTGGTACTGGCATACGGGCTGACGTTCTTCGCTCTGGTCATCACCCTGGTTCAACAGCGCGCAGGCGCCCGGGCCATCCTTCTTTCCCCCTTGCTGACTCTCCCGTGTGCAGCTGTCGGCGCCCTGGCGGTTGTGGTGGCAGTGAGTCTCACAGGCTCGCACGCGACGCCGAGGATCTCATGGATGAGTCCCGCCCTGAGCATCGCCATCCTGCTCTTCGCCGGCTTTGCCGGCGGCATGATCTTCGCCCGCCGACCGAAGTCGACTGACACCCACAAGCGGGGCACCGTCGTAGGGACGGCGAAGCGTCGAGAGCCCACTCGCGTCGGCGCCGTCACCCTCGCCGGCGTCGAGATTCCGGAGCTCGATGAGACCAAACACTTCAAACTCTTAGGGACAACAGGTTCGGGCAAGTCCACGGCCATCCGCGAGGTCCTGAGCGGCGCGCTCCAGCGCGGTGACCGCGCGATCATCGCCGATCCCGACGGGAGCTATCTCAAACATTTCTACACGCATACCCGCGGAGACGTGATCCTGAACCCCTTCGAGGAGCGTTCCTACCGATGGGACTTGTTTGGAGAGATCGAGAAGCCCTACGACGTCGAACAGGTCGCCCGCTCCCTGATTTCCGAAGGAGCTGACGACGCGAGCCGCGAGTGGCGCGCGTACGCGCGGACCTTCCTGGCGGCGGTCCTCGAATACTGCAAACTGGAAGACCGGCACGACCTGGCCGAAGTCTGGCGGCTCATCTCTGTGGCGGATGCTGAAGAGCTGAAGGACATCCTCGCCGGCTCGGCGGCGCAACCTTTCCTCGCCGACGGCGCGTCGAAAATGTTTCATTCCATTCGCGGCACGGCGAGCCCCGCGCTCGCCGCGCTTAAGTACGTCAAGAAGGCGAGCGCTCCGCCGCTGTCGGTGCGCCAGTGGGTCCGGGAGGGCAGGGGCGTGCTCTTTCTCCCTTACACGGCCGGACAGATCGCGGCACTCCGGGACCTGATCGCCACATGGCTCCGCCTCGCGATCTTCGAGACGATGAGCGGCGGGGAGGGCGATCGGCGTCTCTGGTTCATCATCGACGAACTCGATGCACTGGGGCAGATCGATGGCTTGAAGGACGCGCTTGCGCGCCTGCGGAAATTCGGCGGCCGCTGCGTGCTGGGGTTTCAGAGTATTGCCCAGGTGCGCGGCACTTACGGCGACACCGAGGCGCAGACGATCGTGGAGAACTGTGGGAACACGCTGATTCTCCGTTGCTCGGCCAGCGAGCGCGGCGGAACCGCCGAGTTCGCCTCCCGACTGATCGGCAAGCGCGAGATCATTCGACGGCAGGTGTCAGAGAGCCGGCCTCCTGGATTCGGTGGTGCGGCGAAGCGTACCGAAACCACCAGCGACCATCATGTGACCGAGGACGCGGTGATGGCTTCCGAGATCGAGCAGTTACCGGACTTGGCTGGGTTCCTTAAGGTCGCCTCGCGCCCCGAGTGGCGACGAATCACAATCGCGAGTCGGCGCATCGCCGGGGCGGCCGGCGGGCGAGGTTAGTAATGCAATTGTCGGCGGGCGTAATGCTCTTGGCTTTGATGGTCTGCGGCACGGCGCAGGCGGGTGCGCCCCCGCCGGAGTCCGCGGCGGAGCTGGCCAAGTCCTGGCAGGGGAAATCGGTGATGCTGACGGCGCGGTCGATGGGCCGCTTCATGGCCTGGACGCGGGCCAACATGACGTTCGGACTGCTCGGGGGCGGTGGAGCCGCGGCCGTAGAGGGTAACCACATCATCGCGGCCAATGGGATCGAAAATCAGGCATCTCGCATGGCGCAGGCGCTATTGGATGCCGCCGAGAAACACCTCGGGGTGGTGGCGGCTTCGGAAACGCCTGTGTCGGTGACGGCTACGGATGGCTCGGCGGTGGCGCGCGCGGGGCGGGGGGCGGATCTGGTGTTCGATGTGCAGTCGCTGCGTGAATCCCTGGAGCCGTTCGTGGCCAAGGCGGGGCAATACTTTGTGACGTCGGACGTGCTGTTTCGCATTGTCGATGTACCGTCCGGGCGGGTGCTTGCGGAGAAGACTTGTGTGCGGACGACGCAGGTAGATCCCGTGATGCCATCGAGGGAAGAATGGCTGGCGAATCAGGCGGAGAGGCTCAAGGCGAGCCTGCGGGCGCAGGCGGATGCCTGCCTCGAGAGCTTTGAGATCCAGGTGCTGGGGGTGCACGGGTGAATACCAGGACGCCGGCTGGCGTTTGGGACAGGTCCCGCGAACCGGACCGAGCCAGATTCAAAATCACCATGAACATCCTGCGCTTCACGCCGGGTTCCCTGGATCCCGATCATGCCTGTCGGGGCGCATCACCACGCGACCGAGGACGGGGTAAGGCTTCCGCAATCGAGCACCGCCGGACGTCACCCGCTTCCTCAAAGTGCACTCGCGACGGCAATTGCGGCTGCGGCCGGCGATCAGCCTGGGCTTTCGGCACCAAGAGGCGTTATGGAGGAAACGTCTCTTCGATCACGGTTCTGTAGAGAGCGACGAGGCTATCGTCTCGCACGACTCCCCAGATCAGCCAGCTCAGCATTCCATCCATAAACTCGACACCCACACTCGAGAGCCGGTAATCCGTTAGCACGTAGGAGTCGTGGTGCGCGCCGATTGGCTGCAATTGATCAAGACGAAGAATGGATTCTTCGCCACCGGGAAACGGCAGGTGGTCCCACAAAAACTGTCTGTACTCACAGTGACGGATGCGCTCGACGAATTCTGGGTGGAAGCCTGCGCGCGTTGGCGTCTTCTTGACCCCGTAATAGGGGGCTACTAGAACTGTCGGCGCAGTAGAAGTCTTGGGCATACCCCTAATCAGATCTTGATTCACGGCGGGCGCGCCGGTGCCGAGAACAAGGCAAGGGCGCTTCTTTGCACGATAGGCGGTCCAGACCTCTCCCGCATGTAGGGGCATTGCGGCCACCGGGAGCTCGGCCGGCTTGAGCGGCAGGTTGGTCTTCAGGGGAGAAACACGTATGACCGCTTCGTGGTGCTTTTCAGCATCCTTTCTGCCCACCGGTTCCATCGCATAGGGAACCTGATCGAAATGCGGAACGAACGCGAACACCAATGAGCCCCTATGAAGAACTCTGTCAGGGCTCCTTTCCCACCACGACTTTCCAGAGATTGTTTGTGGGCAGTCATCAGGAAACATCGTCGCCCTTCCGTGTCGAAGACTTCCACACGGAATCGTCGAACTGTACTGTCATTACTCCTTCGGGAAGAGGTTCGCCAGCGAGACCCTCAAGCCAAGCAACTCCCTCACGGTACACTTCGTCATATCGGGGGTTCTTAACTGGATCGACGAGATGTCGAGAGTTTTTATCGCGATCGGCGCGATCGCGCAGAGCACTCAAACGATATCTGAGACTTCGCCGTTCGCGCGAGACGGTTGACGCTTCTGCCAGTGCTGAGTCCAATGTCTCTATGTCCAGGGATGACTCTGTCGATAGCTTCGCGTGGTCAAACGTCTGACGAGCAATGACGGTAGACCTTGATCCCACTGCGAAGTCCAAATGCTCGCCAGGCGCGGCAGATAGCATTGGGGGTGTTCGATATACGTAGTCCAGCAGTGCGGGCGTGTCTGCGCCGAACTTTCGAATTTGCGGTTGCAATCGCAGGAGAATGGCGCCAGGCAAAGCTCGCTCGCGATCCTGCAGCAACTGCGAGTCCCTCATGGTCCAGCGAATCCAATCCTCTTTCCCCTCATACTGACTCGGAAGAGCGCGGTGCGTAGCCCCAATACCAGCTAGTGCAGAATGAATTCGTTCGTAAACTTCCTGCGACCAAGGCCCGAACTTGTGAAAACGCCAATCAGCGCCTGTGTATGTGTCGCCCGCGTTTCTAGGGGCGAAGGCCAGATCGCCAAGGTAAACGTATTTGATTAAGTGAATTGGTCCGAGCGCGCGCTCGTTCACCTCGTCGTTTTCTCCTGCCACCAAGAGGGCATATTGGAGAAGTAGATCGACGTGGGCGGAATTGAGTGGCATCGATCCTCAGCTGTCTGTACGCGACTGCGTCTCGCAAATCTTAAATACATCCTCGATCAGCTGGCGACGTTCAGAAAGGTCACGGGACGTGAGCTTGATCGTGATCAGCTCCCTTTGAAAAGGCCTTACATACAAACTCGTATCGGCCAGGCGCTTCAGCAGCTCATCCCGCGCGATCGGATCCACACGCACTCTCAGGTGCATGTGTCCTGCCGCTTTGGGAGGGTGGAACCAACAAAAGTTGTATCCCGTCGTGCCTAGTGCGATATGGTTTTTGTTGTAGGTGACACGAGGGGCCCTTCCGAGGTCTTTGACGAGCGTAACAATCGCATCCAGGACGGCGAGTGAGCCGCTGCTCGCGCGCTTTTCCCAGTAGCGGCGATCGACTTGGCCACCACCGGTCTCGTCCTCCGGTTCCGCTTCCTCCCAGACATCAAGCACCTTGGTAACGTGGAGGACAACTGACTGGTCAAGGGTAAACGCATTAAGCTGAAGCGCGATTAGCGGAACCGCGCGATTGAGTAATCGGATGACGTTGAAGAATCGAGCCGTAATCTCCTCGGCGACGATCACCGCGCGGTGATCATAAGATGGATAGCGCTGACGTTCGACGTCCCAATATTCGATCGTCCGAATGATGTGGCTTTCATCGAGAACGCCGAGCATCACTTCTACTTCGTAGCGCACCTCTTGGTCCGGGTCGTACAGTACAAAATCGATGCGACCGCCCGTCGGCTGTGATTGCTCCCGTCGCAAGAGCTGCAGATCCCCGAGCCCGAGAATCCCCGGGTCTTCTTCTATTCGATCCTGCAACCACCGCTCATCGAGGCCAACAGCGCGAAGACGAGTAGGTGACGCCTTCTTAAAGCTAACGCTCACCGGGTTGCTCTCCTGTTCGAACCGCCCCGACACCTGCGAGCTTTCACTTCGGACAGAGTCGGAAGCGACCGAAATAGTCATTCTTCCTCGAAATAGTCCTCATCCACCTTCAGGAGCCGAATCGTTTCTTGCACACTTACACCGACGCCGTGATCGAGCATCAGCTGCGCGAGCTGCTCACCATCGACCAAGACAATCGTCATTTGCGACGCCTTTGCACTCTCGATTGCATCGCGCGAGAAATTGGACGTCGTGATGAAGACACCCTTACGGGCCTTCTTCTCCTGAAGTGCACCAGCGAAGTGGCGAACCTCCGGGCTACCGACTGTGTGAGACGGATCCCAGCGCTTCGCCTGAATGTAGATATTGTCCAAGCCCAGTCGGTCCTCCTTGATAATCCCGTCGATTCCACCGTCGCCCGATCGTCCTACGACAGAGCCTGCAGCGTCCTCCTGAGTACCGCCGTAGCCCATCGCTACGAGCAGCTCCACAACCAAGGCTTCGAAGAACGCCGGACTGGCCTTCAGCACGCGCTCGAGGATCTCGGAGGCTAAGTTTGCACGCAATGCGCGATAGCCATTCCGAATCTGTTCATCCGGCGTGATAGGTCGGTCAACCCCGACCGCCGTTCCTTCGGGCTCGTCCAAGGAAGACTGGGACCCCCGAGGTCGGGTGCGGACCCGAAACTCTTGAAACTCGGGAAATTGCTCAAGTAGTGTGTTGTCGATTCTCGGCGGTTGTCGTGCAAGGAGCTCCGTGCCGCGTGGGGTGATGCGCACAACCCCGCGCCGCACGGGCGTGAGTAAACCGGCCTGCCTTAGGTAGGTTCGTGCCCATCCTACGCGATT
>Ga0210394_10003832_pt1 | contig 18226 bp, 10 predicted proteins | sample IncBWC12MmetaG_FD_160121 | JGI IMG/M metagenome (GOLD analysis project Ga0210394, IMG submission 160121) | Forest soil microbial communities from Barre Woods Harvard Forest LTER site, Petersham, Massachusetts, United States - Inc-BW-C-12-M | ecosystem: Environmental > Terrestrial > Soil >... | reverse complement strand
CGGAGATTCTGCGGGGCGTGAAGGTCTTGGTGGTCGACGACAATCGCACCAATCGCCGGATCCTCGAAGGAATGCTCAAGCGCTGGGACATGAATTCGACCTCTGCGGAAGACGGAGAACAGGCGCTCGCGCAACTTTCCTCAGCCCGGGACCGGGGCGAGCCCTACACGCTGATCCTGACGGACATGCACATGCCGAATATGGACGGCTTCGCTCTGATCGAGCGAATCCGTCAAAGACCGGAGTTGTCTACGGCCACCATTATGATGCTAACTTCGGCCGGCCACCGTGGCGATGCGGAGCGTTGCCGGGATTTGGGAATCGCGGCGTATCTGATGAAACCGATCCGGCAATCCGAATTGCGCCAGGCCATCGCCCGCGTGCTTGGGGCGCGAGAACAGGCGGGCGCGATTTCCCTGGTCACCAGGTACTCCTTACGTGACGCTCGCGACCCCGAAACTGTTTTGCGCGTACTGGTTGCGGAAGACAACGCGGTGAACCAGCGGCTGGCGGTCCGCATCCTCGAAAAGAGAGGGCACCGCGTCGTCGTGGCCGGGAACGGGCACGAGGCCCTCGACGCCCTGGCCAACAATACGTTCGACTTGGTTTTCATGGACGTGCAGATGCCCGAGATGGATGGCTTTGAAGCCACGGCTGCGATTCGGGAAAAGGAGAAGGATACCGGACGGCATCAGGTTGTGATCGCCCTGACGGCCCACGCCATGAAAGGGGATCGCGAACGATGTTTGGCTGGCGGCATGGATGACTACCTCAGCAAGCCAATCCGGCCGCAGGAACTCGACGAAGTTTTGGAGAAGTATATGGGGCTCCGGACGGAACTGGCGAACGCTTCCGAAACGCTTGGCTTGCCTCAATGAGTCGTCCTTCGGCAGGAGACACAGAGGAGCCACGGTGACGCAACAAACCGACCGATCTTCGCTGCTTGCCGTGAATCTACCGGAGCTCCTCGCACGCGTGGACAACGACATCGATCTGGTGCGCGAACTGATCGGGATCTTCCAGGACGAGTTTCCGCTCCTTCTGCGCCTTTTGCAGGAGTCCGTGGCTTGTGAGGACGCCAAGCGTGTTGAAACCACGAGCCATGGTTTGAGGGGCATGTTCTCGTCCCTTTCTGCCATGCCAGCCGCTGCGCTGGCGGGTCGGCTCGAAGAGCTGGGGCGCGAGGGGAAAACGTCGGGGCTGGCCGGCGCCTTGCTGCTTTTCGAGCACGAGGCGGCAAATGTGCGGTCGGAGTTGAATGCTTACCTCGCAGAGGCGAACTCGTGAAAATAGTTATTGCGGACGACGAGGCGATATCCCGCCGGTCGCTCGAGAAAACGCTCGCACGCGAGGGATATGAGGTGATCGCGGTCGACAATGGACGGTCGGCCTTGCAGCAATTATCTTTGCCCGACGGTCCGAGACTCGCGCTGCTGGATTGGATGATGCCGGAGCTCAACGGACCGGAAGTGTGCGCAGCGGTGCGCGGCCAACCCGACCGGCCTTACGTTCACATCGTGCTGCTCACTTCAAAAGGATCGAAAGAAGACGTCGTCGCGGGACTTGAATCGGGCGCCGACGATTATCTCATCAAGCCCTGGGACCCCGCGGAGCTGGCAGCCAGGTTGCAAGTGGGCCAGCGCATCCTGCAGCTCGAAGATAGACTCGTCGAGGCGCGCGAGACCATGCGCTTCAAAGCGACGCACGACCCTCTCACATCGCTTTTTAATCGCGGGGTCATTGTCGATCTACTGGCCCGCGAGCTATCGCGCACGCGCCGCGAAAACGGTTGCACGGTCATCATGCTGGGCGATCTAGATCACTTCAAGAGCGTGAACGACTCCTGCGGCCACGTCGTGGGCGATGAAGTGCTGCGCAGCGTGGCTCGACGCCTCTTGTCGTCGGTGCGATCGTATGATTTTGTGGGCCGCTACGGAGGAGAAGAGTTCCTGATCGTCCTCAATAATTGTGAGTCCGCCCAGGCAGTCGCGCGCGCCGAAGCGGTTCGCAATGGGATTGCGAACCGCCCGATACAGACCTCTCGCGGGCCGCTCCCCATCACCATGAGTGTTGGTGTTCTCTCGAGCCGGGATTGGGACCTCCGTCTCGTGGAAGAGATTCTAGGCGAAGTCGACGCGGCTCTGTATCGAGCGAAAGCAGCCGGCCGCAACCGCGTCGTCTTCGCAAAACCAACCGCCGTGTGCAACGTTCCGCAGCCACTGGCCAAGTGACCTTCACAACGAAGCCACCAAGTCGCTGCGCGACTCAGCGCAGGCTGACATTCTCTCCACAGCAATTCCCGCAACGGCTCCCGGCACGCGCCGGCGTCGATGCGCATCGGTCTCGGACGCGGCATTGCGATGCTGTCCGAACGCGTATGGACCACCTTTCAGCCCATCTTTTTGCGCGCTCGCTTTTGCGTTTGCGCTTCGGCGGCGGGCACGACGCGCAGGGGCGGCTTCATGGGCGGTGCCGGCTTTTCGGCAAGGCTCTTCTTCAGAGCTTCCATCAGGTCGATCACCGGCGCGAGCTGCGGATGCGGCGCCTGCGTCACCTGCTCGCCCTTGAGCTTGGCCTCAATCAGCGCGCGCAGGCTGGCCTGGTATTCGTCGCGATACTTGCTGGCGTCGAAGGGCGCGGCGAGGCTTTCGATGAGCTGGAGAGCGAGTTTTTTCTCCTGCTCCTTGGTCTCCGTTTTGTCCGGCTGGCCGTACTCGGCGACCTGACGAATTTCGTTGGCGTAAAACATGGTGTGCAGCGTGAGGCCCTTGGCGCGCGGGCGCAGGATGACGATGTTTTCGCGCTGGTGCATGGTGAGCTTGGCAATGGCCGCGTAGCCGGAGGATTCCATGGCGTCGAGCAGAAGCTGATAGGCTTTCTTGCCGGCGTCTTCCGGGGTGACGTAGTAGGAAGCGTCGAAGTAGAGCGGATCGACTTCGTCGAGCTTCACGAACTCGAGAATTTCCATGGTGCGCGCGGAGGGCGGGTCGATTTTGTCGAGCTCCTCTTCGGTGAAGAGCACGTACTGATCTTTTTCGTATTCGTAGCCCTTGACGATCTCCGAGCGCTCGACGATGCGGTTGTGCGTGGGGCAGAACAGGGGCATGCGAATCCGCGTGTGGCACTCGTTGTGCAGCTGGTTGAGGCTGATGCGCTCGGTGCGGGCGGCGCTAAACAGGCGGATGGGAATCGAGATCAGGCCAAAGGTTAGGTGGCCCTTCCAGACGCTAGTGGCCATAGACGGCTCCTCCCCCGAAGAATCGATGGTGCGGGCTGTAAGGGGGAGACAGAAGATTAGCCTCGCCGGGCAGGCGTAGGCAAGGCGAACTGACGGCGAAGACGCGGGAAAGGCACGGGAGGGTCTGGCCGCCTAAGGGCATCGCCCGGAGCCGATTTCCTGGGTAACAATAACGCTGCACCCCCACCCCCCTATTTTTATAACAATTTGATTCGATGGGAGTTTTGGTGCAGGGTCGGTCAACAATTTGATTCTGTTGGGGTTGTAAGTCGCTTGTTTGCATATTGTTTCGCCGATGCTCATTCCGGCGGAATCCTCTGGTCTTCGGCAGGGCTAGTGTTGCGGGAGGGGAAGCTTCGCGCGCGAACATGTAATATTATAACACGGCGGTCAAGTGTACTCAGTAATTAATGGTTCGAACGGCGATTCGAATGAGGATGCGTGGGGTTCCCACCCTCGCCTGCGGTAAGCTGGTACCCCCTGGGGATCAAGACTCGGGGCCCGTCCGTTGGCCGGGTTAATAGCCGTAGAGCGGTGCCGACAATGCTCGGACGCCTCGCGACCTATACATCATCCGCATGTATAACCATGCTCGAAACGTACTGGGCAGCTGCGTCTCCTGTTCGAATCCTGTGAACCGATACCAGTTCCCGGAAATGACGGACTTCCTTGTGAGCTGCAGCGGGTGGACACCCATTTTGGACAGTAAGGATGCTCGCATCGAGTAAGCGCGTTCTAGAAGTCCGACGAGCCAACCGTCGAGTTCTCTGAACCGATCCGGGGTATCCACCATGGCAAAGCCGCTCATGTGGCTTCGGATGGGCCTCTTAGGGTCCTTGTGACTCAGCCCGTTAGCTAGTTCAGCCTCGGTCAATCGACCGTAGATCATCTTGCGGATCTCATTGACGCAGGTCACTAAGTCCCAATCGACATCAGCCCGGATCCGTTTTTTGCTGAAGGTTCTCTTTTTGGGGGCCTGAACAAGATGCTGATAAACGACGTAGGCAATCTTCTTCTTGAGGCGCTCAATTCGCCTATGCGCAGGGCGGACACCGGAGTTAGAAATCTCGCAGCCGAGAAAAGCGATGTTGTGCTTCGACTTAATCTCGCCGGTGCCGTCTGCGACAAGCAGCGATATGCCGTCTGACTTCTTTGGATTGATTCTAACCGTTGACTGTGCGCTCCACCGAAGTATGAAGTCCGCAGCACTGCAAGCTTTGGCGTAAGATGTTGCGATAACGACGATGTCATCTGCATAGCGCGCAAACGTCACGCCGAGGTCCTCCAGGCCCTTATCCAGCTCGTAGCAGACCGCATTTGCGAGAAACAGAGAGATTGTATTCCCCTGCGGAATGCCCGTATTGCGCCGCGTGAACACCTTCTTTTTATAATTCGCCTCAGCAGCCGATTGCCCCGAGAGTAGTGCGCGGAGCACACTCGTCTCTTCTGTTTTCACTTTGAAATGCTTCTTCAAGACGTTGAGAAGGTAGGGATGACCAATTGAATCGAAAAACTTCTCGAAGTCATATTCGACGACAAATAATCGGGATGCCGACGCTACGGCCTCTGCGATATGTTGAATGGCGTGATTTGCGTTCTTGTCCGGACGATAGCCAAAGGCCGATTCACTCGACAGGGCGCTATTGCGATTCTGTAGCCGACGATGCAGCCAGGTGCCGACTGCCGCATCCGGAACTGAGTAGATGCTGATCGTCCGATGGCCCCCACCGTCCTTCTTAATCTGCACGTCAAGGGACGGTCGAGGTTGGTAGGACTTGCCGCGATTGCTGCCTCAATTGCGTGGGATATCGACTGCGACTTTTTCCTTACGTAGAAGGGGTCGAACTGCTGTTCGAGCTTCCAGCGAGGGATAGCGGTACTGACTACGGTCTTGTTCTTCTTTCCTGTTCTCTTTTCGCGCTTCCTAACGTCTCGGAGGCGTCGGTAGGCCAGCAGTTGGTACTTGCGGATTGTTCGTTTAGCTTGGTCTTCGATAAATCTCTGGAGTTGGTAGCTCATTCCCGTGAAGGCGGGTAGGACCCGCAAGTCAGAGAGTTCTAGGTCGCAGCCCTTGCGGATGGCCTCCCCCGAAGAGTTGGCGAGTCCTTTTGCGTGCAAGGGCCTCCAGCTTGAGTGCGCGGGTCCCCCCTTAGCCCTCTTGGGCTTGACCACCTTTTAGCACAGGTAGGCCACGGCCAAGTAGGGAATCCGACTGCCGGCTACTGACCACTTAATAGGTGTTCGAAGAGGTCAACAAGAAGGCTGGCCGAATGAAACACTAAGTGACGAGCCCTAAAGATACAATTCAATAGAGGTTCTCCGAATGGTGCGTGACCCACGAGCGATCCGGATTTATACAGATGGGTCTTGCTACAAGAATCCGGGAGGAGCAGCCGGGTGTGCCGCGATGGTCCACTACCCAGAAGACTTGCAGCTACCCGATGAAGAGATCGTTGATTTCGGCTGCGCGGAGAGCAGTAATAACCGGATGGAACTAATGGCGTGCGTCAAGGCGCTCGAATGGGTGCGTGAGCGCCGGCCCTGGGATGGAGTGGAACGCATTCAAATGGTTACGGATTCTCTGTACGTCAAAGAGAATATATTTCGTGCAAGAGCGTGGAAAAGAAACGGATGGCGTAACCGCTACGGTATGCCCATGGCGAACGATGATCTGTGGAAGAGGCTTATCTCGGCCCATGATAAAGCGGGAATGAGGGTCGATTTTGAATGGGAGCCAGGGAAGAGGTCACCCATCGGAAAGGTCGTTGACCGGGCAGCGAAGGCGGCTGCGCAACGGGGTGGTCCCGATGTCGACCGTGGCTACAGGCCCGGAGCGGTCTCGCGGACAGTGCTAGGCGGCGTCGCTCAACTATACCCCGCGCGAGGACAGGTCGATGTGATCCGGATCGGCGTGAAGAAAGTGATGCACAGAGGTGAAAACAAAATCAGCTTTGAAACTTTCGATGAACATAAACAGGCTTACGTTGCGAAGTTCTACGCTTTTGCAACACCTACGATGGCTGCGAATCTGCACAGGTCGCACGGGTACAGAGTTCACTTCAACGATGACATACATTACCCAAGAATATTGGAGTGTGTACAGGAAGTGCCTCTCTCAAAGCTGACTGCTTCCCCTAAGAAGGACGCGAAGTGGACCTGAGCATGAGCGCATCAGGGCTGACAGGGGACACTTCTGTCGCCCCGACGGGGCTTTGTCTTTTTGACGCGATGTTTTCCCACCGCTGGCGCGGTGGGCTACGTTGTGTCGTCCCTGGCGGGACTTAAGCGCTTCTGAGTTGACCTCACCGGAGAAGGTAGAGGTGGATGACTCGTCGCGCGACCTTGGGGAGTGCGGGGCGTATTGCCGGGCGTATGCGCTAGAGAAGGGAGGGCGAGGAAGCCATTCGGGAGAATGGCGCTCCCGGGGCGCGCGGCTTTAGAGCCGCGACGGACAAAGCGCCAGCTGCGGGCGCGATACGTCAGCCTTCCGGGTCTTGACCCTCCAGGGGTTAAAACTCCTGAGTGGGGACCGGTTGATGTCGGAGCTGAAGCTCCGACCCCCTGAAGAATCCGAGCCGGGGGCTGAAGCCCCTTTTTCTTCCGAGCCGTGAACGGCACGGCTGAAAGCCATGCCCTGACGGGAATGTCGCGGCCGAAGCTGCGACCCGCAAGGCGCACAGACAAGAGTGCCTGTGCTACTGGACGGCGATGGGACTCATCTTTTTGGGCGGGCTATGTGTCGCCCCTACGGGGCTCTGCGCGTGAGTTCTGGTTTTTTTCCCACCGCTGCGCGGTGGGCTACGTTGTGTCGTCCCTGGCGGGACTTCGGACGGCCGAAACTTCTACGCATGCTGAGAGATTCCTTCGCTGCGCTCAGAATGACAACGTAAAACGTGCGCGGGCGTTGAGAATCCCACCCTTGCCTACGGCAAGGATGGGGCACCCTGCGTATGCGCTAGAGACGGGAGGGCGAGGAGGCCATTCGGGAGAATGGCGTTTCCAGGGGCGCGCGGCTTTGGAGCCGCGACGCACAAAGCGCACACGCTGCGGGCGCGATACGTCAGGGTTAAAGCCCCTGAGTGGGGAGCGGTCGATGTCGGAGCTGAAGCTCCGACCCCCTTAAGAATCCGAAAGAGGGGTTCTGGCTACGTTGCGTCGTGCCTGGCGGGACGGCGGATGGAAGAACCTTCTGAGGATGCTCAGAGATTCTTTGCTTCGCTTGATTGTATGACGAAGAGCGTCTTCGGTTAGAGCGTCCCCAATTCGATCGCATTTTCTGCTCGGTGCGCAATTTAGTTCATAATTTCTTCAAGGTTTGCAAGCCGATCTCAGCGTAAGACTCGCAGCGAAAAACAGGCTATCTAGAAATGGGCTTGATTCCATTCCTCATTCGGGACGAACAGGAGCCCAAAAGCGAAAAGCGTTTTTCTCGCGTTGGCCATGACTCGAACTTTCTTCGCCTTTGAAATCAGGGACTTAGCCTTGCGTTAGTTCCCACTCCCGAAAGCTTGAGCTGCTTTGGCGCAACTTGTGCATGAACTTCATTCTGCGTAAATCATGAAATCGGACTCCGCAGCGCGAATGTGCGCAATGAGTATACACAATTGTTCAATAGTGAACAGAGATATATCTCCGAGTCTTATACGATTCGCGTCCCTCGATTAGTGAAAGAGGAGATTTCGTCGCCAGCAGTCGACCCGCTGGATTCCCGCCGCCGCTTTTAGGCGTTCGGGTAGCGCCTACAACGATTGAAGAGGAGATGTTCATGCGTAAGACAACCGTACGAGCAATGTGGACGCTGGCGTTCCTGGTGGCAGGTGTCGCAGGCGGATGCGGCCGAGAACAGACGATTGACCAGGCTCCGATAACGATTACCTCGACGAATCCTCTGAACGGCGCCGTCAACGTTCCCATCAACCAGGAGATTCTCGCGACGTTCAGCGAAGCCATGAATGCCGCAACGGTTATTGCGCCGGGGACGTTTACGCTGGCCGTAGCGGGCGCGGGCGGAGCGGCGGTGCCGGGGACGGTGACCTACACGGCGGCGACGAACACGACGACGTTTTCGCCCACAGGGAATTTACTGCCCAGCACGAAATATACGGCCGCCGTCAGCATGGCGGCCAAGAATCCGGCCGGCCGGCCGCTGTCAAGCAACTATGTCTGGAGTTTCACGACGGGCAAGACCGCCGACGCGACGCCACCAACGGTGGCAGTCACGTCGCCTGCCTCAGGGGCCATCACCGTTCCCACGAATCAAAGAATAACCGCAACGTTCAGCAAGGTAATGGATCCAGCAACGATCACGGCCGCGGGGACATTTACGGTTGCGGTGGCGGGAGTAGGCGGCGCTGCCGTCCCTGGAGCGGTCAGCTACGCTGGTTCGATAGCGACCTTCACCCCGGCCGCGAATCTTGCGGCGAACACGCAGTACACGGCCACGATTACAACCGCTGCCAAAGACCTTAGCGGCAACGCCTTGATAGCGGGCGCCGCGCCCGATCCGTGGAGTTTCACGACAGGCGCCGGCCCGGATATCACAACGCCTACGATAACTCTCACCAATCCGGCGAATGCCCTGAGCAACGTTTTGCTCAATGCCGCCGTAAGCGCAACTTTCAACAAAGCCATGGATCCCGCAACGATCGTGGCCCCGGGCACATTTACCGTGGCGGTAGCAGGAGCCGGCGGCGCCGCCGTCGCCGGAAACGTCACCTACAATTCCGTGAGCCAGGTCGCAACGTTCACACCCACGGCAAACCTAACGGCCAGCACGCAATACAAGGCCACGATCACGAATGCGGCGAAAGATCTGGCCGGCAACGCGCTTGCGGCGGGAGCCAAGCCGAATCCGTGGACCTTTACCACCGGCGCGTCGGTTGGCGCGGCGGGGCCGGCTCTCGGAACAGCGGCGACTTTTGGGGCTTTTGGAGGCGGCGCAGGCATTACGAATCAGGGCACCAACACCGTGATCAACGGAGATATCGGGACTACCGCTGTTTCCACCACGGTGACCGGATTCCACGATGCGGGGCCGGGATGCACCTACATAGAAACGGGGAGCAACATCGGGACCGTCAACGGGAAGATCTACACCGCTCCTCCGCCTCCCACGGTCGGGTGTCCAAGCGAAGGCACCGCCACTACATTTGCGATCGCGACTCAGGCAGCTATCGACGCGCTTGCCGCATTTAACGCCCTGTCGCCCGCTTCGATGCCCGGGGGTGCAGATCCAGGCGCGGGCCAACTCGGCGCGCTCGTTCTCGCTCCGGGCATATACAAAGCCGCGGCAGGCTCGTTCCTGCTCACCGGGACCGATCTGACTCTCGACGCACAGGGCGATGCGAACGCCCTCTGGGTGTTCCAGATGGCGAGCACGCTCACTGTGGGCGCTCCTGGGGCGCCGCGCAGCATCATTCTGGTCAACGGAGCTCAAGCCAAGAACGTATTTTGGTACGTAGGCAGCATGGCGACGATCAATCCGGCAGGCGGCGGAACCATGGTGGGCACGATCATCGCTTCCTCCGGAGTCACGTTCTCTACCCCTGCCATTGCAGCGGTAACGACGCTCAACGGCAGGGCTCTGGCACTCAATGCGTCGGTGACCATGGTAAACACCGTGATCAACGTACCGGCTCCATAGAAGAAATGGCAGAGCGAAGCAGAGGAGGATTGGCGATGGCGGATGTGAATGAGGCGAAGCGGTTCCGTTCGCGGTTCGCCGCACGCGGGCACGATTTCCGGAGGCAACAATGAGATCAGCAGCGCGATTTATCGCCACAATGGCGGTTGCTTTTGTAATAGTGCCCGCACTGCACGCGGACGACGCGGCAAATCCCGCAGCAAAGGGAAAGGAAGATAAGCCGGCCGCCGCCATCGTCGCGCCAGCCATCGCTGCCAAGACACCACCAAGTAGCGCTAAAGCGCCGGCTCCACGAGACTCAACAAGCCGGCAATCGCGGGCTGGAGCCAACACCCAACCGGCCGGTACGACGCAATCGGGAGGGACGCCCAGGGTCGAGTGGTTTTTGGGATATTCCTTCTGGCGGGCCATGCCAACGGCCATGAGCAACCGCATGGGCTACCTGCATGGCGGAAGCACGTCCGTGGCGTACAACTTCAACAGATACCTAGGACTGGTGGCGGATTTTGGCGGCTACGACGACAGCAGGATTACGCTTTTCAGTCCGACGGGAAGCCAAACGCTGAATTCGAGTGGGAGCGCGTACACCTATACTTTCGGTCCGCGTTTTTCCTACCGCAGGTATCAGAGGTTCACCCCATTTGCGCAAGCACTATTCGGCGGGACTTATGCGACTTCGGTGACGATCTCCGGATGTACGGGAAGTCCGGCGTGCACGCCCCTCGGCAGCGACAATGCGTTTGCCACGATGCTGGGCGTCGGTTTCGACGTCAAAATCAGCCGGCACATCGCTCTGCGCCCGTTTGAAGGTGATTTTCTGCTGACCAATTTCAAGAATCCTTTCTCGGCCGGCGGGCAAGCACGGGGATGGCAGGACAACGCGCGATTTTCCGCGGGAATCGTATTTCGCTTCGGCTCGATGGGTTCAGCGCCAACGCCAGCCGCTGCGGTTTGTTCGGCGGAGCCGGCAGAGGTTTTCGCCGGCGAGCCTGTGACCGGGACTGCCAATGGATCCGATTTCAATCCCAAGCGCGGGATCCAATACGCCTGGACCGGCACGGGAGTGGGCGCCGCGGGCAGCAATGCTTCCACCCGGATCGACACCACCGGATTGCAGCCCGGCTCGTACCAGGTAACCGCAAACTTGAGCGATGGCAGCAAGAATGGCGTTGCGTCGTGCATCGCCCGGTTCAACGTAAAGCAGCCGCGTCCACCTGAGGTTGCATGCTCGTCAAATCCGGGAACCGTAACCACGGGCGACAGCGCCACGATCCGCTCAAACGCCAGCAGCCCCGATAACCGCAGATTGAGCTACAGCTACAGCGCGAGCGCGGGCAACGTCTCCGGCGCAGAGGCCACCGCCACGTTGAACACAGCCGGTGCGCCGCCGGGCGCGATCAGGGTGACCTGCAATGTAAGCGATGACCGAATGCCCGCGCTAACGGCTTCGGCGGCGACGATCGTAACGGTAGAAGCCCCACCGCCTCCGCCGCCACCACCCCCGCCGCAACAACCCACGGCACTGGAACTGAGGCTAGCTCTCCATAGCATCTATTTTCAGACGGCTCTGCCTACGGCCCGCAATCCCGCCGGCGGCTTGCTCGATAGCCAACAGCAAACCCTCATTTCGCTGGCGCGCGATTTCAACGAATACGTCGCGATCCGGCCGGACGCTCACCTGATTCTCGAAGGGCATGCGGACCCGCGTGGTTCCGCAGAATACAACCAGGCGCTTACGGAGCGACGTGTGGAACGGACCAAGAGCTTTTTGATCGAACACGGTGTTCCCGCCGCGAACGTCGAGATCAAGGCGTTCGGCGACCAACAGAATTTGACCGACGACCAGGTGAAAGATGCGGTCGAGCGGAATCCCGAGTTGAGTGCGGAGGACCGGCAGAGGATTCTGAAGAACATGCGCGTGGTTATCCTGGCCAGCAATCGCCGCGCAGATGTAGTGTTGAGTACGACCGGGCAACAGTCCGTGCGTCAATACCCATTTAACGCGAGGGATTCCCTAACGTTGCTGAGCACGAAGGGCGTTGAAAGCGAAAAGCAGACGAAGACACCGGCCAGAAAGAAGACTACGCAGCCGTAAGCGGGAGTTCAACGACCGTTCGAACGGCATGAGGCAAGCTAGATAAGGTAGTCTTTAGGCGAGCGGGGCGCCCGGCTCCGCTCGCAACTCCTCTCGTAAATACTCGCCTGGCACCATAAATTTCCATAGGTGCACGAAAAACTAATTGTCCAGCGACCCGGGAGGGCCGTACGGGGAGAAATCCCTCGCCGGGCAGAGAATGACGCGGCAGAACTGTGTGAAGCAGTAGTGCGGGCCGCCGGAGCGGGCTGGCTAATCGCGCGAGGGGGTGGGTTAGAATGCGGGAATGGCGAAGCTGGAGGAGTACGGGCGGAAACGGCGATTTGACCGGACGCCGGAGCCGCCGCCGCGCGTGGCGGCGCGCGGGGACGGCACCTTCGTGGTGCAGAAGCACGCGGCGCGGCGGCTGCATTACGATTTCCGGCTGGGAATTGATGGTGTGCTGAAGTCGTGGGCCGTGCCCAAGGGGCCTTCGCTCGATCCGGCGGACAAGCGGCTGGCGGTGCAGACCGAAGATCATCCGATGGATTACGGCGGATTCGAAGGGAAAATTCCCGAGGGTAGCTACGGAGCGGGCTCGGTGATGGTGTGGGACCGCGGGACATTTGAGGTTGAGGACGCCGCGAAATACGGCGGCGCCAGAAGCGGCGCGGGGAATGTAGATCCGGCGAAAGAGCTGGCGCGGGGCGAGCTGAAATTTCGCCTCGCGGGCGAGAAGCTGCGCGGGAGCTTCGTGCTCGTGAAGCTAAAACGAAGCGAGAAGGGCAACGAATGGCTGCTCATCAAGCACAAGGATGCGGCTGCGGAGCCGGGCTGGAACGTGGAACAGCACGACGGTTCGGTGCTGACGGGCCGGACACTCGAAGAGATTGCCGACGAGTTGCCGCCCAGGCGGGGGGCGAGCGCCATCGAGCCGGGGGAACTTGCGGGCGCGCGAAAGGGCGCGATGCCGGCGCGGGTTGCGCCGATGCTGGCGACGCTGGCGGCGCAGCCTTTTTCCGATCCGGACTGGCTCTACGAGATCAAATGGGACGGCGCGCGCGTGCTGGCATGGGTGGCGGACGGGAAGGCGACGCTGCGGTCGCGCAGCGGCGGCGACGTGACGCTGCAATATCCGGAGCTGGCGGCTCTGCCGGAATCAATTGCGGCAAAGCGCGCCATCGTGGACGGCGAGGTTGTGGTCCTGGACGAACACGGGCACAGCAATTTCGAACGGCTGCAGGAGCGGATGCACGTGCGGCCGTCGGCGGAATTGATCGCGCGGCATCCGGTAACGTATTACGCGTTCGATCTGCTTTACTGCGACGGCTACGATTTGCGCGAAGCGGCTCTGGCCGGGCGCAAAGAACTTTTGCGGCTGCTGCTGCGGCCGGACGGCGCGGTTCGTTTTTCCGATCACCAGGCTGAGCAGGGCAAGGAACTTTTCGAACTGGCGCGGCGCGAGGGGCTTGAAGGCGTGATCGGGAAGCGGGCCGACAGCCGGTACGTGAGCGCGCGCAGCCCCAACTGGGTGAAATTCAAGGCCACGCAAACGCTCGAGGCGGTTGTGGGAGGGTGGACGGCGCCGCGCGGAGGGCGCGCGTACTTCGGGTCGCTGCTGCTGGGGCTGTACGAGGACGAGAAGCTACGCTTCATCGGGCACGTGGGGAGCGGCTTCGACGCGCAAGGGCAGGAGGCGATCGCCGCGGATCTGAAGCGGCTTGCGGTAGGGAAGTGCCCATTCGACAAGGTGCCGGAAACCAACGAGAAAGCGTTTTGGGCGAAGCCCGAGCTGGTGGCGCGGGTGCGGTTTGCCGGCTGGACGCAGGAGGGGCGGCTGCGCGCGCCGGTGTTTATCGCGCTGCGTGCGGATGCGCGGCCGGAAGATTGCCGTTGGGAAGGCGAGGTTCCGGACGCGGCGCCTTCCTCCAACGTCGCGGCGGCGGGCGCGCCGGGTCCCGCCGCGGCGAGCGCCGTGGTGAACGGGCGGGAGTTCGCCGGGAAGGTGCTTTCCAGCGCCGCGAAGATCGAGGCAGAGCTTTCGAGCGGCAAGCAGGAAAATATTCTGGTGGAGCTCGACGGAAAACGATTTCGCCTGAGCAACCTGAACAAGATTTACTTTCCGGAGTCGGGCTACACGAAACGCGATCTGCTGTCCTATTACTACCGGATAGCGGATTACATTTTGCCGTTCCTGAAGGATCGTCCTTTAGTGTTGCGACGATACCCCGACGGGATTCGCGGTCAGGCGTTTTTCCAGAAGGATGTGCGGGAAGGAGCGCCCACGTGGCTCGAGACGGTGGCAATTGCGTCGGAGAGCGGCGGGCGCGACGTTCACTATGCGGTGGCGAACGACCGGGCGTCACTGCTGTATCTGACGGGGCTGGGGTGCATCGATCACAATCCGTGGTCGAGCCGCAAGGACGATCTGGAGCATCCCGACTATTTTTTCTTCGACCTCGATCCATCCGAGGGCACGGAGTTTTCGGTGGTGGTGAAGCTGGCGCGGCTGCTGCATGAGAAGCTCGACGAGCTGGGGATGAAGGTTTTTCTGAAGACATCGGGGGCGACGGGATTTCACATGTATTTGCCGGTCGAGCGCGGGTACACGTACGAGCAGTTGCGAACGTTCGGCGAGATTGTGTCGCGGCTGGTGACGGCGGAGGCTCCGGAACTGGTGACGCACGAGCGGACGGTGGCGAAGCGGCCGGCGGGCCGGGTGCTGATCGACGTGGCGCAGAACGCGGAGGGGCGGCCGCTGGCGGCGGCATATGCGGTGAGGGCTTTTCCGAAGGCGCCGGTGTCGACGCCGGTGGTGCCGAGCGAACTGCGGGCGAATCTGCGGGCGGAGAGATTCAACATCAAGACGCTGGCAGCGCGGATCGCGGAGAAGGGCGATCTGTGGGCGGATTTCTGGAAGAGCCGACAGCGGATCGAGAAGGTTTTTCAGAAGCTTGATTTGCAGGCGCGGCAGCACTGAGATTGCTTCCAGGAGGCTGCAGGGGCGACGGGGGCGGCGGAGACGCGGTATAATTTGGGCTTGGCGCAAGATGCTGACTTCAGGGGCTAAAGCCCTCCTTTTGGGCGAGTTGAATGTCAGGGCTGAAGCCCTGACCCCCTAGGGAAGAATGCGGACGCGCTCAGGAGCGGTGCGGTGATCGAGCGGCACAAGACGCATGAAGTGAAGGTAGGGCGGGTGCAGGTGGGCGGGGGCGCGCCGATTGTCATCCAGTCGATGACGAACACGGACACGGCGGACATTGCGGGCACGGCGCAGCAGTGCATCGAGCTGGGGGCGGCGGGCTCGGAGATGGTGCGCGTGACGGTGAATGTGCCGGAAGCGGCGGCGGCGGTGCCGGAGATCAAGAAGCGCATGCTCGACGCTGGCTGCGAGGCTCCGCTGATCGGCGACTTCCACTACAACGGGCACGTGCTGCTGACGAAGTATCCCGAGGCGGCGGCGGCGCTCGACAAGTACCGCATCAATCCGGGGAACGTGGGCGCGGGGAAGCGGCGCGACGAACAGTTCGCGACGATTTGCAGCGTGGCGCGCGATCACGGCAAGCCGGTGCGCATCGGCGTCAATGGCGGCTCGCTCAATCAGGAGCTGGTGATGCGCAAGATGCAAGAGAACACCGACAAGCTCCTGGGTTTCAGCTCGGAGGAGATCATCAACGAGTGCATGGTGATTTCGGGCCTCGAGTCCACCGAGTTGGCGCTGCAATGCGGGTTGCGCGAGGACCAGATCATCATCTCGTGCAAGGTGTCGCGGCCGATGCACCTGATCGGCGTCTATCGGGAGCTGGCGAAGCGCACGCGCCAGCCCTTGCACCTCGGGCTGACCGAGGCGGGGATGGGCATGAAGGGCGCTATCTACTCGTCGGCGGCCATGGGAATCCTGCTGAACGAGGGCATAGGCGACACGATTCGAATCTCGCTGACGCCGAGACCCGGAGGCGACCGGCGCGAAGAGGTCTACGCCTGCTGCGAACTGCTGCAGGCGCTGGGGTTGCGGTCGTTCCTGCCGAGCGTGACGGCTTGCCCCGGCTGCGGGCGCACGACCAGCACAACATTTCAGCAGCTCGCCGAGAGCATACAGGGGTACGTCCGCGACAAGATGCCGGAGTGGAAGGTCGAGTACGAGGGCGTCGAGGAGATGACGCTGGCCGTGATGGGCTGCATCGTCAACGGGCCGGGCGAATCGCGCGCTGCGAATATCGGCATCAGCCTGCCGGGCACGGGGGAGTCGCCGAGCTGCCCGGTGTACATCGACGGCCAGCACTTCACGACGCTGCGCGGAACCTACGACGAGTTGGCCGCCGGGTTTCAGGCGCTGGTCGATAATTACGTCGCGACGAAGTATTCGCGGCGCGAGCCCGCACCGACCGGCGCGGCAGCCTCCCGCAACTAGGTTCGTTTCCGCCGCAGCGGATGGGGCGTCCGAAGCAGCCGTGCGTCCGTGTTAGAATCCATCCCCGAGTTTAACGATGAAGATTGCGCGAGAAGACGTGCTGCGCGTGGCCGAACTGGCGCACCTCGAACTGGGCGAAGCCGAGTTCGAGTCGCTGGTGCGGCAGCTCGATTCGATCCTCACTTACGTTGAGAAGCTCAATGAGCTCAACACGGACGGCGTCGAGCCGATGGCGCAAGTGGTTCCCGCCGGCGCGGAGGCGGCGGAGCGCTCGGCCGGCACGCCGCTGCGCGAGGATGTTCCCGGTCCTTGCGCGGTGATCGATGAAGTGCTGGCGGGCGCGCCGGATCCCGATCCGCCGTATTTTCGCGTTCCGAAAGTGATCGAGCGATGAAAGGCCGGACGGGGAGCGGTCAGGGCAAGTGACGGCTAAAGGGGGCCAAACCGGGAACGGCCACAACTGGACGATCGCTTCGGTGCGAGAGGCGCTGACGGCAAAGCGCATTTCGGCGCGCGAGCTGACCACCGAGTTTTTTGCCCGCATCGAGAAGCGCAACCCTGAACTTAATGCATTCCTGGCGCTTTCGCCCGAGCGGGCGTACGCGCAGGCGGACAGCCTGGACACACGCATCGCCGCCGGAGAGATGTTGCCGGCGCTGGCGGGAGTTCCGCTGGCGGTGAAGGACGTCCTGAGCACGCGCGGCGTGGTGACTACGTGCGCATCGCGCATGCTGGAGGGTTACCGGCCGGCATATGACGCGACGGCGGTAACGCGCCTCGAAAGCGCGGGAGCCGTTGTGCTGGGCAAGACGAATTGCGACGAGTTCGCCATGGGCGGCTCGAACGAGAATTCGGCCTATGGTCCGGTGCGCAACCCGGTTGCGCTCGACCGGGTGCCGGGAGGCTCGAGCGGGGGGTCGGCGGCGGCGGTCGCCGCGGGCCTGGCCGTGGTGGCGTTGGGCACCGACACCGGAGGATCGATTCGCCAGCCGGGCGCGTTCTGCGGCATTCCGGGTTTGATGCCGACGTATGGGCGCGTTTCGCGCTACGGGCTGATCGCTTTCGCGTCGTCGCTCGATCGCATCGGGCCGTTCGCGCGGTCGGTGCGGGACGCCGCAGCGGTGCTTTCGGTGATTGCGGGCCGCGACCCATTGGATTCGACCTCGGCCGATGTTCCGGTCCCGGATTACGACAAATCGCTTAACGAGGGTGTGAAGGGGCTGCGCATCGGCATTCCGACGGACTATTTCGGCGAAGGACTTGATCCCGCCGTGCGGGAGCGGGTTGAAGCGGGGATAGCGCTGCTCGAAAGGCTGGGCTGCCGGCGGGTACCACTTCGCATGCGGCACACGGATTATGCCGTGGCAACGTACTACTTGATCGCCACCGCGGAGGCCAGTTCGAACCTGGCCCGCTACGACGGGGTGCGGTACGGTTTGCGCGTACCGGGGGCTACGCTGATGGAGATGTACCGGAAGACGCGCGGGCGCGGCTTTGGGGCCGAGGTCAAGCGGCGCATCATGCTGGGCACTTACGCGCTTTCGGCCGGATATTATGAGGCGTATTACCTGAAGGCCCAGAAGGTGCGGGCGCTGATCGCGCGGGACTTCGCGCAGGCGTTCGAGGAGGTGGATGCGATCGTGACCCCGACCTCGCCAGTGGTGCCGTTTCGTTTGGGCGAGCGGGTGGCGGATCCGCTGGCCATGTATCTGGCTGATATCTACACGGTAACGGGGTCCCTTGCGGGCGTACCCGGCATTTCGGTGCCAGCGGGGAACACGCCCGAGGGGCTCCCCGTGGGGCTACAAATCTTCTGCCCGGCTTTTGGGGAGGCTCGGATGCTACAACTGGCGCACGCTT
>Ga0210394_10003829_pt1 | contig 18229 bp, 19 predicted proteins | sample IncBWC12MmetaG_FD_160121 | JGI IMG/M metagenome (GOLD analysis project Ga0210394, IMG submission 160121) | Forest soil microbial communities from Barre Woods Harvard Forest LTER site, Petersham, Massachusetts, United States - Inc-BW-C-12-M | ecosystem: Environmental > Terrestrial > Soil >... | reverse complement strand
GTTATCCACGTGTTACGCACCCGTTCGCCACGCGCCCACACCCTGTATTGCTACAGAATGCTGCGCGTTCGACTTGCATGTGTTAAGCACGCCGCCAGCGTTCGCTCTGAGCCAGGATCAAACTCTCATTTGAAACCTGTCTCCCAACCGCGAAGGCTTTCACCCCCACGATCGGAACGAACTGTTCATCGCTCGATTTCTGTACCTCTCCCCGGCAAGCCGGAAAAAGGCTCTCAAACGGCATCCATCCCGGTACACCCGGAATAAGTGCCGAAACCAAACGGGTTCTGGCTTGTTTCACTCGATTGTCAAAGAGCAGGTACTCCCAGGCCAGCTGGAAGGTAGGCAGACAATCGCCAACTCTACAGATTTGTCTCGGGAGTGTCAACTGAATTTCGATATCGGCCGATACGTTTGGAAGTTGCGTCGTACCGGATACGCCTAGCCGGAATAACAGTTTCATCGGATGGGCCTGCGCCGCTCAAAGGCGTAGAACCGTTCGCGTGGAGGTACACATATGACTCAACCTATTCGAATTGTCTTGATGGGGGCACTGGCCGTCGGACTCGCGTTGCCACTCTGCAGTGCGGCGCGTGCCGACCACGACTGGAGCGACACCTGTCACCAGCGTTTGGAAAATGCCAAGGCCAAGATTGACCGCGACGCCGCCAAGTACGGCGAGCACAGCGGCAAAGTAGATCGTGACGTCGCAAAGCTCGAACAGGAGCGCGCTTGGTGTCGCGATCATCACGCGGACTGGGATCACAACATGTTCGACGTCGGAATTTATATCCGCAAGTAACTCAATCTGACGGGCGCTAGCCTGACGCACACTCGAAGTGTCACGCGAGCGCCCGCCAACGTTTTCGTGCCACCGCCGTTACCTTCGCCCGCCTTTAGACAGGCAGCTTCGTCGTGCTCTGCGCTATGATTCACGCGTCTCTACCATGCACGACACGACGCTAGCCCGAGCAACGCGCACTGCCATTCTTCGCAACGCACTGGGGGTCACGGTGATCGCACTGTGCTCACTCTTCGTCGCGTTGTATGTGGGAGACTACTTGGTGCTGCGTTACCGGATAGCCGCGCACGGCGCGGATTCCGCAACCGCCACCGTGCCGATCTTCTACGCGGCGCCGCTCAAAGGCGGCAAGTTCGACGTCTACTACGACTCGCCCCAAACGCAGACCTGCGTCCGCTCGATCTTCCCCTGGCTCGGCTACGAGCCTTGCTGGTACCTGAAGCGCCACACAATCAACTTGAGTTAGTTAATCCCGAGTTTCAACGTACGTCTTGCCGTATGGATCGAACAGTTCCTTGCGGCCCTGCTGCCACGCCGCTTTGAGTTCCCGCGTCGTGATGTTCCACACCGGCCGGCATTTCTTGGTAGCAGCTCGCAGATCCTGGCGGAGATCTTCCAGAGTGGGCCGGCCGAAGAACCAATAGCCATTGTAAATCTTATAAACGACCAGACCAGGTTCGAGGACAATCGCGTGCGGGATCATCGGATGGTTCACGGGATCCGTATATTCGGCGATGTCGAGATCCCTCGTGCAGGCATGTACGGTGCCACACGCTCAAAGTCTTGGGCCAGAACCGAAAAGATAGCCTCATCAAGCGCCAGTCGAACGCCACCCGATCACGCGCATAGTTGGGCCTCGCGCCATTCGGGAACTGTTCGCGTGTACACTTGTGGCAGGAGAAAAAACAGATTGAGCAATTCGGTTTCGATGATCAGCGCGCATGACCTCTCGAAAAAATTCGGGGTCGCACCACTCTTCAACAATATCTCGTTCACCGTTTCCGAAGGCGATCGCATCGGCCTGATCGGGCCGAATGGTTCGGGCAAATCCACGCTCCTGGAAATTCTGCACGGCCGCGTGAAGCCGGACAGCGGAGATCTGGCGGTTCGCAAGGGCACGCGGCTCAGTTGCGTCACGCAAGTCTCCGAGTTCGGCGAGAACGACACGGTCCGCTCGGTCGTCGAGAACGCGATGGAGCAGGCATCGGTCCCGCACGCCGATCGTCTGTCGAGAATCGCGGAAACTCTGGGACGCGCGGGCTTCACCCATTTCGAAGCGCGCACCGCGGTGTTGTCCGGCGGCTGGAAAAAGCGTCTGGCGATTGCCGCGGCCCTCGCGCAGGATCCGGACATCCTCTTGCTCGACGAGCCGACCAATCATCTCGATCTCGCTGGCATCCAGTGGATCGAATCCTTTCTTCAGAATGCCGCGTTCGCTTGCGTGGTCGTCAGCCACGACCGGTATTTTCTGGAAAATGTGGCCAACGACATGGTGGAACTCAGCCGCGCCTATGGGGACGGCTTCCTGCGAGTGCGCGGAAGCTACAGCACGTTTCTGGAGGCGAAGGAGCAATACCTCCACGCGCAGAAAAAACGCCAGGACGCGCTCGCGAACCTCGTCCACAGCGAGATCGAATGGCTGCGCCGCGGCCCGAAAGCGCGGACCACGAAATCCAAGTCGCGCATGGACCGCGCGCATCAAATGATCGGCGAGCTCGCGGAGATGAGTTCAAGAAGCCATACTGCGACCGCCAAGATTGATTTCTCGGCGTCCGATCGCCAATCCAAGCAGCTCATCCGCCTCGAGAGTGTCAGCTACTCGATTGGCGATCGCAAGCTCTTCGCGAATATTCGCTTCACACTGGCGCAGGGGATGCGCGTCGGCCTGGTCGGTCCAAATGGCAGCGGGAAAACCACGCTGCTTCGCCTGCTGCGTGGGGAGATCGCTCCCGCCAGCGGCCAGATTCACCAGGCCGATTCATTGCGGATCGTTTACTTCGATCAGAATCGCGAGCTTGATCCGGACGTGACGCTGCGCCGCGCGCTCGCGCCGGATAGCGACTCGGTGATTTATCAGGATCGCGTGATTCACGTGGCCGCGTGGGGCGCGAAGTTCCTGTTCTCCGCCGAGGATTTGAACCAGCGCGTAGGAAAACTTTCCGGCGGCGAACGCGCGCGCGTCTTGATCGCGCAGCTCATGCTGCAGCCGGCGGACGTGCTGCTGCTCGATGAGCCGACCAACGATCTGGATATTCCCACACTCGAAATTTTGGAGGAGAGTCTGCTGGAATATCGCGGCGCGCTGGTCTTGGTCACGCATGACCGGTACATGCTCGACCGCGTCTCGACGATCGTTCTTGGCCTCGATGGCCTGGGCGAGGCGGAGCGCTTTGCGGACTATTCGCAATGGGAGGCGTGGCAGCGGTCGCAACAAACGAAAGGTGCGCGCAACGAATCCGGAACGCAGCGATCGCGTGCGACCGTCCGCGGCGCGCCAGCTGCCCCGAAGAAAAAGAAACTTTCGTTTGCAGAGGCTCGCGAGTTTGAAACCATCGAAAAGCGCGTTGCGGACGCGGAGCAGGAACTTCGCGCGCACCACGTCGCGCTGGAAGATCCTGCGGTAATGAGCGATCCCGCTCGGTTGCAGCGTACCTGCAAGCTGGCCGAAGAAGCGCAGTCCGTGGTCGACGGTCTTTACGCGCGCTGGGCCGAACTCGAAAAAAAGAGAAGCGGAGCCGAGCCTGCCTCCGAAATCCATTCCCATTGAACGAACGGGGAGCGGGTGTTATCTTCCGCGGTACGTGAAGCACAAGGAGTCCTGCTGTGGGTAATTGGGTGAACTGGCTGCTCGTCATCGTCGGAATTATCTGCGTGATTATTGAGCTGTCGCTCGGCGCGCTGACGGGATTTGATATGGCGCTGGTGGGCGGATCGCTCGCGGTCGGCGGCGCCGTCGGGCTGGTGGCGGGATCGGCGAAGATCGGCTTGCTGTCGGCGGGCGTGCTCGCGTTGATTTATCTGGCGATTTTCAGAAGCTGGCTGAAGTCAAAGCTGACGGTCAAGAATCATCCGAGCAACGTGGATGCGGTGGTTGGCAAGACGGGCGTAGTCACGAAGAAAATCGCGCCGCGCGAGGCCGGGATGGTGAAGCTGGGCGACGAAGTGTGGCGCGCGGAGTTGGCGAGCATCCAGGATACGGCACGAGACACGGGCGCGGAAGTGACTGTGGAGTCGGTCGACGGCGTGACGCTCAAGGTGAGGTGAAAAAAGATGGAGCCGATCGAAACGTTGGTCATCGTAGCAATCGTTGCGTTTCTCATTTTCGCGTTGACGGCTTTGGCCAAGGGCGCGCGCACGGTGAAGCAATACGAAAAGGGACTGATCACGCGCCTCGGGAAATACCATGGGATGGCGCAATCGGGCCTGACGTTCATCGTGCCGTTTGTGGACGACATCGTTCGCGTGGACATGCGCGAGCAGGTAATTACCGTGCCGCCACAAAAGTTGATCACCAAGGACAATGTGACAGTGGAAGTGGACGCGGTCGTCTATTACAAGGTGATCGACCCGGTGAAGTCGCAATACGAGGTGCAGGATTTTGGGTATGCGTGCACCACGCTGGCGCAAACGAACCTGCGCAATCTGATCGGAGATCGCACGCTGGATGAAACGCTTGTGGCGCGCGACATGATCAATACAAATCTGCGCGAGGTGCTCGACGAAGCGACCAACAACTGGGGATGCAAAGTGACGCGCGTCGAGGTGCAGAAGATCGAGCCGCCGCGGGACATCACCGACGCGATGTCGCAACAGATGAAGGCGGAGCGGGAAAAGCGCGCGGCGGTGCTCGAAGCCGAAGGCATCAAGCAGAGCCAGATTTTGCAGGCGGAGGGCCAGAAGCAGTCGGCGATTCTGAAGGCCGAAGGCGACGCGCAGGCCCGCATCACGCGCGCGAACGCGGAAGCCGAAGCGGTCAAGCTGGTTTCGAACGCAGCGGAAACCTATTTCAAAGAGCGCGCGGAGACGATGCGGCGGCTCGAAGTGCTCAACAACACGCTCGCGCAAAACACGAAATACATCGTGCCGTCGAATTCAAGCCTGGTGAATGTGCTGGGTCTGGATAGTGCGGTGCAGGCAGCCACTCCGGTCGGCGGCGGTACGGCTCCTCAACCACCGCCCGCGTCCTCGGGCCGCTCCGTATAGACGCGGCGCAGCCCAAGGATGGAAGGCTGAGCCGGTTTTCTCCGAAAGTTTTGGGCTCTACAGATCCCTCAGGCTCGACGAGCCGTCGACCTGGGAGAACTCTTTTACGGGCGCGTATTCAAGAAATGGCAGACGTCTTTCACGGCGTTACTCAGCAGGACCGTTTTCGTCGCGTAGAGCGTGTCTCCGCCCTTAGCGATCACCATGAAGCGGTATCCGTCGCCCGGCCAGCCAAAGGCCTGAAGCATGTAATCGGATCGCTCCGGATTGGTCGTGATGGTCACGTTCGGGCACTTTTCGCCGAAGTTCTTCACAACTTCAACCATGGGCACTGTGGAGTGGCGCTCCATGACGAGTTTCAACGGCTTTCCAACCACCTCAGGACCGGCGCCCGCTACCCCGCTGAACATTAGTATGGCAAGAACCACGATGAGTTTTTTCATTGCCTGATCTCCTCCGCCCGGCTGATGGACCGGGAATCATCCAGTATGAAAGCCTTGCCGCGGGCAAGCCTCCCCTCGGTCATGGCGAACACTTCTCTCTATATTAGAACACTGTGGCCCGCAAAATGTTGCATGTGCCCAAATTGGAATATCGCGCGGAGTAGGGGTGCGGCCGGGCTTGTTCGCGATGGCGAACTCGTGCGGGACAGCGCCGGCGACAGCGCTGCGGCGGGTGGCGCAGCCGAGGTGGTTGTAATATGATGCGGCCCAATCGTCGGAGCCATCCCCTAGACGGGAGGTCCCATGTCGAGCCCATCGGCGCCAAACGCGGCAGGCCCAAGCCAGTTCGCCCAGATTATTATGCTCGCGCGCGGATACGCACCCGCGGTGTGCCTCCATGTGGCGGCGAAACTGGGGATCGCCGACCTGCTTGCCGGCGGTCCGAAACCGGTATCCGAGCTGGCTCGCTTGACTCAGACCAACGAAGACGCACTTTATCGCTGCCTGCGGGCGCTTGCGTCCATTGATGTATTCCGCGAAACAGCGCCACGAACGTTTGCCGACACCCAGCTATCGGAAGCGCTGCGCGATGTCACCGGCTCGGCCCGCGACGCCGTCCTGTTCATGGCTGACCCGATGCATATGAACATTTATGGCGAGTTGATGCACACGATCAAAACGGGCGGAACGGCGTTCACGAAAGTCACCGGCATGGAACCGTTCGAATTTTTCCGGCAGAACGCGGACGAAAACAAATCATTCAACAACGCGATGACGTCCATCAGCAGGCAATTCATCCAGCCGGTGATCGAAGTTTACGACTTTGGCGAAGCGGGAACCCTGGCCGATGTCGGCGGGGGGCACGGCGCGTTGTTGGCAATGGTTTTGGGAAAACATCGCGGACTTCATGGAATCGTGTTCGATTTGCAACACGTGGCGGAGGGCGCCAGACCGGTCATCGAATCGCTCAGCCTTGCGCCGCGCTGCGAGATCATGGGCGGAGATTTCTTCAAATTCGTTCCGCCCGCGGACAGCTACGTGATGAAGTCCATCATCCACGACTGGGACGACACCCGCGCGATCTCGATCCTGAGAAATTGTGCGAGCGCGATGCGCGGCCCAAACGGGAAAGTAATCCTGCTCGAAATGCTCATCGGTCCGAGCAACGAACCGAGCCTTGCCAAATGGATTGATATCGAAATGCTAGCCATGGCCGGCGGGCGCGAGCGAACGGAGACGGAGTACGCCGACCTCTTGGCGAAAGCCGGCCTGCGCCTCGCGCGAGTGGTGCGCACGGCATCGCCGCTTGCGGTAATCGAAGCCCTGAAAGCGTGAGAGGAGAACGCCATGAGGACTAACTACCTAGCGGTGGTTGTTTGCGCGATAGCGTACTGGGTGCTCGGCGCACTCTGGTATGCGGTTCTGTTCAGCAAGCCGTGGATGGCGCTGGAAGGCGCGCCCGCCGCGCAATCGGGCAACATGAATCCGATTCTGCCGTACGTCATTACGTTCGTGCTGAATCTGCTGATCGCGTTCGTGCTCGCGCAGGTCTGCGCATGGCGCAATGCGAACACGGCCGCGCGCGGTGCGGCGATCGGCGTCCTGCTATGGATCGGTATCGTCGGTCCCATCACGTTCACGACAAACATGTACGAGATGCGGCCGATGGCGCTGTTTGCGATCAACAACTTCTATCCGCTGGTAGGACTCTGCCTGATGGGCGCGATTCTGGGCGGGTGGACAAAGAAGACATCGTTTGGCGGCTAGGGTCTGATCCAGGGCTAAAGCCCGGCGAAGCTGAAACGCGTTTTTCCGCGGGGTTGAAACCGCACGCTTTCACCGGCAAACCTGCACTTACGTCGAACGGCTGCTCTCCTTCGAGTGCCGCTCGATCATGCGTTTCGTCAAAATGACGAGGCCGAAAATCTGCGTCCATTCCGAAACGACATTTCCGACGACTTGTCCCCACTTGCCGTTGGAATCCATCTTGATATAAAGAATCACCCAACCGATTCCGGTGATCAGCAGAAAGATGCTGAGCGAATGGTCGCGCAGAAATTCGAGAGTCGGACTCAAGATACTCTTGGGCAGGGCCCGGCTCTCCGATGAGTTCCTCTCGTACAAATATTTCGTGGCGAGAACGGTGACGACGACACCGGACCAGTCCGCGATGGCGTTCCCATAGAATGAACCGACATGCGTGCTGGGGTTCGAAACGATGTAAAGGCAGATCCACAGAATCAGGATCGTGATCGCCGCGATACTCAACGAGTGCTCATGCAGGAAGCCCCGCCGGTGAGCGTGCCCCTCGGCCATGTTCGGTCTCCTTTTCCCGCCGCGGAATCGGCGGCCGCGTCCGATTATAGTCGAGGGAGTGCGTCTTGCTGAGGCGGCAGAAAGAACAAATCCCCCGGTTAACAAATCACCGGCGGGTTCCATGCCATCGGAATCAAATCGGATGACTGCGAATCGTTAGAAGCGCTATCACTTCTGGCTGTGACGATACGTCCAGTACTCCTTCTGTTCGTCCGCGCTGCGTTTGCGAAAGTCCTTGTGTTCTCGATGCGTGTTGGTTTCCCACTGAGTGTAGAAGCCGACTTCATTGCTGTCCCAGGTGTGATAGTCGTTGTAGTAGGGATCGTAGGTGCGATAGCCCACGCGAGCGGCGCAACCGCCCATCAGAAGGGGCGCAGCCAGCGCCGTCGTCAACGCGAATGTCGTAAGAGCCCGAGAGAATGTGCGCATGTGTTTCCTCCGGCTGGGACGATGGCCCAGCGATCCGTTTGGCGACAGTCGGGGAAACACTGGTTTGAAATGGCGGGAAAACTGTAGGCGAAGTGTGCCTCAGCGCCAGCCGTTGCGTTCGCGAAGAGCGGTAATATGCGCGACATGATGCCGGCCGTGCCAAGCGTACTCCGCAAGCAGAAAATCCATGGTGGCCAAGCCCCATTCGGGATGGCGGAGTTTGCGGAGCCAATCCGTGGGAGAAAACGAGCGCATGAGCAGGACCCAGCGCTTGTGGAGATTCTCGAGCAGGATGAGGGAAGACTCGATCGGCGGCGTCTTCGTGTCAACGAGTTCGGCCCAGCGCTCTTCGCGATAGGTCTTGACCATGGGTTCGTCCTCGGTAAGCGCGAGCTTGAAGCGAATGAGCGCGTTCATGTGGCTGTCGGCTATGTGATGCACGACTTGGCGGACGGTCCAGCCGCCGGGGCGATACGGTGTGTCGAGCTGCGCAGGTGTCAGGCCGGCGACAGCGGAGGCAAGGCGCGCGGGCGCCTCCGAGATTGCATCCATGGCGGCGAGGCGTTGATCCGACGTGAGATTTGTGACCGATTCGAATTCGCCGATCGGGTAGCGCAGGTCGGGTTCCATACTTCACCTCGATCGAAAAGTCAGGAGCAGGTCACTCTTCCATCTCAGGACGACAACGAGGACCGGGTTGCCGGAAACTACGTTGCGGTTTTCTTGCGAGTCTCGCAAGGCCCGATTTGGCAGCCTACCGGATGGTGTCGGGCTTGGCTGCTTCGTAGAGTGGCGAGAGCTCACGCAGGCGCTTGACGGTTTCCACGACGCGGTCCGCGACGTAGTCCACTTCTTCCTCGGTATTGAAACGCCCCAAGCCGAAGCGAATCGATCTGTGCGAAAGATCGTCTGAAACGCCCAGAGCGCGCAGCACATAGCTCGGCTCGATCATTGCCGAAGTGCACGCAGAGCCACTCGAAACGGCGATGTCGTTGATTCCCATCAGCAACGCATCGCCTTCGACACCGGAAAAGCTGAGATTCAGATTGTTCGGCAGCCGATGCGCCATGGACCCATTCACCGCCGTGCCATCGAGGCGGCCCATGATCGCGTCCTTCAGTTGGTCGCGGAGACGCCGCAGGCGCTCGCTCTCCTCTGGCATTTCCTTCTGGCAAATTTCGCAGGCTTTGCCGAGTCCGACGATTCCCGGAACATTGAGCGTGCCGGAGCGCATACCGCGCTCGTGCCCTCCGCCGTCCATGAGGGGCGAGAGTTCCACGCGCGGGTCTTTTCGTCTGACGTACAGCGCGCCGACGCCTTTGGGACCGTAGATTTTGTGCGCCGAAATGGAGAGCAGGTCAATTCCGTCTTTCTGCACGTCGACGGGAATCTTCCCGACGGCCTGCACGGCGTCCACATGGAACAGGATTTTCTTTTCCTTGGCGATCTTGCCGATTTCTTCGATTGGCTGAATCACGCCGATTTCGTTATTGGCCTGCATGATCGAGATGAGAATTGTCTTGGGAGTGATCGCGCGGCGCAGATCGTCGAGATTGATCAGCCCGTCCGGCCCGACAGAAAGGTAGGTGACCTCGTAGCCGGATTTTTCCAGGCGCTTGCACGCATCGAGCACGGCTTTGTGCTCCGTCGTCTGCGTGATGATGTGATCGCCCTTTTCCCGATATGCTTCCGCGACGCCTTTGATCGCGAGGTTGTCCGATTCCGTCGCACCGCTGGTGACGACAATCTCCCGCGGATTGGCGCGAATCAGGCGCGCGATATGTCCACGAGCGTTTTCAACTGCTTCCTCGGCCTTCCAGCCGAATTCGTGGTTGCGGCTGGCGGCGTTGCCAAATTTCTCGCTGAAATAAGGAAGCATGGCCTCAAGCACGCGCGGGTCCACCGCCGTCGTGGCCTGATTGTCCATGTAGATGGGGAGCTTGGGCACCATTTCAATTGATCTTAGTCTGCTTATGGTGGGGCGTCCACCGATCGAGGAATCGAGTCGTGGATCGGCTTCCGGGTCGCGGAGACGAGGAGTCACACCCGATCGATTCGCGGATTCGAGTATCCACGAACCACTTGTCCAGGCATCCGCCCAAACGGGATGTACGCTCCGATTCGGCTGGCGTCAGTGGCAAGAATTTGACGGCCGGCCACGTAAACCTGCGAGAGGGACGCTTATCGCCTGCCGCCGGAAGACGCGGACTTTTCTGGCCGAAACGATTGCCACTCGCGGATTTGTTCAGACAGTTCACTCTTCTCGCGCTCGTTCGTCGCAAGTTCCCAGCGACGCCGAAGCTCGTCGAGCCTGCCATCCACAAATCCGGCTCGTCCAGATTTTTTTTCTGGCTTGTCGCGATTACTGTAACCCATATTCGAATTGCTCCTCTTTTTGGCTTGAAAATTTCGCTACGAACGCCGCCATTGTCAAAACAGCTTCGTCCACTCCATTGTACCCGGTTACGGCGCTTAAATTGGCACGGGGATAAAATCTCTGTTTTCCGGGCCCGCATTTCCCGACGATCCGATCAGGTCTTCGCTCGCTTGCGCGGGACAGCCGCGACGCGAGGGTGGGCAAGCAGCCACTTTACGTCCGCGCTCGTTGCGGCCCTCACTTGCTCGAGGGTCTTGGTGCGTGATTGTTTCGTTTTCACCATGGTTCATAGTGTCACCAATCACCTGCCACCGTCTGTTTCTTCTGGAACACCTGTTCCAGGGCCCACGCGCCATCTGGTTTTGCCAGGTGGCTGCGGGGTCGATCACCAATTGGGCCGATCCTTGTGGAATCTCATTCGAATCGCGCGTGGTCTCTCTCGCTGCCATCCGTGCTCGGGGCACTCCAGTCTCCGAGGAAAATTCTTCGCGCCGGGCACGGGCCTGGCCACCAGCGTCGCTCCACACTCCTGGCACCGTGTCGTGGGCGTCTGTTTCGAACGATCGTTCCCGACCATCACCAGTGATCCATATCTGCCATTGTAGTCGCCAGGAGCCGGTGGTTGCATGTCACGAATGTTCCTCGAACCCCGGCATGGTTCGGTATCATATGCGGAAATTGGGGAGGTTTCCTCATGGGCCAACATCACTTTCTCCGCCTATTCGTGCTGCTCGCATTGGCATGCGTAGCCGCGGGGCCGGCAGTGGCGGGCGCGCGCGTCGTGGACCTGAAAGCCTCGGACGGCACCAAACTGAGCGCGACCTATTTCGACGCGGGCAAACCCGGTCCCGGAGTCCTGCTGCTGCATCAGTGCAACCGCGATCGAAATGTTTGGAACAGCCTGGTGCTGAAGCTCACGGCGGCGGGGATCAACGTCCTCACGGTTGATAACCGCGGCTTTGGGCTCAGTGGCGGCGAACCGCACGAAAAGCTGACGCCGCAGCAAGAAGGGCGGATCGAGAGCGAAAAATGGCCGGGCGATTTTGACATAGCCATCGAGTACCTGATGTCGCAGTCCGGGGTGAGGCGGGACATGATCGGGGTGGGCGGAGCGAGCTGCGGCGTCAATAATTCCATTCAAGTGGCGCGTCGCCATCCCGAGGTGAAGTCTTTGGTGCTTCTTTCCGGGCCGACCAGCCTGCAGGGCCGCCAGTTTCTGCGCAGCTCCACACAACTGCCCGTGTTTTTCGCAGTCGCCGATGACGACGAATTCGCGGGCACCGTGCAAACCGTCGAATGGCTCTACAGCCTCACGCCGAATCCCGGAAAAAAGTTCGTTCATTACGCCCAAGGCGGCCATGGGGCGGATATGTTTCCAGTACATCCCGAGTTGCAGGGATTGATTGTGGATTGGTACGTGACGACATTGATCAAGACGCCGGGACGAGCGCCGGTTGCGAAGGTTGCTCCTGTGATCGGGCAAGAGGTGCGTGATCTGGATCGGATCGAGCAGCCCGGCGGCGCTGCGAAAGTGATCAAGACGCTGGAAGAGGCGCACCACGCCGATCGCAAAATTGAGCTTTCACCGGAAGGGATGGTCAACTATATGGGATACGAGCATCTGCAATCCGGCGACAACAAGGGCGCCATCGAAATCTTCAAGGTGAACGTTGCGGAGTACCCGAACTCGCCAAATGTGTACGATAGCCTCTCCGATGGTTATTTTGCGGATGGCCAGAAAGATCTCGCGCGCCAGAATGCTAAGCGCGCGCTGGAACTTCTGACCTCGGACACGACGGACAACGAGCGGGTACGGAACTCGATCAGAGACAGCGCGGAAGGAAAGCTGAAAAAGCTCGGGGACTCGCCGCAGTAAAGGAGCAGGCGCGGGTTGGGCCGCAAAATCTAGCCTTGCGGTTTCCACTTCTTGAGGAAGTTGGCGACGTCCGCCGGGCCGATGCGGACGCTGTCGTCGAATTCGCCATTCTTCTGGCTGTAAACGACTTTGCCGTCCGGGTCGAGAACGGCGAGGCTGGGGATGCGCACAGCCTTCTTGAGGGGCACTCCATACTTCTCGGCCAGATCGAGATTCTTGTCGCCTTCGTCGCCGACATTGATATGCACCACGTGATAGTTCGCGGTCACGACGGGAGCGAATGTCTTAGAGTGAAAGGTGGCGTCGAGGACGTGGCAGTCGTAGCACCAGTTGGCGCCGAAAACGAGAATCACGCGCTTGTGATCTTTCGCGGCGCTCGCGAGCGCGGCGCTAATTTCCTCGTCCGCTTTCTCAGGCGGCGGATAGAGCGCGGTGTTTGGTTTCACCGGCTGGGGCAACCGAAAAGTCGGGCTGGGCGTGAGACCGCTTCGCTGCGTCATGGCGATGCGCCAGTCGTTTCCTTGTTGAATCCAAACTTGTGCGCCTTCGACCGTGATCGGCTGCACGCCCGTACTCGACTTGAGATTGAATTCGATGCGGAGGACCAGGTCCACCTGGCCGGGTTGCGAGCGCACGACCGACAACACCTTGGGTTGAAAGTCGCTGAGGCCCTGCGACGCGAGCGCGGACCAGAATTGCGGCTCTTCGCGCGGGTCCTGCGTCTTGCCTTGAGGAGTCTGCGCCTGAGACGGAGGATTTGTCGCGTAGAGCGCTAGAAGCGCAGTCTGATTTCCCGCGAGGACCGCGGCCTTCCAGCGGTCAAACGGCTCGAATGCAGACGCGCTCTGCTGAGCAAACAGAGGAGCTTGGCTGACGACCAACAGGGCGACGATCCAGGTCATGCGACTCATGGTCATGTTTTTCCTCATCCCAGAGCAGCGAGCGCTGGGATTCTACCTTAGGCATCGCTTAATTGTAGCGTCCCATCGCGTACAATGTCGCCGCCATGAAGACTCCTAACAAATGGCGGCCACTGTTTCTAAGCATTCATGGTGTGGGCGGACTTGTGGCCGGGGTAGTACTCCTGGTTCTGGCAGCGACCGGTTGCGTCATGGCATTTGAATCGGAGCTTGACGTTTTTTTTCACCCTTCACTCTTCAAGGTTGTACCACATGGCGACGCTTTACCACTGGGCGCGATTATCCCGCGTGTCGCAGCGGAGCTACGACCTCAAGAGCATATCCAAGTGTGCGTGATTTCATCGAAGCCTACGATTTCTTATTCTTTTACGGTTGCTGGATCTGGCAGGCTGCCCCGGCAGATTTTCGCAGACCAGTACACGGGACGCATGCTAGGTTCCCTCAGTGTCGCGAGATTCGTTCTGATCATGCACGCCCTCCACCAGGCGAGTGGCGTATTAATGGGCTGTTCCGCGATCGTTCTGGCCCTCTCGGTTTCAACTGGGCTGTATCTCTGGTGGCCACTCAAGCGAATGAAAATACGTGGTCGTGGGCTGAGAAGGCTCTTCTATTTTGACCTTCATAACTCCGTTGGTTTCTTCTCGTCGATTTTCTTGCTCGCCTTCGCTCTCACCGGAGCCTTTATGGCACTCGAGCCATGGGCAGTTCCTGCGACCCATACGATAGCTGACACGAGCTTGCTGCGAGCCAACCCGCCAGCAACATTTCAACAAAGCGAAACACGCGTATCTCCGGACTTCGCGCTTGAAGCCGCCAAAGCATCCTTATCACAAGCGATTCCGCTCTGGATCGTTCTGCCGAACGAGCGTGAGACATCGTATTTGGTGAAGATGAGGTTTCCCGAGGATCATTCGTCAAACGGCAGCAGTATCGTCTGGGTGGATCAGTATTCTGGCAGGGTCCTGACGGTCTGGAATTCGCGGACAGCCCCGCTCGCGCGCAGGATACAAAGTCTAAACCGAGTGATCCACACGGGCGAAATTCTGGGCTACCCTGGCAAAACGCTCGCTTGCTGGATGTCTTTTGCCCTAGTAGTTCAGACATTCACCGGCTTTTCCCTTTGGCGAAAGCGTCGTGGCGAAAAGTTCGCAAGCGGCATGTGAGGATCCGTCCCGTCTGTACAAGGGACTTCATTTTGACGTCGGTTGCTCCTAGTGGCCTCCGTACCTGATCGGCGCGCGAGTAGAAACTGGCCCAATTCCCACCAGGCGCATCGCAGGCGACCACACTCCATTAGCTTAGATGTCAAGCGGCTGCTACAATGCTGCGACATGGCTGATTGGCGGCAGATCCAGGCGCGCATCCGCAAGGCGAAGAACAGCCCCGACGCGCAGGCAAAACTGAACGAGCTTTACCAGCGCACACGTGACGCAATGGTTGCGTGGGAGCTCGGCGCGATCGAAGAGAAAGCCGAGCACAAGGACGAAGCGGGGAAGTGGTACACGATTGCAGCGCAGCGATTTCGCCGCCCTGACTGGCGAAAGAAAGCCGAAGAAGCGCTGACGCGCCTTGGGATCGAGATTCCACCGCCGTTGACGCCGAGCGAGCAGGCCGCGCGTCCCGGGCGCGAAACACGCGCTGACGCCGAGCACCACGACGCAGCAGGCGAAGAATCTTCTGGCGCGGATGCGCACGAATCGGAGGCATCGGCTGGAGAAGGCTTACCACTTGCGCTCGGAGAGATTGCCGAATCACAGGAAGGAGGCGCGCCGCCCGAATCGTCCGCAACGTCGGGCGAGGCGGCCGATGGCTCTCCGTTGGGCAAGCGAAAGCGCCGCCGCGGACGTCGCGGGGGCCGAGGACGCCATCGCAAGGGCGCGCCCGCTGCGCCTGGACTACCTTCTCAGGCCTTCGCCCAATCCGCCGAATCTCAACAGACGCGATCACCGGCACCGCATGCGCCCGCATTCGAGCGACCCGCGCCGGAGCGGTCTTATGCTGAACGACCACCATCGCCCGAACGATCGGCTCCCGAGAGGGCGGCCTACGAGCCACCGGTTACGGCGCACGAGCGGCCGTCACGCGTGGAACCGCTGGCGCCACAACTTCCTTCGGAGCGCGCGGCACACGGCCGCGGCGATCCTGCTCTAGCCTCGCGGATGGCGCAACTCGAATCGCTGCTGCGCCGGCTCGTTACCAGCCCGCTGCACCGCCTGGATGAAGCCGAGGATGCTCCGGCGGGCCCCGGAGTATTTTTGCTCTCGGATTCCGATCAGATCACTTCGTACTATGTGGAAGCTTGCCAGACGTTGCGAATCGGCGCCGGAAATCTGGTGCGCGGCGGACGCGCCGGGAAAAACACTCGCGGCGGGCGTGGCTATTCGTCGGATACGGGACTCAAGGCGAAGCTGGCCGAGTATCTGGGCATCAGCGAAGCGAAGGTCTCGCAGTACATGAAGGATCATTGCGTGCTGCGTTGGATTCAGCTCGATGATGACGCGCCTCTGCTGGCGCACTTTGCGATCGGCGTGCTTCGGACACCGCTGAACCTTGACTAGACGGGAACTGAACGCGGGCTCCCCCGTTCACCTGAAGAGACTCCAAATCGATTGGCGCTGGGACAGGACCCGTCCCCCCTGTGGGGCCATCGATTAGTACTAAGGGTGCCCCCCTTGGCTGCAGTTTGATGCCGTTCAACCCGCCATTTGTACATTTGGACGCATGGGCCTAGACGGACCCCCGGAATACGGGCAAACTCTGGTACCGTAACCGCTTACGGGCTAAGGCACACCTGCGGGGGGTGAGGTTTACCGGCGGTTTCACGGGGGCTCCGGGTCACTTTATAGGTTAGGAAGGAATCTTAAGGGAAGAGGTGCAGTTATATGCCGAAGACAGTAGGCAATCAAATTTGGAAGACTTTCGACTGGGCGCTCTGCAAGACGGCGGGGCTGACCTTCGACACGATTCAATACTTCAACAAGAATAATCCTAATCCGTCTTTTACGCCGAAGTGGTCCGACAAACCGCTGCTGAAGTCGTGGGAGAAGTCGAAGCCCACGCTCGGCTGGCCGCGGACGACGGACTCGCTGTGCCCTGCGTGCGTGAAAGAGGCGCGCGAAGCGATCATCGATGGCAAGAAAGACTGGACTGACCTCGTTCACGAAAAGGTCGGAGAGATCAAGGCGCAGATTATCGAGCGCGATGGCCAGGTATGGATGATCAAGGAGTGCGCCATCCACGGCAAGTACGAAGACCTGATGGCAATTGATGCGAAATTCCTCGAATGGATTGAAGGAAATTTCCCGGGACGCGATATTCCGGCGCACAACGACGAAAAACTGCATAACCACGGTTCGAGCACGGTGCGCCATGGCCGCGGATCGGTGCTGACGGTTGACCTGACGAACCGCTGCAACATGATGTGCGATCCCTGCTTCATGGATGCGAACCAGGTCGGCTACGTTCACGAATTGAGCTGGGAAGAGATTCAGGAAATCCTGGACAATGCCACGAAGATCAAGCCGCGCAGGCAGATGTCCGTGCAGTTCTCCGGCGGCGAGCCGACGATGTCGCCCTATTTCTTCGATGCGGTCCGCTATGCGCGCAAAGTTGGATACAACAGCGTGCAGGCCGCAACCAACGGAATCGAGTTCGCCAAGAGCAAGGATTTCGCCAAGAAGGCCTTCGAAGCGGGCCTGCGTTACGCGTACCTGCAATTCGACGGCATTGGCAACGACGCGAACAGCCACCGGCAAGTCGGCAACCTGTTTGACGTGAAGCTCCGCGCGATCGAAAACCTGCATGAAGCGGGCGTCGAAATCGTGCTGGTAACGACGATCGTCAACAACGTGAACAACGATCAGGTTGGCCCGATCGTGAAGTTCGCGATGGATAACCCGAAAAAGATTTCGTTCGTGTCGTTCCAGCCGGTGTCGTTCACCGGGCGCGACGAGGACATCACTCCGGAACGCCGCATTCGCCAGCGCTACACGCTTTCGCACCTTGCGCAGGACGTCAGCTCGCAGGTGGGAAAGGTGGAACCGACGCGCGACTGGTTCCCGATTTCCTACATCGCCACATTTGCGGGCTTCTCCGACCTGTCGCACGGGCCGGATTCGCAGTGGGGCTCGCTTTCCTGCGGATGCCACCCGAATTGCGGAGTGGGCACGGCGCTGATGATCAACAAGGAAACGAAGGAATGGGCGCCTGTCCCGCGATTCCTCGACGCTCCCTCGCTGACCAGGGACGTAACCGCAATCACCGACGCGGCCCGCGGCAAGGGTTTCTCGAACTTCATGATGGCACTGGCGCTGCTGAAGAACTACAAGCCGTTCCAGGCGCCGCCCAGCTTGAGACTGAAGGATCTCTGGATGAAGTTCGACAAGACCTGGGCTCTTTCGAAGAACTCGGATAAGAAGTACGGCAAGACGAGTCCGGAACGCACCTATGAAGATGCCATGAAGCGCCGCGCGGAAGACCCGTGGAACTTCCTGTTCATCGCCGGAATGTGGTTCCAGGATCTCTTCAACTACGATTTCCGCCGCACGGAAATGTGCATCATCCCGTACGCCACGCAGAAGGGTGAAATTTCGTTCTGCGCGTACAACACGGGCGTGGGCTGGCGACAGATCATCGAGAACATGCACAAGAATGCAACCGTCGCCGAATGGTACAAGAAGCACGGAAAGCATGAAATCTATGCGAAGAACAAGAGCGTCGCGCTCACCGATTACGAACACTCGCTGAAGATCAACGATGACGATGCGGCGCGCGTTCGTCACCTGGAGCACGATATTCCTCAGACCGCGGCCGAAGAAGACCGCATCCGCCGCAAGCAGGCCTACGAAGAGGCGGCCAAGGTGA
>Ga0210394_10003828_pt1 | contig 18234 bp, 16 predicted proteins | sample IncBWC12MmetaG_FD_160121 | JGI IMG/M metagenome (GOLD analysis project Ga0210394, IMG submission 160121) | Forest soil microbial communities from Barre Woods Harvard Forest LTER site, Petersham, Massachusetts, United States - Inc-BW-C-12-M | ecosystem: Environmental > Terrestrial > Soil >... | reverse complement strand
GCCGGTCACCGAATCGAAGCCGAGCGCATGGCCTTCCACCACGCGTCCGTCGCCGATATGCAGCCAAACGGCTTCTGCCTCGGTGATCAGATAACCGATGGTCAATACCAGCCCATCGTCGATCACGACCCCGTTGCCGGCGCGTTCCGTTCCAAGCGTATCGGCGGTGAAGGCATCGGCGGGGACGATCGAATGCAGACCGACCACCGAAGAAAGTACGCGATCGAGATCGAAACCATAGTCGCTTGCGCGCGGCTGATGCGCCGGTGGAACCTTCCATTCAGTCAAGGCGGGCATGAAAATCTCCTGGCCAGGCGGCGTGCGCGGGTTCCGCGGACGAGGCGATCAGAGGCGCGAAGGGCTGACGACGATCTTATGTCGCAAATGCTGTTCGGGAAAGTCTTCGATGGGGTCGTATTTTCCAGTTGTAGGCGGCCATCCGTCACCGAGAACCGAGGCGTTGGCGGCAGCCAGCGCCATTTTCGTGTTCGATTGCCTGACCGTCGCGGCAAGGGCATCAGGGCATGGAAATAGTCGATCGCGCGCGGGTTCGCGCACAGGTTATCCGGATCCAATTGTGTCGGCCGCGATTATTGCTCGAACCGTTGAACGAACAAAAAGGGACGAAGTTGCCATCCCAAAAAATTAACGATGTGTCGCAAGCTTGCATAAATACTTCGAAGGTAGTGTCCACCGTCAATTTCCACGCGTTTCAATTTTGGAGGGCAAAATGAATACTATTCCGGAAGTTTCCACGCCTGCCGTTCCCCAAGCAGAAGCCAACGTTGCCATGAATGTGATTGCGGTGATTTGCGGTCTCGGTATCGTTGTATTCGTGTGCATGGCGACTTCGGGCCTCGATATGAGCGTCGGCTTCTTCTAGCCGCATCCGCGTCGGCGGATGGCGTCATCCGAACCAAGACCCACTACCATCGAGTGAGTTGTGCGAGCCGTTAATCCCGTCAGGATTAACAGATCATCAACTTTGAATGCTAACTTGATCTTGTGTCCTTTCTGAGCAACTGGGGCCGGGAGGACAGTATGGAAACTCTTCCGATGGCCTCGGAGGGCAAAGAACCTCGAGAGCCGTTCTCAATCAAGCACGATCCTGGTCCGCGCGCGCCGATGCTGTGGCTGCTGATGTGCGGCCTTGCGCTGATGGTTGCGATCGCGGTCGGAACGATGGTTTCCATCAATCAGTTCAAGGAAACCGCGATCCAGAACGGCAAGGAAGGTCTGGAGAGCGGCGTCCTTCTTCTCGTACGCCACTTTGATCAGCAACTCGGGGACTTTTCGATTCCGCAAAAGGTGATCATTGCGGAGCTCGAGTCGCATGGAATTGCCTCACCCGACATGTTCAGGGGTGAAATGGGCACTCTTGCCGTCCATGAGCAACTGAGGGCCAAGCTCGACGGCTGGGCGGACGTGGCCGGCTCCAACGTATTCGATTCCAAGGGCAATCTCATCAACTCATCCCGGGTCTGGCCGGTCCCCGAAATCAGCATCGCCGATCGTGCTTATTTCGTGAAATTGGCCAGCGAGCCCAACCTGGAGCTTGCGGTTGAGGTCGTCCCGAGCCGCCTCTCGGCTTCGCAAGCGATCGTCTTTGCGCGAAGAATTTCAGGACCGCACCAGGAGTTCCTGGGCGTGGTGACCCGAGCGATCAGTCCGAATCAACTGGAGAGCTTTTTCGCGTCGACCGGCCTCGGCAACGACGCCACCATTGCCTTGCATCATCGAAACGGCGCATTGCTGGCCCGATACCCTCACGCCGAAAACCTGATGGGTCAGAACTTCAAGACAGGGTCTGCGCTGCAGAAGGCCTTCTTTGAAGCTCCGCATCTGACCGGCAGGCTCAGCAGCCCGATCGACGGCAAGGATCGCCTCGTTTCTTCCCGCACGCTTTCGACGGCTCCTCTTGTCGTGGTTGCGACGAAGACGATCGATTCCACGCTGGCGGCCTGGCGGTCGCAGACAAAATTCTTCGTAGGCGTCGCATCGCTGTCGCTGGTGGTGATAGCCATCACCCTCTATTTGATGGTCCACCTGATGAGGTCTCAGCACCAGGCCGCACAGCGCCGGTTAAGCATCGAGAAACAGAGGCTGGACACCGCCATCAACAATATGACGCAAGGCCTGCTGCTGTTCGATGCGTCCGGGCGTCTGGTCGTTTGCAATCCAAAATACATCGAGATGTATGGTTTGTCGCCAGAGGTCGTCAGGCCGGGTTGTACGCTTCGGGACGTCATACAACATCGAAGCGAGACTGGATCTTTTCCGGGTAACGTCGACCAATATTGCGAAGACGTGCTGCGCAACACGGATAAATCCGGCACCAAGGTCGTGGAGACTTCGGACGGCCGGTTGATGGAGATCACCAACGAGCCGATCGCCGACGGAGGTTGGCTGGTCACGCACGAGGACGTAACCGAGCGTATCCGGACGCAGGAGAGGATGGCGCATCTGGCGTATTATGACGCCCTGACCGATCTGCCGAACCGGGCGCTGTTCCGCGAACATGTCGAGCGCAAGCTCGCCAATGTCTTGCCGGGTGAACGCTTCGCCATTCTGTTCATCGACGTCGACGAATTCAAGTCCGTGAACGATTCACTGGGCCATCATGTCGGAGACGAGTTGCTGAAGTCGGTTGCCTCTCGTCTGAGGCTGTGCGCCGGGCCAAACGACTTTGTCGCACGGCTGGGCGGGGATGAATTTGCGGTCGTCAAGGTCGATTTGACAGACGAGTCCCAGGCCGTCGCGCTCGTCGACAATATACATCGGGCAATACGGGCTCCCGCAAAATGCCTGGGCCACGAGGTTTCGGCCGACGCCAGCATCGGGATTGCCATCGCTCCGGATCATGGCAGCAGTCTGGAAGAGCTGCTGAAGAACGCCGACCTTGCGATGTATGCGGTCAAGGCCAGCGGGCGGCGAACCTATCGCTTCTTCGTTCCGGACATGGATGCCCGCATGAAGACACGGCGCGCGCTGGAATCCGATCTGAGACAGGCGCTGGTTCAGGATGGATTTGAAGTTCACTACCAACCGATCGTCGACCTCACAAGCAGCGCGGTGACGGGCTGCGAGGCCTTGTTGCGCTGGCGGCACCCGACCCGCGGGATGGTCTCGCCGGCCGACTTCATTCCGGTAGCCGAGGAAACCGGCTTGATCATTGAGCTGGGCGAGTGGGTGCTGAGGCAAGCATGCGCCGACGCCGTCAAATGGCCGGACAAGATCAAGCTCGCCGTGAATGTCTCGCCGCTTCAGTTCAAGTCGGGCACGCTGGCGCTCAAGGTAGCAGCGGTGCTGGCTGAGACCGGCCTTTCTCCGAATCGGCTGGAACTCGAGATCACCGAGGCGGTCTTGATACGGGATGACGAGGAGGCTTTGTCCGTTCTGCACCAGCTTCGGCAATTGGGCGTGCGTATCGCGTTGGATGATTTCGGAACAGGCTACTCGTCGTTGAGCTATCTGCGGCGTTTCCCGTTCGACAAGGTCAAGATCGATCGAAGTTTCGTGCAAGACGTCGCCGAAGCTGAGGGTTCGTCGCCGATCGTCGAGGCCGTCGTCCATATGGCAGCGGCGGGGCTCATGACCACGACGGCGGAAGGCGTGGAGACGGAAGCGCAGCGCGACGTTCTTCGCAAGCTTGGCTGCAACGAGATGCAGGGCTACCTGTTCAGCGCGGCCGTGCCGGTCGAGCGGCTTGCCAATCTGCTCTCGAGCAAAGACTCCTCGGCGGCCTGAGGGCCGAAGACCCGGCTGTTTACGGATCGAGCTCGGTATCCCAATATAAATAATCGAGCCAGCTGTCGTGGAGATAGTTCGGCGGGAACAGCCGGCCGTTGCGGTGCAACTGATGCACCGTCGGCGCGAACGGGGCTTGCTTCGGAAACATCCGTGCCTGTTGCGGCGTCAGGTTTCCCTTGCGCAGATTGCATGGCGAGCATGCGGCGACCACGTTCTCCCACGTGGTTTGGCCGCCCTTGCTGCGCGGGACGATGTGATCGAAGGTCAGATCGTCGCTGGTCGAACAATACTGGCAGGCGAAGCGGTCGCGCAGGAACACGTTGAACCGGGTGAAGGCCGGATGCGTGGTCGGCTTGACGAAAGACTTCAGCGACACCACGCTCGGCAACCGGATTTCGAAGCTGGGGCTGCGAACGGCGCGGTCGTAGTGCTCGACGATGTTGACGCGCTCGAGAAACACCGCCTTGATCGCGTCCTGCCACGACCAGAGAGACAGCGGATAATAACTCAGCGGCCGAAAGTCCGCATTCAACACCAGTACAGGCCAACCGCCTTGCGAGACATGTGCGTTCAAGTAACGCTCCCGGCCTCCATATAGCTGCGAAGCAGCATGGGTTGACATACTACATGCAGCGTGACGGGATTGTGAAGAGCGTTGGCGGCCTTATCCGCCTCCGCGCCGGCCGACGTCCGGATTGCGGGAGTACCGTTAAGGCCGCTAAACGAGGCGGGCGGCGCCTTTTTGGCCGCGACCGGATGCGGCAAAATGATGACCAAGTCCCGCTATCTCGAGGCACCCCGCAGGCTCCGGGCATTCGTTCGCGCCCATGAAACGAGCCTGGTCGTGCTTGCGGCACTGGTGGGAACCATCGGCGGATTGGTGGTGTCGGTAATGGCCGCCGCGGTCGAATTACTCCACGTGGTGCTTTTCAACATCGAGTCAGGTGCCCGGCTTTCGAGTCAGTTCAAGATCGATCCGGTGCGCGCCCTTCTGGTTCCGAGCTTGGGCGGGCTGATGCTGGGGCTGGCATTCCTGCTGCTGTTGCGGTGGCGGCCGCAGCGTGAAGTAGACCCGATCGAAGCCAACGCGCTGCATGGTGGGCGAATGTCATTTCGCGGCAGCGTGATCGTGGCACTGCAGACGGTTTGGTCCAGTGGCGTCGGCGCATCGGTCGGGCTTGAAGCGGGATACACCCAGCTTTCCAGCGGGCTTGCTGCCACGCTCGGCCGCGGATTTCATCTGCGCCGTGCCGACCAGCGGCTGATGGTCGGCTGCGGCGCCGCAGCCGCGATTGCCGGCGCGTTCGGCGCGCCGCTGGCCGGCGCCTTCTATGCCTTCGAGCTCATACTCGGCGGATATACTCCGGCGAGTCTGACGCCGGTCGGGGTCGCCTCGGTCATCGGTTATTTTGTCGCCCACGAATTCGCCCCATTGTCGCTCGGCCTCGGCGTCGGCACGGTTGGTGATGTGCTCGGGCGCGACCTTGCGATCGCAGCGTTGCTGGGCGTTTTCGCGGCACTGTTCGGCATCGCAATCATGCGCGGCGTTGCGCTCTCGGAGACGCTGCTGTCGAGGACGGGACTCTGGCCGCCGCTGCGCCCGGCGCTTGGTGGTCTCGCCGTCGGCCTGCTCGCTTTGCAGACCCCGGAAGTGTTGTCGTCGGGGCATGGCGCGCTGCATTTTGCAGGGATCGTTTCAATGCCGCTGACATTCATCGCGACCGTGTTTGCACTCAAAACGATCGCATCGGTGGTTTCGCTCGGCACCGGCTTTCGCGGCGGGTTGTTCTTTGCCACGCTGTTTTTGGGCGCGATCGGGGGCCGTCTGTTCGCCGCCGGCTTTGACGCGGTGTGGCCCGGCCTCAACCTCGATCCCAACGTCTATGCGATCGTCGGCATGAGCGCGCTATCGGCATCCGTCATCGGCGGGCCGCTGACGATGTCGTTCATCGCGCTGGAATCGACCGGCGACCTCTGGCTGACCACGGTCGTGCTGGCCGCGGTGATCATCTCGACGCAAATTACCCGCGAATTGTTCGGTTACTCGTTCGCCACCTGGCGATTGCATCTGCGTGGCGAGACGATCCGCAGCGCCGCCGATGTCGGCTGGATCCGCGATCTCACGGTTCGGCGCCTGATGCGGTCGGACGTGGTTACCGTGAACGACGACATGGCAATCGCAGAATTCCGCGCCAAGTTTCCGCCGGGGTCGAAAACGCAAGTTGTCGCGGTGGATCAGGCGGGCCACTACGCGGGCCTGGTGCTGGTGGCGGACGCCCACGCACCGGATGTCGATCCAAGAAAGCCGCTTCGCGGCATCCTCCATCACCAGGTGATCGTACTGCATCCCGGCATGAACATTCGGGAAGCCATCTCGGCGTTTGACGTTGCCGAGGCCGAATCGCTCGTCGTGGTTGAAACCGGCGAGAACCGGCCGATCGGCATCCTGACCGAGGCGCACGCGATGCGGCGTTACGCCGAAGAATCCGAACGGCGACGGCGCGAGGTAGTCGGTGATGAATGATCAATTCATCAGCAGGAGTCGGGGAGGTTCAATGCGCGGATGGCTGACCGCGATCGGTGCCGTCACGTTGATGCTCGGATGGATCGCTGCCGTCGCGGCGCAGTCTTATCCGATCCGTCCCATCACCATGATCGTGCCATTCCCGGCGGGCGGTGCGACCGATACGCTGGCGCGATATCTGGCCGAGCAGATGCGGGCAATCCTCGGGCAATCCATCATCATCGAGAATGTCGGGGGCGCCGCCGGCAGCATCGGCGTCGGCCGCGCCGTCCGTTCGCCCCCCGATGGCTACACGCTCAGCATCGGCACCTCGACCACGCATATGCTCACCGGCGGTCTCTACGCCCTGCAATTCGATCTGCTGAAGGACCTCGAGCCTGTCATCTATATCGGCCACGAGCCGCTGTTGATCGCCGGCCGAAAGGGCCTGCCAGCCGATGATCTCAAGGGATTGATTGCGTATCTCAGGGCCAATCCCGACAAGGCATCAGCAGGGATTGCCGGCGTCGGCGCCACCGGACATCTCGCCGGAATCTCGTTTCAGAAGGAGACCGGGACCAAGTTTCAATTCGTGCCGTATCGCGGCAACGCCCATGCGATGCAGGATCTCCTCGCCGGACAGATCGATTTCATGATCGAGCCGTCGTCGAATTTCAAATCGTTGATCGCCACCGGCAGCATCAAGCCGTTTGCCGTCACCGGCAGCGCACGGCTCTCTTCCTCACCGGATATCCCAACGGCGGACGAGGCGGGATTGCCGGGCTTCGTCGCCGCGCTCTGGTATGGGCTTTGGGTGCCGAAGGATACGCCGAGCGACATCGTCGAAAAGCTGAATGCCACCTTGAGGCAGATACTGGCCGATCGCTCGGTGCAGCGGCGCTTCGAAGACCTCGGCATTCAGATCTCGCCGCGCGATCAGCAATCGCCGCAGGCCTTGCGGGCCTTTCAGAAAGCCGAGATGGAACGTTGGTGGCCGGTCATCAAGGCATCCAACCTCAGGGGAGAATGAGGCTGTTGAAAGGCGTGAGTTGGCTTTGATGATCGAAAACGAGCTGATATCTCAGGCACTGCAGGCAGCAAGCGAAGTGGCTGGTCGGGTCGTTGCCGGACGTGTCGAATCGATATTGCTGCATCATTCGCAACACATCAGCGTGCTCTGGCCGTCCGTCGAAACCGTTGCCCGGATCGTTGTGCGCGCGGAGGAGGGCGCGGCCGAGCGCCTCTCCCGGGAGCTTGCGATCGCACGATACCTTACCGATAGAAATGCGCCGGTCGTGCCGCCGAGCCCGATTCTTCCTGCCGGACCGCATTTTCAGGGCAAATTCGGGATGACCCTATGGCAGTTCGTCGCACATGTGCCCGCGGATGGCGATAACCCAACGCATGTCAGGGCTGCCGCGGCGGCGCTGTACCGCGTCCATCATGCGCTCGCGGATTATCCGGGTACGTTGCCATCTTTCAGGACCAAGATCGACAAGTGTCGCTTGCTGCTGGAGGATCGCTCGTCGCTGCCTGCTCTCGCTGACGCCGACCGCAAATTTCTGCTGGCCGCCTACGATCGCATTATCCGGAGAATGGACAGCTTGCCGATCGAGCTGATTCCGCTTCACGGTGACGCGGGTCCCCACAACGTATTCGTTACGGCTGACGGAGCGCGCTACACCGACTTCGAAGATGCGAGTCTCGGCCCACGGGAATGGGATGTCGGATGGCTTTCAGACGTCGATTTGGCTGCCTTCGAGCCCATACACCGCGACCGTCTATCCGTTCTCTCCGATTTGCGCAGCTTGTGCGTTTCGGTCTGGTGCTTTGCCAAATACCACATTCCCGAAAAGCGCGAAGCCGCCAACTACCATTTGGGATATCTCAGGGAACGATTTGGTTGAAGCCTGGATGCAGCAAAGCAGGATGCCGCGTCTTCACACGGCCTTCGGAGCCGTGGAAACGCGCGGCAATAACGCTTCCTCCACCGCCTTGATCTGCAGTGCCAGGTATTTCGAATTGATGCGGCATTGCGCGAGACCGCCGGCGATGAACCAGAGACCGGGCTGCGCGGTGCGCGTATACATATTGCGCAACTCTTGCCCATCGCCGAATCCCCAGATCGGGCCGACGCGGTCGACAACCGCTTCGCCGAACAGTTTGCGGACAAGTTCTTCCTGGCGCTTGTAACCGGTCGCGAGCACGATCAGGTCGGCAGCGATGGTCTCACCGTTCTTCATCCGCGCGCCCTCGACGACAAACGAATCGATGTCCGAAAACTGCTTCAGCTTGATCTCGCCACTAATGATCAGGTCGGAGCAGCCGACGTTGAAATAATAACCGCCGCCGCGGGTTAGATATTTGAATTGCCAGCCGGTATCGTCTTCACCGTAGTCAAGCTTGAAACCTCTGCGTTGCAAGCCGTCCAGCAGGTCCTTGTCCAGCTTCTTCGCTACTTCCGTCACCGACCGATGACTTTTTCGCGCAACTGGCAGCGGCATGGAAGTCGCGATTAGATCGTTATCCTCCAGCGTTCCTTCGCTATAGGGCGCGTAGACCAGTTGCGCTGACGGTTCGATGCCGACGATCAGTGTGGAGCTGCGCTGGACCAGCGTCACGTTCGCGCCGCTCGAATAGAGATCCTGCGCGATGTCGTGACCGCTGTTGCCGGTGCCGATCACGAGCGCCGCTTTCCCCTTCCAATCCTCGCCGTCGGTGTACTGGCTCGAATGCAGGACCGTGCCCTTGAAATCTTTCAGCGTGGGAATATCCGGCAAATTCGGAATGCCGCTGACGCCGGTCGCCATCACGACATGCCGTGGATGCATTGTGCGCTCGCTGCCGTCAGCCCCGCGCAGCACCACCGACCAGCGTCCTTCGGCCTCGTTGTAAGCGCCGCTCTCGAAGCTGGTCGCGGTCCAGTAGTTGAGCTCCATGGCTTCGACATAGGCCTCGAACCAGTTGGCGAGCTTGTCCTTGGGAATATAGACCGGCCAATTCGGCGGGAACGGCATATAGGGCAGGTGATTGACATGCACCTGGTTGTGCAGCGTCAGCGCGTGGTAGCGTTTGCGCCAGTTGTCGCCGATGCGCCGCTCGCGGTCGACGATCAGCGTATCGATCTGCAATTGCTTGCATCGCGCCGCGATCGACAGTCCGGCCTGCCCGCCGCCGACCACCAGAACCACCGGATCGCGGTCGGCATAGGCGGCCGCTTCCTTGCGCTGATCGAGCCAATTGGGCCCGCGAAAGTCGCGCGAATAGGCCTGACCGCGTGGCCGCGCCGAGCCGAGCGGCTCTTCGAATCCCTTCAATTCGTCGAGGGCGGTCAGGAGCGTCCAGGCTTTGAGCCTGTTGCCGTCGGCGGCAGCGGGGATGAGGCGCAGAATTCCGTTGCCGCGGCCCAAGGTTGTTTCAAATTTGAAGATCGCCTCGATCGTGTCGGTGCCGGCGCGCCTCACGCGACGTGGCGCGGCGCGGTCGGGATCGATTTTGAAATGACGGGGTGCCGTGCGGTTGGCGCAGGCCGGGAGCTCCTTCAGGATGGCGTCGGCACCGTTGAGGGTCTGCAGGTTCCAGCTCAGCGCCAGCACGTCGCGCCAATGACTGTCGGAATGAAACAGCGTCTTCATCGCGCCGTCATTGGGGCTTGCGAGCGCGCTTTCGAATTGCACCAGCCAATTTTCGGCCGATATCGAGACGTCGTCGGTCCTATCCAGCATTCGCGACCCCGCTGGCATGATCCGGAAAAGTGGGAACCGGTTTTCCGAAGAGATCATGCTCAAATGAAGAGATCATGCTCAAATAAAGAGATCTAGGCCGCCATCGCGGCGTTTTCCTCGCGCGTAACGCTATACCCTTTACGATCGCCCAGAAAGCGGTTCAGCCCATGAGCGACAGCATATGGCCCTGCTTCGGCGGAATGTGCCCGTTAAGCGTATCGAGATAGACCTGCTTCACGGCTGCGGACCCGCGGCCTTCGATCACGGTGAGCCGCTTTTCCAGCGTCGGGGCGAAGTCCGACCAGGCTGCGCCGAATCGGGTCGCGACGCCGCCGGGTCCCCATTCCGAAGCGCGCTTGCGAATCTGGTCGGGTGCGAAGAACCAGACCCGTTTCGCCCCCGGCAATTCCGGCTCATCCGGCGCGGAGGCGCGATGCGTAAGCCCGACGCGTCCAGAGTATTTCATCCGGTCACCGAAATGCCGATGCAGTTTCGCGGATAATTCGCTATTGCCCGCCATGTCCACGAAGGCGACCGGAGAGTCCGACGGCAGCGAGGTTACGCGGTCATACGTCACGACCTCGTCGTAGCAGCCCAGCGATTGGACGAAGCCGGCGTTTGACGCAGACGTCAGCCCAATCACCCGCACACCCTTGCGCTGCGTGTGCAACAAATGTGCAAGGCCGAACGCGGTCTTGCTGGAAGCGCTGGAGAGCAGCACGCTGCGCGCGCCAAAAAAATCATGCTTGCCGAGGAAGTCGTCGACCAGGAATGACAACATGAACAGAGGCCGCAGCAGCGCCTGATAGTCGCCCTTGCGGCCGACGAAGGCAGGATCGCCGCCGATGCGGGTGTAGGCGTTTTAGACCGGTGCGACGTTCTGGCGATGCGCAGCCGCGTCGTGCAAGGACCGGTTGTTGACGCCCGCGGCCTCGATCACCAGATGCGTCGCCATCGGAAAATAGCCGTACAGCCGTTCCCCGACCTCGATGCCGGGATGGCGCGAGGCGATCACATCGCCAAATCCCCACACCGGAATGATCCCGAAATTCTCTGGCGCCGGAAACAGCTCCCAGTATTTCAGGAGATCGCCAAGCTGGGCATAGGTGATGTTGTTGGCCGTGAAGGCAAAGCGATCGATTTTGACCAGCAGCGCCTCATCCGGCAAAGCGGCCGCGTCCGGCAGTTGGGTCTCAATGAATTTGCAGTTCTGGAAATCATTCCTTGCAACGATGAAATCGGTGGATTTCATTTTTTTGATCCCCGCAATTGTGTCGCCGTGATCTTTGCTTTCTGCGATGACCGTTTTGCAACAGGGACTTTGTTTGAAACGGCGTTCGCTTGTTCCGTTGTCGCGATCACGCCCTCGCGCTTCTTGATCGCCCGGTAATAGCTCCACCACAGATGCGCCGCCGCGCCGCGCAGCGGGCGCCAGGGTTCCGCGAGCGGCGCCATTTCCTTCGCGCTCGGACGCATCTTCAGCCCCAGCCCGATCTTCACCGCCTCCTGCACCGCGAGATCGCCGGCCGGCCATGCATCGCCGTGGCCGAGGCAGAACAGCAGATAGACGTCGGCGGTCCAGGGGCCGATTCCGTGCAGCGAAGTCAGCGTATGGTGCGCGGCGTCGGCATCCTCATTCGCCAGCACCTCGAGATTGAGCCGTTCCGAGGCGATCTCGCGCGCCAGAGCCTTCAAGGTCTTGATCTTCGCCGCCGACAGACCGAGCCGGCCCAGTCGGTCGGCGCGGGCGCGGCGCAGCGCATCGTGGTGAAACGGGTCGAACGCGGCGGCAAGCCGGGCCCAGATCGCGGCTGCGCTCGCGGTGGAAAGCTGCTGGCCGCAAACGATCGCCGCCAGTCCTACAAAGCCGGGTTCGCGCCGCCGCAGCGCCGGCATGCCTGCGAGCTCGAACACGGGTTTGAGCCGCGGGTCCTGTTTAACGAGCGCGTGGATGGCCTGCTCAAGGTCGGCCTGGGTGTTGAGGTGGAAGGTCATTGCGATTTAAAACCAACATGTCCTGCGAAAGAGATCAATGCCGTCACCCGTTTTCCGCTTTGCGCCGAGCCCGAACGGCCACCTGCACCTCGGGCACGCTTTTTCGGCGCTGCTGAATTTCGATTTGGCGCGCCGGACCGGCGGCCGGTTTCTGCTGCGCATCGAGGATATCGACGTCACCCGATGCAAGCCGGAATTCGAGGAGGCCATCTATCAGGACCTTGGCTGGCTCGGCATCGTCTGGGAGACCCCGGTGCGCCGGCAATCCGGACATCTTGCCGACTATCGCGCGGCGTTCGAGAAGCTCACCGCGCAGGGGCTCGTCTATCCGAGTTTCGAGAGCCGCGCCGAGATTGCGCGCCTCGTCGCGCAAAAGGAGGCCGAGGCGCCGTGGCGCCGCGATCCCGACGGCGTGCCGCTTTATCCCGGAACGGCGCGTTTGCTGGCGCCGGAGGCGCGGGCCCGTTTGCTCCAATCGGGCCAACCTTACGCGTTGCGGCTCGACATGGCGGCCGCTTGCGCGCGCGCCGGCGCCCTTGGCTGGACCGAACTCGGTGAAGGCCCACAAGGCGAGACCGGAACGGTTGCCGCCCGACCCAGTATGTGGGGCGACGTCATTCTCGCACGTAAGGAAACGCCGACCAGCTACCACCTCGCGGTCGTCATCGACGATGCCCTGCAAGGCGTGACAGAGGTGGTAAGGGGGCAGGATCTGTTCTGGTCGACCAGCGTGCATCGGGTGTTGCAAAGCCTGCTGGGGTTGCCGCAGCCCGCCTACCGGCATCACCGTCTCGTGCTGGACGGTGCCGGGCAAAAGCTGTCGAAATCGACCAAGGCCACGGGCCTGCGCGAGCTCCGTGCCGGGGGCGCGAGCCCGGCCGAAATTCGCCGCCTCGTCGGCCTGCCCTAGATTGCCCGTTTCGCAGTCGTTCGATTCACAGCGAGATTGCGCTTCGGCGTGACTCCGCAAGCCCGGCCATGGCATGGTGGGGCCGGCGAGGGTCGGGGGAATCATGGCGTCGAAATCGCGCTCGCGGCGCAACATGCGGCGGCCGAAAAAGGCTACGTCGAGGAAAAAAGCTGCGGCCGCTGGCAAGGCGCGCAAGCCCGCCAAGACGGCCGCTCCAGGCATCGTTGAGACGGCGCTGGCCACGTTCGCGCATGAGGTCCGTACACCGCTCACGGGAATCCTCGCCATCAGCGATCTGTTGGCGACGTCCGACCTGGACGAGCGCGAACGGCGCTGGGTCGATACCATCAAGGCGGGCGCCGAACACCTCGCAAGTCTCGCGACATTGTTTGTCGATGCCGCCAGGAGCGGCCGTTCCGGCTTTGGCGTGCGGCACGACTTTTTCGATTTGCGTACGCTTGCCCGCAACGTCGGCGATTCCCTGGCCGGCCGGGCAACGGCCAAGGGCCTGCAATCCCATATCGAGATTTCTGAGAAACTTCCGGCATTCGTGATCGGCGATCCGGTTCGCTTGCGCGCGGCATTGGAAAACCTGGTCGACAACGCAACCAAATTCACCGAGCAGGGCAGTGTCGCGCTGGCAGTCAGGCCGACGGGCGGCGCCAATGACAGGATTGGCGTCGCGTTTGCAATTTCGGACAGCGGCATCGGCCTGACGCTCCAGGAGATCAAGCGCCTGTTCCGTCCGTTTTCCCAGGCCAATGTCAGCATCGCCTCCCGCTTCGGCGGCGCGGGCCTGGGATTGTCGTCGGTCAAACAGCTCGCACGCGCGATGGGCGGCGACATCGTGGTGGCGCCGCGGCGCGGCGGTGGCACCACGTTCACCCTGACGGTATCGCTGATCCGCGCCAAGGCGTCGAAAGCGGCAAGTTCAGGGCTGGACGCCGACAGCCTGCCGGATCATGTGCGGGGCTTGCGCGTTCTCGGCGTTGAAGACAATCCGTTCGGCCGCGTCGTGCTCAACGCGGTGCTTACCGAACTTGGCCATCAGGCTGAATTCATCGGCCGGGGCGAGGCTGCGCCGGAGCGAATCGCGCAAGGCGGCTTCGACGCGGTGCTGATGGATATGGTATTGCCCGGCATCAACGGCATCGAGGCCATCAGGCGAATTCGCGCGCTCGGCCCGCCGTTCGGCCGCATCGCGATCATCGGGGTGTCGGGCCGCGGCGATGACGAGGCGGCATCGCGCGCCGCGGGCGCCGACGCCTTTCTGGTCAAGCCCGTGTCTCCGAGGGCTTTAGCGACTGCGCTGCTTGAAGCGACACGCCGTGCGGCAGCCGCGACTTGATGATCGCCGCGTTGAGTTCGCCGCCATAGACGAAGATCGCGGCGATAAAATACAGAAACACCAGCGCGATGATGACCGATGCAAGTCCGGCATACATCGTCACGTAGTTGTTGGCAAAGCGCGCGAGATACTGCCCGAACACGATGCCCGATACCAGCGAGGCCACCAGCGTGAAGACGATCCCGGGCAGGATCTGCAGAAAACCGCGGCGCCCGGCCGGCACCCAGGCGTGAAGAATGAACAATGCGACGATCAGCGCGGTGATGGTGACGCTGTAGCGCGAGACGTTGAGAAATTGTTCGTTGGTCTCGACGATCAGCGGAATATGGCGCCGCGCCGCTTCCAGCATCAGCGGACCCAGCACGATCAGGAACGCCATCGCCAGCGCAGTGACGGCGGCAACCAGCGTGTAGCCGATCGATTCCAGCCGAAGCAGATACCAGGGTCGCGTTTCGACCACCGAATAGGCGCGGTTGAGTGCGATGCGCAGCGCCTCGACGCCGTTGGAGGCAAAATATACCGCAAGCACCGCGCCGATGGTCAGGATGTCGCCGCGGGTCGTTGTCAGCACGTCGTGGATTTCCCCCGAAAGCGAATCGGCGACCTGCTTCGGCCAGACTTGCAGCAACAGCCCCACGGCCTGATCGGCGAGTTCCTTCGAACCGAAGAACCCGGCCAGCGAGGTCAGCACGATCAGGAACGGAAATAGCGCCATCAAGGACGATAACGCGATGTGGCTGGCGATCGCCCAGCCGTCATCGGCCAGAAACGTGTAGAACGCGTCCATGCCGACATCGAAGATGTAGCGAATTTGCCGCACAATTAACCTCGGCCCCGAGAAGGTCGATCAACCTACCTTCTGATATTATTGGGCTAAAAGCCAGATCGTTGGACAAAAGTTCGGGTCGAAGGGGCGATGGCGCATCGCATTGCCCGGTGTTATGTACGGCAAATGGCTTCAGTTCTCAGTACGTTCATTCTTCCGATTGCGGTGGCCGCTGTCGCGTTCGTGCTGCTCTTGGGTCTCGTCAACATGATGCGGGGCGGATCGCCAAACCGGTCCCAGAAACTGATGCGGTTGCGGGTGTTGCTGCAATTCGTCGCGATCATCATCATCATGGCCACGGTCTGGGCGATGGGCCGTTAGCCCGGGCCAGGTTGCCTTAAAGCGAAACCGCTGTGCCATCTCTCTTTCCGGAGAAACGACTTGAATACGGGAGCTACGAATGGTCGTCCTCAATCGAATCTACACGCGGACCGGCGATGACGGCACCACGGCACTAGGCAGCGGCGAACGGCGTCCGAAATACGACCTGCGCATTGCTGCCTACGGAACCGTCGATGAAACCAACGCCGCCATCGGTATCGTCAGGCTTTATCTGGCGGAGGCGCCCGAACTCGATGCGATGCTGGGTTTGATCCAGAACGATCTGTTCGATCTCGGCGCCGACCTCGCGGTGCCGCAGCGCGAGGGCAAGGCAGAACGGCTGCGGATGCTGTCGAGCCAGGTCGAGCGGCTCGAGCGCGACATCGACGGCTTGAACGCAAAACTAAGCCCGTTGACCTCCTTTGTGCTGCCCGGCGGCACGCCGGCCGCGGCGTATCTGCATCTGGCCCGAACAATATGCCGCAGGGCGGAACGGATCATGGTGGAACTCGCGGCCAAGCCCGACGAACCGGTCAGCGACGCCGCGATCCAGTACATGAATCGGCTGTCGGACTTCCTGTTCGTCGCGGGGCGCGCCGCCAACAATAACGGTGCCGGGGACGTGTTGTGGGTGCCCGGCCAGAACCGCTAGTCGTGCGACTGCCGCCCCCCGGGGCGATTTTTGGCCCTCTTGCGTTGACCGGGGTTGGCGGGCGCTTTAGGTTCCGCGCCCAAGCGGATTAAAACCTGAATATTCAAGCGAAAGAGGGTCGATGAAGGTCCTGGTGCCGGTAAAGCGGGTGGTCGACTACAACGTCAAGGTCCGCGTCAAAAGCGACGGATCCGGCGTCGAACTGTCCAACGTCAAGATGTCGATGAACCCGTTTGACGAAATCGCCGTCGAGGAGGCCTTGCGCCTGAAAGAGGCCGGCAAGGCAACCGAGGTCGTGGTGGTTTCCATTGGTCCCGCCCAGGCGGCCGAAACCATCCGCACCGGGCTTGCCATGGGCGCCGACCGCGGCATCCTGGTCAAGGCGGATGGCAATGTGGAACCGCTGGCGGTGGCAAAGATCCTCAAAGCCGTCGCCGACGAGGAAAAGCCCGGCCTTGTGATTCTCGGCAAGCAGGCGATCGACGACGACAGCAACCAGACCGGCCAGATGCTGGCGGCTCTGCTCGGCTGGTCGCAGGCGACCTTCGCCTCCAAGCTTGAGGTCGACGGCTCCGATTTCAAGGTGACCCGCGAGGTCGATGGCGGGCTGCAAACGGTGAAACTGAAGGGCCCGGCCATCGTAACGACCGACCTGCGGCTGAACGAGCCGCGCTATGCCAGCCTGCCGAATATCATGAAGGCGAAAAAGAAGCCGATTGCCGACAAGAGCGCGTCCGATTACGGCGTCGATCTCACGGCCCATCTGGAGATCCTCATGACCTCCGAGCCGCCGGGCCGCAAGGGAGGCGTCAAGGTCAAGGACGTCGCCGAGTTGGTATCGAAGCTCAAGAACGAAGCCGGGGTTCTCTAGATGACCACGCTGTTGATCGCCGAACACGACAACGCATCGATCAAGGACTCCACCAACAAGGCGCTGACGGCGGCCGCCGCGCTTGGCGCCGAGGTTCATGTGCTGGTCGCGGGCGAAAATGCCAAGGCCGCCGCTGACGCCGCGGCGAAGCTTGCCGGCGTGAAGAAGGTGCTGCTCGCCGACAATGCCGCCTACGCGCACGACCTCGCCGAGCCGCTCGCAGCCCTGATCGTGGCGCTCGCGCCCGGCTATGATGCCTTCGTCGCCCCTGCGACCTCGCGCTTCAAGAATGTGATGCCGCGCGTTGCAGCCCTGCTCGACGTGATGCAGGTGTCGGAAATCATCAAGGTGATCGCACCCGATACCTTCGAGCGGCCGATCTATGCCGGTAACGCCATCCAGACCGTGAAATCGAAGGACGCCAAGAAGGTCATCACGGTGCGGACCTCGACGTTTGCGGCCGCCGGCGATGACGGCAGCGCGACGATCGAAAATGCGGCAGCCGCAGCCGATCCCGGTCTTTCCAGCTTTGTCGGCGAGGAAGTGGCCAAGAGCGATCGGCCGGAACTCACTTCGGCGAAGTTCATTGTCTCCGGCGGTCGCGCCATGCAGAGCCGCGAGAATTTCGCCAAATACATCGAGCCGCTGGCCGACAAGCTCGGTGCGGCGGTCGGAGCGTCGCGCGCCGCGGTCGATGCCGGATATGCTCCGAACGACTGGCAGGTCGGCCAGACCGGCAAGGTGGTGGCGCCGGAGTTATACATCGCGATCGGCATTTCCGGGGCGATCCAGCATCTCGCCGGGATGAAGGATTCCAAGGTCATCGTCGCGATCAACAAGGATGAGGACGCGCCGATCTTCCAGGTTGCCGATTACGGCCTGGTCGCGGATTTGTATCAGGTGGTCCCGGAACTGACCGAGGCGATCGGCAAGCTCGGAAAGTAACGGTAATCGAAACAGTGCGTATTTACGCAAGCGCAGACACCGGATTTGCGATAAGAATACAAGGGTTTCCCGGGCGAAACATCTTTCGGCCGGTAGTGATGCGGGGGACACGGGCGGCGCGGGGCGCGTCGTTCCGGTGAGATGACAAAATGGCTTCTATGATCAAGAAAGTCGGCGTGATCGGCTCGGGCCAGATGGGCAACGGCATCGCCCATGTGGCGGCGCTGGCCGGCTTCGATGTGGTGCTCAACGACATATCCGCCGAGCGCCTGAAGTCGGGTATGGCGACCGTCAACGGCAACCTGTCGCGTCAGGTCGCCAGGAAAATCATCACCGAGGACGCCCGCAAGCAGGCGCTCCAGCGTATCGTATCCGCCGACTCCATCGA
>Ga0210394_10003826_pt1 | contig 18247 bp, 14 predicted proteins | sample IncBWC12MmetaG_FD_160121 | JGI IMG/M metagenome (GOLD analysis project Ga0210394, IMG submission 160121) | Forest soil microbial communities from Barre Woods Harvard Forest LTER site, Petersham, Massachusetts, United States - Inc-BW-C-12-M | ecosystem: Environmental > Terrestrial > Soil >... | reverse complement strand
GGCGAACTGCGTATTTATGACTCGCGACGAGAAAACGAAAGCTACGTCCCCACCGCTAACTACCGCACTATCGTGCCGGAGCAGAACCAACTGGTTTTATTCGCCAGTGGGCTCTCCCACGAAATCACCCCGGTCGACTGCCCCTCGGGGCAGTTTGCCGACAGCCGTTTCACCGTCAACGGATGGCTTCACAAATGAAAGACGCAGCCTGGCTGGCGTGGATTGAGCAGCTCGCAGTAGCACCTGCGCGCCTTGATCAAGGAAACGAACTTCCGCGATCGCTTTTCCATTGCCGCCTGGACGATCAGCCGGACCATCTGGTTCCCGTCCGTCTCCTCCGACCAGAGTACTGGAAGGATCTGGCTGATCGTCCGTTTTTCCTGAATCCCGAATGCATTTTCACTGCCGACGGACAATCGCCAGATGCTTCTATGTCCGGCCTCAACGGCCAAAATGAAATTGCGCGGGGTAATATAGCTTGGATCAGAGATCCAGGAAGCGCAGCTCTACAACCGTTCTGGCTGAGCTCGGAACTTTGGAACATACTTGCTGGCGTGCAACCCGGCGATCCTGCACTTTCGGTGCTCTCGCCACCAAGTCGCCGTACTCTAACGATGGCAAATATTCTGGTGCCTGAAGACTTCATTCCTCGTCGGCGCCAGGAGTGGGACGACATTGTTTCTTTTATCGGGCCGCAGTTTCAGTCGCAGGGCTACGCTCCTGTCGGCAGGTTGATTCATCCATTCCACATCGCAGCTCTTCGCCGCTACTACCGTCACCAGCTTCGCACCGGAAAGCTCCGCCTCGGGGACGGCCAAAGCCCGCTTCGCTACATCTCTTACAACGACCCGGTAGCCCAATTTTTTCATCAGCAATTGACCCCAGCCATGAGTGCGTTCGCACGCGAGCCGCTGAGGCCCTCCTACGTTTATCTGGCTTCCTATCAGGCGGGCGCGGTTCTCGAAAAACATACCGACCGCGAGCAGTGCGATTTCAGCGTGACCCTCTGCCTCGATTACGCACCCGAACCGCGCAACGCAACCCCGTGGCCACTTCAGCTTCATAAGAAATCAGGCACAGTAAAAGTCTTCCAGGCCATTGGCGATGCCCTGCTGTACCGCGGCTGCCAACTAGCGCACTCCCGCCACAAGTTACCTGAAGGACACAGTTCCACGTCGATCTTTTTTCATTACGTGCGAGAAGATTTCTCCGGCAGCCTGAATTAGCGGGGCGCCGCGTCCTGACGCTGAAATTTAAGAACTGTCATCCTGAGCGCAGCAGCCACACGCAAAGCGAGTGGCTGCCGAGGCGAAGGACCCTGGGTGACGTTCGGCATAAACGCAGCCACGTCAAGGCATTCCGAACAACGTTTGGAGCTAGGTCCAAATGAGAAGAGCACTCAGCGCGAGAGACGCCTCCACAGCAAGGCAATCATTAGCAGGACAACCCCAATCACCATTCCGATCGTCCGCGCCCTATTAACTCTCTCGGCCATTTCTAAGAAGTCCACTCAAAGCCCGACTTCAATACGCGAACGCGGGTCGAGGAAATCCCGCAGAGCATCTCCAATGAAGTTAAATGACAACACGGCCAGCATAACTGCCATCGCGGGAAAGATGACAAGATGCGGCGCGTCGAAAAGATGGGCACGGCCATCGTTGAGCATGGTTCCCCAACTCGCGGTTGGCGGCGGCACGCCGAGACCGAGAAAACTCATGGTGGCCTCCGCCAGAATAGCGCCAGCCATGCCAATGGCCGCTTGCACGATAATCGGCTGAATAATATTGGGCAAGATGTGGCGGACGATCACGCGCAGATCGCTGGCTCCCAGGGCGCGAGCCGCTTCCACGAACTCTCGCTCGCGAGCCGCAAGCACCTGTGCGCGAACCAAACGTGCATAGCCAACCCAGCCTCCAAGCGAGAGCGCCAAAATGAGGTTAAAAATACCTGGCCCGCGGAACGCCACGAACGCAATCGCCAGGAGAATTCCAGGAAAAGAAAGAAACGCGTTCATCACCACCACGTTGACAAAGCGATCGATGCGCCCACCGTAGTAGCCGGCGATTGATCCCACGATCAGGCCCAAGGCCAGCGAGGCAGCCACCACGCAACTGCCCACCAGCATGGAAATGCGCGACCCGTAAATCAACCGGGAAAGAATGTCGCGCCCGAGTTCGTCCGTGCCGCACCAGTGGCTGAACGACGGCCCGGCAAGACGCATTGGCAAATCAATGTGGGCGGGATCCTGCGGCGCGATCCAGGAAGCGAAGATGGCGCAGGCAACGAACACCGCAACTAGCACAACTCCGATGGACGCCAGCACATTATGGCGCGCAGCGCGCTGCAACGAAATCGCAGTGGTGGACATTTTGCAATCTTAAACTACCGCTCCTCGCCCGCCTTGTCCAACCATCACTCCGGAAAATCTCTGCTAAGCTGGAATTCAACTTGAGAATTCAGTCTTCTACCTCCTGGGTGCGGAGATAAAACTATTGCGACCTGTAGCCAGCAAAGCCAACGAGAATCTAAGCCGGCTCCCAACGGAACGACCTAATAGCACTGCCGAGAATCTCGACCTGAAGTCGTCGCTTGAAATCGTTCGCATCATCAATTCGCAGGACGCCGAAGTTGCTGCCGCGGTTGAGGCGGCTTTGTATCAGATAGCTCGAGGGATTGATGTAATTGCTGAAGCTCTGAAAAAGGGGGGCCGGCTGTTTTACGTCGGCGCAGGAACCAGCGGGCGTATCGCCGCCCTCGATGCCTCCGAATGTCCGCCCACCTTCAACACCCATCGACGGATGGTGCAGTTCGTTATCGCCGGCGGCACCAAAGCGCTGCATACTGCCACCGAAGCCAGCGAGGATTCCCGTGCGCTTGGCCACCGAGAAATAGCAAAAAAGAAGCCTGGCAAAAAAGACGTTGTAGTCGGAGTCGCCGCCAGCGGGCGCACGCCCTTCACCGTCGCTGCCATCGAATATGCCCGTCACCACGGAGCCAAAACCATCGCTGTCACCTGCAACCCAAACTCACCTTTGGGAAAAGCCGCGGACTTCGCCATCGTCGCCCAGGTCGGACCCGAAGTCATCGCCGGTTCCAGCCGGATGAAAGCCGGTACCGCCGAAAAAATGATTTTGAATATGCTCTCCACCGGCGCCATGACTCGCTTGGGCTACGTCTACGGCAACCTGATGATCAATCTCCACGTGAAAAACCACAAGCTCCGCGAACGAGCCTTCACCATTCTTGAACAGCTCGCCGCAATCAGTCGTAAGGCCGCGAAAGAAGCCTTGCGCGCGTCAGGAGACGCCGTTCCCGTAGCGCTAGTTATGCTGCAAGCCAATGTGAGCCGCGCCCAAGCTACGCGCGCATTAAAATCCACCAAGGGAAACGTCCGCCAAGCCATCGCCGCCGCCCGATCTCTGTAGAAACGATTTCGTAGCGCCGGCGTCTCGCCGACGCCGAAAGTCGAGCCAAGCTCGACGTTTTTCGCTCTAGAAGATTGCGTAGCCGCCAGCAGGCCGTGCCCTTCCGATTAACCAATTCCTGTCCAGCGGAAACGCATTTCGCCTTTACAATACTCAACGTCACACCTTCACAGCGTACGATGTCGATATGGATAAATTCGTAATTCGCGGCGGCAATCCACTGCTGGGAACGGTTCGCGTCAGCGGCGCTAAAAACGCGGCCCTGCCCGCCATGGCCGCCGCTTTGCTGACCGATGAAACGGTCATCCTCGAAAATGTCCCGCAAGTGCGCGACATCGAGACCACGCGCAGGCTCCTGTCCGCCATGGGTGCGGAAGTTGAGCTAGGATACGGGCGCGCCCAGCATCGCACGACCATCTGCTGCAAGAACCTCACTTCCCCCGAGGCCTCGTACGAGTTGGTGAAGACTATGCGGGCCTCTACCCTCGTGCTTGGCCCGCTGGTTGCCCGCTGCGGCCGCGCCCGCGTCTCTCTTCCCGGAGGCTGCGCCATCGGAGGCCGGCCCATCGACCTGCATATCAAGGGCCTCGAACTGCTGGGCGCAACCATTACCCAGGATCACGGCTACGTGGAGGCAACCGCAAAACGCTTGCATGGTGCTGAGATTATTTTTGAAAAGATAACCGTAACCGGCACCGAAGACTTGCTGATGGCGGCAACCCTGGCGGATGGGGAAACTGTGATGCACAACTGCGCCCGCGAGCCCGAGGTTGCCGACCTCGCGAATTTGCTGAATAGCATGGGCGCGCGCATCGAAGGCGCAGGAACTTCAACCATCCGCGTCCAAGGCGTCAACAAATTGCACGGCGCCCGTCACCGTATCATTCCCGACCGCATCGAGGCGGCCACGTTCATCATCGCGGGCGCGCTTACCGGCGGGGACGTTAACGTCGCCAATTGTGATCCCGGTCATCTCGGCGCGCTACTTGAGAAGCTGCACGAAGCAGGCGTGAATACCAGGCATACATCAGACTCAGTCCGAGTGATGGGCGACAATCCTCCTAAAGCTGCCGACATGGTCACCCAAGAATATCCGGGCTTCCCCACCGACGTGCAGGCGCAATACATGGTCTTGGCGACGCAGGCGGAGGGAGCCTCGATTATTATCGAGAACATTTTCGAGAACCGTTTTATGCACGCGCAGGAGTTGGTGCGCATGGGTGCGAATATCAAAATTGAAGGACGCCGGGCCGTGGTTCGCGGCAAAACGCCGCTGAGCGCGGCCGCCGTTTTGGCCTCCGATTTGCGGGCCTCCGCATCGCTGGTCCTGGCAGCCCTGGTCGCCGATGGAGAAACCATTATTGATCGCGTCTACCACATCGACCGCGGCTATGAACACATCGAGGAAAAGCTGCGGGGAGTGGGGGCACAGATCCGCCGCATTGGGGAAATTCTGCCCAAAAAGGCGGCTGCGCCTGCGGCCAGAGGATAACCCCGGCACAGGCGCAGCATAAGGCAGAGACTGGGAGCAAACGGGGAGGGACAAAACCGCAAACTGAAGCGGCGGTCGTAAGGGTCCGAATGTCAGCTCCGCTGACGCTAACCCATGACCGCCTTAGCTTAGTACGCTCCCGAACTGGGAGTGAAAGTATCCCATCCACACGACTTCGCCAATACAGTGAATACCGTATGCGCCAGTGTAAAAATGTGTAATTTGACAGACCTTGAAGTGGAGACTTAGCTACTCGTTAGGTCGCCTGCCTGGTAGCCAACTCCCGCGCATAGTGCCGGGCTTCCGATGGCGTTCCAATGACCTTCATTTGTTGCCAGTCATAAGGTAGTTCTCTACCGCAATCTAGGCAGACGACGTACATCCCAGTTAGCGATGCGGCCTTGGAAGGACGAGACCTATCCCGAGAACCTGGGCGGATCGTAATAGGAAAACTATAATGATTGTGCCAGCAACCGAAAAAAGCGTCGACCAATTTGGCGATCATACCTGACCTCCACAGCCAACAACCTAACCTGATCTCACCTGAAGTACGACATGCCCTTAGGGCCGTCTACATTCACTTTCTTAGATTCAATCCTGTAGGAAAAGGTTTCGTTAACTATCGATAGTGACGAGCGTGGCGATACCGTTTCGGTGTTATCAGAAAATCTTGTATGAATGGAGATGAGGCCTGGCGCGGATCTGACTTAAACGCGTTCCGGCCCGGACTTCTTGTGGGCATGACATTTGGAGACAATGGCGGAACGCAGCCGTGTGCGCAGGTCTTCGGGAAGTTCGTACAACTGGGAATCGCGGTAAATCTCAATGGTCTTCTTAGTGGTATCGCATACCACGTAGCAGTTGTGACACCAAGCGAGATGATCTTCCAATTCCACCTTGGTGCGCTCGTCAATCACGCCGTCCAGGTAGTTAGTCAGCTCGCTCAGAAAATCTTTACACTTCACTGGGTGTCTCCGGTTTCAGGTTTTTCTTGTTCTTTGCCATTCGTGGTCTCGCGTCGTTGAAAGAATCGGCCAAGGCGTTCACGCAATTGCAGGCGCGCCCGCAGCAGCCGTGATTTCACCGCCGGGATGCTGAGGTCCAGCGCCTCGGCCGTTTCTTCGGTTGACAAACCTTCTACGTCACGCAGGACGAATACCGTTCTAAAACTTGCGGGCAAGCCTTGAATGGTGCGGGTCAGAATCTCCCGCAACTCTGCCTGGTTGTACTGCTGCTCGGGGTTCGGACTCCAATCCGCGACTTCCCGCGGCAGCGAGTCTTCCTCGGTCTTTACATCTTCATCGAGCGAAACCATGCGCTCGGGGCGACGGCGCCGCAACCGCATGAGCGCTTCGTTCACCGCAATGCGCACGAGCCAGGTATAAAACTTCGACTGCCCCTGAAACTGGTGAAGATTGCTGTAAGCTTTCAGGAACGCATCTTGCACCACATCTTCCGCGTCTTCGCGGTTCTGCGTGATGTGTTGAGCAATTCGAAATACGTTCCGGTCGTAGCGTCGAACCAATTCTTCGAAAGCGCTGACATCGCCGCCCTTGGCGGCTTGTACGAGTGCCAGCTCGTCAGAAACTGGCTCATCTATTTTTGGTTGGATGGTACTCATCATTCATCCGATGCAACAATTTTCAGCCCTACACGCATCAGGAACTGTTATTTTACTTGCTAACCCGCTATTGCGCGTAACTCTTTTGACGTATTGCCAATTGAACGGTTTAGGGCGGTTTTGATCCAACCGGCGGTGCCGCCATAAAGTAGTTACTTCCGTCATCAGTAAAGGTCGACCGGGTGGCCGTATAATCAGAAATTTGCTGGGGAAATTGCGCGAATTCGCATTCCGCGGGAGACGTGGTCACGGCAACAATGGCAGATAAAACCGCGATTGATCAAATCGTCGACAAGGCAGTCTCTGAGGTCCTCGAGGGCCACCTTCCGCAGCTGCGGAAGGATCTGGTTCGCCGGGTACTAGAGCAAGTGCAACCGCATATTTCCGGCTCATCAGGTGCTTCAGGAAGCTCGGCTGCAGAGCTACTGCAGGCAGTCTCAGCCATTCATGCGGGCTCGACGCAAAAGGAAATTTTGCGGGCGCTGCTCGAAAGCACCGCAGCATACAGCGGACGCGCTGCTCTCTTCGTAATCAAGTCAGGAACGGCCACAGGATGGCAGGGCCGCGGCTTCGATAATAACGATGAGGTTAAAGATTTTTCGTTGGATGTAAACAGTTCGGCTCCGAGCCAAGTACTGCAATCGCGAGTAGCAGTGAGCGCGGGGGCAGCACAAATGGATCCGGCTTTCACGTCGAGATTTGGCGCTGCTGCTAAAGATAAGGCACTGCTGCTGCCGCTGCGTTTAAAAGACAAAGTGGCCGCGTTGGTCTACGCCGACGCTGGAACCCGGTCCGGCGGAAATATGGATGCTGCTGCCGTCGAACTGCTGGTCGCTGCGACCAGTGCATGGCTTGAAGTCGCCTCGCTGAGAAAGCAAGCGCTGAAAGAAGGTGTGAGCGAGCCTGCGGCAACTGAAAAATTTGAAGCGCCGCCAGTGCAAACGGTTTCGTCGTTCTCGGATCCATTCGCCGCTCATGCGCCGAAACACGTGGTCGCAGTTCCGGTGGCAGAACCTGCGATGGCAGAGGCCACAGCGGAAGTAGTGACTGCTGCTTCGATGACGGCAGCCGCAGCCGCCCCCGCTACCGATGCGTTCGCGCACCTCTCGCCTGAAGATGCCGAGGTCCATCGCAAAGCGCAGCGTTTTGCGCGCCTGTTAATGGACGAGATCAAGTTATACAACCAGGCAAAAGTCTCGGAAGGCCGCAAGCATAAAGATCTATACGATCGGCTCAAGGAAGATATCGATAAAAGCCGCTCCACCTACCACAAGCGCTACGACAGCACCGCAGCGGCGAGTGTCGATTACTTCACTGGCGAAGTCATTCGCAGTCTGGCCGAGGATGACATTGCGCTTCTCGGACCAAACTTTCACCGCTAGTTCGTGTAGGCGCGGGCGTCCGCGCCCGTGCAGGCATATCAGTATCCAGCTTCCCTCCATGCTATACTTTTAAGTCGCCTGCGATTTTTCGAGGCTATCCCGAGGGCAATTCAGTGATCTCCTCTACGGGCGTATCCTTTACGGTTAGAATCAGCATTATCAAGATCAGCACAATTTAAGTTTATAAACCCGAGGTATTTCCATGTCCGGCCACTCAAAATGGGCCACAATTAAGCATAAGAAGGGCGCGCTGGACGCCAAGCGCGGCAAGATTTTCACCCGTCTAATCAAGGAAATTTCGATCGCCGCTAAAAACGGCGGCGGCGACCCTGACAGCAATCCGCGCTTGCGCGGAGCAATTCTGGCTGCCAAAGCCGAGAACATGCCCCAGGACAACATCAAGCGGGCGATTCAGCGAGGCACCGGCGAGTTGCCGGGTGCGACCTACGAGGAATTTTCGCTCGAAGGCTACGGGCCGGGCGGCGTCGCGATCCTGCTCGACATTAACACCGACAATCGCAATCGCACCGTCAGCGAGATTCGCCATGTGTTTGGAAAAAACGGCGGCAATATGGCGGACGCCGGAGCGGTCTCGTACATGTTCCATAAGAAGGGCGAAATCATTATTCCGAAGTCGGTTGCCAAGGAAGACGATCTGATGAGCATTGTGCTCGACGCCGGAGCTGAGGATTTAGTTGACGATGGCGACAACTGGGAAGTACTCTCTGAAACCTCGGCTTACGAGGCGGTTCTGGAGGCGGTGAAAAAAGCCGGCATTGAACCCGCGTCCTCAAGCGTCACCATGATTCCACAAAATTACATCAAGCTGGAAGGGCCTGCCGCCAACACCATGATTCGCCTGCTGGAAGCGCTCGAAGAGCATGATGACGTGCAGAACGTACACGCGAACTTCGATATCGATCAGAAATTGCTGGAAGAAGTTGCTGGCTGAGGCTCACGATCCTACAAATGACCGACTGGTCTCAGTGGCACAAACCGCCTGATATCCCTCTGATTGGCATTCCTAGGGCGCTGGTGATTGTCATTCCGACGAACCTCCTCATTGTCATTCCGAAAAACCTCACTGTCATTCCGAGGAGCGAAGCGACGAGGAATCTGGGTTCTTGCCGGTTACCAGAAGAACCCAGATCCCTCGCTTCGCTCGGGATGACAATAACGTCGGGATGACAACGTCAGGATGACGACAGCGGTGGATGAGGAACAGCGGGCATCACAACAACTAGGACGACAACAACTCGAGGGGAGGCGAACACCGCTTTGTACTTTACCGCCGAGGCGTTGGACACTAGGATTTTATAAGTGCACATGCAATCTATCCTCGTAACCGGAGGAGCCGGTTTCATCGGCTCCAATTTCATCCTGCAATGGCTCGCGGCCGAAGGCACTCCGGTAGTGAATCTGGACAAGCTAACTTATGCCGGGAACCTCGGTAATCTGGAAAAGATTTCAGCCGATCCGCGCTACAGCTTTGTTCATGGAGATATTGGCGACCGAAAATTAATCAGCGATCTTTTGCCACGCTGCCATCCCCGCGCCATTGTGCACTTTGCGGCGGAGAGCCACGTCGACCGCTCCATCCATGGTCCAGATGACTTCGTGCGTACCAATGTGAATGGCACATTCAGCCTGCTCGAGGAAGCGCGAGCCTATTGGACGGAATTGGCTCAGGAAGAAAAAGCAAAGTTTCGCTTTTTGCATGTTTCTACCGACGAGGTCTACGGCTCGCTCGGTCCTAAAGACGCGGCTTTTTCTGAGACCACACCCTACTCGCCCAACAGCCCCTATTCGGCGACCAAGGCGGCTTCCGATCACTTGGTCCGCGCCTACCATCACACCTACGGCATGCCGGTCCTGACCACCAACTGTTCAAACAATTACGGGCCGTATCAATTTCCCGAAAAACTGATTCCCCTAACCATCCTGAATGCGATGAACGGCAAGCCGATCCCAGTTTATGGTGACGGCCAGAATGTTCGCGATTGGTTATTTGTTGCGGATCACTGCGATGCCATCCGCACCGTGCTTGCCCGCGGAAAAGTCGGCCAGACCTACAATGTCGGGGGACGAAATGAGAAGCCAAATCTTGAAATCGTGCACGCCATCTGCTCGATTCTCGATGAACTGCGGCCCGCGGATGCGGTTGTTCCGCACGGCAAACTGATTACCTACGTCCAGGATCGGCCCGGCCACGACCGCCGTTATGCCATGGACACGCGCAAGATTGAACAGGAGTTAAATTGGCAACCGAAGGAAACCTTCGAAAGCGGAATCCGTAAAACGGTTGAGTGGTATCTCGCCAATGATGCTTGGATTCGAGAAGTAACATCCGGACATTATCGTGAGTGGATCGCGACCCAATACTCTGTGTGATGCTCCTACTGTGTGGAAACTCCTCAGGCGTTGGAGTTTTGAAGGGGTGCGGCTTCCAGCCGTGCCGTGAGGCTTTAAAAGGTAAGGGTCGGCGCGGCTGGAAGCCGCGCCCCTTCAAATCGTAAGCGCCCATTTTTGAGTTTTTTTCGCAAACTGCTGTTACTGATCGACCGTTTACTGCAGTACTGAAAGGACTGCAGTACCTAAGACACAATTTTTCTGCCGCCTGCGACCGAACGCTAACGAAAACGAATGATAACTCACAATCCCACGCAAACTTGCAAATATAAAGGCATCATTTTGGCGGGCGGATCGGGTACGCGGCTGTATCCCGTGACCCATGCGGTTTGCAAGAGCCTGCTGCCGATTTACGACAAGCCGATGATCTACTACCCCCTCTCCACTCTGATGTTGGCAGGTATACGGGACATTCTGCTGATCTCCACGCCTGAAGACGTTCCGCGGTTCCAACATTTTTTGGGAGATGGATCGCGCTTCGGTGTGAACTTTCAATATGTAGTTCAGCCACGGCCGGAAGGCATCGCGCAGGCTTTTATTGTTGGCAAAGATTTTATCGCTTCTGCCTGCTGTGCTCTGGTTCTCGGCGACAACATCTTTTATGGACATGATCTGATGAAATGCGTGCAGGAAGCTGGCGCAAAGACTGCGGGCGCACGCGTGTTCGCATATCCTGTGCAGGATCCCGAACGGTATGGCGTGGTTGAATTTGATTCCCAGGGCAGAGCCCTCAGCCTGGAAGAGAAGCCGAAGACACCGAAGTCGCGCTACGCGGTTACCGGACTTTATTTTTACGATAACCAGGTCGTCGAGATCGCGAAATTGCTAAAGCCTTCGGCGCGCGGAGAACTCGAGATCACCGACGTCAACAAGCAATACATGAAACAGAAGCAATTGGATGTCGTAGTGATGGGCCGAGGCATGGCCTGGCTGGATACGGGCACCCATGAGTCCATGCTGGAAGCGTCTTTATTTATCCAGACGATCGAAACCCGGCAGGGCTTAATGGTTTCGTGTCCAGAGGAAATTGCCTATCGCCTAGGATATATAGGCGCCGAGCAGCTTGAGGCCACGGCAATCTCCATGAAGAACAATCGCTATGGCGCGTACTTGCTGCAGTTGCTGAAAGAGCAAGTGTTTTAACCATCGCCCACACTCTCAGCGTTTTTGTAGCGCCGCCGTCCCGGCGGCTGGAGTGCAGACATTCTGACTGCACAATCCGAGTGCAAAATGCCCTCGGGACAGCCGGCAAGATGCCAGCGCTACAGCAAACTACGGAATCGACGCGGTCGCCTGGTTCGAGTATGCGCTCTCCACGTTGCTCGCATCCACCGCCGTGGTCACATAATCGTAGGTTTGTCCGCTTTGTATTGCTGAATCTGTGTAGCTTGTTATCGTGTTTATCGATGAGTTGAGCTTGGTGTACGACCCGCTCGATCCGATGCGGCGATATATATTGTAGCCGATTACTTGCGAGGTGCTCCCGTTCCAGGAAAGCGCCACGCTGTGTTGCGACGCTTGCGTACCGCCGCCGGTAAGAGTTTCGGCGGCTGACGAGTCGGTCGCATCACTATCGAACGTGATATTGCCAGGCGCGGTTCCGGCTGCCTGCGGAGTGAAGGTTACTGTAAAGGGGGTGCTCTGTCCAGCCGGCACCGTGACCGGGAAGGTAATTCCGCTCAACGAATAGCCCTGTCCATTCCAAGCCGCGGACGTCACTTTAATATCGGCACCGATCGCTGTTAACATTCCCTGCTTCACCGAGTTGGCTCCTACGGCGACATTGCCAAAACTCAAAGTGGCAGGCGACACGGTAAGCTGACCCGCGGTCGTATTGTTGGTCGATTTATTCGCGGAGGAAACGCCCTGACAGCCGACCAGCGCGACTAGCATCGGCAGTGTCAGCAACCAGCTGAAATGGCGCAATCGGGATGTTCTCAGTCCGTTCTGCATACAACAATTATCCGAACGGGACACCCACCCGTCTAGAGGACCCTCAGCCCTGACCCACGGCAGTTTAACGCTGATACCTTTGTAAGCCCCAGCTACGCCGTGCCGCAGGTAACTATTTTTGAAGTTACTACCAGAGGTACTAAAGTGAATTCAAGTGTCACTTTAAGGCCATGTACTGCTGGGGCCGAACCGGATAATCTTACCTCAGTCGTAATGCTGCCTGGGTCTGAAATTACTTCCCGCGCAGTTTTTTCGATTCTCTCGGAGGCGCATGAAATCCACAATTTTATTTGTCCTGCTAACGATTGGTGCGGCTCAGGCACAACAGACGTTCGTCGCGACGAACTCAATACCGCAGGCTCCAACTGCCCAAAACTTCTGGAGCACGGAAAACAAGATTGATTTCTCTGTCTTTGCAGGACAAATCGCAGTCGACGCGATAACCACCCAGCGCGGCCTAGCAATCGGCTTTAGAGAATCCAACCCGGTGGTGCGTCCATTGGTTACCAGAGGCATTGCCGGTGAGGCCGCGGCTTCTGGTCTGGGATTTGGGTTCGGCGTGGGCACGGCATATTTGTTGCATAGAACCCATCACTACAAAGCCGAACGCATTGCGGTTCGAAGCATGCTTGCGATCGAGGGCGGGTTCGTGGCCAACAACCTCATGCGATTGTATTGATAACGCGGTTCTTTCATCCATTTTTCGCCGCCGAACTATATTTCGACCGCTTCCTCGTCGGCCCACTTCTGAGCGCTTATCCCTTGACGAGGATCCACGCAAATATTCCTTTATTATCAGCCAAACACAAAATGTTCTCATGAATCCAAGAAAAGAACTTGGATTAAGTCGAAGGATGATTTAATGTGACCGACACGAATGTAAGGAGCCGGGTCGGTCAGCCGAACTCCTCAGGTTAGGCAACACCGCTCCGGTCCGGGTATTGTCACGATTTAGTTTCAAGATGTTTGGAAGGTCGGAGAGGACCCAGCCATGAAATCTCTTCGTCGCCTGCGCACCCTTGGTGTAGCGTTTTTGCTCTCCATTTCCTGCTTCGCCCCAAACGCGTTCGTCACCACTCTTGCCTTGGCTGATGAGCCTGGTCCGCAACGGGCTGAGGCCAGCATCGTTATCCCGGGCCCTTTGCGTTCTTTCTTGCGCATGGCGGGCATCAGCCAAAAGATCTCGCCGGAAGAAGTCGTGCCCTTGCTGGCCCACAACGTATTCACACAAGGTTACGAAGGCGCCCGCGATGGAGGCCGGCCAACGGAATTTCTTATCCTGCTGAACCGTTACGTCCATCAGGCGCAGGAACTCGCGGTTCTCACCGGCCCCGACGGCACCATCCGCATTGCCAACTGCGATGAAGCCAAGCCGTTGTTGCGCATCCTCGGTTACCGCGTCCGCCAGGAATGTGGACGAAGCAACACGTCACTGATGACCGCTGATCCGGAACGCGCCTTCCTTACCATCGACTCAGGTTTCCCTTTGCCCGCTCTTGAAGAGACTCTCCAGGGCGGCAAGGCATTCAGCTATCCATTTCCCGCCTCGCGGGTTCCCGTCATTTTCACAGAAAGAGACTGGACAACGCTCAGCAACAAGAACAGCGGCGACCTGATCGACACACTTTTGCGCGATCCGCTCTTATGCCGTCTTTATTGGGCATTTGCGCGGACTGACGCCGAATCCAGAGACGCTTTGCGGCAGTCGGTTGGACTAAGCAAACTGCTCCCGCTGGCTGCGACCCTGGATTTCTACGGAAGTCATATCTCGATCCGCGCTGGTCGCGTTATGGTTCCGGGTGGTACCGACGCCGAATCTGCCTGGACAGAATTGGTAGCCGCAAGCCCGAAGTCACCGCAGGAGTTCGTTCCGCAGTTGCTGGCGAAGGATAACGGTTGGCTGGCTGCCTATTTCGACGCGCTGGCGCGAGTCAGTCAGGCTCAGCAGGCGCGCTTCAGCCAAGCCCGGTTGCGCCGATACTATGGGGCTTTTCGCGGACATGCGATTTCTCCCGACGCCGCCAGGCCAACGTTTCGCCCGGCACCCGCTTTATTGCTTCTGCTGACACGAATGCAATGGGCCGCTGACGGCGAACCTTACGTTCCCGGAAATCTGGAGGTATGGAAAGAAATCCTTCGCGAAAAAAGCGATTCCAAAATTGTCCGTGACTGGGGTAAGCGCGCCAGCCACTTCAGTCGTTCCGACCAACTGGCGGATGCAATGTTCGCGCTTTGCCGCGTGGAGACCGAGACCGGGCCGTTGCAAATCTATCTAAGCCTGAGTGAACTGGACGGCAGACGACCACCGGACCGCCGTTTGAGCCCGCAAACCGCGCTGTTGCTGGGTAGCAGGTTCGCACAGTTCAGCAATCAATACTTGATCTTCTCCGAGTTCCCGCAGTTGAGCGACGAATCCATCACGCACTTTCTGAACACGGCCGAACGCCTGGGCAAGATTCCCAACCACACGTTGCGAGGCAACGCCATGGGAGTCTTCCAGGCCAACATTGGGATGTGGCAGATCCTCGCCCGCCAGGGACAGATCAAGAGCGCTGAATTGAACGACTCCTGGCAGAAGGTGATCAAGCCGTTCGGGGGCGTTCTCACATCTTCCCAACTTTTCGATGCCGGCCGCGATTCCCTCGGCGAAATTCTGCTGGCTGCGACTGGGCGCCGCAGCGGCTCCCAGGATGAAATCATCGATTTGCTCGCTGGTCCTCAACAGACCACTGCTGAAGGCCAACGGACTCATGGAGAAGTAGCCAACCGGATCCGGAAGGTTTTAGACGGCCAGCGCCTGGTTTCCTTAGACACGATCCTGGGTTTGGGCGACGGTTTGAGCGCACTGGCACGAGGCGAGGCCGTGGCTGACCAATTGATCCCGCTCGCGGGAGAGCTTCGTGAATTTGAGATGCCGCGTCCGATTTTCAGCAGTGGCGAGCGCACGCAATGGGCGACCGGAGTTTATAACAATCGCCACACCGAATTGCAGATGCGCACCGATCTGTTAAAGGTGATCAAGTCTCCTGCTTCTCGCGAACAAGTGGCCGAGGCTCGCGGCCAGATCGCTCCCTTCCTCAGAGACACTCTCGTTGGTTTGAACTATGCATACTACGAACCACCGGGAGCTCAGATGCTCCACAATAATCCTCTCTTCGTGCGCTCTCACGACTTCTCGGGAGACACCGTCGAGGGCGTCGAACAAGTATGGCAAGCTTCGCAATTGTATGGCGAGGGATCGCCCGCTGGCGGCGGAGCCCATCTCGTCGGATCGCTGGCAGATTTGCCCTATGTGCTGGCGGAGGTGGAACAGGATTTCATCGCTCCGGAAAACGTCCAGGCCTTGATCTGGCGCGAACTGGTGCCGGGCCTAATGATCAATGCCACCTTGCCGCGCTGGTGGAGCGTAAGCCAGACTGAACTCCACGCCGTGACTCTCTATCAGCGTTCCGGCGAAGAGTTGTTAACGGCATCTGCCGGGGACCCTCAACTGCGCAGCAAGGTGATAATGATTCTGGCGGAACGCACGGACCCGCAGATTTCGCAGCGAGTGGATCACGGGTTAGTTGCTGGAAATCTGGCTGATGTCAACTCGCATGTTACGCCCGCCGATACGTTCTATTTGGCTGCGGAGTTTCGCCGACGGTTTCCTGACGAAACCAGTTCGTTCGGGCCGGCCGGTCAGGAATTGCAAAGCTTGTGCCGCCAATATCCTGCAGAACTCAACTGGGAACGTCTGTCACAGGATTTCGGCGTGCCTCATCCGATCCTCACGCAAAGCTATGCGCGCGAGCTGCTGAACTTGAAACCGTTTCCCGCTTTCGAAGGCTATTCCAGCCGTCTGCTAGCGGAAAGCTGGGATTCCAGCAATTTGTACTGGGCTCGTTTGGCGGATGAAAAAGGTTACCCGCCGGTCTTGTTAAACCGCTTGATTCCCGAGTTAACTCATCGCATGGTGGAAAAGATTTTCGCCACTGACTTCGAAGACTGGCCTGCGATGCTCAGGGCAATGCGAGAAACAGGCGAAGAATTTCGCCAGGGAAAGATTGCTTCATCGACAATCGTTGGCGCAAAGACTCAGTTCTGAACTGGACGCGGTCGGGACGTTAACTGGCTTACGTCTCGACCGATCAAAAGAAGGCAATAGGAATATATGACCAAGAACTACTTTTCACTTCTTACGTTGGTTCCAATTCTATTTTCCGCACCCGGAACCCGGATGCTCGCCCAGGAAAACGCCCCCAACATTCGCGTAGTCGTCGACATGGTGCAGTTGAATGTAGCCGTGACCGACAACAAAGGAAATTACGTGACCGGTCTTCGCCCGTCGGATTTCTCCATTGTCGAGGATGGCGTCCAGCAAAAGCTTGCCACATTCGGTGAGGGCAACGAACCTGTCTACAGAGTGGCGGACGCTGCTCCACCCGATGGAAAAATCGCAGCCCGTCCAGCGGACACAAAAGTTTCGGCCGCAGGAGGCCAGGATCAAACGCTCGGTTCGATGATTGCTGGTGCAAACGTGTTTCTGCTGTTCGACACCAGCAACTACATGTATCGTGGCTTTGTCTTCGCGCAGGATGCGATTGCCGATTTTGTCCGTTCCCTCGAGAGCGCCGACAAGGTTGCGTTCTATTCTTACAGCCGCGATCTTTCGCGTTCCGCGCCTTTAACGCCCGACCGGACGCAGGTTTTGCGCGGCGTCCGTGCGACCGTCGCCGGCGACGATGCCGCCCTTTATAACTGCCTTCTGCTGACCATAAAGGATGCCGCGCACTATACGGGAAGAAAAGTAATCGTCGTTTTCTCGAATGGTCCCGACAACTCCAGCATGGTTCCTCCCGAGGATGTAGCCGAACTGGCGCAGTCGACGGGCACAGCCATTTACATGATCAGCACGCAGTTGGCGAAACTCGAACCAGTTTCTACCGCAGTGTTTGAACGCATGACAGCCGCGACCGGAGGAAAAGCGTATTTTGCCAAGGATTGGAAGGACGAACAGCGCGCCTTTGCTTCCATACGTGATGACCTCGCGCATCTGTATTCGCTAAGCTACTACCCACAGGCAAATCCTAATCTGGGCTGGCGAGCAATTACCGTGAAACTCGTAGGCGAGCGCTTGAAGAAATATCACATTCGCACCCGCAACGGATATCGTCCGCAGCCAGGTCGATTTTCTGTGGGGAGCGCGACCGCTTCCGCGTCGGAAGCAACTCCGGCGCAGCCGTAGCTGATATTCTCGCTGGTTTACTTGTTAGCCCGTCGCAGCCGCTCTGCTGCATATTCTGGCGTGATATCGCGTTGCGGTGATCCCAGCATTTCGAATCCAACCATAAACTTGCGGACGCTTGAGGACCGGAGAAGAGGCGGATAAAAGTGCGCATGAAAATGCCACTCGTTGTGCTCTTCTCCGTTTGTCGGTTGCTGATGGAATCCCATGGAATAAGGGCAAGGAGCCTGAAATAAAGTATCGTACCGATCAGTCACGCATTTCAAAATGTCGCCCAGCGCCGCTCGCGCTTCCTCGGTCAGGGCACTCATACTTCCCAGGTGGCGCTTGGAGACTACCAAACTTTCATAAGGCCAGATCGCCCAGAAAGGAACAACAGCTATAAAGTGGTCGTTCGCGCAAACTACGCGCTCGCCAGAAGTTTCTTCCAGTCTTATGTAATCGCAGAGCAAACAAGTCCCATGCTGCGTCTGGTATGCGGCAAATGATTCCTGCTCTTTCCGAGGTTCATTGGGCACGGTCGAAGTTGCCCAGATTTGGCCATGTGGATGAGGATTGCTGCATCCCATCATCAATCCGCGATTCTCAAAAATCTGCACATAATTAATCCCGGGTTGCCGTTCCAAACTTTGAGATTCCTCTATCCAAACATCGATCAAGCCGCGGATTTCGGCCACCGTCATTTGCGAAAGTGTCAGATCATGCCGCGGCGAAAAACAAACAACCCGGCAAATGCCG
>Ga0210394_10003825_pt1 | contig 18250 bp, 17 predicted proteins | sample IncBWC12MmetaG_FD_160121 | JGI IMG/M metagenome (GOLD analysis project Ga0210394, IMG submission 160121) | Forest soil microbial communities from Barre Woods Harvard Forest LTER site, Petersham, Massachusetts, United States - Inc-BW-C-12-M | ecosystem: Environmental > Terrestrial > Soil >... | reverse complement strand
GAGCTCCTCGAGGAAGTTATCCGCCAGCAATGACACATCGTCGCCGCGCTCGCGCAACGGCGCCAGCGAGATCGGAAACACGGCCAGCCGGTACAGCAGGTCCTCTCGCATCGCGCCCTCGCGCACGGCCTGGATCGGCGAGCGATTGGTGGCTGCGACCACACGCACGTCGGTCCGCAGTTCCTGCGACCCGCCGACACGGTAGAACCGCTGGGTCTCGAGAAAGCGCAGCAGGCGCGTCTGCATGTCCGCGCTCATCTCCGTGACCTCATCGAGAAACAGTGTTCCGCCCGAAGCGCGTTCGACCATGCCCGCATGGCTGCGCGACGCACCGGTGAAACTGCCGCGCTCGAATCCAAACAGTTCGGACTCGATCAGAGTCGGCGGCAATGCGCCGCAATTGATGCCGAGAAACGGGCCTGCACCGCGCGGGCTGCGGGCATGGATTGCCTGCGCCACGAGCTCCTTGCCGGATCCGCTCTCGCCGGAAATCAATACGGTCGCGTCCGTGGGCGCCACCTTCTCCACCAGCTCGCGGACTGCCTGGATAGCGCTCGAGCGACCGACCATGCAATTTGACATATCAGTCATTCCTGTCTCCGGAGGTTGGGTGGTGGAAAAACCTTCGCGCCTTTGTAACAACCGGCGCTGTTGAGCAGCAGCGGTCCTGACCGAAGCGGTCGTCGGAGTATGAAAAATTTTCCGTCAGCGTTTGTCCTACAGCGGTTGGCTCAAATATGGTTTCCGTTTCGTCCGACCGCATATTGATATCCCCTCCGTGGGCAAGTGCAATCTGACAGGCTCCCTTCGTCGTTATGACCGCTGCGACCGCGGACGAACGCTTCAAAGATATGCGTTTCGGCCGCTGTCCGGGGAGCTTCTGCGGCCCGCAACGCTCGCCCTTCTGACTTTCGTATCTGCTCGGCCGGTGTCTGCGGGGTCTTTATATCCTTAATCACCGCGCGCAGGATTTCCTCGGCGTGATCGCGTAGCGCTTTCGCATCCATGTTGGCTGCGGCGGGTACTAGAGTGGCAGCAAAACTCCCATGCGTGCAAAATCGAATTCATATCGCGCGCAATGAATTCAGCAAGTCTGATGGTGCTTACTCCCTAGCGTTATCCTTATTCTTATAAGGACCCATTGGCGCGGATGGACGCGCCAACGGGCCTGAATCCGCCGACATCGCTCACTAGGCCTTGAGGGTGGTGGATTCGGATTTGACCGTAACAGGATTGACGGCGGGCAGTCGGTACGCTGACCAACATGAGCCGCTGCGCTTGGAAGCGTGATGTGCTCCAGAGGCCGATCAAATCCTCCAGAACGTCGATCAGGGTCTTTGGAATTCCGGGCATCTAAGCGGATTCGGCGCTTCAGCCGACTCGGTGGTGACTCAGGAAATCTTGAAAATGTGTAAGTGCCTGCGCGCCCGGAGAGATTCGAACTCCCGACCCTCAGGTTCGAAGCCTGATGCTCTATCCAACTGAGCTACGGGCGCGTGAAGACGGCATGGTGGCATGATCGGGCCGAGAGAACCAAGCGCGCACGCGGTAACATGCGCTGATGATCGACCCGCATGCCGCTGAACAGCTGATCGGCGCAAATCTCACCTGCCTGCCGATCGAGTCTCTACCTGTGGGGCAATGCGCTGGCGCAGTGCTGCGCGAGAACATCTACGCCGAACGTGATCAGCCTCCCTTCGATCGCGTTGCGATGGACGGCATCGCGCTCGCTTCGAGTGCCACTTCCTCGGGTCGGCGCCGCTTCAGGTTGCAGGCCACCCAGGCCGCCGGCGATGTCCCGGCGCTGCTGGGTTCGAGCGAACACTGCATAGAAGTCATGACCGGCGCCGCCCTACCTGGGGGTTGCGACACGGTCGTGCCGGTCGAAATGCTGCGCCGGATAGACGGCCACTTCGAACTCGCGACGGGCGTGCAGCCGGCGCCCTGGGACAACGTTCACCGCCGCGCAAGTGACTGCCGGCAGGGCTCGCTGCTGCTCGAAGTCGGCAACGTGCTGCATGCGCCGGAGATCGCGGTTGCGGCCTCCGCCGGAATGGCCCGCGTACGCGTCAGCAGTCAGCCGGCCATCGTTGTGATCTCCACCGGCAACGAGCTGGTCGAGCCCGGCGATCCGATAGCACCCCACCAAATTCGCCGCTCGAATTCATATGCGGTCAGCGCGGCGCTGCGCGAGCGCGGATTTCAGCGAGTTGCGGACGATCACATCGTCGATGATGCGGCGCAACTGCGCGAGCGCCTGAAAAGGCACCTCGAAACTCACGAGGTCATGATCCTCTCCGGCGGCATTTCGATGGGTAGATTCGATCTGGTGCCCGCGGCTCTGGAGGCCATTGGAATCCGGTGTCTGTTAAAGGGCGTCGCACAACGGCCGGGTAGACCCATGTGGTACGGGACATCCGGAAATGGCCGGTCGGTATTCGCGCTCCCGGGCAATCCTGTCTCCACGCTCGTGTGTCTGTCGCGCTATGTGTTGCCCGCGATCTATCGGGCCATGGGCATGCCGCCCGCGCCCGCGGAACGGGTAGCCCTCGCCGCTCCCCTACCGTGGCCCAAGACAGTGACCGGCTTCATACCGGTGCGGATCTCCCATGACGATTGGGGCCGGCCGTGGGCCACCCCGTGCCCCACGAATGGTTCAGGCGATTTCGTGGCCCTCGCGCTGACCCACGGGTTTGTCGAAGTGCCGCCGGGCCCGGCTGATTTCAACAAAGGCTTTGTGTGCAGGCTCTACCGTTGGTAGCCGGGAATAGGTGGACGACTGCATAAGTGCTCGCCGGGCACAATCTGCTAGCCTTGAGTGGTGGAACCAGCAACCGTTCACCCCCTCCTGCCTCGGGCGCGCCGGCTGCGGGACAGTTTCAGCCGACCACTCCGGGACTTGCGCATATCGGTCACGGACCGGTGCAACTTCCGTTGTCCCTATTGCATGCCGCGCGAGCGGTTCCACGAGCAGTACCGTTTTCTCAAGTCCAGTGAACGCTTGAATTTCGATGAAATTCTGAGGCTTACACGTCTGTTTCTGGGCTTTGGCGTGACCAAGCTGCGAATTACCGGCGGTGAGCCGCTGTTGCGGCCGGGTCTCCCGGACCTGATCGGTGATCTCACCTCGCTGTCAGGTGTCGAGGACATTGCCGTCACCACCAACGGAGTCCTGCTGGCTCAGCACGCGGCCGCGCTCAGCGCCGCCGGATTGAAGCGCATCACCGTAAGCCTGGACAGTCTGGATCCGGGCGTGTTCGCGGCCATGTCCGGCGGCTTTGGCAGCGTGGAAGATGTTCTCGGCGGCATTTCCGCAGCCCAGCGCCATCGCCTGTCACCGGTCAAGATCAACGCCGTGATCGAACGCGGTCTCAATGACCACACCGTGCTCGAACTGATAGAGCGCTTCCGCGGCAGCGGCGTAATTGTCCGGTTCATCGAGTACATGGACGTTGGCAATCGCAACGACTGGAACGCGTCGCGCGTCGTCCCTTCGCATGAGCTATTGGCACGCATCGGCGAACGCTGGCCTTTGCGTGCGGTCGAGCCGGCCTACACCGGAGAGGTCGCGCGTCGCTACGCCTTCGACGACGGCGGCGGTGAAGTCGGTTTCGTGTCGTCGGTCACGCAACCGTTCTGCGGCGACTGCACGCGCGCGCGGCTGTCCTCCGACGGTAAGCTCTATACGTGTCTGTTCGCGGCCGAGGGCGCGGATCTGCGTGGCCCGCTGCGCGGTGGCGCCTCCGACGAGCAACTGGCGGCGCTGATCGGCGCTGTTTGGGAACGGCGTGCCGACCGTTACAGCGAGCTGCGAGATGAGTTGCGTGCGCGCAATGTGAAGCATGTCGAGATGAATCACGTCGGAGGCTGATGAGCGCCATGCCCCGCCGTACACCTGCCCGCGCAGACCGCCTGACGCACCTCGATGCCCGCGAGCACCCGACTATGGTCGATGTAGGTGCCAAGCCGGTCAGCCATCGCATCGCCGAAGCCGAGGCGCGTGTCCGCCTGCCCGCGCCCGTGGCCCGTGCCCTTCGAAGCACCGGGCATCGAACCAAGAAGGGGCCGGTGTTCGACACCGCGATCATTGCGGGCACGATGGCGGCAAAGAGAACCTCCGAGCTGATTCCGTTCTGTCACACGCTCGCGCTGGAGCAATGCCGGGTCGATATCGACTTCAAGGCTGGCAAAGCCGGCGCCGGCGTCGCGATCGTTCGCTGCCGCGTCGAAGTGCATCACAAGACCGGCGTCGAAATGGAAGCCCTGACGGGCGTCACCATCGCAGCGCTGACGATCTATGACATGTGCAAGGCGCTGTCGCATGACATCCGCATCGAGGGCGTGAGGCTGCTGTCCAAGAGCGGCGGCCTGCGGCTTTGGAGCGCGGCATGAGCGTCCCTGCGCTCTACGGCCTGGTTCTCACCGGCGGCCGCAGCACCCGCATGCGGCGCGACAAGGCGAAGCTGGAATATGACGGCAAACCTCAGCTCGAGCGCGCCATCGAGCTGATCTCGCCCTGGGTGGAGCAGGCCCTGGTTTCGGTGCGGGCGGATCAACGCGATGACCCGCAGCGGGCTGCCTACGACACCATCGCCGATCTGACGCCGGATTTGGGGCCCCTGGGTGGCATTCAGGCTGCCCTGCATGCGCATCCCGATAAAGCGTGGCTGGTGCTGGCATGCGATCTGCCATTTCTCGAGGCATCGACGCTCAGGTATTTGACCACGCGGCGCGCGGTTACCCGCCAAGCGACAGCGTACCGAAGCAACTTCGACGGTCGGCCTGAACCGCTGTGCGCCATTTATGAGCCCGGCTGCCGTCCCGGGATCGACGCCTGGATTGCCGAAGGCCAGACTTGCCCGCGTAAATGGTTATCGCGTAACGATGTCGAACTGCTTGATCTGCCCGAACCGCACGCTCTCGACAACGTCAACAGTGCGGAGGAATACCTGGCGGCCAGCGCTCTGGTCGGCACGACCGGGACTCAGCGACGGCAAGTCAACGTGCGCTATTTCGCGTTGCTGCGCGAGCAGGCCGGCCGCGGCGGCGAGGCCCTGCAGACCGAGGCCCGCACGCCGCAGGAACTGTATGCACAATTGCAGCGCGAGCGCGGCCTGAAGCTCGCGCCGAAATTCCTGCGAGTGGCCGTCAACGACGAGTTCGGCGATTGGCAGCAGCCGCTGCGCGACGGCGATACGGTGGCGTTCCTGCCGCCGGTGGCGGGCGGATGACCCGTTTCAGCCTGCATGATTCAGCGCTCGAGCCGCAGCGGCTGCTCGCGGCGTTGCGGCAGCCGGGCTGCGGCGGTTATGTGACCTTCGAGGGCACGGTGCGCGACCACAACGAAGGCCGCGCGGTGCGCCGGCTCGAATACGAAGCGTTCGCGCCGCTCGCGCTGCGCGAGGGCGAGCGCATCCTGGCCGACGCGTGCGCTCGCTTCGGCCTCGACCGCGCCTACTGCGCTCACCGCGTTGGTCCGCTCGAGATCGGCGAGATCGCCGTGTGGGTGGGAGTCGGAGCGACGCATCGCGGCGAAGCCTTCGAGGCTTGCCGCTACATCATCGACCACGTCAAGCACAGCGTGCCGATCTGGAAGAAGGAATACTACGAAGACGGCGATTCAGGCTGGGTGAACTGCGAGCATTGCGCCACGGCGCCGGAGTCGCAGCGCCACCTCGTGGCGCACGGCCACGACTGATGCGCTCAGGGACGAATCTGTCCCGTACCCTCGACCCGATATTTATAACTCGTCAGCTGCTCGACTCCCACCGGGCCGCGCGCATGGAAGCGATCGGTGGAGATGCCGATCTCCGCGCCCATGCCGAACTCGCCCCCGTCGGCGAACTGCGTGGACGCGTTATGCAGCACGATGGCGCTGTCGACGCGTATCAGGAAGCGCTCGGCGGTGGCCGCGTTGGCGGTGACGATCGCGTCGGTATGCGACGAGCCGTGGCGCGCGATGTGCGCGATCGCCTCATCGACGCCGTCAACGATGCGCACGGCGATGATGGCATCGAGGTATTCGGTGGACCAGTCGGCTTCGTTTGCCGCCTTGACCCGCGCATCGACCGCCTGCACGCGTTCATCCCCACGCACCTCACAACCGGCCGCCAGCAGATCGCCGACCAGCGGCGCGAGATGCGTCGCCACGCAGGCGCGATCGACCAGCAGCGTTTCGGCCGCGCCGCAGATGCCGGTGCGACGCATCTTGGCATTGAGCGTGATCTGACGCGCCATCGTGAGCTCGGCATCGCGATCGACGTACACGTGGCAGTTGCCCTCGAGATGCCCGATCACCGGCACGCGTGCTTCCGCCTGCACCCGCGCCACGAGACTCTTACCGCCGCGCGGCACCAGCACATCGATGAAATCCTGCATGCCGCCGAGCATCTCCCCAACCGCGGAGCGATCGCTTGTGGGCACGAGCTGAATCGAGGCCGCCGGCAGACCGGCAGCCGCGAGTCCGCGCAGCAGGCAGGCGTGGATGGCCGCGCTCGACCGCCGGCTCTCGGAGCCACCGCGAAGAATGGCCGCATTGCCCGACTTGAGACACAACGCACCCGCATCGGCGGTCACATTCGGGCGGCTCTCGTAGATGATGCCGATCACGCCGAGCGGCACCCTGACGCGCGAGATCTTGAGTCCATTGGGCCGTGTCCAGGCAGCGATCACACCACCGACCGGATCGGTCAGCGTGACGATTTCATCGAGACCGCGCGCCATGGCTTCGATGCGACGCTCATCGAGCTTCAGACGGTCGAGCATGGCGGCACCGAGCCCCGCGGCCTGCGCGTCGCGCAGATCCTCGGCATTGGCCGCCAGAATGCCGGCCACATCGGCGCGCACGGCGGCGGCGGCCGCACGCAGCGCGCTGTCCTTGGCGGCACTCGAGGCCAGAGCCAAGTGGTCCGCGGCGCCGACCGCAGCGCGACCGATGCCCTGCATGAGCTCACGCACGCCGCCCTCGGTCGGGTGCGTCGCAATGGGGGTCACGGCGCTGCTCATGGCTTGTCCTCGATCAGGGGCGCAGGATGGGCCGACTGCACCGGGTGATAATCATGCTGCAAAATGACCAGATCGTCACGGTGGATCAATTCCTCGCGGCCGCGGAATCCCAGCAGCGCCTCGATTTCGGCGCTCTTGCGGCCCATGATGCGCGCCGAGTCGCCGTCGGAATAGGCCGAGATACCGCGCGCGATCTCGACCCCGTCCGGGGACAGCACGCTCACCGTATCGCCCGAGTCAAAGCGGCCCACGGTGCCGATCACGCCGGCCGGCAGCAGGCTCTTGCCGCTGCGCAGGGCTCGCAGCGCACCCGCGTCGATGCGGATGGCCCCGGCCGGCCGCAGCGTCCCCGCGATCCATTGCTTGCGTGATGCCAGCGGCGTCGAAGCGGGCACGAACCAGCTGCATCGGGCACCACGCTCGATCTGCCGTATGGGGTGACGTGGACTACCCGCCGCGATACACATATGACAACCCGCATTGACCGCAATGCGTGCCGCTATGATCTTGGTCGCCATGCCGCCGGAACCGAGATTCGACGACGCCCGCCCGGCCATTGACTCGATTTCCGGCGTGATTCGCAGCACACGCTCGATCAAGCGCGCGTTCGGGTCGCGATTCGGATCGGCGCTGTAGAGACCATCGACGTCGGAGAGCAGCACCAGGCAGTCGGCGCTCGCCATCTGCGCCACGCGCGCGGCCAGGCGATCGTTGTCGCCATAGCGGATCTCCGCGGTTGCGACCGTGTCGTTCTCGTTGATGACCGGGATGGCCCTCATCGACAGCAACGCCTCGAGCGTCGCACGCGCGTTCAGGTAGCGCGTGCGCTGCTCGCTGTCCTCGAGCGTGAGCAGCACCTGGGCCACGGTGACCCCGCCCCCCTCGAGCAATTCCTTGTAGGCATGGGCCAGGCGGATCTGCCCTACGGCGGCCGCGGCCTGGCTTTCCTCGAGCCGCAGCGGCCCGGCCGGCAACTGCAGATGCCGGCGCCCGAGCGCGATCGCACCCGAGGACACCAGGATGACCTGCTGCCCGCGCCGGTGCAGCCGCAGCAGATCCTCGACCAGCGTCTTGAGCCAGCTGCGATTGAGACGACCGGTGCGACCGTCCACCAGCAGCGCGGAACCGACCTTGACCACGACCCGGCGTGCCTGCGTCAGCGGCGTGGATTGCGGTGTTGATTTGCGCGCGCTCATGAGCAGCGTGGCTATTGTAGGGCAACTTTCCCCGGGCGATTGCCTGACTGCCCGCTCCCGCCCTAATATCGCTGCGACGCGCCCCCGCGTCCCTTTCCAGCAGCTTTGAGGATCGTATCCGGTGGCCAGAGAATACGAGCCCGTCGCGGGCCAGTGGTATGAGAACATCGACGAGAATGAGAGCTTTCGCGTGCTCTCGGTTGACGAGGATTCAGAACTGATCGAGATCGAGTATCTCGATGGCGACATCGAGGAGATCGATCTCGATACGTGGCAGGAGTTCGACCTCGACAAGATCGACCAGCCCGAGGGTTGGTCCGGCGAGGACGACGATGAGGAGGAGGAAGACGAGGACGACAGCGACGAAAAGGACGACGACTGGGACGACGATGATGACGAGGACGATGACGACGACTGGGACGAAGACGAGGAAGAAAACGAAAGTTATTGATGGCGGCGCAGCGCGACGGCAGTCGCGCCGCCTCGTAGACAGACCCGCAGGGTCGACTCGGCCCCCTGGATATTGAATTATAAGGAGATTCCGCAGCCGTCGCGTTGCTATAAAAAGGATTGAATAACCGCCACGGATCCGGCCATGAAGCGCATCGTCCTGTTCATTTTCACCAATCTTGCGATCCTGCTGGTGCTGTCCGCCGTCGCGGAACTCACCGGCCTCGACGCTTGGCTCGCGCGCGAGGGCGAAAGCGTCACGGCACTGCTGATCTACGCCGCAATCTTTGGCTTCTCCGGCGCGCTGATCTCGCTCGCCCTCTCCAAGTGGCTGGCAAAGCGCGCCATGGGTGTGCGCGTCATCGAAACACCGGCGAATGCCGCCGAGCAGTGGCTGCTGGAGACGGTGCGGGTGCTGTCGCAGCGGGCCGGAATTGCGATGCCAGAAATCGGGGTGTTCGAATCGGCTCAGCCAAACGCCTTTGCCACCGGGCCACGCCGCGACCAGGCACTGGTCGCAGTCAGCAGCGGCCTGTTCTCCTCGATGCAGCGGGATGAAATCGAAGCCGTGATCGGGCACGAGATCACGCACGTCGCCAACGGCGACATGGTCACGCTTACCCTGATTCAGGGCGTGGTGAACACGTTCGTCATCTTTTTGTCGCGCATCGTAGGCAACATCGTCGACGGCGCGCTGACACGCGACGAGAACGGACGCGGTCCCGCCTACCTGGTCACCGTCCTGATCACGGAGCTGGTGCTGGGGGCGCTCGCCACCATGATCGTGATGTGGTTTTCGCGGCAGCGCGAGTTCCGCGCCGACGCCGGCGGCGCGAGTCTGGCGGGGCGTGACCGCATGATCGCAGCACTCCGGCGCCTGCAGCAGGCGCACGATCAGCCGCTGCCTGCACAGCTGCACGCGCTGGGAATTTCCGGGGGCGAAGGTGCGGGTTGGCAGCGGCTGTTCCTGAGCCATCCGCCGTTGGCCGAGCGCATCGCCGCGCTCCAGAGCCAAGCCTAGCGGCGGTGCATCCGATCGAGCGGATCAGACGATAGGGTATCGATGACCACACAGCTCTCCACAGCCGCGAGCCAGCCGACGCCCCCGGGGGGCGCCTGCTCCGTGCTGATCGGTGCGGTAGTGCGCTGGTTCGACAGCAGCCGTGGCTATGTGACCGCCGCGCGCGAGAACTTGCCCGATCGCATCGACTGGGCGCGGATCCTGCCGTTCGTGCTCATGCACGTGGTCTGTCTCGGGGTGTTCTGGGTCGGCGTCAGCCCGATCGCGCTGCTGGTGGCGTTGATTGCCTATCTGGTGCGCATGTTCGCCATCACCGGCTTCTACCACCGCTACTTTTCGCATCGCTCATTCAAGACCTCGCGCGCGGGCCAATTCGTCTTCGGTCTGCTCGGAGCCTCGGCGGTACAACGCGGACCGGTGTGGTGGGCGGCGCATCACCGTCACCACCATGCCAATTCCGATCAGGACGCGGATCTGCATTCACCGTCGCAGCACGGCTTTCTGCGCGCCCACATGGGCTGGTTCCTGACCGTGCGTGGCTTCGAACCCGATCTGCGCCTGGCGCGCGACTGGATGCGGTATCCCGAGCTGCGCTGGCTCGACCGCTTCGACATCCTGGTGCCCGTGGCACTGGCCACCGGCATGTTCCTGCTCGGCGGCATGCTCGCGCGCACCGCGCCGCACCTCAGGACCAGCAGCGCTCAGATACTGGTGTGGGGATTCTTCATCTCGACCGTGCTGTGCTGGCACGCAACCTACACGATCAATTCGCTGTCGCATCTGTTTGGCCGCCAGCGTTATCGCACTGGCGATAGCAGCCGCAACAACTGGCTGCTCGCGATCCTGACGCTCGGTGAGGGCTGGCACAACAATCACCACTACTATCCGAACGCCGCACGCCAGGGCTTCTACTGGTGGGAATACGATCTGACCTACTACTTGCTGAAGATCATGTCGTGGCTCGGATTGATCTGGGATCTCAAGGTCGTGCCGGCACCGGTGCGCGACAATTCATCGCGGCGGCTACGATGAGCGCTACCCCGGACATCGGCACGAACAGCAGCATCCGCGAGGCGCGGCCATCGCCGCTGCTGCGGCTGGCGCGCAGCGCACTGTGCGCCTCGCTCGAGCGCCTCGAGCACGGCGAGCTGCGCCTGATCGATGCCGAGGGCGACTATTGCTTCGGCCGCCGGAGCGACGACTGCGACTTGCGCGCCACGTTGTGCATCGCCGATCCGCGCTTTTACGCCGACACCGCCTTCGGCGGCAGCGTCGGTGCCGGCGAATCCTATATACGCGGTCTCTGGAGCTGCGATGACCTGACGGCGCTGGTGCGCATCATGGTGCGCAATCGCGAGGTACTGAACGGCCTCGAGGGCGGCCTGGCGCTGATCCGGCGCCCACTGTTCAAGCTGTTTCACCATCTTCATCGCAACAGCCGGCAGGGCAGCGCGCGCAACATCGCCGCGCACTATGATCTCGGCAACGATTTGTATCGGATGATGCTCGATGACACCATGGCGTATTCGTGCGGCATTTTCGAGCACGAAGGCAGCACACTGCGCGAAGCCTCCTGCGCCAAGTTCGATGCTGCCTGCCGCAAGCTGGCGCTGGCCCCGTCCGATCACCTGCTCGAGATCGGCACCGGCTGGGGTGGGCTCGCCATTCACGCCGCGCGCCACTACGGCTGCCGCGTCACGAGCACGACCATCTCCAGGGCGCAGCACGAGTACGCGCGCGAGCGCATTGTCGCGGCAGGACTCGCGGATCGCGTCACGCTGCTGCTGGAGGACTATCGGGAGCTGCGCGGACGGTTCGACAAACTGGCGTCGATCGAGATGATCGAAGCGGTCGGCGCAAAATACCTCGATGGTTATTTCCGCCGATGCAGTTCGCTGCTCGCGGCCGATGGCGCGATGCTGCTGCAGGCGATCACGATCCAGGATCAGCTCTACGAGGAAGCCCTGCGCTCGGTCGACTACATCCAGCGCTACATCTTCCCGGGCAGCTTCATCCCCTCGATCACGGCGCTGTCGAGCTCGATCCGGCGTGCCAGCGATCTCAAGATCTTTCATCTGGAAGACATCGGTCCGCACTACGCGCGCACGCTGGCCGCGTGGCGCCGCAATTTTTTCGACCATCTGCCGCAGGTACGCTCGCTCGGCTATCCCGACAGCTTCGTGCGGCTGTGGGAGTTCTACCTCTGCTACTGCGAAGGCGGCTTTGCGGAGCGGCAACTCGGCGACGTGCAGATGCTGCTGACCAAGCCGCATTGCCGCCTTTGACGAGCGCATTGCACGACGAGCTGCGCGCGCTGCTCGGTGCGGAGGCGGTGCTCACGCGACCCGAGGAGATCGAGCCGTTCGAGATCGATCACCGGAAACTCTACCGCGGCCGCGCGCTCGCGGTGCTACTGCCGCGCGACGTCGAGCAGGTGGCCGCGATCACGCGCTGGTGTAATGAGCGGCGTATCGGTCTCGTGCCCCAGGGCGGCAACACCGGCTACTGCGGCGCGGCGACGCCGGATGAATCCGGCCGCCAGCTGGTGCTGTCGCTGCGCCGGCTCAATCGGATCCGCGAGCTCGACGCCGCAAACTATTCAATGACGGTCGAAGCCGGCTGCGTGCTGGCGCAGATCCAGCAGGCCGCCGACGCGGCCGAGCGTTTCTTTCCGCTGAGCCTCGGCTCCGAAGGCAGCTGTCAGATCGGTGGCAACCTCGCGACCAACGCCGGTGGCCTCAACGTCGTGCGCTACGGCATGGCGCGTGACCTGGTGCTCGGCATCGAAGCGGTGCTCGCCGACGGCACCGTGCTGCCGGGCCTCAAGTCGCTGCGCAAGGACAACACCGGCTACGATCTCAAGTCGCTGCTGGTCGGCTCCGAAGGTACGCTCGCCGTCATCACGGCGGCAACGCTCAAGCTGTGGCCGAAGATGCGCCACAGCGCCACCGCTCTGCTCGGCCTGGACACACCCGCCGATGCGCTGGCGCTGCTCGGGCTGTTGCGCTCGGCGGCCGGTGAGTTCCTGAGTTCATTCGAGCTGATGCCACGCATCGCCATCGAGCTCGCGGTGCGCTACGTCGAAGGCGTGCGCGATCCGTTCGAGCGGCCCTACCCGTGGTACATCCTGTGCGAACTCACCTCCGGTGGCGCCGAGGGCCTCGACGCCCTGCTGCAGGAAACGCTGTCCGCGGCGATGGAGCGCTCGCTGTTGCTCGATGCCGTGCTGGCCAACAGCGAGCGCGTACGCGCAGGCTTCTGGCATCTGCGCGAACACGTCCCGGAAGCACAGCGGCGCGCCGGACCGAGTCTCAAACACGACATCTCGGTGCCGGTGGCATCGCTGCCCGATTTCATCAGCGAGGCGTCGCTTTGGGTACAGGAGCGGGTCCCGGAAGGAATCCTGGTGTGTTACGGGCATGCCGGCGACGGCAACCTGCACTTCAACGTCAACCAGATCGGCACCGCATCGAGCGAGGCCTTTCTGGCACACGAGCCGGTCATCCGCCGCGCCATCCATGATCTGGTCGCTCGCTATCACGGCAGCATCAGTGCGGAGCACGGCATCGGCCGTCTCAAGCGTGAGGAACTCCAGCGCTACGCGGCGCCGGCGGCGCTGGCGACGATGCGCGCGATCAAACATGCGCTCGATCCCAACGAGATCATGAATCCAGGCAAGCTGCTTTAGGAGGGGTACGGGAAGGAGTTGCGGGCACGGCGCGGCTTCAACCGCTTCGAAGCGCTCCTGCTGCGCCGATCCGCGGCTGCCTGGTCCGTGAGGTCCACTCCATTCTGGCCGTCATTGCCATTGCCGAAGTCACCGGGATTGTTTTGCCGGCCCTGGCTCTTGCCGGTTTCGGTCATGATGTCCCGCGATTTGCCGTCGTCGATCTTGCCGTATTTCGCTCGAACAACCATGGCATCCTCCGTACCCGCAGCGGGTTATCCTCTCGCGCGATCATTGTGCGACCGCAGAGGGCGACGAACTGTCCGCCGATGGGAGCTTCAGCTTACCGTCAGTCCGACGCGGGCACCCGCGCCTGCGCTTTGGTGGGACGCCACCACGGCAGCGCTTCGGTCATCACCAGTACTTCTCCGGGGTATAAGGCCGGACGGTATCCGGGCAGCTGTGCCAGGATGCTGCCCCAGCCCGCCCCGGCCAGTACTCGACGCAATCGCTGCACGGCCGGGTGCTGCAGATTCTCGGTCATGCACGCCAGGAAGTAATTCTCCTCGACCAGCGGCGCAAAATGCAGCCCGAATTCCAGTGCAGCGGCTTCGATGCCGATGGCGACGTCCGCGGTGCTGCTGGCAACGCAGAGGGCCACCGCGACGTGGGTTTCCTCGACGTGCTCGGCATAGCCGCGCAGATCCCCAGGCTCGATGGCATGCTCCTGCAGCAGATGATCCACCAGCATCCGCGTTCCCGAGCCCGGTTGACGATTGACGAAACGGAGGCCGAGCCGGATCACGTCTGGGAGAATCCGCACCAGCGCCGCATGCTCGCGTCGAACCATCAGCCCCTGCGTGCGGCGCGAGCAGCCGATGAGCTTATGCGATCGCGGCGTGAGCATCGGCTTGAGGGCCTTGGCGAATATCGGCGCGGCGCCGCGCAGCGCGGGCACATGAAAACCGGCGATCATGCATTGGCGGTCGTTCAATGCACGCAATGCATCCACGCTGCCCTGGAAGCCTATATTCAGGTGCAGATCGGCGCTCTCCGCCACGTGTCGCTGCAGCACCGGCAGCGCAATATCGTGGCTGGCGCGCACGCTCAGCAGCTGATGGCGCTGGTCTCGAGCCTCTATCAGCACCCGGGCCAGATCGGAACGCAAAGCCTCGATGTGCGGCTGCATGCGCGTGCGTGCGCGGCGCTCGGCCCACAGCAAGCGCTCGGCAAATTGGGTCGGTCGTGCGCGTTGACCCTGCGACCACACGATCAACGGTTCGCCCAGTGTCTGCTCCCATTTCCGCAGCGAGCCCCAGACGTACCGATAGGAGCAGCCGAGCGTCTGGGCGGCGTGACCAATCGAGCCTGCATCCAGCACCGCCGTCAACAGGTCGAACAGTGGATTGCCGAGGGCTGCGCCGCGTTGTGCGCCAGGCTCAAAGGAATAGCGCAGGTGCAAACCCAGCGTCGACGAGTGGGCCGCGCCGGTAATCTTGGATCTCGTCATGACTTCAATGTAGCTCAAACACGCTACCACGGGCTGCAAAACTTGAGCTCACCGTCTCCTCCGCGGCGCGGCACGGACGCGACGCTGATATCGATGCCGTAGGTAGCCGTCAGCGTGCTGTCGCTGATCACTTCCGCAGCAGGACCGACGAGAAACTTGCCCTCTGGCTGCATCAGCAGTACCCGTCCCGGCAGCAGAAAAGCATGGTTCGGGTCGTGTGTGGTCATGATCATGGTGACCCCGCGCGCGGCCAGTGCACCAATCGCCTTGAGCGATCGCACTTGGTTCCGGAAGTCCAGGTGCGATGTAGGCTCGTCCAGCAGGATGACATCGGGCCGCTGAGCCAGCGTACGCGCCAGCAGCACCAGTTGCAGCTCACCGCCGCTGAGCTCGGTATAGGCCTTGTACCCGAGGTGACGCATGCCCACTTGATCCAGCGCATCCTCGGCGATTCTCGTGTCCTCGACGGACGGTCCGGCCAGGACGCCCAGATGAGGCGTCCGCCCCATGGTGACGACATCGAGTACCACAAACGGAAAGGATGGCGAATGTCGTTGGAAAAGATAGCCGACTCGACGCGCCCGCTCTGCTGCATCGAGGGCCGAGAGATCGACGCCATCGATGCGGACGGTTCCCGCTGCGAGCTTCAGGGCGCCGCCGATGCAGCGCAACAGCGTGCTCTTGCCGCACCCGTTGGGCCCCAGCACGGTGAGCACCTCACCGCGGAATACGTCCAGATCGATACCATCGAAAACCGTCTGCTGGCCGTAGCGGAAGGCGGCGGCGCGGACTTCAATGAGCGGGGCCGTCACTGCCATGATCGCCGCGTCCTGCGCAGCAGGTAGCCGAATGCCGGCGCACCGATCAACGCGGTCAGAATTCCGAGAGGAACCTCGCCGGCGCTGACGGTCCTCGCAAGATCATCGATCAACAGCAGATAACTGGCGCCAATGCTGAGTGTCCACGGGAAGAGCTTGCGGTGATCCGGGCCGACCAGTATGCGAGCGACGTGCGGGATAACCAGGCCCACCCAACCGACGATGCCGCAAACCGAGACGGCCGCCGAGGTGATCATCGTGGCAAACACGATCACGCCGCCCTTGAGCCATTCGGTACGCACACCGAGCGACCGGGCCTCTTCGTCTCCCATCGTGAGCACATTGAGCCGCCAACTCAGCAGCAGCAATCCGATGCATCCCAAGCCAATGAACGGGCCGGCGATCGCGAGGCTCGTGGTCGATGCGCCGTTGAGGCTTCCCAGCAGCCAATAGGTAATCGCCGGCAGCCGCGATTCGGGGTCTGCCACATACTTCACGCCACTCAACAGCGCGCTGAAGAAAGCCGCGACCACGACGCCCGACAGCACCAGCATCAGCGGCGGCGTCGATCCATAGACTCTTGCGATCGCATAGGTCAGCCCGACGCCAGCGAGGCCAAAGGCAAATGAGAACATTTGCAGCATCAGCGTGTCGACGGACAGCAGTAGTGCCAGAGCAGCGCCGAAGCCCGCAGCCGCCGTCACACCGAGGATATCGGTGCTCACGAGGGGATTGCGAAACATCCCCTGAAAGGCCGCGCCGCTGATGGCAAGTCCCGCGCCGACAATCATCGCCAGGATGGCGCGCGGCAACCTGATCTGCATGACGATCGTCTCGGCCGGTTGCGGCCAGTCGCGGGTGATCGGGGCGATGTGCGACCAGAGGATGTGAAGCACGTCGCGCGGCGCTACGGCATAGCGGCCCACGAACAGCGACACGTACAGCAGTGCCAGCGGTACCAGGATCAGAAGTGCGATCCGTTGGCCCCGGCTCAAGGTGCGGTCGCATTCATGATGGAATCCAGTTCTGGCTCCGTCAGCGCGCGATGAAAGAATCGAGCGTAGAACTGCTTCGTTTCCAGGCGCACGTCCAGGCCCGCGAATTCGGCCGGATGCAGCAGCTTGGCTGCCCACAGCACCTGCAGCGCGGCTTCCGCGCTATGACGGTCCCACAGGTACGCCCCGCTTGGATTGGCGAACACCTTGCCGTCCTTGACTGCCCGAATCTGCTGCCAGCGCGGATCGTCCAGGATCGCCTGCCTGCTCTGCTGATTGGGTGCCGTGCCGACTATGATGACGTCGGGATTCCACGCGGCCACCTGTTCCATTGTCACAGGCCGGCCATTGCCAATGACATCGGCGGCATTCACGCCTCCGGCAATGTTGATCCAGTCGTCGATGACGGTCTGTCGGCCATCAACCGTGAGTACGCCGGCTGAAGCGGTATGCAGCACCTTGGGCCGCGCGCTGGCGGGCAACCGGCCCGTTACCCGCATCACGCGGTCGATATTGTCATCGAAGTAGCGAACGAATTGCTCCGCGACTTCGGCCTCGGCCGGCCCCAGCACCTCGCCGGTCATGCGCGCCGTGGTCTTGAGGCCTTCGAGCGAGGTGTTGGGCATCAGTACGATCGGCACGTGGTAGGCGTCGACTGCCGAGATCCACTTGGGCAGCGCACCGCCATCATAGGCCATCAAAACGACGTCGGGGCGAGCGCCGATCAGTGTCTCGACGTTGACGTCTCCCGAGGCACTGAAGGCGGCGGGCACCTGATCGATGGGCGGGTAGAGTCTACGGAGCCACGGTTGGCTGCGTGCCTGAACGGTCGTGGCCACGAGTTTTCCCGCGCCCCCGAGCATCAGGACCATCGCATTGTTGGCGTGCCAGGCATCCGCCACTCGGGTCACGTTGACCGCTATCCTGACGTGCCGGCCCGCGGCATCGGTGATCTCCCGGGTCGCAGCGGCCGGCGGCGACCGTGCAGGCGCGGACGCCCCCGCCACGGCCATGAGCCAGATAGCGCACGCCAGCGACCTGCGCCGATTCAACCGCAGACCTCGAATCAGAAGTCGACGCTAGCAGACGCTAGCACGGTGCGAGGTGAGCCGAAATGCGCCAGCATGTTGCCGCTATTGGTGCCGGTCAGATTGCTGGGCGCGATCGTGGACCAATAGTGCCTGTCGGCGACGTTGTCCACCGCCAGCCGCCACGTGACGGCCTTGGTGAACAGCTTCTCGGTGTAGCGAGCGGCCACATCGAACAGGTTGTATCCAGCCACCACGAACGAATTGGTGTCGTTGCCGGCGCGCGTGCCGGTGAACTGCCAGTCGACGCTCGCGACCAGGCCCGGAATCGCGGGCAGCCGGTACTCGAACAGCGCATTGCCCTTGACCTTGGGAGCGCCGACGAAGGTCTTGTCGTTGGTCGCCACGATGCCTGTGTCCTGCAACTTGTCGTCGAGCAGCGTCAGGCCCGCATATACCGACAGGTTGGTGGCGATCTCGCCGACGGCTGACATTTCGAGACCGCGACTGACCTGGTCGCCGGAGATCTTGAAGATCCCGTCGGTCGGATCGATGTTGGC